>JAABUJ010000523.1_pt1 | contig 74787 bp, 71 predicted proteins | sample 5559131 | NCBI WGS metagenome assembly JAABUJ01 (sample SAMN10711875, study PRJNA513366) | rock metagenome | isolation source: Antarctica rocks | place: Antarctica: Victoria Land, Mt New Zealand nord | collected 2016-01-07 | reverse complement strand
CTTACCTCCGGATTCTGCCACGATAGCGCGCGGAGAAGAAGCGTGAACACCAACGCCCGCTCATCCCTTCTGGGACCGTGTGTGCATGGGGTATCTGTTCGGATAAAAGGCGTGTTACGAGTGGTCCACAACGCCTTGAAGTTTTTGACGATTCACGAGAGCGATATGCCCTTTAATACGTTGAATCGCACCGACCGCTTCGAGTTCCGCAACGGCCCGTGCAGCGACTTCTTTCGCAGTCCCGGCTGTTGCCGCAATATGGGCTTGGGTCATGCGCCGAAGTGTTTCCAGTGAAGGCGAGAGGCCGGCCTCCGGAGGTGCGTACGGAAGGATTGCGGCCGCTACCCGCACGATCGCGGGGCTGCGCCACTTGTGCGGAAAGCGCGTCGGCAAGGGCACGTGCTCGTTGTGCGCATATCGCCGCAAGCGCGCGTGCGAATCCGGAATCGTTCGTTATTGCGAAGACGACGATGCCTCGCGGCACGAGTACGACCCGCGTTGCTGTAGTTGCGATGCTGCGTGCGAGGGTTCGACCGCCATGAAGGGTTTCGATATCGCCGAACGTGTCGCACGTCAGCACGTCAAAGAGCCGCTGCTCGCGGCCTGTAGTCGATCCGATGATAGCGCCGAGGCTCCCAGCCCGAACGAGGCCGAGATATGGCCATTGCGCGTCCTGTTCGACGATCGAGGTCCCTGCATCAACGGTTCGTTCGGTTGCGATTTGCGCAAACGCCTGACGAGTCTCTTCGCGCGCCTCGGAGAGTACCGCACAACGGCGTAAGAACGTGAGCCGCGAATCCGCGACGTCACTGTCCGAGGTTAATATGCGACGCAGCGTGACGTCCCATCGGCCAATGCCCAGATGGCGCTGCGCCCAGATGAACTGCCGCGGGCGCACTTGCTCAAGCTGCAAGCGCAGCGGACGTGGCTCGTGGTCGGTAACAATGAGTAGCGACCCGCCGTGCTCGAGGGAGTCAAAAGCCGCATAGATATACGCGTGCCGCTCCCACGTGGGCATCGGTCGAACATCGATCCTCTGGTTGCTACCTGCTCGGACAGAGCCCATCCGCGTCTACGTTCGCCGTGCGGGACCGTCACGCTCCCCGGTCTTGACTTAAATCAATAATTCGCCGATCGCTTCACGCTACGATAGGGCCTTGACGTTTACCTCTGCACACCGCCTGGCGGAATCGTCAAAAGCCGCATGGAGCCGCATCGTGATTTCTCCTCATCCGGTCGCAAAGACTACGGATATCGCTCCGGGCACTACCCGGTCGGTGCGGATAACGCGCGGCGATGATGTCCTGATCTGCAACGTCGACGGCATGTTCTACGCGATCGCCAACGTCTGTACGCACAACGGCTGGCCGCTCGATCAAGGCGATCTTTGCGGGAGAGAGATCGAATGTCCGCGGCATGGCGCGCGCTTCGACGTCACGACCGATGCGGTCGTGCGTCTGCCTGCCGTGACGCCGGTGCCAACCTATGCGGTCCGCATCGACGGCGATGTGATCTACGTCGACCAACATGCGCCTGATCTTCTTCACTGACGGGTCTGATGACGGCTTCGCCGCTGCGCAACTTGTCGCCGCTCTTATCGATCCGGCAGCCGTGTCGTACATCGCAGTGGTCGCGGTCACATGGGCCCAGCGACCAAGTCCGATCTGGGAGAAAGCGAATGAAGCGCACCTCGCTTTGGATGACCTCCATCGCGCCATGGCGGTCATCGCGGATCAGTGTGTCAAACGGCTACGCGCAGAGCTGATACGACATACCGACGAAATCGAGGAGATCGTCACGGTGGGCGAACCGGCCCAGGCGACGCTCGACATCCTTCACAACGTGAGAGCTGACATCGGCTTCATTGCGGTCACGAGCGGACCGCACCGCGATCACGTCGCGGCATGGGTTGGCGAGGTCACGAAGCGAGCGCATTGCGCGATTGTGGTGATGCACGGAGTAAACGAGTAGCGATGCCCGTAGCATTTAAGCGTAGTGCCTTTGCCACATGATGGTTCGAATGCTGCCGCTGTTGCGCTGGAGTATGCAATCAATCTTGTCAACCGCAGGGCGAAGCTTACGGTCGTCAAGGTCGTCGGTTGGATGCCGGCATGCAACCAGGCACGGCATGGCGGGAATACGTGGGCGACGCGAACATGTGACATCCCCGTGCTCGTTGTTCGGTCGTGAAGTGCAACGCTGCATGCATTCGTCTCGCCGACATACCGCAAAGCTAAAAGCTACGAAACTAAGGATCTCTGCAATGTCCTACGTTATCACCGAACCATGACATCGTCACAAAGGATAGGTCGTGCGTCGACGTGTGCCCGGTCGATTGCATTCACGGAACCGAAAGCGACCCGCAGCTGTATATCGACCCCGAGGTGTGCATCGTTACAAGTAGCGGGCGGGAATGCCGAGCGAGTCGCGCTGGTTCGTTAAGGTCGGATTGCTGTATCTCATCGCGACGTTCGTTGCTGGCAGCGTCCGCCTCATAGGCGAGGCGCTGGGTCACCCTGCACCATACATCTTCGGCGTTGAGCATGCGCATCTCGGTACCGTCGGCTGGCTCGTCAATATCGTCATTGGGATCGCCCTGTGGTTGTTGCCTCTGAACCGGCAGCGGTTTCCATCCACGCAAGGACGCTATCCGCCCGGTGCGATTCTGGCGTGCTTCGCTTTGCTCAACGGCGGCTTGCTGGCGCGCGTCGTCGCCGAACCTTGGCACGTGCTCGGCGGCCAACGGATCGCGGCGGCGATGTTGCTTCTCGTCGCGTCGCTCGCGCAGTCGATCGCGATCGTGCTGTTCGTCGCGATCGCGTGGCAACGAGCCCGTGCGCCGAACCAGGCTGCTTCAGGGATTCGATGAGCATGTCGATGTCCGCATCACGCTTCCGGCTTGCGACACTCATGATCGTCGGACTGCGTCGTTTCCGCGTGGTCGACCACGGTCTGGTGGGATCAACATCGTACCGTTGTCGACCGGTGCCTGTGGCGGCCGATCGGCGATGACGCACGTGCCGGGACGCTGGATTCCGCCGCGGACGCTCGTCTTCGGGCAGCTCGCGCACGGCACCTCATGGATCGTACTCTTGGTGTTAGCAACGCACGATGTATCGGGCCTGAGTCTGCCGGCATTGGGCTGGGATGCACCTCGTTGCGCTCGGCTGGCTGACGATACTCGCGCTCTCGGTGTTAGTCCATGTGATCCCGGCGTTCACCGACGTCGTCTGGCGCTGGGAGACGCTCGCGCGCCGGAGCCTTACGGTGTACGCCATCGACGTGCTGGTCCTCGTCGCCGGGTTTTGCAGCGGCGCACCGCCGATCTTGCCGTGGGGCGGTACGATCGTCGCGCTCGGGCTCCTCGGCTATGCAATTCCGGCCGCGGTCACGCTCACATCAGCATTTCGGAACGAGCGGGTGGAAGCCGCAATCGCGCGCGCACTCGGCGCGACGCTGACGTTCCTGCTCTTTGCCGCAGGACTCGGCGTTTCGCTCACGTGGGCGCTCGCGGGGCGGCTTCCGGCGACGATCCTCGTGACCGGCGCACCGATCCACGCCGCGCTCGGTCTGATCGGTTGGCTGACGGTTCCATCATGCGCGTCTCGGCGCGCACGGTCGGGCCGATCGCGGGCGCGCGTTCAGTTCAGCCATGGCGCCACGTGACCGCGGGATCGGCACAGGTCCTCGGTATGGTGGTCGTCGTGGCAGGCTTCGGCCTTCGCTCGCCGACCCTGCTTTGGAGCAGAGCCGTCGTGCTCGGTTTTGGCGTTGCCGTCTATGTGGTTGACCTTGCCGGCATTTTGCGACGGGCGACCGTCCGCCATCGGCCACCGCAGTCGTTCATGGCGGCGGCCGCGCTGTGGCTGCTCGTTACCTTTATCCTGGGCGTCGGCGCCCTGCGCGGTTCCCCCTGGGCGCCCGCATTCGTCTACGTGGTGCTCATGGGCTGGCTCGGGCAGATGGTCAACGCGCATCTCCATCATATCGGCATCCGCCTGTTGACCACGGCGTACCGCGGCGACGAGGACGAGAGCCGTCCGGGCGAACTGCTCTCGGGGGCGCTGAGCTGGACGACGTTCGTGTTGTTCCAAGCCGCGGTCCTTACCGGTGCCGTCGCGCTGCTCGTCGGTCATTGGGCCGTGCTCGCGGTCGCCGCACTTACAGGGCTTTTGGGGTGGACGGCGATGACCGCCAATACCCTCTATGCCGCACGCCGCGCGAGCCGGCCGTCGGCGGTGATCTCCTTGCTTGGCACCCGCTGATCGAAGGACAGAATTCTGTGACGACTACCGCCGCCGGCATTCGCCGCGCCGTTCCCGTGCCGGCCGATACCTCGCTTGCAGAGGACACGGCAATCTTCTGTGCGTTCACGCTCACCGCGACGTTCTGGCTTCTCGTGACCACGGCGGTGGGTCTGCTGCTGAGCTTCAAGTTCACCTATCCCGACCTCGCAACGAATCCGTACCTCTCCTTTGGCCGCTTGCGCGCGATCCATACGAACGGGACATTCTACGGTTGGGCGTCGATCGCGTTGACCGGGCTCGCCCTCTATGTCGCTGCGCGATCGTCCGGCGTCACCCTGCAGCAAAAGCGTTTGGCATGGGCGGCATTCTGGTCGTTTAACATCGCCGCCGTGCTCGGCACGATCACCCTCGATCTCGGCATCAGCAACGGCAGTCAGGAATATCGCGAGTGGGTCTGGTGGGTCGCCGCATTCTTCCTGCTGGCGGTCGTGCTCAGCGGCATCGTCGTCGTCGCGACCGTCATGGCGCGCAGCGAGCGCGAGATCTACATCGCGAATTGGTACACCATCGGCGGGTTCATCTTCACGACGATCCTCGGCATCACGGCCGCGATTCCATTCTATCAGTACGGCCTCGGCCAAGTCGCCGTGCAAGGCTTCTACATGCACAACGCGGTCGGCATGTGGTTTACGTTTCTCGCCCTCGGCGTGACGTACTACGCCCTACCAAAGCTGCTGAATCGCCCAATCTATTCGTACGCGCTCGGCGTGCTGGGGTTCTGGACGAATCTCGTCTTCTATCCGGTGATTGGCGCACACCATTACGAGTTCTCGCCGCTACCGTGGTGGTTTCAGACGCTTGCCATCGTCTTTAGCGTCGGGATGCTCGTGCCGGTCTGGGCGGGTACCGGCAACTTCTGGCTGACGATGCGCGGTCGGTGGGCGACCGTCCGGCGCTCGTATGCGCTGCCGTTCTTTTTCGTCGGCATCTTATACTATTTTCTCGGCTCGACGCAGGGCACGATCGAAGCATTCCGCAGCCTGCAAGCGATCTGGCACTTGACCAACTTCACCGTCGGGCACTCACATCTCACGATGTATGGGTTCATCACCTTCATCGCGTGGGGCGGGATCTACGGGCTGCTGCCGCTCGCGACCGGAAAACGCCCGTCGCTACTGCTCGTCGGCTTGCATTTCTGGTTGGCGTTCCTCGGAGTGACGATCTACGTCATCGTGCTTTCCGTTGCAGGCACGGTGCAAGGGATCACGTGGGCCAACGGCGACCCGTTCATCGCCTCGGTCGAGGCTGCGGCGCCGTACTGGAGTGGGCGCGCGATCTCCGGAACGATGATGTTGCTCGCGCACGTAATCTTTGCTTACAACGTCTGGCAGATGACGCTCGCGCCGTCACCGACGACCACATCATCATCACCGCTATCGCTCAGCCCCGAGAGCGCGCAAGGATGAGACGTCGAGGCATGGATAACGTGCTCGTTCTGGTTCTCAGCGCCGCGGGGATCTACGCGTTCCTGGCAATCATGATGGGGGTTGTCCCGGGCACCGTCTTGTCCAAAACAGCGCCCGGGCCCGGCGTCGTGCCGCTCGACGCCGCTGCAGCGCGCGGCCGCGATGTCTACGTCGGTGAGGGCTGCTCCTACTGCCACACCCAGCAAGTCCGACCGCTCGCGCAAGACCGCGTCTGGGGTCGCCCGTCGATGGGTGGCGATTACGCGTACTCGACGCCGCAGCTGCTCGGCTCCGAGCGCACCGGACCCGACTTGACCAATATCGGTGCGCGCCAACCGAGCGACGTCTGGCAGTCGATTCATCTCTACGAACCGCGTGCGCTCGTGCACGCGTCGATCATGCCGGCGTATCCGTGGATGTTCGTCGCGAAGGACCACGCCGGACCGGGCGACGTCGTCGTCAACGTTCCGCCCGAGTATGCGCCGCAGGGTAAAGTGATCGTCGCGACGCGCGAGGAGCAGGATCTCGTCGCCTACCTCAAGTCGCTCAAGCAGCCGACGCTTCCCTCACCGGCGCCGTCCCGATGAATGGCATGCAGATGGGACCGCCGCCAGGCGGCGACATTCTTGGCACGATTGTCGTGGTCGCAGGTACGATGGTCACGCTGTTGGCCTTCGTCTTGGCCGTTCGTGCGACGTTCTGGCCGGGAGAGACAGCACCCGACCACCCGAAAACCATCATCTTCAAGAACGGCCGTTGATGCAAACGCATGGTGATTTCGACGACGAAGCGGTGTCCGTCACTCTCTATCTCGACGACGCGACGGAGCCGTTCGCGATGTACCGTCCTCCCGCGACGGTGGATGTCGACACAACGACGCTCGTTGATGGCCCGCATACGTTGCGCATCCAAGCACGCGACGCCATCGGTGTTACCGGTGTCCGCGCGATTCCGTTCATCGTCCAAAACGGTCCGGGCATCACCGTCACCGGGTTACGGGCGAATGAGCGCGTTAGCGGCAAGTTTCAGCTCGCCGTCAATGCGTTTAGCGCCGACGAGCCGTTCGATCCGGTCCGCGCGGAATCCAGTGGACCGATTCCGGTTTGGACGTGGGTCATGAGCGCGCTAATCGCCGCGTGGGCGGCCTGGTATGGCCTAACGGAGTTTCAGCAGCCGGCGGCGTTCGCACAGGGGACCGGCGGCAATGCTGTCGCGGCGGCAAACGCGCCGATGGGCCAAAATGCACCCATCAAGTACAGCGGACACGGCGTGGCCGCCGGCTTCGACTACGCTGCGTGTGGACCACAACTCTACACCACGAATTGCGCGGCGTGTCACGGTGCGAGCGGGGCTGGTGTTCCGGGTGCGTTCCCGGCCCTGGCTGGCGATCCGGTCGTCACCGGGAAGGACCCGAAGGCGCAAATTGGTATCGTCTTGCACGGGCTTCACGGCACGGTCATCGTCGGAAAGTCTTACACGAGCCAGATGCCGGCGTTCCCGCAACTGAGCGATAACGACATCGCCGCGATCATCGACCACGAGCGCACGTCATGGGGGAATAACGCCCCGATCATCAACCCAGACGACGTGAAGCGCGTCCGCTAAAAGGTCGATAGTGTGCTCTGGTTTGTGGATTTCGTTGCCGCGTCCCTCGTCCTCTTCATTATCTCGCGGTCAAGTCTAGCTCCGGCGTGCGAGCCTTCGACGTAGCGACAGGCAGCGGCTTCGCCTTTACGGCGATCGCCGACCGAGCCCTGGACGTTGCCGCGGCTTCGTACGAGGGGATTGCGCTATGCTGGCGCTCGCGCAATGGAATCGCATTGCCGGCCTTCTATGAACCGCAGGGCGACGAGTTCCTGAGATTATTCTTCGGCGGCTTGTTCACGACGTGCGGATTGACGAATTTCGGACCGTCGGGAAGTGACCAGTGGGGGTCCTTCGGCTTGCACGGACGCATCGATGCGACTCCCGCTGAGAACGTCGTGCACGAAGTGCGTTGGGACGGCGACGAATGCATCTTAGAAATCCGTGGGACGGTCCGCCAGACGCGCGTTTTTGGTGAAGATCTGGTCTTGCAGCGTTGCTTACGAACGTCGGTCGGCGGCAGCCATCTCGAAGTCCATGACACGGTCACGAACGAGGGTGGAAAGCGCATTCCGCACATGATTCTCTATCATTGCAACGGCGGCTTTCCGCTGCTCGGTGACGCTTCCGAATTGTACGTTTTACAGTCGTCGATGCGGCCACGCGACAGCGAAGCCAGGATAGGCCTTGATGCTTGGAATCGTGGAGGGAAGCCGGCTTTCGACTTCGCCGAACAGGTCTTCATTCATGAAGCCGTTGCTTGCGCCGACGGTCGGGCTGCAGTCCTGTTGCATAACGCGAAATTGCGCGAGAATCGCGGACTGGCGCTAGCGATTCGCTTCGACCCAGCGCAGCTGCCGGCGCTCTTTACCTGGAGAATGCTTGGTTACGGGACGTACGTCATGGGAATGGAACCGGCGAATTTCCCGACGATCGACGGCCGGGTGAAGGCGGGGGAGCTCGGAACGCTTCCATTCTTGGAGCCAGGCGAAAGTCGCCGGTATGACCTTGAGTTTCGCATCCTGAGCGAAGCCGACGAGATCGCAGCATTCCTTCAGCGGATGCCGCAGACGGGTTCGAGCACATGATCCGATTCGATGAGGCACACCAACGAGTTCACTTTCCCGATGATCGGCGTATGGTCGTCATCTTGCGACGACGTTACCTCGTCTGGCTCATCGTGATCATCGTTCTGCCAGTCGCGCTCGCATGGCTACAAGTGCTGACGTTCGGCATTCACTCAGCGTTCGCGCCGGTCGCCGGCATCACCGCGAGCGGCGAGAACGGTGCGCCACGCGGCTTTCCGATCTGGATCCGTTGGACGCACTTCGCGAACTTCTTCTTCATGTTTCTGCTGATGCGTAGCGGCCTGTCGATCCTCTTCGATCATGCGCGGCTCTATTGGAACAACGATTGTACGCCAGGTTCAGAGTGGTTGCGGTTCACGCCGCTGACCGTTCCGAACGACCGAGTCTGGACGGCGAAGGACGACGCACGTTACATCTCCCCGCTCATCGCGCTGCCCGGTTACCGACACACGATTGGAATGGGCCGATCGTGGCATTTCATCACCGATTACGGCTTCCTCATTACCGGCATCGTCTACGTGGGCATGTTGCTTTTTAGCGCGCAATGGCCACGGCTGGTCCCGACGTCGTGGGCGATCTTCCCCTATGCCTGGCAGACCTTCGTACATTACGCGACGTTCCACTTTTCGGTTGAGCCGGACGGCTACTATGCCTACAACGCGCTGCAACAATTAACGTATTTCGCCGTCGTCTTCATCATGGCGCCGCTCTCCATTTTGACTGGCATCTCGATGTCGCCGGCCGTTGACAGTGCCTTCCCGTGGTATCCGCGCATCTTCGGTGGACGGCAAGGAGGCCGGTCAATCCACTTTCTGCTGCTCTGCGGATACATCGCCTTCACTATCGTTCACGTCACCCTCGTTTTCTTGACCGGAGCGCAACGAAACTTCAACCATATCGTCCTAGGGACCGACGATACGCATCCGCTCGGACTGATTCTGGGCTGCATCGGCCTCGCCGTCGTAGTCGCATCCTGGATCGCGGCGTACGTCGTCGCCTGGCGCTATCCGCGTGTCATCCAACGCCTGCATAAAGCGCTGATTTTTCCGCTTGAAGTCAGCATGAGTGCATCGAAGCGCTTCAATCCTACGGAACGCTACACACGCAAGGACATCTCACCGTACTTTTGGCCCAACGGCAAGATGCCCGATTCCGCTGAATGGCAGCGCTACGTCAACGACGGCTTCAGTGATTACCGGTTGCGTATCAGCGGTTGCGTGGACAACCCCGTCGATTTGAGTCTTGCTGAGATCCGAGCACTCGGGCATGACGAGCACGTCGCTTTGCATCATTGCATTCAGGGTTGGAGCGGGATCGCTCAGTGGGGCGGGATCTCGATGGTGCGGCTGATCGGGCTCGTCAAGCCGCAGCCGGCGGCGCAGGTCGTCGAATTCATCTCATTCGGTGAGGGCCTGTACGGCGGCGTGTATTACGACACGCAACGGCTCGAGGACGTCGTGAAGCCCGAGTGCCTGCTCGCGTATGAAATGAACGACGTTCCGTTACCGCTCATCCACGGCGCGCCGCTTCGGCTGCGCGTCGAAAACCAACTCGGATTCAAGATGGTCAAGTGGATCCGCGAGATTCGCTTCATCGAAACGGCGACGATGATCGGAAAAGGTCACGGCGGCGCGAACGAAGACGACGAGTTTTTCGATTTGCTACCGTATATTTGAATAGTGAAAGGAACCACCGATGCGAATCCTCGCGATAAGCGGCGCCCCGAAGGCCGGAATGTTTTTACGCCGCTGGACGGACAACGGCCACCAGACGCAGTCGATCGCGCTCGCGGAGCTCGAAAAGCGCGGGGGGATCGTGGACGCCGATGTCATCCTGCTCGATCTGGGCGGCTCGGCCGGAGGCGATTTCGCGACGCTCGCCCGGCATTTGGAGGGGAAGATCGTCATCGATTGCAGCAACCCGGCCGACCTTTCGGACCTGCGCGGCGGCGCCGGGTCGATCGCAGAACGTATCGCAGACGCCTGCCCCGGTGCGGCGGTCGTCAAGGCGCTCAACGTCATCTCGGCACCGGCGCTCGAGCGCATGCTCACCCAGGGGGGCGCCGAGAGCCTGCGCGGATATACGTCGGGGTATTTCTGCGGCGATCACGAGGACGCACGCCGAACGGCAGCGGCGCTCATCGATGAAGTGCACCTCGACGCGATCGACTGTGGTCCGCTCGCAAACGCAACGTTGCTCGAAGCGCTCGGCTTGCTCACGCGTCATCTCGAAACGCAAGCGACGTCGGGCGCCGACTTCATCATCAGCATCGTCAAAGCGCACGGCGATAGCAGTCCGCTCGATCGTTGGATGTAGGTGGTGTTCGCGCTTACGATCGATAGCGTGAAGCGCGTCCGATCTCGCCGCGCTCCTCGAGATGTGCGAGCAGCAGATGATAGTACAGCATGCCGCGCTGCGAGCCGAGCGTCTCGAGGACGTGCCCGATATCCAGTGGCCCCGGACCCGCGACGAAGGCCAGATTGCGCGCGACGCTCGAGTCGTTCATCGGAAATACGTCGAGCCGCCCGAGGCCGCGTAAGAGGATGACGGTTGCCGTCCACGGGCCGATGCCTTTGATCTCGCGCAGCCGTGCTGCGGCTTCGGGACTCGAACACTGCTGCAACGCCGTTTCGTCGAGCGAGACCGACAACAGCGCCTCACCGACGCGGCGCAGCGTCGCGAGCTTCGCCGCGCTCAGGCCGGCGCGCAACAACAGCTCGTCGCCTGCGCGCCCGAAGGCCGCGGCACTTGGAAATGCGTGCAACGTCATCCCCTCGCCGGAAAGTGGCGGACCCAGCGTCGCGATGAGCCTGCGCAGAATCGCGCTCGCCGCGTGCAAACTCACTTGCTGGAAGAGAATTGCGTTGACACACACCGCTACACGACCGTTTTCACGACGCCGCCGTCCACGCGTAGCGCGGAGCCGTTAATCGCCGAGGCTGCGGGCGAACACACGTACACGATCAGATTGGCGACTTCTTCGACCGTAATAAAACGCTTGAGCAACGATGTCGGGCGCGCACTGCGGAAAGATTCTCCATCTCCGCTTCATCGACACCACGCTGCGCCGCGAGCCGCGCGCGGCGGCGAGCTGCGCGGTCTTCGTCATGCCGTAATGCAACATCTCGTACGGGAATGTTGATAGCCGATTCATCCGGAGACGAGCGCGATGCGATCGGTAAAGTCGAGATTCATGCCACTGACTTACGCGAAGCGAGCCGTCGTTTCCGCGAGGGCACGCGCGCATGCGGTAGCTTCGCGAGCCAGCCTCGCGACGATCGTCGCGGCCGGGTCTTCGCGCGCCAGCATCGCCGCCTGGCCGGCCCATAGCGAAAGGAAGTCGCTGCGGCCTTGCGCGACCGCGGCGTTTCGGATATCGCGCGTCATCGCGTTTTGGAACGGATAGGGGGCGATGTCGCCTTCGCCCGCGAGTTCGCGCGTCATGCGATTCGGTAAGCCGCGTGCCGTCCGGCCGGAGAACGCACGGGTCAAGACCGTTTCCCGCGCGGCGCCGTCGCGCGGCGCAGCGCGATAGGCCAGCCCGATGCCGGATTCCGCGGCGAGTAAAAACGACGTACCGAGCGCAGCCGCACGGGCACCGAGGGCGAGCACGGCCGCGATGCCGCGTCCGTCGCCGATGCCCCCCGCGGCGATGACCGGCAGGTGCGTCGCGTCGACGACTTGCGGGACGAGCGCCAGCGTTCCGACGAGCGACGCGTCGACGGGTGCGAGGAACGTTCCGCGATGCGCGCCGGCTTCGGCGCCCTGGGCGATGATGCCGTCGACGCCGGCCGCCGCGAGCGCGCGCGCTTCCGCCACGGTCGTCGCCGTACCGAGCGTACATATCTGCGCGATCCGGAAGCGCTGCAGCGTCTCGGCATCCGGGATTCCGAACGTGAAGGTAAAAACGGCCGGCCGCGCGGCGAGAACCGCGTCGATCTGCGCGGCGTACTGCTCCGGGGGACGCGGCGCCGCGCCGGGCTGTGCGAGACCGAGTTCCGCACGATACGTCCCGAGGCGGACGTGCGCCCGCGCGATCGCCGCTTCGTCGGCGGCGTACGGCTGCGTTTCGACGAAAAGGTTAACGCCGAACGGTCGCGTCGTGGCGGCGCGCAGCGCCGCGATATCGAGCGCGATCTGCGCGGGGGTCGAATACGCGCATGGCAAGATGGCGAAGCCGCGTGCATTCGCGACGGCGGCGGCGAGTTCGACGGTCGCCGCGCCGCCCATCGGCGCGAGCACGATCGGAAGATCGAGAAACGGCAGCGTCATGCGCGCCGCTTCGCGTCCGCGGCCGTGCACTACTCGTCCTCGTTACCGTACGGTTGCGCGACGGAGGTCGCCGTTCTACTCAACACGTAAGGGCGCTCCATGACGCTCGGACCGGTTGTGGCGGCCGCAAGAACCCGGTTGCCGGAAGCCGCGTGTACAAGCTGCACGCGCAGAACGGCTCGCACGAGTACCCACCTCGGATGGAACGGTCTCGGTCGCTATCGCAAGCCTGCTCGCAACCCCGATGGCCCTAAACATTCACCGTTCGGGCGACCACGTGAACACCTACGTCGCATGCGCGGATCTCAAGCCGTAACGATCCGGGCGCTGGGTCCGGGCGATCGTACGGTCTGGGAACCGATGTGGGCGGCGTATTGCGCGTTTTACGAAACGGCGATTCCTCAAGCGACGACCGAGGCAACGTTCGCACGCCTCTGCGATGCCGATACGCCGATGTATGGCTCGCTCGCCCTCGATTCGGATTCGGGTGAAGCGCTCGGCTTCGCGCATTGCGTCGTTCATCCGTTCACGTGGAGTCCGCGCGCGGCGTGTTATCTCGAAGATCTCTTCGTCGAGCCGTCCGTACGGCGACGTGGTGCCGCGCGCGCGCTGATCGGCGATCTCATCGCGCGCGCCGAGGGCGCCGGCTGGGGGCGAATCTACTGGATGACGCGCGTGAACAATACCGCTGCGCGGCGCCTCTACGATTCGCTCGCCGAGCGCGACGACTTCGTGCGGTATGCGATCGCGTTCGGGGATGCTCCGCGCGATTGACGACGATCGCGACCCGAGCCGAAGCTCTCCGACGCCTGGACGCCTTCGTGCCGCATGCCGGGCGCAAATACGCGGCGACGCGCAACTTCGATCGCGGCGCAGGCGATCGATCGAACGTCTCCGTGCTTTCCCCCTTTCTTCGCGCGCGTTCGATCACCGAAGAGGAGGTTCTCGGCGCCGTGCTCGCGCGCCACTCACCGAGCGCCGCTGAAAAATTCGTGCAAGAAGTCTTCTGGCGTACGTATTGGAAGGGCTGGCTCGAGTCACGGCCGCTGGTCTGGACGCACTACCGCCGCGCTCTCGCTGCGGCGTACGAACGCCTCGCCGGCGAGCGCGATCGGGCGGACCTCCATGCCAAAGCGATCGAAGGCCGCACCGGCATCGTCGCCTTCGACGCCTGGGCGCGGGAACTCGTCGCTTCCGGCTATCTTCACAATCACGCGCGCATGTGGTTCGCGAGCATCTGGATCTTTACGCTGCGACTCCCCTGGGAACTCGGCGCGGATTTCTTCATGCGTCATCTTCTTTGCGGCGATCCCGCAGCGAACACGCTGTCGTGGCGGTGGGTCGCGGGTTTACAGACCAAAGGAAAAACGTACCTCGCGACGCGGGAAAACATACGGCGCTACACCGATGGCCGGCTCGACGCGGGCGCAGCGCTCGCAACCGATGCTCGGGCCGTCGAAGGGCCAACGTACGCCGCGGGCCACCTGCCCGACCTGAAACTGGAACTGGAACTGCGTTTGGACGAGCCGACGCTTTTGCTGCTGCACGACGACGATCTCGGCATCGATACGCTCGCGCTCGAGGGACTCGACGTGCGCGCGTCGCTCGGACTCTGCGCCGTGCGCGGGCGGTCGCCGCAAACGATGGCGAGCGGCGTCGTGACGTTCGTGCACGCCGCGCTCGGCGATGCGCTCGCACGGGCCCCACATGGCGATGCGACGGCCGTCATCGACGCATCGGACCCGGCCGCGGCCGTGACGGTTCTTGTCGAACGCGCTCGCAGCCACGGCGTGAAACGCATCCTCGCACCGTTCGCGCCCGTCGGCCCGGTCGCCGAGGCGCTCGCCGCGTTACGCGCGCCGCTGCACGCGCGAGGCGTCGGCATCGAACTGCTCGGCCGCCGTTACGATGCGACGGCTTGGCCGTATGCGACGCGCGGGTTCTTCAATCTCAAGGACAAGATACCGACGGTCCTGGCGGAGCTCGGTATCGCTACACGGCGCGGCGGAACGTCAAGCTGATTCGATCGCTTTCGGGCTGCAGGCGCCGCGGAAGCGGCGCGACGCCGTGATACATGTGGCGCAGCGCGCCGCCCATCACCACGACGTCGCCATCGTTCACGGCGATGCGCCGCATTCCCGTTCGTTTAGGACCGTAGAAAAACGTGGCGGTCGCTCCCAACGACACGGTTACGATCGGATGGCGCGGATCGCGCTCGTCGGTATCGCGATGGGCGCCCATGCCGACCCCGCAGCCGTAACGATTGATCAGACACGCGTCGGGCTCGAACGCGAACCCCCCTTCACCGGCCGCTCGGACCGCGAGGCGGCGCCACTCCTCCGGCATCGCGGGCCACGCCGCGGCGCCGAGCGGATCGGCCGTAACGTACCGGTACCCGGAGCGGTCGGCGGTCCAGCCGTAGGTGCCGCAGTTCGTCATCTCGACCCGCATGGCACGTCCGCTCGGGGTCATCATGCAACGAAAGGGCGCGCGCGCCGCAATCGCCGCGAGATCGTCTGCAAAGGTTTGCAGCTTCGCGAAACCGCGCAACACCAGCGGCGCGCCGGCCAAACCGAGATCCAATTCCATCACAGGCCTGTCGCAGCGGATCCTGAGATGCTGAGCGCGTAGGCATGCTGAGGTTGAAGCGACACGGTAGCGTCGAGGGTTCTTCGCAGCGGCCGCGAGAACTCCAGTGCTCGCCGTGAAGCAAGGTTCCCGCCGCACGACGTCCGTGAAGGTACGCCGCTCGCCAAGCCATCGCCCCGTGCCCGCGCGCCGGCGCCCGCCGCGATCCTTCGCACGGCTCCTGCGGCGGCGTCGGCGCACGATCGCACTGGTCGCCTCGCTGCTCCTGCACATCGTGGCGGCGTTCTTCTTCCTACACCATCATGCCGAGCCCCCGAGCGAGACGGTGGCGACGGTCGAACGTCTTTCCTTGGATCGCAAGGTCGCGCCCACACCGAAACCCATCGCCCGGCCGCCCGCGCCGCCGCGGCTTCGCAGCAAACCGATCGCCTTACCATTGCCGCTGCCGCTTCCCGAGCCGCTCGCCCGAGCTCGGCCGGTACCGCTCGCGACGCTCGCCGCACCGGCGCGCATCGCACGCGTGCGCGCTCCGCGCAAAGAACTCGCGCGACCCGCTCCGCACGCTCGCGCTGCCGTACCGCTCGCGCGTCCGACGCTCAGCGATGCGCGCATCGCCCGTATTACGAGCGATTTGCGAGCCGCCATCGCAAGCGACGTCGCAGGCCGTGGGAGCCCGATCACCGTGGCCGCCGCACCGATCGCGCCGCCGCGCCATTACGCACTCGATGCGTCAAACTTCATGCAGGGCGATCGGCGCAGTCACGGCTTGTGCGACCCGGTCAAGAATTGGGAGCAGGACGAGTTCAACTATTACTACGTGGCCTGTAACGTGCGTTTCTCCGATGGCACGTTCCAGCGACAATCCGTGCCGTGGCCCGTGCGTTTTCCCCGTTCGGACGACCCGTTCGCGGGCAGCGCGAAAGGCGACAAACCGCTCGCGATGCCGCTCCCCGGGTGGCATCTCGCCGCGTGGGAGACGGTGACGCCGGAGCTTCGCGCGTACGCACGCGATCACGGTGTTGAGATCGACGGCGGGTAGCTTACCGCGCGTCGTGAAAGATGATGCCCAGCGTATAGCGTTCCCCGGACCGTACGGGGCTGACGCCGTGCCGAAAAGTCGTACGATAGACTCCTCGCACGCCTTGCCGTGCGTGTAGCGCGACCGAAAAGATGACCCCCTCGCCCGCGCGCAACGGCACGACGGTAACCGTCGACTGCATGCGTGGGCGCTGCTCGGTGAGAACGAATTCGCCGCCTTCGAAATCGCGGCCGGGGTCGCTCAGCAAAATCGCAAGCTGAAACGGAAAGACGGTATCGCCGTAGAGATCCTGATGTAGCGCGTTGTAGTCGCCGGCGCCGTACTTGAGCAGGAGCGGAGTCGGATGCGTCTGGCCGGACGCCGCACAACGCTCGCGCAACCCTTGCAGCGTCGCCGGATACGTTGCCGGCAAGCCCAGCGCCGCCGCCCAGCGATTTGCCGCGGAAACTAAATGGGGATACGCGCTCTCGCGCAAGGTCGCAACCAGCGACGGTAAGGGTTCGGCAAAATAGCGATATTCGCCGCGGCCGAAACCGTGCTTGGCCATAACGACGCGCTTGCGATAGCGCTCGTCGGTTTCGTAGTTCGCGACGAACTCGCGACACGCATCGGGTGGTAACAGCGGGCCCGTGCGCGCGTAACCGTCGCTCGCGAGATCGCGCTCGATCGTAGGCCATGCCAGGCCGCGGACACGTTCGGCGATCACGCGTCGTCGCGCTCGCGGGCGAGCAGGACGCGTTTACGTGCGACGCCCCCGCGGTACCCGCTGACGTTACCGCGCGAAATAGGAGTTGATAAAGCTCAAGAAAGGCGTGCCCTCGACGTCGTAGCGGGCGTCACGAAGTTTTTTCAAAGCGCCGGTGGCGCCGCTGCCGTCCTTCTCTGCAGAAACGATTGCTGCCGCGACCGCGGCGCGCGTACCGCCCATTCAATGAATGAGCACGGGTCCGTTGGCTTCGTCGACGGCGGCTCGCACGCGCGCGATATCGTCCTTAGTCACCGTGTCGGCGGTATACGGAACCGACGTATACGCGACGTCGCTTCCCGCGAGCATCGCCGCTGACTCGTTTCCCGGTTCTTCGTCGCGCCGGATGTTGACCACGGCGCCGAAGCGGCCCGAATTCAATTCCTCGGTAGTGGGTTGTCCGCCGACGGTGATGCCGTCGATAACCGCTTCGTTCTTCATCGTGGGACGCTTCGAAGCGAGCGCGCCGATACCCGCACGGCGCAAGACGCACGCCGTTTTTTAGCGAAGGCAGACGTCGTGCTCGCCCACCCCAAAGAACCGGCACTCGTTCGCACGCTGCGTACCGCGCTACTGACGCGCCAGCCGCGCCTCGATGCGGCGACCTTACCGCCGCTGCTCTTCGTCGAGGCGGTCGTCGCGTGCGACGCGGCCGACCGGCGCTACCGGAAAGCGATCGAACTCGCGCTCTCGCCGAGCGCCGCCGGCGAACTCCTCGCAGCGACGAGCGCGTTTCGAGCGCGCGTGCGCGACGTACGCGCGACGATCGGCGCCGACGTGGAGGCACTCTTCGCGCGCGGCGGATTGACGCCGGTGGACATCGACCCGCTCGATCTCATGATGCCGCGTATTTCCGGGCTGTCGCACGTCGATATCGTGCGCCTCGCCGACCTCTCCGACCGGGCCCGCGCGCGCGTCGATGCGCTGCGCACGCAAGCCAACGAGCGCATCGCGCCGCTATTGAACGCGACCGCGCGCGACGCCCTCATGGCGGCCAAACGCGAGCGCGTCGTCGCCTTTTCGGGCGCCCTGCATGCGGAACTTACGCCGCTCGGCGCGGCGGTCGAGCGTTTCTCAGCGACCGTCGAGGCGCTCGCGACGCTCGCCGACGGCTGGTACTAAAGCCAAGGCGAATCGGCGCCCGCGTACACGTTACCGTAGAGATCGGCTGCGACGGGCAGCGGTTCTTCTTCCACCGCGTCGGTCATCGCGTCGACGGCGCGGGCGAGCTCCGCGCGCAGCGCCTCGATGGCCGCGCCATCGAACACGCCGAGCTCGATGAGGCGCCGTTCGTAACGCGGCACGGGATCGGCGGCGCGTTCGGCCGCGACATCTTCGCGCGACCGATACGTGCGGTCGTCGTCATCGGTCGTATGAGAGAGAAAGCGAAAGCACTTCGCCTCGACGAGGGTCGGACCGTCGCCGGCCGACGCTTTCGCCCGCGCGGCGTGGACCGCGTCGTAGACCGCGACCGGATCGCACCCGTCCACCACGACGCCTGCCATGCCATACCCCTTCGCACGCAACGCGATGTCGGCGACGGCCATCTGCGTACGTTGCGGCGTCGAAATCGCCCAGCCGTTATTCTCGCAGACGAAGACGACCGGCAGCTTTTGAACCGCGGCGAAATTCATCGCTTCGTGCCACTCGCCTTCGCTCGTCGCACCGTCGCCGAAGGTGCAGAATGCGACGCGATCCGCTTCGCCGCGCAGCCGGTACGCGTAGGCCGCGCCGACGGCATGGGTGCATTGCGACGCGATGATCGAAGAAAGGGAACCGATGCCTTTCGCCCGAGCGCTGACGTGATTGATGATCTGACGACCCTTGCTCGTATCGGTTAGGCGCGCGAACTGCGACCGGAAAATGTCGCGTAACTCGTACCCGCACGCGAGAAGGATACCGGTGTTGCGATAATAGACCCACAGCGAATCGCGCCCGCGTTCGAACGCGAACCCCGTTCCCGCCTGGACCGCTTCGTGCCCTTCCGAGCCCATCGCGATCGGAATCTTGCCTTGCCGGTTGAGTTGAAAGCCGCGCGTGTCGACCGCGCGCTGCAGCAGCATGTTGCGCAGCATCGCTTCCAGCAGCGGCCGGTCCTCGAGCGCGGACATCACCTTTCGCCCTTCGACGCGGTCCACCGGCGAAGCCTCGGGGCAGTCCCCGGCACGCGCCGCACAGAATCGTCACAGCGATGAGCGCTCGACCCAAAGCGATCGCGACCCGCCGCCCGTACGATCTCGACGCGCTTACCGGCGTCGCGCTCCGTGTCTTCGCCGAGCGCGGGTACGACGGCGCCTCGATGGACGACGTTGCGGCCGCGGCGGGCATCACCAAGGCCGCGATTTACCATCACGTTGCGAGCAAAGAAGCCTTGTTAGCACGTGGCCTGGAGCGCGCGCTCGATGCGCTGGTCGCCGTACCGGAACGCGCGCGCAAGCATGCCGGCACGCCGCTCGAACGTCTGCGTTACGTCGTGCGCGCGGCGGCGGTGCTCGCGCTCGATCTGTTGCCGGAACTCACGGTCTTGGTCCGGGTACGCGGTAATTCCGCGACGGAACGGCGAGCGATCGCGCGCCGGCGCGCGTTCGATCGCGAGATCGCTGCGCTCGTAATTGAAGCGCAGGCCGCGGGCGACATTGATGCGAGCCTCGACCCGCACCTTACTGTGCGGCTCGTGTTCGGCACCGTCAATTCGCTCGTGGAATGGTACCGGCCGGGGGGCAAGCTGTTGCCCGAGACGATTGCCGAGGCGCTGGAACGCCTGATTTTCGGCGGCATCGCGCCCCCCGGTCCCTCCGCGAATTCGGCGCGCTGATACGCGCGCACGAGCGCCAACTGGGTTACGTGCCGAATTGGCCGATCGGCCCGACCGGGCTGCAATTCGACGTGAATGCGTTGACGAACACGTTGTAGACAGTGCCTGGGAACAGGCCCGGTGAGCCGACCGTGCCGTTGTAATAGTAGTCGCTCGTGAACGGGTGGTAGCCGTTCGGGTCGCTCGCGAGCGAGAGAGGTCCCGACGCGATCGTCTGCCCGCCGGTATTGGCGGGCACGAAGAGCAGATTGAAATTTTGATAGCTCTGCGCGATCTGGTTGCCGTTGCCGTTCGCGACGATTTCGATCGTCGAGACGCCGGAGGGAAGCGTCGTTCCAGATTGCGGCCGAGCGAGTGCGTACTGCGTGTCGTTACCGCAGAATTGCCTATTGGGAACGGGCGCCGTGCCGGAGCCGGCTCCGCCGCTGCACGCGCTAATCCCCACTATAATAACGCCCAGAACGGCGAGCTTGCCGACCGGCCGAAAATCGAGCGTAGAGAACATGACTTGCTCCTCGTATGAAGACGCCCGCAAACGCGACTATCTGTCGGCCAAACGCACGAGCTGCCGGCGACGTTTCGCGACATGGGACCGGTGGCCGGCGAGCGTTGGAAAGGCGGGCGGCGCTAGACTCGGAATGGTGGCGGATGATAAAAGTGAGCGTGCTCTATCCCGCCGGCACCGACACGGCCTTCGACATGAAATATTACTGCGAGACGCACATGCCGCTGGTGCAGCGGCTCTGCGGCGAAGCGTGTAAGGGGTACACCGTCGATCGCGGACTCGGCGGCGGGGCACCCGGAAGTCAGGCGCCGTACGTTGCGGCCGGACACCTGCTCTTCGAAACGGTGGAAACGTTCCAAGCGAGCTTCGGCCCCAATACGGCGGCCATCATGGCCGATATCCCAAATTACACGAAGATCGCGCCGGTCGTGCAGATTTCCGAAATCATGACGTAGCGAGGCTCGCGGCCGGGCAAGCGTGGTTTCCGCGGCGGCCCCCGCGGGCATGTGGTGACGCGAACGCGAGTCACGTGCCCGCTGTCGTAAGGAAACCACATACGAGCAGTCGTTTGGAAAGCACCAAAAAAAGTCGTCGTCGAGAAAGTCGACGATCCGAAGATCCAGGAAGAAACCGATGCGGTCTTTCGCTTAACGACTGCAGCAATTTGCGGCAGCGATCTGCACATGTACGAAGGCCGCGCGCCGATGGAACCGGGCATCGTCTTCGGTCACGCCGTCCGTAACGTCGAAGCCGCGATCGGGTCGTCCTGCCGTTTAACATCGGCTGCGGATTTTGTTTCAATTGCTCGCGTGGCTTCAGCAATGCGTGCCTGACCACCAATCCCCAAAGGCCACGGTGGCGGCCGCTCGCCCTCGGCGATGCGTGGAACTGGATGCATACGCACATTTCGACGCCCGGAAAGACGGGTACACGAAGGTGCTGCTCGAGCCCGCGAGGCGGCCTAGCGCAACGGTTGGACGTCCGGCCGGGGTTACGGGTTCGCGACGTAATCTCTCAAGGACGGCCATCGCTTGCAAAACGGTCCCGGCGCCCAACGCGCAGATGTCACAGAAACGGGCCTTCGCCGCATCCTGATCGTCTCGGGCGTGATGGCGGCGGCGCTTATGCAGACCCTCGATTCGACGATCACCAACGTAGCGTTGCCGACGGTGCAAGGCAATCTCGGCGCGAGTCAGGACGAAGGCACGTGGATCGTTACCGCGTATACGATCGCGGCGATCGTTATCATCCCGCTGACGCCATGGTTACAAAATCGCTTCGGACGAAAAAATTATTTCGTCGCGTCGATCGTCGGCTTTACGCTCGCCTCAATCGTTTGCGGTGCCGCAAGCGATCTTACCGTGCTGATCGGAGCGCGCGTCGTCCAGGGCGCCTTCGGCGGCGGGCTGCTCGCGACTGGACAGGCGATTCTGCGCGACACGTTCCCGCCCAAACAGCTTGGCTTGAGCCAAGGCATCTTCGCACTGGGCGCGATCATGGGGCCCGCACTGGGTCCACCACTCGGCGGCGTGCTGGTCGATAATTTCTCGTGGAATTGGGTCTTCGATATCAACATCGTGCCCGGACTATTTTCGGCGATTTTGCTGTGGCTGATGCTCAAAGATCCATCCAAGGCGAAGGCGACGCCCATCGACGTCGGCGGCCTCGTGCTGCTCGCCGTCGGCCTCGGCTCGATGCAATACGTGTTGACCGAAGGCGAGCGACACTATTGGTTTTCCGATCCGACGATCGCCGGCATGACGCTGCTCATGGTGTCGGCACTCGGTACGTTCGTTTGGTGGGAACTGCGCGTCGCTTCGCCGATCGTCGATCTACGCATCCTACGTAATCGCAGCGTGGCCGCGGGTTCGGTGCTCGCGCTCGCACTCGGAGCGGCGATCTTCGGCTCAACGTATACGCTGCCACAACTCACGCAAGGCCCGCTCGGCTTCAGTCCGACGCTGAGCGGGCTGCTCTTCATCTTACGCGCGGGCCCCATTTTCATCGCGACGCCGATCCTCGTGCGCATAACGGGGAAAGTCGATCCGCGTGGGCTGCTGGGCCTCGGCTTCGTCCTCATCGCAACGGGCAGTCTTTTGCAAGCGCGCATCACCACGGCCGAAGCGACCTTTTGGAGTTTCGGCGCGGCGCTCGCGATCACGGGACTCGGCGCGGCGCTGCTGTTCATTCCGCTATCGATCGCGGTGCTCGGCGCGACGACGCCGAACGAGGGACCCAAAGCCGGCGCCTTCATCAACCTCTCCACCCAACTCGGCGGTTCCGTCGCGGTGGCCGGGCTCGACGTGCTCATCAACCAGCGCGAGGCGTTCCACTCCGAGGTGCTCGGAGCGAGCGCGACCCTCGCGCGGCCGACCGTACAAGAATTTTTGCAGCACGGCACGATCGCACAACTTACGCGCGCCGTCGACCTCCAAGCCGTCATTTTGGCGTATGCCGATGCGACCCTCGCGATCGCAGTCGTCTGCGTCGTCTGCGCTCCGCTGATCTTTTTCATGCGCAAACCCAAAGCGCCGGCCGGACCGGTCGAAGTCGGCGGTTGATCTTGGGTACAGCGACCCACATGGAACACGAAGCGACGATCGCCCCCGACACGCTCAAGCCCGTGGAGCCGCATGGCCACGTCGACGATGCGGAACTTCAAGACGTTCGCATTGACGGCCCGGAAATGGACGACAGCGTCCCGGTTCTGCCCGATCCGAAGGTCGAGATCGACGAGGACTAACGGCCGAGCGCTCCGCTAACGATCGATAGCTGCGGGTGGAATCCTTGACGCCTGAGTTCGGCTTGCCGCGACTGAACGCGATCGACAGAGAACCCTTCGTGGTTGATCGGTTTGTGCCACCGAGCCATTTTTAGCAGCGTGAGCTTTGTCGCCGCCAAGAGCCGCCGTTGTGTCGTAGCCTCCGATACGTCGGAGGCATTCCGCAACGTCTCCGTGCATGGGGACCATTTTGCCGCAAGGGGATCGCCGGATACTTCTTCCAATGAGGCTCGGTTCGCGTCGCCCACACCATGTGCCGTAACATACATCGATAGAGACAGTCTCCCGCGAGCCAACTTCGTTATTTGCCGAAAGCGTTGCCGCAAGCGGCTTTACCAAGGAAAGAGCTTGAGCCAGCGCGTCGGTCGCTCGAGGAAGCGATTTTACGAGATAAGGATTCGCTTCGTCGGCGTCTTCCGCACGAGCCGTACCGCCGCTGAGTAGCAGCAGAATCGTACACGTGGCACGTAGCCACGCGAGTCGTCTTTTCATCGGCCATGCCTCCATTTTATCTAAGTCTTAACGGTGTAGTAACGGGTAGGCAATCAAGCCGATCAGCGCTCCGCTACCGATTAATAGCTGATCGGGAATCTTACGAGCGGCGAAGAGCACCGCAACTGCGACGGCGAACACGGCGATGCTAAACCAATCGAGTAGCGAACTGCGCGCGACGAGATATGACGTGCCGACGAGGACACCGACGACGGCCACCGTAACGCCTCGGATAAATCCTTGAACGCGCGAGTTCGTGCGGTAGCGGCGCAAAATCGGCGTTCCGATAATGACGAACGCGAGCGATGGAGCGAAGATACCGGCCGTTGCGGCGAGGGCTCCGGGTAGATTATTGAGGAGGAACCCAACGAACGTCGCCGTGACGACGACGGGGCCGGGCGAAATGAGACCGACCGCGACCGCATCCAGAAAAGCGCGATCGCCGAGCCAATGGTATTGGTCGACCACGTACGCTTTGAGAAACGGAACGATGACGAGTCCGCTTCCGAATACGAGAAAGCCGGTCTTCAAGAAGAACAAGAAAATCTTTGACGTAGCGACGGTTTGAAAGGTGCTAACGGCTGCGACTGCATTCGATAGGCCGGCTGGAGCGACGTCGCGCTCCGGCGGACCCGGGCTCGAGGGCGGCGCGGCCGTCGGGAAAAGAAAGATGCCGAGCGCGCCGGCCACGAGAAAGATCGCGGTGAGTTCTTTCTGAACGAGGATCGTAATCACGCAGGCGACGGCGGCGAATATCCAGGCTAAGCGTTGCCGTCGCAGGGTCTTCTTTCCGAGATCCCAGCACGATTTCACGATGAGGCCGACGACGATCGGGCCGATTCCGTAAAAGAGGGCACGCAGCTCCCACGTGGATCCGAAACGAACGTACAGCGCCGCTACGGCGACGACGATGGCGACGGGACCCGCGGCGAAGGCGAGGGCGATCGTAAATGCGCCCCCGACCCGGTGGGTCAGAAAGCCGCAATAGACGCCGAGCTGATAGGCGAGCGGTCCCGGGCAGGCGGTCGCAATGGCCAAACCTTCGTCATACTCATCCGCGCTGAGCCACGACAACCGCTCGACGAGATCTTTGCGCATGTAGTTCGCGAGCGCCACCGGACCGCCAAAGCCGGTGCAACCCAATACCAAAAAGTATCGGGCGATTTGCCAGAGTGTCGGTCGTTTCACGATGCGGCCAGCGTATGCCAAGCGGATGACAGTCCGATGACAAGCCGTCATCCTCGCGTCATCTCTTTCGCGTACCGTTAGAGGCCGGCATGAGACTTCGCAACATACGGCGCCTTCTAAAACCCGCTAGCCGCTACGGGCTCGTTTGGCTTAATTTCTTTCGACGGCGGTCATGCATTTCGTGCGACCGATGCCGTTCCTACGAATCGTCCCTCCGTATTTTCCGCACGCCCTCACGCTCGTACGTTACGGGTATCGCCGAGATTATCGGCGCAAACGGATTATCGTGCCGCGCAGCCGCCGGCTTGCTGCCGGCGGTTTTATCGTCGTGCTCGTCGCCGTGTACCCGGCGAACGGCGCGGCACATCAGACCACATCGACCGAGCGTAACGAGCGTAACGGTCCGCCGGAACGAGATAATGATGGCGACGAGAAACGTCGATAGAGAATTGCAGTGCGAGGAGGTGTCAACGTCATGAAGTTCGTGACACGAGAGCGTGCGAAAGTCGATCGCATCGCTTGTGCCTGGTTGATCCGGCGCTTCGTCGCCCCGGATGCGACCGTCATGTACGTTCCGGGCGATGACGTTATGGCGGTCGCGCAACGTGAGGACGCGCTACCGTTCGACGTTCCCGGAGTCGAACTCGGTCATCACGGGGCGCGCTGCTCGTTCGATGCATTCGTCGAGAAATACGGTCTCTCCGACGATCCGGCACTTCAGGCCCTGGCTGAGATCGTACGCGGCGCCGATACGGCGCACCGCGAGCTGACACCGGAATCCGCCGGTCTCTACGCAATTGCCACTGGTATGGCAGCGCTATCCCCGTCGCGTTTTCCCGACGACCATGCGCTTCTGGCGGTGGAATCGCCAGTGTACGACGCCCTTTACGAGTATTGCCGCGCACGCGCCGGCGCGTAACGGTCGCGGAACGGGAATGCCGTCGTTCGGAGCGCGGCCCGGTATCACAACGCGGATCACGCTCTTGTGGGTCGCGCTGTTCGCCGTCGGACTCGGGGTCTTTGCCGTATTGGCGGCGGCGGCAGTCCAGCGCGAACAGCGCGAGGCTCTCGATGCCGATTTATCGGCAATGGCGCGGGTAACGGCACGAAGCGTCGGCGCCGGCACGAGTTTGGCTGCCGTCGCGTTGCCGTCCGACGTTCCCGGGATCGCTTTACTCGCGTACGAAGCGAGGCATCTTGTCGGCGTACGTGGGCCGCGACCGCCGAATGAAGTGATTCGAGCGGCGGCCGTTTTGCCTATCGGGACGGCTCGGACGCTGCAGGCGGGCGAGGCGTATCGCATCGTCGTGGCGGGTGCATCGACGGACACGCCTGGAATGCGAATCGCCGCCGTCGCCGTGCAATCCGGCCTCGAGCAAGAGGCGGGCCAGATTCGCAATGGATTCTTAGCCGCGGCATTACCGATGATTCTCATCGTCGGCATCGCGGGTTGGTTCGTCGCGCGTCGTTCGCTTGCGCCGATCGAAGCGATGACGGCGGTGGCTGCCGAGATCGCCCGATCTGGCCGCTTGTCGATGCGCGTCGGGATGGAATCGTCTGATGAACTCGGGCGTCTTTCGCAAACCTTCGATACGATGTTGGCCCAGCTCGAGGCCTCGTTCACGCGCGAACGAGGTTTCATCGGCAACGTCTCCCACGAATTACGCAACGCGATCGGTGCGATCGCAGCCGAAGCCGAACTCGCCGTCTCTCGCTCTCGCGGCGAAGACGCATATCGCGTCGCCCTCCAAACGATTGCGACCCGCGCGCGACGGGTGGCCGTGACGGTCGACGATCTGCTTCTCCTCGCGCGGGCCGATGCCGGCATCCTCGATACGACGCAGCACGGGGAACTCAACGACATCGTTAGCCACGCGTGTGCGGAGGTGCGGGGTAGCGGAACGACCGGTACTCCCGTCGCAGTCGTGCTGTCCGACGAGCCAATTATCGTCGTTGGGAACTCTGCGCTCGTCACGCGACTGATCGAAAATCTGGTTGCCAACGCGTGCCGAGCGGCGAAGACGATCGTTCGTGTCCGGGTGTCCGAAGGAGCCGGCTACGGCGTCGTCAGCGTCCAGGACGACGGGCCAGGCATCCCAGCGGAACAGCGGCAGACCGTCTTTCGCCGCTTCTATCGAGGCGACGTCGATTACAGCGGAAGCGGGCTCGGGCTCTCCATCGCCGCCGCCATTGCGACGAGCTTCGGCGGTGAAATAACGGTCGCTGACGGCTCAACCGGCGGCGCTTGCTTCCGAGTCGCACTGCCGATTGCCGTCGACGCAGTCCCGGAGGATGTGCCGCCGTCTTCGCTCGCGTAGTCGCGGCGCGAGCGCTGCGCAATGCGGCGTATGGCTGGCTCGCCGTCGTACTTGCGGTCATGCTCGGCGAGCACGGTCTTTCTGCGACCGGCGTCGGAGCGATCCTGACCGTCGCGCTGGTGGCCGGTGCCGCGTTTTCGTTTGGGACCGGTGCGCTCGTCGATCGCCTCGGCCGGCGAACGACGCTCGTTCTCGCCGCCGGCGCGATGGCAGCAACCGGAGTGCTGTTGGCCCTGGCTCGAGATCCCGTCGAACTCGTCCTTGCGGCCCTCCTTGGCACCTTAAGCCCCGGCGGTCAGGAAGTCGGTCCGTTCGCGGCGATCGAGCAGGCTGCGATTGCCGAGGTAATTACAGGTACGCCGACGCGAAGATTTGCGACGTACAACATCGTCGGAGCCTTCGCCGCCGCGATCGGTGCACTGATCGCGGCGATCGTGCCGAGCGAAGCGCTCTTCTGGGGATATGGTTGCGTCGGGCTGGGACTCGCCGCAATCTACGCGGTCACGTTTTCCCGGGGCGAACACGTTGGGCGACAGGCGTCGTCGCCCGCATCCGCCGTTCTTCGGTCTCGCGCGCTGCATCTGGGCATCGTGGAACGTCTCACGCTGCTCTTCGGGCTCGATGCGCTCGCGGGCGGCTTCGCGGTGCAGAGCTTCATCGCGTATTGGCTTCATCTTCGCTTCGGCGCCGACGCACACGCGCTCGGCGTGCTCTTTTTCGGAACCAACGTACTCGCTGCGTTATCGTTGCTCGTCGCCGCGCGATTGGCGGAGGTTATCGGCCTGCTCAAGACGATGGTCGTGACGCATTTGCCATCGAACGTGCTGTTGCTGGTCGTCCCGCTCGTGCCGAGCTTCCCGCTCGCCGCAATCGTGCTGCTCGCGCGAGCGGCGCTTTCGCAGATGGACGTTCCGACCCGGCAAGCCTATACGATGGCGCTCGTGCCACCCGCGCAACGAACGCGAGCCGCCGGATTGGCCGCCGTACGGCCTGCCGCCGCCGCCGTGGCTCCCGTGCTTGCCGGCCTCGCGCTCGGGGGTGCCGCCTTCGGGCTCCCGTTCTATCTCGCCGGCGGACTCAAGATCGTGTACGATCTCGCGCTCTTCGCCACGTTCCGAAACGTCGTACTGCCGCCGGAGACGGACGCCTAATGCGAGCGGATTCGATACCCGAGGCCGCGCACCGTTTCGATCGCGTCGGCATCCCGCGGCCCGAGCTTACGCCGCAGCCGGCGCACGAACACATCGACGACGTTCGAGGACGACTCGAACTGCGCGCCCCAGACGTGTTCCTCGATCGCTTCGCGCGTCTGGGTGAGGTCGGCGTTGCGCATCAAGTATTCGAGAAGATCGAACTCGCGCGCCGATAGCGCGACGGAACGGTCGGCGACGCGTACCGCCCGCTCGCCGACGTCGAGGGCGATCGTGCCGGCGCGATACGTACCGGAGCCTTGGTGTCCGTTACGCCGCACGATGGAGCGCAAGCGCGCGAGCAATTCGGCCACGTGGAAAGGCTTAACTAAATAATCGTCGGCGCCGGCATCGAGGCCGGCGATGCGATCCGCAATTTCGTCCTTGGCGGTCAGCATGATGATGGGTGAGAAGTCGCGGCTGTCGCGCAAGCGCCGGCAGATCTCCACGCCGCTGAGCCCCGGCAGCATCCAGTCCAGGATGAGCGCGTCGAAGCCGCCCGCGCCGGCGAGTGCGTCGCCCTGGGCGCCATCGGCAACCGCCTCGACGACATACCCCGCCTCTCGCAACGCTCGCGTGGTTACGTCGCGGAGATCGGCGTTATCTTCGACCAGCAGGATCCGCACGCCGTCAGCTTCGCGACGCGTCATCGCTTTGTCATCTCGCGCGCCTACGCTGAAATCCACACTCGCTATTTTAGCCGCGGAGGTCTTGTGAATCGTTGCGTTTTCGTCGTCGTTGCCGGCACCGTGCTCGCGCTCGCCGTACCTGCCTTCGCCGTGCCGCCCGCGCAGCCGAACGGCTCGGCCAAAGATGCGCAAGCAATGACGCCGCAGCAAACTGCGGATGCAACCGCGATAAGCAAGGGTTTGGGGCGGCCCGGGCAGATGCTGGCGGGCGACGTGTACCGCGTCGGCATCCCGCGCACGGACCTGCACGTCACCCTCGACAGCGTGACGCTGGCTCCGGCGCTCGCGCTCGGAAGCTATGCGGCTTTCAAAGCCGAACCGCAGGGGACGCTCGTCGTCGGCGATCTCGTGTTGCTCGAACCGGAGATCGGCCCGGTGATGAAAAGTCTTCAGAGTTCCGGCTTCCGCATCACCGCGTTGCACAATCATTTGCGCAACGAGTCGCCGCACGTGATGTACATGCACTTCCTGAAAGTCGGCCAAGCCGACGAATCGGCAACGGAGCTGCGAACCGCTCTCAGTTTTTCGAAGACTCCGCTGCAAGCGCCGGCGATGGCGACGGCGCCGGCGCTGTCTACCGCCGAGCCCGCCTTCCAAGAAGCCGTCGAACGCGGGCTCGGAACGAAAGGAAAAATAAACGGGCCGGTGCTTTCGATCGGTTTTCCGCGGGCCGAAGCGATCACCGTGCAAGGCATGGCCGTGTCGCCGGCGATGGGCGTCAATGTCGCGATGAACTTCCAGGATGCCGGAAGCGGCCGCGTTGCGACGACGGGTGATTTCGTTTTGATTGCATCGGAAGTCGATAGCGTCGAACGGACGCTGCGCGGTCGCGGCTTCGACGTAACGGCGTTGCACCAGCATATGCTCGGCGACTCGCCGACTCTCTACTACATGCACTTCTGGGCGGTCGGCGCACCGGAAACGGTGGCCGCGGGCCTCAAAGACGCCCTCTCGCACGTAAACGTGAAAGCCTCGTAAGGGTCACATGAGCGCATCCGTCGCCGGTACCGCTCCGCGTCATCCGCGGCGCCGCCTTTTCGTCGTCGCGCTAGTTGTCGTGCTGGTCGGCGTCCTGCTCGGGATTGGCTGGCAACTCGTCGGCGCGGCGGGACCACCGCTCGCCTTTAAGGTCCTCGCCGACGTGCCGCTCACCGGCGATACCTCGCGACTCGACTACGAAAGCCTCGACCCGCGGACCGGCCGGCTCTTCATCGCGCACCTCGGCGCCGGGAGCGTCATCGCCGTCGACACGAAGATGGAGCGCGTTGCCGGCACGATTGCCGGTACGCCTTCCGTCCGCGGCGTGCTGGCCGTTCCCGAACTCGGGCGCGTCTATGCCGCCGCGGCGGGATCGGGCGACGTCGTGGTCATCGACGAACGGACGCTTGCCGTCGTCGGCCGGATCGCAGACGCCGGCGACGTCGATGGGCTCGCCTTCGATCCGAAGACGCGCCACGTGTTCGTGTCCGATGAGAGCGGCCGCCGCGACACGGTCATCGATACGCGAACGAATCGAATCGTAGCACGCGTCGCTCTGGGCGGCGAGGCGGGTAACACGCAGTACGACCCCCGTTCGGGCCATATGTTCGTGGCGGTTCAGACGCGAGATCAATTGGTCGAGATCGATCCGCGTACGAACGCCGTCGTCGGCCGCTACGAGCTCCCGGGTTGCTTACACGCGCACGGCCTCGCAATCGACGTGGACGCTCGGGCCGCTTACGTGGGGTGCCAAGTGAACGCCGCAATCGTAAAGCTCGATCTGCGCGGACACCGCATCGCCGCGACGTCGAGTACCGGAATCGGCGTCGACGTCCTCGCGCTCGATCCGGGGTTGCATCGCCTGTACGTTGCGACCGAAACCGGTATCGTTAGCGTCTTCGACGTACGCGCTGGAGGATTCACCCGAATAGCGCAAGCGTTCTTCGCACCCAACGCGCACATCGTCGGCGTCGACAGCGCGCATCGACTCTACTTTCCGCTCCGAGATATCGACGGCCAGCCAGTGTTGCGGATCGCGCTTCCGATACCCGAACACGAACGTTGAAAAGTACGAGACCATTTAGCCTATGCGTTATCGTTTGCGCAATGCTCGTTGCTGCGCAGCAGTGCGTTATAGCCGGACCGCCCTTTCAAACCGACGATCCCGTACCGGTTCCGTACCAGCACCGGGAAATCCATCTCGGCACGCGCTATACGCACGACGTCGACTCGCTATCGATCGACGGTCCAGGTACTCGCGATTCGTTTTTCGCCGGTGCGACGGTCATCAAAAAGCTGCATGACGGGTTGTCGGTCGGAGCGGAAGCATTTCGCGAGACGGCAAATCGCACCAACGACGACACCATCCAGAGCGGCTTTAATGTCGGCATGATCCGCGATCTCGGTGAAAATCATGGGATACTCATGTCCCTCGGACGCAGCTTCGGCGGTCGGAATCTGCTGTCGTTTTATGGCGCGTACGAACTTCGTTTCGGTCGCGACGGGCGCCCGAACGGTGCGACTAGCTCTGGTACGGTGGTGAAGTAGCCGGGCCGCGACGGGAATCTAACGTTGCGAAACGAAGGTCGCTGCACCGAGGGGTAAGCCGCGCGCGTTGCCAATTGCAAGCGTCATCGTTTTGTCATCTCGGCTGCATATGCTGTGTATCCACAGTCGCTACATTGCCCGAGGAGTACCATGAATCGTTGCGTTCTCACCCTGGTTGCCGGTACGATGCTCGCACTCGCCGCGCCCGCCTTGGCGGTACCTCCCGCACAACCCAACGGTACCGTTCCTTCTGTCAAGAAGAAATCGGAGCCCGCCGGCTCGGCAAAAGACGCGAAGGGACATAAGGCGATCAAAAGCGCCCTCTGCGACGGCAAGGCATCGTCCAAGATGGCAATGTCCGGCGCGAGCAAGAAAGCGGCACCATGCATGCATCCGGCACACGCACCGAAAACGCACATGTGAGCGGCGCGACGCTGCGGCTTATTCTATTGCGTCCGGCGACCGGACGACGACGACGGGAACGTTGCTCGAATAGATGACGGCCTCCGTGACGCTACCCTGCCTCAGACGCGTGAAGCCCTCACGCAAGTGCGTCGCCATGACGATGGAATCGCACCCGTGGGTGAAAGCGTTGTGCACGATCGTCTGCGAGACACCGTGCTGCGGCGGCAGGAGCGAGGCTTGCGCTGCGATGCCGAGCGACTCCGCATGGGCGCGCGCGATCGACGAGCGCTTGCGCCGCCGGCTGCATTGCCGCATCTTCGTCGAGCGCGCAAAATAGCAGCGACGACGTAAAATTGCGCGCCAGCGTAACGGCGTAGTCGAGCGCGATGCGCGAGAGCGCGTCGTCGACGATCGGCACTAGAATCTTACGCGAGAGTTTCCCGATGGCGGGCCGGCGCACGATGCAGAGCGGGATCGTCGTCTCGCGTAAAACGCCGTGGGCGAGGCTCTGCATGAACGGCCGCAAGAAGCCGACGCGAGGCGCGACGCCGAGCACGATCAGCCCCGCGCCCTGCTCGCGCGCGACGCGCACCACTCCCGGTACCGGATCGCTCGAGACGATGAGCCCCGTCGCGTCGCCGAGGCCCGCAGTATGCGCGCGTCCGAGCGCGTCGTCGAGAAGCTGGCGGCAACGCCCGACAGCCAGTTCGCCGAAAGCCGCCATCCCGACATCCGCCGTTAGCTCGGGATCGACCGTCACGCAAAACGTGATGGGGCTGCGATCTTCGCGCGAGAGCGTGAGGGTCGCGCCGACCGCGTATTCCGAGGTCTGCGAACCGTCGACGACGACGAGAATCCGGTTGAAAAGCATATCGTTTACGCTCGCTGCGTTCCGGGCGTTTCGGGCGTCGCGGGCGCGGGCGACGGCGCGACTTGCGGCGGCGCGAGTCGGACGAAGAGCACGGCCGGAATGACGAGCAACAGAACGAGTCCCGAGATCACCGTGAGATCGGCATAGGCGAGCGTTTGCGCTTGCGCGCCCACGAGTCCGCCAAGGCCGGCGGCATTGCCGCGATGCGCGCGGACGTACGCATCGACGGGTGCGCTCCCGAGCGTCACGCGGCCCGCGATATCGGAGCGAATCGCGGCGAGACGATGGTCGAGCAGAGTCGCAAGCGTGCCGGTGCCGAGCATCGACCCGACGGGCGTCGCGAGTTTATAGATCGAGACGCCCGCCGCCAGGAGGTTGAGCGGCATGCTGCCGATCACGAGCGTCCCCATCGGCTGATTCATCATCCCGAAGAAAAATCCGAAGAACAGCGAAACCGCGACGAACGATGCCGTATCGGCCGTCGTGGTCATCGAGCGCGAGAACGCGACGAGACCCAGCGCCGAGCCGATCGCGCCCGCCGCGACGATGACGCGCAGATCGAGCACCTTGCGCGAGATCAACAGAAACGCCGCGGGTACGCCGAGCGCGTACGTGAGCACGCGGATGAGGACGACGGCGCCCGCTTCCGTCGCCGTGATCCCGAGCGACGATTGCAAAAACGCCACGAACACGCTTACGGCGTAACCGACGAAGCCGATCGTCACGCTGATGACGCCGCCGACCGCGAGATTGCGATGCCGTGCGAACATGCGGAAATCGACGTGCGGATGACGCGTGAACGCGAGTTCGTAGAGGATGAAGCCCGGTAGTGCGAACGCGAGCACGAGCGTACCGGCGAGGATGGACGGATCCTCGGACCAGTTGCGGCGCTCGCCTTCGTTCGCCAGATATTGCAACGCGCCGAACGCCGCGATCGATAACGCGAGGCCGACGGCGTCGAACGAGAGCGCTCGCTGCGGCGTATCTTTGGCGCGCACCGTCAGTGCGATTTCGAGCGCCGTTACCATCGTCGCGAGGCTGCCGGGAATGAAGATGCTGCTTCCGCCAAACGTGTCCGCGAAGAACGCACCGACGACCGTGCCGAGCGTCGCCGCGGTCAGCGAGATCAGCACGAAAGCCGGCGGCGCATAGCGGAGCGCGACGGTCGGTAAGGACGTGAAGAACAACAGCGCTGCGGGCACGTAAACGCATCCCAAAAACAGGCCTTGCGCGAAGCGCAGCAGCACGAACGCGTGATAGTCCGTCGTGACGGCCAAAAGGGCCGAGACGGCGGCGAAACCGACGAGCGCGCCGAGCATGAAGCGCTTGCGCCCGACGCGCGCCATCATCCACGGGCTGAAAAGAATCATCGCGTAGTACGCGGCGTTGAAGGCCGTCAGGATCCACGACGCTTCGTCGGGTGATGCGCCCGTAATGCCGGCGAGATACGGCAAACCCGGCGTTTGCGATGGCGGAGGACGTTTGATCGACGACGATCGCGAGGATTGCGGATGCGACGATCGCGACGCCGCGCACGCCGCTTTGCGGGAGGCGCGACACGTCGGCGACCGCGAAATGCTGCTCCTCCGCACGAACGAAAAGGCGACGTCCCACGACCTCAGGCTTAGGTGAGCGTCGACGATGCCCTTGCGCCGGCCGGCGTGTCTTCGGTAGAGGGCTGCTTTTGGTGCTATAGTAATTGAATAGTCTTCGACCGGAGGAATCGCATGATCGACGTCACGCCGCTCGCCTCATTCGCGCATGCCGACCGCACGTCGCACGTCATCGTCAATTCCCGCAAACGGAACAGTCTCTCGACGTGGCCCATGCGTAACGCGAGCTTCGATGTGGTCAACGTGCCGCCCGATGCGACCGACGACGATATCGCGGCGGTTAAGCGAATCATCGGCTCGCGGCATGCGATCGTCATCGACGATCGCGAAGCGCGAGCCAGCGACGCATGCGATCGCTTGGCGTCGTGCGGCGCGAGCGCGACGCTCCTCGAAGACGGCCTCCTGGGTTGGACGCAAGCGATCGTGTTCGAACGTTCGGAGAAGTATGACGATGCCAGCGTCGCATCGTTCGTGCGGCCGGCACGCACGTTACGCTCGTACGTGGTGGTAACGCAAGCCGGAGTTACGATCGTCGACGGCTGCGGCTCGCCGACGCTGCTCCTTCACGTAAGCCAAGCGCTCGCCCGCTTACCGACCGCCATCATCGACACGGCGTACCATCGCGATCGCATTTCGTGCGGGCCGGAGTGCGCGGTGCGAGCCGAGGCGACGTATTGGGTGCCCCCCGCCGGTGTCGACCGCATCGACGCGCGGCTCCGCGGCCGGGTCGAAACCGCACGCGAGATCGGCGGATTGCGCGTCTCGCCCGTCAACGCGGGACACAATCTGCGGCTCGATGGAAACGGCTTCAGCATCGGATCGCACGCCGACGCCACTTACCCGACGTGTTGCGGCCCAGACGCCTATGGATCGAAGACCTACGACGCCGTGAACCGCGGCATTTCCCTCGTCGACAATGGCCGACGCTGGCAATTGGAGTTCGGGCCGCCGGGCTGTTTGCCGGCATAGTTTCGCAACGACACCGGCAAAGCGCCGGCGGTTCGCCCCTCCCGGCGCCAAGCGCGCCATCGTGAAATGCAGTTGGCACTGCCGTTCCGGCAGCGAGGACGAGGCGCCGCTTGGGAGCGACCGCGCAGTGCGCTCCCCGGCTATTTGGAACGTTGTTCGAGGCTTACGAAGCGCATCTTTAATCTCGACGACATCGCCTCGAATGACGGCTACATCGGTCTTGAGATGCTCGGCCCGTGTCTCTAGCCGGCCCATGCGCCGATCGAGACCTTCAAATCGGAATTCGAGACCGTCGAACCGCTACTCGAGGCCGTCGAATCTCTTTTCAAGCCCGTCGAAGCGCGTTTCCGAGGCGCACGAAAGAGAACTCGGTCGCAAATTTTACCTGCATGATGGCATCGAAGAGATCTTCGTTCGTAATAGCGGTTCGCTGTAGCGCGACTTTTCGCAAAGTCGCTAGGCTACCGCTGCGCAGGCTTTCAAACGGCTGCGTGTGGGTAGGAACGGAGAACCATGTTTAACGCACCCGATCTTGGCACGACGTTTCCCCGGGCGGGCCGCGAAAAACTCGGCGGTTACGTTTTTCTGGGCCGCATCATCGATAAGGTGCGGGCGATGCAGGCGGGCACCGAGGGCGAGTACGTCGGATATTGCCCGATGAGCCTCGCTTTCTTGCAAGAGACCGCCGTCTCGCAAGAGGCCTTCGACGCGCAGATCCGCAGCGGCGCCGACGACTCCGCCATCATCGCGTTTTTCGATCGCCACGTCACGGAACAACGTCGCGCTGCTTCGAACGAACATATGCTATCGCGCTTCGCCGATCATCTCGACGAACAAGACGCCGAGGAAGGCGTCGTCACGACGTAGCTGGAGATCAGCCCGTCACGCGTAGACCGGCGGCAATCCCGTTGATGCTCAAGCGGATCGCGTCGCGCAGACGTGAATCCGTGCGCGACGATGCGCGAAAATCGCGGATGAGGCGGATTTGCAGGTACGACATCGGGTCCACGTATGGATTTCGCAACGCGATGGCCGTCGCGGAGACGGGATCGTTGGCAAGGAGCCGCTCCGATTCGGTGATTCGAAGAGCGCGGCACCTGCGCGTGCGTATTCGCTGCGAATCCGTTCGACGAAACGCGTCCGAACGCCATCGTCCGCAACTAACGCATTGGCGTAGAGTTCGAAGATCGTCAGGTCCGCCGTCGCCAAGCCGCGTTCGATCTTCTCCAGCAGCGAGCGAAAGAACGGATAGCACGCAACCATCTGGCGCAGAGCGTCGCGCTCGCCCGCATCGAGCTCGTGGCGCATGGCGAAACCGAACCCGTACCAACTTGCGAGGATCGCGCGCGTTTGCGTCCACGCGAAACTCCAGGGCACCGCGCGCAAGTCGTCGATCGACGCGCTCGCACTGCGGCGCGCAGGCCGCGAACTGATCTGCATATCGCCGATCTCGTTGATCGGCGTGCACGCCTCGAAAAAACCCAGGAATTGCGGATCGTCAACGAGCGCCCGGTAGGCTTCGTGGGCGCGCTTGGCAATGCGATCCAGCACCGCGTCGAACCGCTCGTGCGCCTCACCCCGTTCCGGCGGCCGCTGCGCGAATAGCGTGGTCGCCACGACCTCCAGGCTGCGGCGTGCGAGCGACGGCAAACCGTAGCGCGACGCGATGACCTCGCCTTGTTCGGTCTGCTTGAACGACCAGGAACGCGCCGAGGGCGGAGCGTCGGCGATGCTGCGCCGCGGGTCCGCGACCCCGCGCGCAATCGGCCCGCCGCGTCCGTGAAAGAAACGGATCGCGATGCCGAATTCCGCCGCGACGCGCGCGACGTCGCGCTGCGCGCGATAGATCTCCCACGTACTCGTAACGATGCCGCCTTCTTTGTTCGAATCCGAATAGCCGACCATCACCTCGCAGATGCCGCCGAGCGTCGCAAGGTGAGCGGCGAAGGCAGGCGACGCGAACAGCACGCGGACGACCTCTGGAGCGGCGCGCAAGGTGGGAATGCTTTCGAAGAGCGGGACGACCTGCAGCGGGCCGGCATCGAGCGCGCCGCACTCACGCGCGAGCAGCAACAGGTGCAGAATGTCCGATGCCGTCTCGCTACCGGCCAGCACGAGCGTTTCGATCGCATCGGATCCGTGCCGCGCTCGCGCACGCGCGACCGCCTGCAGCGAACCGACAACGTCGCTCGCAGCATCGGAAAGCGCGACGCGTTCGGAGAAGAGCGGGCGCCTCCCGGCGAGCTCGCGTTCCAGCCACGCCAAACGTCCGGCTTCGGACCGGCGGGAAAAGGCGGCGCCGGGCTCCACCGTCGTCAGAATTTCGTCCGTGGCGCGCTCGAGCGCACTCTTATTCTGACGCCATTCGAGTTCGTACGTCGTGAACCGGAAGATTTCGACGGTGCGGTGCAAGTGCCGGATCGGCGCGGCGACGTCGCGGCCACTGCCGGCGGCAACCGACTGCGCGAGGAGCGCGAGCTCGTCTGCGAGTGCGCGCCAGGTGGCATAGCCGCCCGCTGCAGACGCGAGTGCGAGCGTCAACCGCCGGTGCATGAAGGCCAGTTTGCGGCGATACGGTTCGGCGCTCTGACGCGGCCCTATCGTCCGTTGCACGTCGTGCAGTTCGCGCGTATCGCGCTCGAGCGACGCCGCGAGCTCGTCGCTGACGTGCCCGCGTAACGCGTCTTGCGAAAGCCGCGTTTGGAGCTTTTCGACCTCGCGCACGTAGCACTCGAGAATAAAGCGCCGCCCCATGTCGAGGGCGAGTTCGGTCGTCGCGGGCGTGACGTTGGGATTTCCGTCACGGTCGCCGCCGATCCAGCTCGCGAAGCGCAGGAACGTCGGCACGCCGAACGGCGCATCGTAGCGCTCCGCGATACGCTCGTCGAGCCGGGCGAAAAGCGCCGTCGCTTCGTCGACGAGCGTCTCCCGAAACCACGCGATCACGTTACGAATTTCGTCGGCGACGGTCGGCGGCGTCAGGTAGAGTTCGTTGCCTTCCCACAAGAGCACGATTTGCACGCGCAGCTCGCGGTCGAGCGCGCGGCGTTCTTCGGGCGTATTGCGGCGATCGTCGAGGGTGCGTAAGAGCCGCCCGATCGCCTCGTGTTTCTCGATGACCGTACGGCGCTGAACTTCCGTCGGATGCGCCGTGAACACGAGCGAAACGTCCATCGCCGCCAGAATCGCGTGCGCCTGCGCGGCCTCGGCCGGCAACACCATCGCTTCGAGCGAAGCCGCAAACGACGGTTGGCCCCCGATCGCGCGTTCGCGGCGCAGCCCCTCGCGATACGCGTGCTCGGCGAGGTTGGCCATCTGCAGATAGAGCGAACACGCGCGCACGACTTCTATAGCGATCGGGACGTCGAGCGATTCGACGAGCGCCACCAATTCGTCGTGCGCACCGCTTGCCGGTGCGAGCCGCCGGCGCTGCGTTAGCGCGCGGATTTGCGTCACGAGCTCGTGCGTACCGGAACTGGCGTGCGTTCGAAGCACGTCGCCGATCACGGCGTCGAGCAGCGCCTCACGCTCGCGTAGCGGCGAGGGCGGTAGCGGCGGCGCGGCGGCGGAGGGATGCGGCGTCGTCATCTCGGTCGCGCGAGGTTATTTTCAAGTGCTGCTAGTCCTTGCGCCAAATGCACAGTTGCCGCCGTCCGCGCGCAGAACGCGTTGGATTCGACGAGCGCGAATTCGGGAAACGGAGCGCATGGCTTCATCTGAAGGTATGTCAGCGCGTGCGATCGTTCCCGGCAGCGAACGGTTGCCGCCGCCCGATGCGATCCGTATCGCGGACGTCGATTTGAACGAACGCGCGTCGGTGACCGTCGTCGTGCGCGCGCGCCAACCGCTGGAGAGTGCCCTGCATTCGCTCGCGGCCCTGGAACCGCAGGCCCGCTCGTATATCCATCGTTCCGAATTTGCGACGCATTATGGGGCGGACATCGCGGATGTCCGCGCCGTCGAACGCTTCGCGCTCGACCACGAATTGCTCGTTATGCAAGCGGATATCGCGCGCCGCAGTATCGTCTTGGAAGGCACGCTCGCTGCGCTGCAGCATGCGTTCGGGACGCGGCTCGCGCGCTACGCGCACGGGGACGAAGCGTTTCGCGGGCGCGTCGGCGAGCTCAGCGTGCCGGCAACGCTCGGCGGGATCGTAACCGGCGTGTTCGGTTTGGACGATCGTCCGCAAGCGCGCGCGCAATTCCGGCATGCCGTGCGGCCGGCCGCCGCCCCCGCCGCGAGCTACACGCCGCTGGAGATCGCGACGGCCTATAATTTTCCGAGCGGGCTCGACGGCTCGGGTCAGACGATCGCGCTGATCGAACTCGGCGGCGGTTACACGGCGAAAGATCTCGATGCGTACTTCGCGGGCCTCGGACTCCCGACGCCGGGCGTGGTGAGCGTGGCTGTCGACGGCGGCGCGAACGCTCCCGTCGGCGATCCCAACAGCGCCGATGCCGAAGTGCTGCTCGATATCGAAGTTGCGGGCGCGATCGCGCCGGGCGCGCACATCGCCGTGTATTTCGCCCCGAACACCGATCAGGGCTTTCTCGACGCGATTACGAGCGCGGTCCACGATGCGGCCAATGCGCCGTCGATCGTTTCGATCAGTTGGGGCGGGCCGGAATCGAGCTGGACGGCGCAAGCCCTCAAGAATTTCGACGATGCCTTCGCGGCAGCCGCATTGCTCGGCGTAACGATCCTATGCGCGGCCGGCGATAACGGTTCCGGCGACGGCGTCGGCGACGGGAAGCCGCACGTCGATTTCCCCAGCTCCAGTCCGCACGCTATCGCGTGCGGGGGCACGCGGCTGGCACTGAGCGGTACCGTGATCGCAAGCGAAACCGTGTGGAACGACGGCGCCGGCGGCGGCGCGACGGGCGGTGGGATCAGCGCCGCTTTTCCGCGTCCCACCTGGCAAGCGACGGCGGGCGTTCCGCCCAGCGGGCGCGGCGTGCCCGACGTTGCCGGCGATGCGGATCCGCAGAGCGGCTTCATCGTCCGGGTGGACGGCACCGCGAGCGTTATCGGTGGAACGAGTGCCGTTGCGCCGCTGTACGCGGGGCTCTTGGCGCGCATCAATCAGCGCGCCGGGAAGCCGGCCGGTTTCATCAACGCGCTGCTCTATGCCAATCCGGCAGCCTTCCACGATATCGTGACGGGCGACAACGGAGCGTTTAGCGCCGGGCCCGGCTGGGATGCGTGCACGGGCCTCGGCTCGCCCGACGGCGCGCGCATCGCAAACGCGCTCGGTGCCGCGGGTCGCCCTTAAACGATCTCTTCAAGTTTGCCGGTCGCCAGATCGAAGACGAACCCGCGCACACGATCGCGGTGCACGATGTGCGGGTCGCCTTTGATGCGCGCGATGCCGGCACGCACGTCTGTCGCAGGGTCGGCGAAGGCGTGAAACGCATAGGCGGGCGCGGACCCGGTCTCCGCGACGATCGCCGCGTGCATATCTTCATCGGTAAAGCGCAGCATGCCGCAATCGGTGTGATGCATGAGAATGATTTCCGTCGTACCGAGCAGCCGCTGCGAGATAATTAGCGACCGCACAGCATCGTCGGTCACGACCCCGCCGGCGTTGCGGATGAGGTGCGAGTCGCCCGGGTGCAGACCGAGTATGCCGTACACATCGAGGCGGCCATCCATGCACGCCACGATGGCGGTATGCATGGCCGGCGCGAGCGGCAGCGGGCCGGTAAAGCTCTTCGCATACTCGACGTTGTTTCGCAGGTACTCGTCGGTCGCGGTCTCGGTTTTCGTCAGATCTGCGGCCAGAATATATCTCCTCGATCGTAAACACGGGTCGGGTCGCGGCAGCTCGCCTACAGTTCGAACGCGCTTCGCGTTTTTGCGCAATCGGGCCGGATACCTCCGTTCATCTGGGGCGCTGGGGACGCTCGAGCTTAATGCGGCGCGAACGGGTCCATCGCATAGACGCGCGCCACGTCCACATCGGGAACCGATGTGCCGTACGCTTTATCGAGCGCGTCGATAAACGCGTTCGCGGTGAGCGCGTAGCCGGTATCGGATGGATGGATGCCGTCCATACTGAAGAATCCGCCGCCGAAAACGAGGCTGCAACATTTCGGCGGGTTGATCAGGATGCCGCCGACGGCCGCCTTTACGAGCGCGCGGTTATCGACGAGCACCGCGCCGGTTTGCGCGATCGCGGCCTCAATCGCCGTATCGTAGGCATCGTTGAGGCGTTGGACCCGAACCGCCAGCGCGTCGGGCACGAAGTCGCCACCGCCGAGGACGAACTGCGTCGAGCCGGCCGAAAGCGCCGTGAGAATTTTCCCGAAGCCGCTTATCGTGACGTAGCCCCCCGGCCCGACGCCATACGTCGTTTGCAGCGCGCTCGACACGAGCGGCGCGGCGGCTCCCGCAGCGGGGCCGCCCTTCGCGGCCAGAAACGCTGGAAGCGCCGCCTGCTTGATGAAAAATCCGGCATTCAAGACGTCGACGATATTGGAGACGAGCACTTTGGCACCGGACTGCTGCAGGGTCGAGACGACTTTCACAATGTCGGCTTGCATTTGCGCGGGATCGGTCGGCGCGATTTGTCCGAGCGAAAACGTGTATTTGAGCAGATCGTTCGAGCCGAGCCACACGGTCGCATATTGCGCTTTGAGGCTCGCCGCCGCAGCGAGCTGCGTCGTGCCTTGCGGAAAATTTCCGAGCACGGGCCAGAAGTTGAGGCTTTCGCTATTGACGAGCGCCGCAAGCGGCGAGAGGCCTTGCGTCGACGTTTGCTCGCATTGGTTGACGGGCCCGATCATGTACGCCGCTTCGTGAACGGTCTGGCCCGGAACGGCGACGTCGAGCGGCGTCTGTGCCGGATTGACGCGGGCTCGCAGCGCGGTGCCGTAGGCGTATGCGGTGGCGTTGATCGCGCCGCACGGCGCGACGATCGGCGTTGGGTTGAGCTGCGCGTTCGGAACGAGAATCGTTCCGATGCCCGGTGCTGCGATGAGCGGTAAGGGCGAGTTGACCGGATCGTCGGTCGGCGCACCGCCGTTAGCTTGCGACCACAGCAGCGCGAAAAAGCCGTGCGGCTGCGTGGGGGGAACGCCGGGCTGAAAAGGTGAGCCGGGGACCGGATTCGGCACGACCGGGACGCCGAGCAGTCCGGCGGACTGCACGCCCGCCGTCAGCGAATCGCCGACGCCGACGATGCGCAGTTTCGGCGAGACGACCGTCGCCGGCGGCGCCGGAGCCGCGGGAGTCGACCCCGATCCGCTGGAGCACGCGGCGAGCGTTGCGACGAGCGTCGCGGCGGAGAGCGAACGAACGAAGCGGACCATCATAGCGGAAGCACCGACGGCGAACCGATGCCGAACATGACTTGAATTTGGGCGGCCTTGAGGCCCTCGATCGTCACGGCGGGAGCACCGCAGCCGCCCGCTGGGGTGATCTGCTGACACGTGATCGACGTGACTCCGACTCGCTTACGATTCGACGGCGTTCCGGTCGATGCGACGATCTGCATGAACGTCTGCTTGGTGAATTTATGCGAGATGCCGTAGATGAACGTCGGGATGAATTGCGGAGACGTGTCGGGCGGCAGATAATCGATCAGCCGCGACGGCTGCACGAAAAACGTGGTCCGGTCGTTCGCGCGATATTCGAGATACGCGAGTTCGAAGAATTGCGCTTTGTTACCGACGGCGTTCGCGCCGTTGATGTTGACGTTCCACTCCGGGCCCGCGGTGAGCGTTCCGAACATGCGCGGCGTCGCAAGAAACGGCAGCGTGAGCGGCACGATGTAGCTCTGCACCGTCCGCGTGCGTACCGTTTGCGGAAAGCCGTTGGCTTCGACGAGCTGCTCGTCGGAGTGGCCGCCCACGCTTCCGCGCCGGCTGATATACGTTGGCGTAACGATCACCGGAGCTTTTTAGCGATCAGGAACAGCCCTTGCAGGTTCGCGATGAAAATCTTGTTTTTCACCGCGACATCGTTGCGAACGTCGGCGAGATTTCGTACGCCGATCGGCGGACCGAAGCCCTGGAGATAGACCGGCACGATGCCGCTGTTGAAGCCGACGGGATATTCTTGTAATTCGTAATAGCCGGTCTGCGCGCGGATGCGTTTGTTGAATCCGTAGCCGAGCACCGCATCGACGCCCCCCGGCAAACGGGAGTTGCCCGTATCGCCGTATGGGAATGCCGCCGACAGGTCGACGGTGTAGCTCAGCCCCGTCGGGAGCCCGGGCGTACTCGGGAAGTTTTCGGGCGTCCCGACCGGGACGGATTGCGCCATGAGGCCGCGCAGCGCGGAGTTGGCTGGCGTGACGATCGACGTGCCCAGGGCACGCGCGACCGGCTCGTCGGCACGCGCGACAAGCGGCGTCGAGGCAAACGTGAGCAGCGCGCTTACCCACAGGGCGGCCGTGAGACGGAATATCATTACCTACAATGATATCAGCAGAGCAAGAAATCTCCTCGTCACGGTGGAGAGATACCGGCTCGATGTCGCTGCGATCGCCGCACTTTCGTCGCGAGTGCGCGGTGTTGCATGCGCCGACAATACCCGGTCGTCCGGCGCGGATTCGTAAAGGCGTGCCGGAGAGACTGGGTAGGAGGCGGCTATGGCAACAAACGGCAGCGCAGATTTTCAGCTCCGCACGGTCGGGCATTTTCGGGCTCGCCGTGCGCGATCCGCGGCAAAGTGCGAATTGGTACGTGAAGAACCTCGGCTTCCGCGAAGAGTTCGTCTACGATGAGGGCACTGCGGTCGGCAGCGACGGCGTAACGATCGCACTCTTTCGCGGCGCGCCGCGTCCCGAAACGATCAATCACCGCGCGGCGCTCGCGCATCTGCTGCAGAACGGCGTCTCGGTCGAAGATCCCGGCGACGAAGTCGGCCTCGAAGCGCCAGGCTCGCCGCACGTCGGTATCTGGTTTCGCGACCCTGACGGATACCGTCTCGAACTGTTCGTACAAAACGGGGCAAAGCCGGCGAAAACATGACGGCACTCGATCTTCGCCTTCAGCCGCCCCGCCCGGCGCGCGACACTCTACTGGGCTTCTATCTTCTCCCGCGCACGCTCGATAAGCTGCGCGCGGAATCGCCGGGCGGCGATCTCGGGCTGTATCTCAATGACGATACCGGCTTCAGCGCGTTCGTCGTCAAGCGGCTCGGGCTCGACATGGATGCGTTTCGTGAGGCAGTGGCGCGTGGTGCCGACGAAGGCGCAGTCGTGGACTGGCTCGCGGCGCGCATCGATGTGGCGAGCGCGCCCGCGCTCAACGCGAAGCTCGAGAGCTTCGTCATCGAACGAATGACGCCTGAAAATCAGGTGCTCGTTCGGACGCGCCATCCCGTCATGGCCGTTCGCCCGGAACTCTCGAAGATACTCGACGTGCTCGATGCCGAAGATCGACACGCGTTCGACGTTTGAACGGCACCCGACCATAAGGCTCTACACGATCGGATATACGCAAACGTCCGCGGAGGCATTCTTTGGAAAGCTTCGGGATGCCGGGCAGTTGTCCGGCTTTGCCACGAGTCGTAACCTGCCGTATTTTCTGGAACGCCTTGCCGGCTGCGCCTATCGTCAGGCGCCGAGTTTGGCGCCCGCCACTGCCGTATTGAAGTCGTACGCGATAAGCGAGTCGACTGGCACGAATATGCAGCGGTCGACCCGGGCGGCCTCGACAACGCGTGCTTTCTCTGTTCGGGACGTTCACCCGATGCGTGTCACCGCCGGTTAGCTGCGGGGTATTTTCGCCGGGCTTTCGCCGGCCGAGTGGACGTGCAGATCGTGCACCTCTGAATACGTCGCTTGCAAGTTGCGAGGCATAGCGCCGCGCCGCCTCGGCAACCGAAGGCCACCGTTGCAATTTCTGGGATAGAACCGGTCGGCCGAGTCACGGTCGGAGCCACGGATCGCGGCGCCCGGGTCGGCCGTGCCAACCATGTGGCATGGCGCGGTGGCACGATCGATGGGTGTTCGCACAAGAGTTGTCCACGACGACGTTCGCCGTGCTCGATGTGGAGACGACGGGGCTCGATCCGAAGGTCGATCGCGTCGTCGAGTTCGCCTGTCTGCGCGTGAGCGCGGGGACGGTGCTCGAACGATTCGCATCGCTCGTCGATCCCGAGGGCGCGATTCCCGGGCGAGCCTCGGACGTGCACGGGATCTTCGATCGCGACGTCGCCGGTGCGCCGACGCTGGCAGAGCTCGCTCCGCGAATCCGTGCGTTGACCCGCGATGCGGTGATCGTCGCACACAACGCCCGCTTCGACGCGAGTTTCTTACCGATGTTGGCCGGTTGCGCGACGCTTTGTACGATGCGGATGGCGCGGCGGCTCGTCGACGCGCCGAGCTATCGCAACGAAACGCTGCGCGCGTTCTTGCAGCTCGAGACCGCACGGCCGCACGCGCGCGCGCATCGCGCCGAAGCCGACACGGACGTGACGGCGGCGCTCCTTCTCGAGCTGTTGCGGCGGTACGAGCGCGTGCGCAGCGGAGGGACCGTTGCCGACCTGCTGGCCACGATCGCACGCCCGACGCGTCTCGACCGCTTCGCCTTCGGCATGCATCGCGGAAAGCACGTCGCGCACGTACCCACGGGCTATCTGAGGTGGATCGTCGCGTCGGATTTCGAGAGTTGGCCGGACGTTCGGCATACCGCGCTGATCGAACTCGCACGGCGCGGCTGCGCGGCCTCTTCGGCGTAGCGGCAGATCACGTTGACCAGTGCCATTTGCTCGGCGTGGTTGCACCGAACGTCGAGCAGCCGAGGGGAACACACGAGGACGCTGAGGCACTGCGCGCGGGAAATCGCCACATTGAACCGGTTCTTTTCGAATAAGAATTCCATATTGCGCGGTAGATCTTCGCCCGTCGAGGTCGCCATCGAATAGAATACGACGGGCGCCTCTTGGCCTTGAAACTTATCGACCGTACCGACGCGGATGTCGTGGCCGGCTCGCTTCAGTGCGGCGACGATCCGTTTACGCTGCGCGTTATAGGGCGTTACGATGAGGATGTCGCGCTCGGTGAGCGCGGCCCGAGCCTCGTTCTTGCGAACGAACGTTCCGCGCAATAGGTGCTCGATCTCGAAGACGATGCACTCCGTCTCCTCGCGCGATTCGCTACCGTTGCCGGCGTGCGCGACCGGAAGATAGCGCAGGCCGCTGCCGGAAAGCCCGGCCGAATCGACCCGGTTCGGCGCCGTTTTCGGATCGGCCGAGAGCCGGCCCTCGTAAATCGTCGAGGAAATGTAGGCGCAGATGTCCGGCTGCATGCGGTACGAAACGTTCAAAAGAATGCCGCGATCTTCGGCCACCGTCGCGCGATCGCCGAGCAGATGTCCGAGGACGGAACGGCCGGCGTTCTCGCCGTGCGTGCCTTGACTCACTTGCGCGAGCTGCATCGGATCGCCGAGCAGCACGACGTTCGTAGCGCTCGGCGAAACGGCGAGCGCATCCGCAAGCGACGTTTGCCCGGCTTCGTCGATGAAGAGATAATCGAGCCGACCGATCATATCTTCGCGCGCGAAGAGCCACGAGTTTCCGGAAATGAGATTGAAGTCGCCGGTTTCCGCGGCCTCGTTGTCATCCAAACTGACGATCCCGGAGGCCGGCTGCTTCGAGACGTACGGCGAGTCGCTATTTTGGGAGCTGTGCTTATGCAGACCGCGTATGCGCGCGAGCGGGCCGGCACGGGCGACGTCTTCGATTTCGTGGAGCATGTTGTGGATGGCCTTATGACCGTTCGCCATCACGCCGATCCGTTTACCTTCGCGTAGCAGGCGAACGATAACGCGCGCGCCGGTATAGGTTTTCCCAGTGCCTGGCGGACCTTGGACGACGAGATAGGAACGGTCGAGCGCGCCGATCACGGCGTGCACGGCGTCGACCGTAATCTTCTCGGGCTGGATCGTGCCACGCGGTACGCGGCCACGCAATCTCGGGAACGCCGCGCGTAAGAGATCGAGCGAAACGGGATGGTCGCGTTCGAGAACGCCTGCGAGATATGCATCCGCGAGGCGGGCCAACGCAAGTTTCTGTGCACCTGCGAGGACCGGCCCGCCCGGTATCAGCGCGCGAACGCTGGCTGCATCAGCGAACGTGCCCGAACGTTTAAGCTGCAGAACGTTCGCACCCTCGTCGATACTGATGATTTGGCCGGCCGGATTCTTCGTATACGGATCGTACGGCTGCTCGCCGAGGCGATGGCTCTGTTCGGGAAAACGGTACGTGTACACGTCCGTGCGGTCGCGAACGTTCAAGCGAAACGGCGCGATCTCGCCGGCGAGTTCCAGCTCGGCGATGGCTTCCTTATCCTCGAGCAGTTGGTCGAGCTTTTCGTAGCGATCGAAGATCGCCCACCAGACCGGCTTTTCTTCGCGGCGATGATACGATAGCAGATGGCCAAGTAGCCGTCCCGCAGCGTCGTCGTCCCGAGCGGCAAGTCGCTTCTGGTCCTGCGAAATCTTCGCGAGTTCGCGAGCGTCACGCAGCCGCTTCACGCACTTCTTACATTCGTCGTCGGCCGGATCGTGACAGACGTCGGTTGCTTTTTTTAACGGATAGTATTCGAGAACGACGCCCTGGGCCGCCATATACTCGACACGACGCTGCAAGAGCCAATCGCGCAACAGCCACGTCGATCGGCAGTCTTCTTCGTTGTACCGCTCGATTCGCTCGAGGATCTGGCCCTCGGCGGGGTCGTGTAACCAGCGCTCGAACATCACGATCGAGTCGTCACCTTTGCGCAGGTCAGCCGTGCGGACCATCCCGTACAGCGGCTCGAGCTTCTTGATCGAATAGCTCGGCTGGGAGACCACGACTGCTTGGCGGACGACCGCGTACAAGTCGACGAGCACCTCGCTGCGGAGCAGCTCGTCGACCTCTTCTTCGCGCGTATCGTGCCGCAACATCAGCTTGCGCAGCGCCGTCTTTTCGTACGGCGCGTAGTGATAGACGTGCATCGCGGGATACCGCCGGCGGCGCTCGACGATGAAGTCGACGCACCGCTCGAAGGCAGCCTTCTCACCGGCACGATCGGTGCCCCAGAACGGGTGGAACGTCTGCTCGTCATCGGGACAGGTCAGGCCGAAAAGATATTCTAAGCCGACGCCGATCTCGAAGAACGGATCGCCTTCCATATCGAAAAACACGTCGCCGGCGGCCGGGGCCGGAAGCGCGCGAAAGCCGCCGGGCGAGGCGTTCTTCAAGAGTTCGTATTCGACGTCGCCGGATTCACGGCCGCGTAACTGAAGCTGCGCTTGACGTTGCAGCCGCTCGAAGGGCGTCTTGCCGATGCCCTTGAGGCCTTCGCGGTTGAGTGACCGACCTAATTGCGCGAGCGTCTCGATCCCCGCAGCTTCGAAGGCCTCGATTTGATCGCGGCGCATCCAAGCCACTAAGCTGAGATGATCGTCGCGTTCGAGTCGTTCTCGACACGCGTTCGACCAATGACAGATCGCGCAGTGGCTGACCGTGTAGGGGTACGTGGAGTCGGCGGTATCCACGTTCAGAAACGAGGCTTTGAGGTGACGGTAATACGCCGAGAAGTCGTCGTAGCGAAACGACTTCTGCATTCCGTTGCCGAGAACCACGTGCATGGCCCTTGGCGCAGAGCCTTGCAGACGGTGCAAGTGTTCGCTGTAGTGGCAGAGCTGTACGATGAAATACGGCTTCTCGTGGAGCGCGAGTTTCGTATCGGCGACTTCGTAGCTCCACGGCCAGTTCGCACACGGCGTCTCGACGCGCAACAAAAAGTCGGATTTTCCGAGAAACGTGCCGTCGAAGAACGTGCCTTGATAAATTGCCGACACGCCGCGCGCCATGGCGGCTAGCGTCTCGGCCTCGGCTTGCAGGAGCGCGGCGCGCGAATAGCCCTGCGGCACGATCTCGACGACGTCGTCGTAGTTGGCACGAATGTCGGCCAGGAATTCCTGCTCGTGCAATAATCCCTTCGCGGCGATAAGCGCCACGGTTTCATCGCGCTCGGGACTCGGGCGCGTACCGCGCGCGACCGAGCGTTCCAAGCTTACGAGATGCCCGCATTCGAGGTAATTGTTGAGGTCGGTTGCGGAGTACACGAAATGTCCGTCGAGAAGATACATGACGATCCCATTATATCGGCCGGGAGTGCCAGCGCTGTGACACCCCCGATTTCTTCTGCGATACCTCAAAGATCGGGACGGGTCTGCAACGATTCACAGGCTCGCAGCGGAAACTGGGGAAATACGTTACGTGCCCGTGGCGCGCTCGATGCATCCTTGGCGCTTTGCCCGGCGCTTTCGGCGGGGTGGCTTCGGGTGGCGCTCGGCTACCGCGGTCGACGCGCTACGCGAAGCGATAGCGGAGGTCGCCGGTGCCACACGTATGGATCGGGCGCTCGGTGCAGAAGGCGCGGTCGCCCTTCTCGTGCGTTTGGGCGGCGCGTTTGCCAACGTCGATAGCTCCTCCGGGGCACTCGGTACCGCCGTAAACGATGCGATCGCGACCTTCGCTCCAATCGTCGGGACAGCGCCGCTCGCGCCGGCGCAACGCCATCGTTTGCTCGACCGCCTCTGGCAGGGCGTAACGGAAGACGACTATGGCTATCTCGACGGAGTCGAGCATCACTGGGGCAGCTACTGCGGGCCGCAAGACGTTTCGGCCGCGTGGGCGGACGAACGCCTTGCCGTCGTGCGGACGCACCTCACGGGCGAACGATCCGGCTATCTCAAAGGGACGATCGCGACGTTGAGCGCCCTCTCTGCGGCGAGCCGGTACGACGATGTCCTCGAGTTGCTCGACGGCGCGCGTACGTCGTGGTGGCATTACCGCGAATGGGGTTTCGAGGCGCTCCTGGCGCTCGGGCGCCGAGCGGAAGCCTTCCGGTACGCGGAGGCGTCGCGCGGCGTCAACGACGGCCCGGCCGTCGATGCGGCGTGCGAGCGCGTGTTGCTCGCAAGCGGACTACAAGAGGAAGCCTATGGGCGCTACGGGATGTCTGCCGCTCCGTACCGCTCGACGAACCTCGCCATCTTTCGTGCCGTATGTAAGAAGTATCCGGCTATCGAACCGCGACGAATCGTGCGCGATCTAGCGGCGAACGATCCCGGTCGCGAAGGTCGCTGGTTTGCCGCAGCCGTCTCTGCGAACTGTCTCGACGTTGCGCTCGCGCTCGCCGAACGATCTTCGGCCGATCCGCACACGCTGCTCCGAGCGGCCCGCAAGCAATTGGAAAAAGAGCCGAGCTTCGCATGCGACGTCGCGCTGCTGGCGTTGCGATCCATCGCCGCGGGCTGGGGCTTCGACGTTACGTCTGGCGACGTGACGGAAGCCGCGGCGATCGGTCGCGACGCGGCGACGCGCCTCGGCCGTCAAAACGAGTTCGAACGGCGGCTAAACACCGAAGACATCGCCGGGAGCGCATTGGTGCGCCACACACTTCGTTTGCAAACGCCGACACAGCAGCCGCGACGCAACTAACGGGGGAACGTCGCGATTTAACCGACGATTTCCTTGACGATTTCGGCAGCTCTGACCACGACGTCGGGTGGGGCATGTCCGGCGCTTTTCGCTCGCCGTGCGCGCCAGTCGAGCGAACTTCAACTGATGGACCATGATCGAGCCGCGAATCCTTCCCGCTGAAAGCTTAATTTCGAATGCATGTCCGCGCGGCTTCGTAGTGATCGGCGCAACGAAAGCGAGTCCTAAGACTCGGTTGAATGACGCGGGTGAGAGAACCAACGCTGGCCGTCGCTTCATTTGCTCGTGGCCGGCCTGCGAATCGAAATCTAAAACGATAATCTCGCCGCGCTCGGGAGCCGTCAATCGATCGCCTCAGCTCCGCGGGTGACGCCGGCATCGACTTCTCCCTCTTGGCTCGTAACGGTATCCAACCATCCATCGAGACGCGAGCGACGCGAACGTTCGACGACGATGCCGCCCGCGACCGCACGAAGAGTGACCGTATCGCCCTCGCGAAACTCGAGTTCTCGCGCTAAAGCGCTCGGCAATCGGACACTGAGGCTATTGCCGTATTTCGCGATTTTTGTTTGGACCATGTATACACGTAAATATATCCACGCTTCGGCAGTTGTCAAATTGGAGCTTCCAGGCGATCGTAAAAGTCGCTTCCTGACGGAGCCGTTTGCGAAGCGAAGCAGCGCTGCCGGCCGACACTTCCGTCGATCCGCAAAAAATTGGCGCGACGCGGTACGGCGCACGCGGGAGGCGTGGCTTAACTCGCTCGAAACGAATGGTTACTTATTATAGCGGATCGCCGTCGCGTGCTCGCTCGTGTCGACGTGGACGTTCTCGGCAACGAACGCATTGATAACCGTTTTCGGATCGATCGTTTTCTGCCGCCCGTGTGCGAGATTATGGCCGAAAAGGCCGCCGATGCCGAAGGTCGCGAAGCCGATGATCGTCGCCGTCGACGATGCGCCCTTGCGATCTTCTTCGGCTTGCTTTTGCGGGGCCTGCGATAGGCGAACGCGACCTCCGTCGGCCGAATTGGCGTAATCGAATGCCAGGGCGATCGAGCCAGAATGTCCGCTGCCGCGGGCGGAATCCGCTTCGACGATATGTCCCTGACCGCCAGAGCCCTTGCGAATGACCACCATATCGCTAATGACGACGTCCTCGGCGGCTTGAATTTGGAAGGTGTCATCGACCTTGACCGAGCCCGATGAGATGCTTCCGACGAGATGCACGGGCACGAGGGTTCCCGCCGGCACGAGCAAGGTGACCGTTCCGGCCGGCGCGGCCACCGTCGCCGCCGGCATGCCGAGAGCGAGGATGAGAGCAAAGATCAAAGACGTTTTCAACGTAGGCGCTCCATAGCGAGGCTGAGAGTTGAGTTTGAGGGCCGCTGAAATTGTGTTACGCCTGAAGAGCATACATGCAATGTATGAACGACAGAAGCTCGAGCGCTCGTTCTATGCCGGAGGAACCTTCGGCTCATGGTGACGATTGGACAGCCGATCGCCCCGAACATTGGTAGACGCGTACGGTTTCGCTGCCGGACACGCGCAGCGCAGATACCGCTGCCGAAGGAAAGCGTCATTGCGGGCGTCATCTTCACGGATCGAGCGGCGACCGCAGCCGGCACGGGTTTGCGCTAAGCTTCGCGTTCTAAACGACTTGCAAGCAGCTGGCCCCGTCGCATGCCGCATAGAACTCGATCGCGCCTTTCGGCATCTCGCTCGCCGCTTCGCGCAACATCGCCGCAACGGGCGACTTCGGGTCGCGAACGTGCACGACGAGCAGATGCACCGCCCGCGTAAGCGGAATGAGCAGCCAACGCCGCGCCACCATTTCCGCATCGACCACCGGCTCCGCGGCGCCGACGTTCGGATGCTTGATGCGATTCGCGTAGAGGTCGTCGATGGCGACGAGCAACGTCGCCCAGCCTTCGAGGCCGCGGCACGAATCGTACTGCACGATGCGCCACGCATCGCTGCTCGTTGGAACGCTCGTGCGCGTTAACGGGTCGCACGCGTCCCACACCACGCCGCCTTGGGCGCGCAGCTCTGCTGCGAGTCGCGCGTGACGGCCGCCGTCAATTCGGCGAACGATTTCGGAATGCGGGACGCAAATGAGGTTGTCGACCGGATTGGCCTTACCGAGCGCGGCGACGGCGCCGAACGCACGAACGAGCGCCGGCGCGTGGGCGAGCTCGCCCTCGAGGACGACGACGCGTCCGCCGATGAGGTCGGGGCGCGGCTCGACGGCCCAATTCGAGAAACCCATCGTCCGCGCGGCGGCGTTTGCGAAGACGGCGACGTTGTGCTGCATCCGCAGCGAGTCGCCGAGGTGTTTGACGATCCGCTCCGACTTCGGCAGGCCACGCAGCCAGTCGCACGATGTGTGCCGGCGAATTAGCTGCACGAGCCCGTCCGCGAGCACCAATCGGCGCGTCCCGTACACGGCGACGAGGAGATCGCGTTCGGCGTCGGTCCAATCTTGCGCTTCATCGATGAGGACGTGATCCCAATCGAAGCGGACGCGATCTTCGTCGATCACGGCGTCGGCGGTGGATGGCGCATACGGGCTCAGAACGTTTGCGACTTCGCGGAACGTCGCGTCGGTGCGCTCGTAATCGATCGTGCCGTCGGATGTATTCGGAACGGTACCTCCGGCAGCGCCAACGAGGGCGAGCAGAAAGCTCGTCGCCGTCTCGACGTGGATCGTTTCACCGAGGAGGCCCTGCGCTTCGGGCATACCCTCGAAAACGTGCCGGATATCGCCGCGCAGCGCGTGATGGAACGTCAACACGAGGACGCGCGCGCCGTACTGCGTCGCAAGACGCGTCGCGAGGAGGACGAGCGCGGTCGTCTTGCCACTGCCCCCGTGGCCGGCGAGGCGGATCATCGCGTTGCCGGCATGCGGGGCGAGCTCCGCGACGAGGTGGCGCACGATCGCGTCGCGCGCGACCCGTTCCGTTCTCGCACGATCGAGCGGCGTGAGCGTGCTGCGCAGGAGCAGCCGGTCGCGAACGGCACGGACGCCGGCACGCGTGCGCGCGTCGCTGCGGCATAACGACGGATTTTGCGCGCAGGCTGCGGCGAGGAGTCCGCGCCAGTTACTGCGACCGACGATGGCGGGATCGACGCCGGTAAGCAATGCCGGATCGAGCTGCGTTAGCCATGCGAGCGCGTGCACGTAGAGACTCGGGAAGCCGCTCGACGCGGCGAACGCTTTGATGCCATAGGCTGAGTCGCGCGCTTGATCCGACACGCTGCGGTGTTCCCGTTCGCCGCGATAGGAGGCGAAAAGCTGATCGCCGATGCGCTCGAAGCGCGTCGCATCGAGCTGCTTCACTTCGATAGCGATCAGGCCGCAGGCGATCTGCGGCGCCTGTAGCGCAGTTCCGGAACGCACCGCCGGAAGCCGACGCGGCGTCGCCAAGACGATAGCGACGAGGAAATCGACGTCGACGCCGCTGCGCGCGCCGACGAGCAGATCGATGCGATCGTCCGGATCCGTCACCGGATCGGGCCAGACGCGACGGATCTCGGCTTCGAGAGAACGTGCCAGCTCGCGTTCGTTTTGCGGCGAGAGCATCCAAACGTTTAACAAGATACTGGCACGGAGCTACGACTGCGACCTCCGGAACGACTCGCCATAATTTCCACAGTTCAGCTTCGCGTCCTAACGTGTCCTCGTCTACGAGGCGCCGGCAGCGACGCGATTGCGGTTTTCATCGGGAAACGTCGCAGCAACGTTTCGAGAAGTGGCAGCGCTCAGCGGCAGGTAGTCGTGTTTTGTCGAAGATTAAAAGGGCATGCAGCTTTTGCCGGCGCAAGCGAACTCTTCATCGACGAAGCCGCGCAAAAGCGAATCGCCGAACAACTCGGCGAAGCGTTCTACGATTACTATCGCTTTCGAGCGTCGGCGTCGGAATTCACGTCCTGGCGCAATTCGCTGAGCGCGCTTGCGTCGCAGCTTCGGTACTCGAACGTTCGCGATCGCGGCGTCGCACTCGAGATGCAGCTTCCGCTGAGTTCCGCTCGGCTCGACGCGTTCGTTTTCGGCACGTCGCCGGCGGGCGTCGACTCCGCGGTGCTCGTCGAACTCAAGCAATGGACCGACGTTCGCGACAGCGACTTCGACGAGTGCGTCGAGACGTACCTCGGCGGAGCCGTACGCAAAGTTCCGCATCCGTGCGTCCAGGCGCGATCGTACGCCCTCGCCGACGAAGCGCACCGCATCCGCGCGACGAGCAACCATCGCTTCACGAAAAAGCACCGCAAGAGCGAGCGCGCGCAGATCGACGAGATCGTCGACGCGGCGAAAGTCAGCGTCTTCTTCATCGACGACCATCAAGGCGTTCGCGCCGACGAAGTGGGAAGCACGACGCTAATTTGCGAGACCGCAGTTCGCCACGACGCGCGCTTCGAAACGATCGACTTGCGAACGCAATTTCGATGCGCCGGCTCGGACGAATACATCGACTGGATCGACCAGCTCTTAGAGGTCCGTAAGACCGGCGTCACGACGTTTGCGAAAAATAACTTCGACGTGACGCTCTACGATTCGCCGAAGGACCTCGAAGCTTCGATACTGCGCTTGCAACGCGAAGGCTACGGAGCGCGGCTTACGGCGGGCTACTGCTGGCCATGGTCGGACCCCGATGCGGCGGGTAACCTCATCGACGACATCGTCGTCGGCGAGTTCCATCGCCCCTGGAACGCGAAGCCGGATGCCCCCAAACTCGCCGGAGGCATCCCGGCCGCGCAGTTTTGGGCGAGCGATCCTAAGGGCATCGGTCAGGTCGGATGCGTCTATACGGCGCAGAGCTTCGAATTCGACTACGCCGGCGTCATCTGGGGTCCCGATCTCGTCATCCGCGGAGGAACGTGGATCGGACAAACTTCAGGTTCCCGCGACCACGTCGTGAAGACGCGAAGCTGTGCGCGTTTCACCGATATCGTTAAAAATGCGTACCGGGTCCTCTTGACGCGCGGTCTGCGGGGCTGCCACGTCTGCATCCTGGACGCGGAGACGCGCCGCTACGTGGCGGCGCGTCTCGTCTGCGGCGTTAGCCGCCAGCCATCGCGCCGACGATGAGGAGCGGTTGCGCGCCGCTCGCGACGGCTGCCGGAAGCGGCGCGTCAGGGGCCGCGTGCGAGAGATCGGAGCGGCACGCGAAGAAGCGAACGTAGGGCCGGCGCAGTTGCGTTTTGCGATCGCGGATCGTTCCGCGGAGCACGGGGTACTGCGTCTCGATCGCATCGAGAACCGACCGCAGCGTCGCGACGCCGTCGATCTCGAGGTGCACGTCGCCGCTCACGCGTGCGAGCGCCCGCAGATGCGCGGGGAGCTCCACGCAAATCACGCGAGCGTCTGCACTTCGACGGACAAGACGGCGGGCAGATCGCGCACGATCGGTGCCCACGTGTCGCCGGAGTTCGCCGACGCATACACCTGACCGCCGGTGGTCCCGAAATACACACCACACGACTGGAGCGAATCGACGGCCATCGCGTCGCGGAGAACGTTGACGTAGCAGTCGCGTTGCGGGAGGCCGTGCGTCAGCGCTTCCCAGTCGTCGCCGCCGGACCGGCTGCGGTACACACGCAGCTTGCCGTCGAGCGGAAAATGTTCGGAATCGCTTTTGATCGGGACGACGCAGATCGTCTCGGGTTCGTGAGCGTTTACGTCGATCGCGAACCCAAAATCGGTCGGCAGGTTACCGCTAATTTCGCGCCACGAGCCGCCCGCGTCGTCGCTGCGCATCACGTCCCAGTGCTTCTGCATGAACAGGACGTTAGGGCGCGCGGGGTGCATGGCGAGGCGATGCACGCAGTGCCCGACCTCCGCCTCGGGGTCGGGAATGCCGATCGACTTGAGCCCGCGGTTGATCGGCTGCCAGGACGTACCGCCGTCATCGCTGCGGAAGGCGCCGGCCGCCGAGATGGCAACGAAGATGCGGCGAGCGTTCTGCGGGTCGAGCACGATCGTATGCAGGCACATGCCGCCAGCGCCGGGCTGCCACGAGGGGCCCGAACCGTGCTTACGCAAACCCGAAAGTTCGTGCCAGCTGCGTCCGCCATCGGTCGTGCGAAACAGTGCGGCGTCTTCGACGCCAGCGTACACGATGTCGGGGTCGCTCGGCGAGGGTTCGAGATGCCACACACGCGCGAATTCCCACGGATGCGGCGTGCCGTCGTACCACTGGTGCGTGCCCGCAACGCCGTCGTACGCGAAGCTGCCGTCCACGGGGTCCCACGTTTTGCCGCCATCGTCCGAGCGTTGGATCAGCTGCCCGAACCAGCCGCTGCTTTGGGAGGCGTAGAGGCGATTCGGTTCCGCGGGGGAGCCGGTGAGGTGGTAAATTTGCCAACCCGGAAAGTGCGGCCCGGCGACGTCCCACTCCGTTCGTCGCTCGTCGGAAGTCAGAACGAACGCGCCCTTGCGCGTACCGACCAAAACGCGTACTCCGCTCATGGGAGGCGCTTCACGACTGAACGAACGCTCCCTTCACGTCGCGGTCGGGCTTCACCGTTCTAGCGAATTTCGGTTTCGAGCGACTCGACTCTCAGTGCGGCGCGCATAGCGAGTGCGCGGCGCGCTGTGATGGCACGCCGACGATCGTTCCGGGCGCCGAACTTTACGGCAATGGTTGTTAATCGCCGCTGTCCGACGGAGAACGATGGTTAATGGACGTCGGGGCGCGGATCGTGCAAAATGAAGTTATCCCGATTCGGCATCGTAACCGCGGGTAACGTTTTTGCGTTCATCACTGCGCTAGTCGGGACGATGCCGTTGCGATTGAGCAGGAACGCGGTAACGGCATAGTTGTCGGTGTCCGACAACGTACCGGGAGCGTTGAACGGCATCGCGCGGCGGATATAATCGAAGACCGTCGTCGCGTACGGCCAGTAACTTCCAATCGTCTTGATGGGCTTCGCAGTACCGAGCGTGCCTTGACCTCCGACGAGGCGATCCATCGGAACGCCCTGGCCCTCGGTTCCGTGGCATGCCGCGCACCGGGTTGCATAGACCGTACTGCCTTGAGCCACGCTCCCCGAACCGGGAGGCAGGCTGTCACCGTTCGATGGAACGATGTCGTCCCACGCGTGCAGGAGTGCCGCCGGCGCGGCGGCGCCAAAGCCGTACGGCTTGTCCCCGGGCTTGTCGCCCGCGGTTGCCAACGACGCGCACAAGCCGAAGAGCAGCACCAGCAGCGTTACCACGGTATATTTACGCATGCACATTCGTAATCGCTCCGTCCGAAGCAACGGCCCAACTTTGAATGCCGTTGTTGTGGTAGACCGAATCGGTGCCCCGAACGCGGACCAGTTCTTGGAGCGTTGGCTGAACGTAGCCCGTTTCGTCGACGCAGCGGCTTTGCAGTACAGCGCTTCCTCCCGCCCACGTCCATGGGAAGCGGAAGCGGGTCAAACATTTTTCCAGGACCGGCTCTTGCAGCGCCGCTTCATTCCACTTCGCACCGCCGTCGGTCGAAACGTCGACGCGCCGAATCTTGCCGCGTCCAGACCAAGCCAAACCACGAATTTCGTAAAACCCCTTATTCTCGACGACCATTCCGCCCGACGGAGACGTGATGACGGACTTCGGATCCATTACAAAGGTAAACGCTCGTGCCTTGCCATTCGCGAGCAAATCGGTGTATTTCGAGGTCTCCTCACGCGAATACGTCGGCTCGGTTGTGAGCTTGAGGCCACGCAACCACTTTATGCTCATGTTGCCTTCGAAACCCGGCAACAGCAAACGCAGCGGATAACCTTGTTCGGGACGAAGACGTTCGCCGTTCTGTGCATAGGCAAGGATGGCATCATCCATCATCTTTTCGAGCGGAATGCTCCGGTCCATGAGCCCCGCGTCTGCCCCTTCTGCGACGACCCATCGGGCTTTCGAATCGACACCGATATCTTGCAGAAGCGTCTTGACGCTGACGCCGGTCCATTCGCAACAGCTGACGAGCCCGTGCGAAACCTGAACGGTTTTCGCGGTCGGCTTTTTCCACTCGGTCAGCGTGTTGCCCGAGCACTCAAGGAAACGAATGACCGAAACGGCGGGGTAGCGCAGAAGATCGTCGATGGTAAAGGCTCGCGCGCCATCCACTAAACCATAGACGAGCAAACGGTGCGTTCTCGGATCAATATTCGGGATGCCGGCGTGATTGCGCTCGTAAAAAAGACCGTTCGGTGTAACGATGCCGTGTAAGTGTTGCAGTGGAGTAAAGTCCCACGATGAGATCTGCGTCGGCGTCGAGGTCGTGGACACCCGAACGACTTTTTCATACGGAGACGGTTGCCCGTACGGGCGGAGCGGAGCACCGACCTTTCGTCCTTGCTCCACCGTCGCAGGCATAGCGGCTTGTGCAGAGCGCGCGACGATCGTCGCTGTGCCCGTCGCTGCCGCAATGCGCAGAAACTGACGCCTGGCAAGAGTCCCTAAAGAAAAAGAGCTCATTGGTTCTCCACGCCTTGGAAGGCAATCGATTTATTTGATTCGAGCTGTCAAGCTATTTCAAGTGCCGAGGCGGCTCGCGATTGCGAGCTGCGCCTCAATATTGCGCGCTACGTAAATCTTTTTGTCAACTCCGGCGAGAAATTCCCCACTTCTCCGGCGAGAAGTTCTCCACTAGCGTAGGTTACTAGGCAAGCTCTTGAGCGTCCTTTGGTCGAGCTGGCAGCGAGGATTCCAGCCCGCCGCTATTCCTTGAGGCGGTAGCTATCGCCGGTAATCGAAACCGTTGTCGCGTGGTGTAGGAGGCGATCGAGGATCGCCGCGGCAAGCGTTTCGTCGCCGATAAGTTGTCCCCAATCGGAGAACCGCTTGTTGAAGGTGAGTACGATCGATCCGCGTTCATAACGTTCGCAAATCAAGTGAAAGAAATGCGTTGCGGCTAAATGGTCAAGGGGTTCGTAGCCGATCTCGTCGATGATGAGCAGCTTTGCTCGGTTCGCCGTAAGGCGCCGGAATTGCACGTCTGCGCTCGTCGATCGGCGCAGTTTGTCGCAGAGCTCGCAAGCCGTCGTAAAGTGCACCATGTCGCCAGCGGTAATCGCAGCGTGTCCGAGGCTCGTCGCCAGATGCGTCTTTCCGCATCTGGGCGGGCCGAGCAAGATAACGTTCTGGCCTTGGCCGAGAATCCGCAGCGTGTGCAAGTCTCGGATCGAATCTTGGCTTCGTCGAGTGAGGGTCGAAAGGCGAAGTCGAACGTTCAAAGGTTTTGATCGTCGGGAGTCCCGCGGGCTTCAATCGCATTGCGATGCTGCGTTCGCGGCGCACGGCAAGCTCGGCACCAAGCACCGTCGAGCGGTGTTCGTAGCGCTGACAATTGAGGCGGAACGTGTCAACAGGTTCGAGACAATCGCGCTTTAGGCAGCTTAGTTCGCTTCAGCCCGTTGGCAAAAGCGATTGGCCAAAGTGCAGGTGGCTCGGGCCGGCCCTGTGTGAAGCGCTCGGGGTGCGCTCCGCTTCAACGAGACGCAGCACCACCGCGATGTTGGCAGTGGTCGCACGGCCGGATGCACGGCCACCGTGCCGCCCTACGGCACTGGCTTCGAGCGGAGATGGTGCCAAGCGTATGGCACGGACGCTCGCTATCGTTACGATGATGTACGTCCGCACGCGAACCGGCCATTGATGGTGATCGAATCCGCGCCCGGCGCTCCGTTCACCCAGCGGCAGCGCGAAGCGATCGAATATCGCGGCGGGAACCTGCTGGTGGAGGCGGTGCCGGGTTCCGGAAAGACACGCGTGGTCGTCGCGCGCGCGGCGGCGCTCCTCGCCGAAGGAATCGTGCCGGAGCGCATCCTCGTGCTGACCTTCTCGCGACGCGCCGTCGGCGAATTGCAGGCGCGGCTCGCACGGACGACGGCGGCGGGCGCTATGCCCGAGGTTCGGACGTTTCATGGCTTCGCGGCGCGGCTGCTCGCGCAGACCGGTGAAGGCGGTCGCTCGCGGCGTTTGCTTTCGGCGCCGGCGGAACGTGCGCTCTTCGAACACGTCGTCGCCACGACGGACCTGCCTTCGCTGCCGGCCGGCGTCGCGACGTCGCCACTCTTCATCACGACCGCCGGCACGACGGTCGACGACCTGCGCCGTGCGTCCGACACCGCGCTCGCGCGGTTCACGGCCGAGGCGTCGCCGCGCGCGCGAGATCTGCTCGCCCTCGAGGCGGCGCAGCGACGTTCGCGCAATCGCCTCGGCGTGGCCGATTTCGACGACCTCATCGCGCGCGCGGCGCGGCTTGCGGCTACGCCCGGCAGCGCCGTGGCGCAAACGCTGCGCGGGCGTTACGCGCACGTGCTCGTCGACGAGTTCCAGGATACCGACCCCGCGCAGCTGACGCTGCTCGCGCACCTCGGCGGCGAAATCTTTGCGGTGGGCGATGCGGCGCAGGCAATCTACGGCTTCCGCGGTGCCGCGCGCTGCGCGATGCAGACCGCGCAACGCGATCTCGCGATGCAGCCGCTTCCGCTCGACGAGAGTTTCCGTTGTCCGCAAGCGATGTGCGATCTGGCGCGCGCGGTGTGGCCGCAGCCGCCGACGCTACGCTCGGAAGCGGAAGTCGCCGGCGAGATCGCGTATCGGCGCGCGGCGACGCCGTACGATGAAGCGTCGTTCATCGGCGAAGAGGTTGCGGCGGCGATCGCGAGCGGCACGCCGCCGCACGAGATCGCGGTGCTCGTGCGTAGCGCGGAGCCGCTCGCCGGGCTCGTCGCCACGGAGTTGCGTTCGCGCGGCGTCGCCGCGATACGCCAAGGCGGCGAGAACGTGCTCGACGACCTCGCCGTCGATGCGATGCTCGCGGCCCTGAGTGCGCTCGCGGACCCGTCGGAGCCGGCCGCGTGGCTGCGCCTCTTCGGTCATCCCGCGTTGCGCCTCGACCCGCTCGCCATGCGGTTAGCAGTCGGCGCCGATCCCCCGCGGGATCTCGACCGCGCGTGTGCGCTCCTGCACGGGTTGCCCGTTACCGGGCGTACGAGCGGAGCGCGCATTGCCGATGCGTTGCGCTCGGCGCAAGCGCTCTGGCTGCACGACGAACCGGTTCGTGCGGCGCGCGCGTTCGCGTCGGAGGCGGATCTTTTGGGCTACGTCATCGACGGCGGTGAAGACGCCGCTCGTCGAAGCGCGCAGCGCATCGCGACCTTCGTCGCTGGCGTCGCCGACGTGCGCGACGTGCGCGTCAAGCTCGGCCTCGATACCTCTTCGGCGGCGGTCTTCGCGGCGTTTCGAGCAGCGAGTGCGACGTGGCGAGCCGACGATTCCGATGCGGCGACGGCATCCGGCGTGGCGATCCTCACGATCCACGCAGCGAAAGGGCTCGAGTTCGATTTCGTCGCGATCGCCGATGCGGTCGAAGGGCATTTCCCGCACACGTGGCGCGCCGATACGCTCGTGAGTCCCGCCGACATCGCCGTCGCCCGCGCGGCGGGCGTGGAACTTGGGACGCTCGCTGGAGAACACGACGACGAAGAGCGGTCACTGTGGTACGTGGCCGTCACGCGAGCGAAACGACGCGTCCTCGTCACGTGGGCGGAAACCGATTCGGACGGTTCGCCCTTGCGCCCCGGCCGGTTCGTGCCGCTCGACGCGCGCAACTCGGAAAACGCGCGGGCGAGCTTTCGCGGGCCGCTCGCGTACGTGGCCGCCCCGACCCTCCGCGACGTACAAACGGCGACGTCCGCGCACCTTACGAGGCCCTTGCGCACCAGCGCGATGGAAGCGTGGTTCTCGTGCCGTCGCAAGTTCTATTACGACGCGCTGCTACGGATCGGGAACGACGAGCGCGGCTATCGGGCGAAACTCGGTACGCTCGTCCATCGCGCCATCGCGACGCTTCACGAGGCCGTGCGCGATTTTCGCCACGTCGAAGCCGGGTCGCACGTCCAGTGGAGCGCCGCGCTAAGCGAAGTCGTGCGAGCGATCTTCGACGCGCACGACGGCATCGCGTTCGATTCACCGTTGGAAGTCGATGCCGCGCTGCGCGCCGCGAATCAGCTTCTGGAACGCTACGCGCGCTCGCTCGAATCGGCAGCGACGGCCGAGGGCGGTGCGTTCGAGGTGATCGCGACCGAAGAACGCGTAACGTACGACATCGATGGTGTCGCGTTTCGCGGAAGCATCGACCGCGTCGAGCGCCGCACGGATGGTTCCCTTGGGCTCGTCGATATCAAAACCGGCAAGCCGAGAAAAAGAGGCCGCATGGTCGAGGCCTATCCGAAGCTCGCCGATGCGGTGGCCAACGACGAACTGTGGTCCAAGGCGACGCCGCCCGGTAATCCGCAACTGCCGCTCTACCGTCACGCGCGACCGGAAACCACCTCGCTCGCGTACGTGTACTTGGGTGTCGCGTCGAAGCACGCCGAGTACCATAACGCCGCACTCGACGATCGGCTCGCGACCGGGGCTGACGCGGCCGCGCGCGATCTCGCCGCGCTCGGCGCGATCGACGCCGCATTGACCGAAACGTTTTTCGTGCCGTGGACGACTGGCGCGCTTACGACGCTCGAACCGACGCGCTTCGCGCGAACCTGCCGCGCGTGCGACTTCGTCACCGTTTGTCCGGGCTACCAGGAAGATGACGATGATGACTGAGCGCTCGTGGTGGCGGAGCGCGCTCGGCAACGGCCGCGAGCCGAGCGAAGATCAGCAACGCGCGATCGAGGCGCCCCATACGGGCCGTCGCAGCGTGGACGCAGGTGCCGGAACGGGCAAGACGACGACGCTCGCGCTGCGGGCGTTGTACCTCATCGAAGCGGAGCACGTTCGCGCCGACCAGATCGTGGTCGTGACGTTTACCAAGAAAGCCGCGGCGGAGATCGGGTCGCGGATCGCCGATACGATCGATCGTGTGATGGCGAGCGGAGCTCGCTTCGCGGGCGACGGTCGCGGTGTGCACTGCACGACGATCCACGCGCTCGCAGCCGACATCTTGCGCGAGTTCACGTATGATTTCGGCTTAAGCGCACCGCCGCGAGCGATCACCGACGGCGAAGCGTACGGCATCTTCCACACTGCGTTTGCGGCGCTGCTCGAACGCCGTCTCGACGCAGACGCGAGCGCGTTCCCGATTGCGGAGCTCGATCGCGATCAGCTCGAACGGGATCTCGGCAAGCTCGCGCTGCGCCTCAAGAATCACGGCATCTCGCCGGCCGACTTCGAAGCGCGCGCGCTCGCGGAGGCGGAGCGGTTTGCACGGCAGACGTGGGGCCGACTCTTCACCGTCAGTCAAAAGACCGGGAAAGCCGTAGACTTCAAACCGAAAATCGAAGTGAGCGCCGACGAGCGCGCACGCGAAGTTGAGTGCGAGCGGCTCAATATCGGCGTCGTCGCCGCGCTCTTCACCGAGTTCGATCGCCGCCTGCACGAACGCGCCGCGGCAACCTACGGCGATCTCATCGGCGCGACGACGCGTCACTTGCGCGATAACCCCGAGATCGTCGTGCGGCTGCGCGAGCGCTGGCGCTACGTGTTGCTCGATGAAAGTCAGGATACGAGCGATCTCCAACTCACGTTTCTGGAAACACTCTTCGGCAAGCCGGAGGATGCCGGTGCGGCCGGCATGATGCCGGTCGGTGACGCGCGGCAGGCAATCTACGGCTTCAACGGCGCTGGCGAAGACGTCATGGCGCGCATCGCGAGCGATTCGCAAGCGACGCACGCTCTCGTGGTCAATCGGCGCTCGCCCCAGGAGATCGTCGATGCCGCCCACGCGGTGCTCGAGCGCGCGGGCGTCGTGGAGTCGACGACGCCAAAGTTACAGGCGTCGGCCCGAACGGCGACCCTCGGCTGCGTGCGCGTCGAACATTTCAGCGTTGCCGGCGGCGCGCTCAAAGAGCACGTCGCGGCCGAAGGCGCCGCGATCGCGCGCGAGGTCGAGCGGCTCCTCGGCGACGCAACGACGAAGACGAGCGATATCGCGATCCTCGTGCGCCGCCGCACGCACGCGACAACGTACGTCCGCAAGCTCAACGAACGCGGGATCACGGCGGCGCTCGATCGGCGTAGCGGTCTCTTCGCCGCAGATGAAATCCGCGACGCGCTCGCGTGGATGTCGTGGCTCGTCGATCTCGGCGATCGGCGAGCTGCGGTACGCGTCTTGCAGTCTCCGCTGTGCGGCCTGAGCGACGCCGCGACGATCGCGCTCGCCGAACCCGAAGACTGGCTCGAGGGCGTGCTGCGCGACGAAGCCCGCGCTCGGGTCGATGACGATACGCGCGAACGCTTGGCACGCGTGCGGGCGTCGCTCGTCGCGTTGCTGCCGACGGTCTCGATACCGTTGCCGCTCGCGATCGCGCAAATTCTGCGCGACGTTCCGCTCGCCGCGAGCTACGCGCGGCTAAATACCACCATCGGCGCCCAGGCGATCGCGAACTTGCGGAGTTTTGAAGCGCTCGCGGCGGAGTTCGCCCGCGACGTTCCCGACGCGCGACTTGCGGACTTCGTCGCCGACGTCAAACGCCGGATCCTCTACGAAGACGAACCGCAAGAAGCCGAACTCGATTTCGACGGCGTGCGCGTGATGACGATCCATCAGGCCAAGGGTCTCGAGTGGCCGTACGTGTTCGTCGCGTGTTCGACGAAGAATCAGTACGGCACGAACGGGCCATCGGATCGCGTCGTCGCGTACGATCGCGCGAGCGGCGCATTCGCGCTGAAAAACGCCATCGACGGCCGCGAGACGTTTCGCTGGGTATGCCTCGAGCGCGAACACGATCCCGAAACGGGCCGCCGCCTCGATCCGCAGCCGCGCAAGGTGCTCGCGACGCGCGAACAGGCGCGCGGCTTCTACGTCGCGCTCACGCGGGCGCAACGGCGCGTCTACGTGACGACGCCGTCGGTCGCCGGGGGAAACGGCCACGTCCCGTATCTCGATGCGATCCGCGAATGGGCGCAGGCGCGAGAGCCGGGCGTCGATCTCTGTTTCGACGTCGCCGAACGGGCCGGGCCAGAAGACGTTGCGGGCGAGCCACGTCGCGCGCACGCGGGCGTTTCGATCGTCGCGGTTGCAGCGAACGAACCGCTCGTGCGGGTCGCATCGACGTACCGACCGCGCATCTCGTTCACCGCGATCTCCGCCTATCAGACGTGTCCGCGCAGCGCGCGCTACCGCTACCGACTCGGCCTGCCCGACCTGCGGGAGCGGCGCCCACGCTACGTCGGGCTGGGGGAGCCGCGCAGCTCCTTCGGTAGCGCCGCTCGGCTCGGCTCGCTGACGCACGCGATCCTCGAAGCGTGGGGTCGCGGGCGTATCGACGGACGTCCGCTCGGAATCGACGCTGCCTTCGAACGAGCGGCGCTCGAGTTCGCCGACGTTCCGGAGGACGACGCGGCGAGCGCGCGCGCACGTGCGAGCCGCGCCATGGCCTTCCTTGCCGGCTACGAGCTCCTCGACGTCGAGCGGGCGTTTGCGATCACCGTCGGCGAGGTGGTGGTCGAAGGTGCGATCGATGTGATCGCACGCGGTCCGGACGGACGGGTGTACGTGATCGACTACAAGACGGGAACGACCGGCGACGAGCACTATGCGCTGCAGCTCGCGCTCTACGTTCGGGCGGTCGCCGAGGTCTATCCGCGTGACCGGGTATCGGGGGCGATCTTGCGCCTCACACCTACGTGCTTCGAGCTCGCGCTCGCGCCCGCGTTATCCGACGAAGCGATCGAGACGGCCGTCAGCGATGCGCGTGGCCTCGAAAGCGACGTCGCAAAAGTCGGCATCTGGTGCGAGCGTTGCGCGTACGACGGTTCGCCGTGTCACGCTCGTGAAGAAGCGGCGCCCGCGCCGGTGACCTTCGCGAGCTCGACACGATGAAGCGACCGCGTCCGGCTTTCCGGTCGACGAGCTTACGGGCGCCAAGCCTCGACGGTGCTGCCGCCGAAGATCATGCGATTGACGAACGGCGTGAAGATCATGTACGGGTTGCCGGGTTCTTGCGCGCTCGCTTCGTCCAATCGGCGCGTGTGCTTGGGATCGAGTTCCAGATGCAACGCCGCGATGTTGTCGGCGAGTTGACTCGGCCGGCTCGCACCGATTAAAAGATTGGAAACGCCAGGACGTGCTAACGTCCACGCGAGCGCGACCCGAGCTGGCGGCGCCTGCGCCTCGCTCGCGACGGAGCGCAACGCATCGAGAATTGCCCAATTGCGATCGGTGAACAGCGTGTCGCCGAAGGGATTGGGACCGTTGAGCCGCCCATCGCTCGCACCGTTCGAGCCCTCTTGCGACGACGCCGTCGGCAATCCGGGCGCCATCGCTTCGCGGCCTTCCACATCGCTGAGCCGATATTTGCCCGCAAGAAAACCACCGCCGAGCGGGCTCCACGGCTGTACGCCGAGGCCGAACTCGCGAGCCGCGGGGACGTGTTCGCGCTCGATGCTGCGATCGATCAGCGAGTATTGGTATTGCAGGCCGATCGGTGCCGGCAAGCCGTGCACGGCCGCGAGCGTCGCCATCTTTGCGACGTACCACGCGGGTGCGTTGGAAAATCCGAAGTACCGAATCTTCCCGGCACGCACCAGGCTGGCCAGCGTCTGCAACGCTTCTTCCGCTGGCGTCACCATATCCCACGCGTGTAACCAAAACAGGTCGACGCACTCCATGCCCAAGCGACGCAGCGACATTTCGAGCGCCGTGTGGATGTTTTTGGCGCCGTTTCCTCCGACATGCGGATAGCCGTCCTCGCGCGCGAAACCGGCCTTCGTCGCGATGACGATGCGGTCGCGTAATTTTCCATCGGCGATGAATCGACCGAGCATTTCTTCGCTGCGGCCACTGGAGTACACGTCCGCAGTGTCCACGAAATTACCGCCGGCCTCAACGTACGCCTCGAAGACGGCGCGCGACGCCGCTTCGTCCGACCCCCAGCGTTGGGCGCCGAACGTCATCGCGCCGAGCGCGAGCGGACTGACGACCAGACCCGAACGCCCGAAGGTACGATAACTTTCCAGATTCACACGATTCTCCAAACGGGACGGCATGCAGACCAGATGCGGTCGCTCCAACGACCGGGGCCCGGCGTCTTCAGCGAGCCATACACCGATCTTACGGCTTTGAGGCCGCGTCGAAACGCTTCATAGCAGTGGGCGGCACTGCGCGGTCGCAGTCCGAACGCTATCCAGAGCCGCTCGAATGCGTCGCGCATGTCTTCGCGCGAACATGGGGTATCCGAGCCGTTGGCGGCGAGACACGATCGACGAGTATGATGCCGGCATATTCCGTTGAGCGGCGGAGCGCGTACCGAGATCCGCTTGCGGCGGCGAAGCGGCTTACTCGGCGCGAGCCTCGTTCCAGTGCATTTGCTCTTTGATCGCGGCTGCGATCCCGGCGACGAGCACGACGATCGCACCGAGGTCGAGCGCGAACACCGCAACGGACCAAACTGCGGTGAAAGCGCGCGTTGCGGCGAGAACTGCCGCACCGACTGCCGAAACCAGGAAGATAAGCCAGCGCCCTACGGAGAGGAACGGAATCGTCCTTCGCGCGGCGATCGTGCCGAACGAATAGTCGTCGACCGCCAGCGATTGCGTATCGCCGCTGAGCGAAGCCACGCGGAGGCGCAACGTGTAACGCATATAGCGAGCCACGCGCCAAATCTGTAACTCGTTGTCGAAAAAAATAAATCCGAGCGGAGCGATGAAAAGCGGCGCAAAGAGACAGACGAGTGCGGCAGTTTGCGGTTCGGTCAACTTGCCGAACGCGAAGATCGCGCCGATGCCGGCGGCGAGGATCGTAAAAGCGGCGGTCTGGTAGGTGAAGCGAGCGGATATTTCCGCGAAGCAACGGTTGTACTCCGCGAGATCGACATCGAGCCGGAATCGCCGCAGATCCGTTTCTTCCGTACCGATCACGACACTGCACTTTCTGTCGACGATGCCTCGATCATTCGCTCGTTCGTCGCGCCGACGTTTTCCAACTTTCTAGGCCCGTACCCCGAAGTCAGCCGTCGATCGCCCGCCCCACCGTAACGACCCGGCGCCCGCGACGGCGACGCGTCGACGTGCCCTGGAATTGCCGTAAACGGGGCCGGCGAGGGACGCTGCGAGCGAGCACGACGCGGCCTGCGCAGGGCTCCGCGCGAATTCGATCGTGGTCCGTTCCTACTCTTCGTCGTGCGCGGGCTCGCCCGCGATGCCGTACGTCGCTCGAGACGAGGTCGAGCGGATCGGCGTCTCCGACGGCATCGGGATACGCGACGCGAGGTAGTACGGATCGAGGCTCGCTCCGGCCGCCGCAACGGCGTCCGGAATCGCGAACGGTACGGAACGCATATCGCGAACGAGCTCGCCCGACAATTGCGTCGTGGAGTGATCGTCGGTGGCCGACTGCTGCGCGTGAAACGCGGCCCGAGCGGGGAATCTGGCGGCGACGGTTTCGGCGAGCGCGAGGTCCGCGACCGCACCACGAAGCCAGCGCCTGCGACAACGAAACGGCTACGCTGCATAGACGGCACGAGCCATGCGAGAATCGTTCGCCCGAAGCTGATAGCCGGCAGGCGTTCCCGATACTCCGCGGGCGTGACGACGATCAAATCCAAACCGACGCCGACGTCCGCCTCGATTGCGAGATCAGTGCCTCGTTCGATGCCGCGTACGGTGGTTTCGCGGACGACGAGGAGATCCAAGTCGCTGCGCGGCCCAGTCTGCGCCAATGCGAACGAGCCGAACGCGTAGAGGGCGCGAACGTGGGGCCGATTCTTACAGACGCTCACAAATCGCTCGAGCGCAACCTCAAGAACGCGCCGCCTCGCCACGCTCCGTTCGACGTATGTCGCCAGGACGAACCGTTTCGGCATTTCGAAGAGCCGCCCTTGAAGCGGACGTCCGCCGTAGCGAGGGCCTAGCCTCTCTTGCCGCGGCGATATTAGTCCATAATATCGTCAATGAGCGATCTCTGCTGCGCAATGTTCCGCCCAAAACGCTGGATGCGTTGAAAGCACGCGACCGAAGTCAAAAGCGATCGGTTCGAGCCGAGCGCTCGGGGTGTTAGAGCGTGGCGTCGACACGACCGTCGGCGCGAGTGTCTTAGCGCGGGCGCAAACCGTCGCGCGATGGTGCGGTAACGAGGTGCGCGAGCGCGTTGCTGCGCTTCGTGCAGCCGTTCCCGCGGGCGGTCCCATAGCAACGAAGGCCCACGGAATCCGCGGTGCCGCCTCGCCCCCGAGCGGCACGAGCAAGACCACCGGGAGTCGGCCATTTCGGAGCGCGCCACGACCACCGCTGGCCGCAGTTTCTTCGTTTCGCCGGGCAACGCGTGGCGCCAATCCACCATGACGAGGGCTCCGGCCTCCAACCGCGAGTTCCCTCAGCCACGCGCTGCACGCTAGCGAGGATTCCGCGACCGCCGGGCGCCAATCCGCGGGGTCGTCGACAAGCTCACGGGCCTCGCGCCGGTGCTCCGCCTTGACCCACTCACTCGATCGAGCCGGCCCAGCCCGACGAACGGCGTGCCGGCAAAGTGCTTGGCGACAAGTGGCGCGTCCGAACCGTTCGGTGATCGGGATGCTGCGATCTGGTGCCGAGGCGCGTCGCAATTCTCTGACGGGCACTGACCATTCCGTGCCCATTGTTCGTCGGATAGTCGGTTACGAACTGCTCCGCGCGGCTACTTCTTGCGCTCGCCCTGCGGTAAGAGATCGCGTGCGAGCGCTTCGGCCAAGATCTCAACGACGGTGATGACGTCGGAGCGGGGTTGCATATACGTGGTCGTCAGATCGATACGAACGGCGGCCGCCTCCAAAGACGGTCGCGTGATAACAAGGGCGTTACCGTTCCAGCGGTGCGATGCGATTAGCGAATTTACTTTGAAAATCGCGAACTTCGCTTTCGAGCGATCCGAAGCGCGTTTCGAGCAACTCGACTCTCGATTCGACGTAATCGAGGCGACGCTCGACGCGTTCGAAGCCGCGCGAGATTTCTTCGCGGTGGGGACGCGCCAAAGCAGGCTCTTCCGTGAGCGCGATGTAGGCGTGCGTGCCGGTGCGCGTAGTGACGTCGATCCGCGGGACGGCGGGCGAAATCTCTTTGTGCAGTGCCCGACGCGAACGACGGGCAGGTCGTCACCGCCCGGCCGGAAGAGCGCGACGACCGGCGTGCCGGCAAAATGCTTGGCGACGAGCGGCGCGAACCGTTCGTAATGCACGACGACATGCGCGCGTGCGCAGCGGACGCGGCGGACGCGGCGGACTCAAGCGCCTCGTCGATCATGTGAGCTTCCTCGGTCGGCGGGTGCTGCCATCTTACTTGCGACGAATCGTTCGAGCACGACGTTCGACGCCTTTCATTCGCGGGCTGCGGCTTATCCGAAGCCTCAAACCAGTTGCGAGCCTTCTCCGAGCAGAGCTTTGCTAATACTCCACTCGTTCGCCCGATGGTTCTGTACTTCAGCTTTTAAGCGTTTCGGAGTTTACACCCGTCCACGGACTCTGCCCATCTTGCACTGGTTGAGCTGCATGTTGGGGGAACGTCAGATCGCGCCATTTGAAGCCCTCGTACGCTTCATAATCGACGACCTGGTCACCGACCTGCGCGTGCCCGTTCGGAAACGCCGTACTTGCGGTCGAAATATCCCGGCTGCAGCATGCTCGTCTGCCGGGTGTGATAATGCATGAAGTCGTGATAGAACTCGCTATTGGTATCGTGCCAAAGCTTAAAATCCGTGTCGACCGTCGCCCGGTGGAAGCTGAAAACTTCCATGAGATCGGCCTCGATGCTCGAGAGCATACCGTCGAGTGCGTGACCGATGAAATCTTTGAGGCTCGGTGCGTCGTCGCTCAGATTCACGTAGACGAAGCCACCGAAACCGACCTCGGGCCGCACTTCCCGCAAACCGAAATCGGCCTTACACAGGCGATCTTGATAGCCGGCTTTCTCGCGCGGGATGTCGACGCAGTTGCCTTCGAATCAAACGCAAAGGCGTGAAAGATGCACACCAGGTGCTTTGCGTTGCCCGAGGGCGTATAGAGAATCGCATTGCCGCGGCGCGAACACACGTTGAAAAGACTGCGGATTGCTCCGTCGTCGCCGCGAACCACGAAGACGGTGCGATCGGCCGGATGACTGTACGTCCGAAAATCACCCAAGGGCAAAGATCTTTTCTTTTTTCCTTGGAAGATCTGCTCGTCCGTATACAAGGCCGGGTCGACGTAGTGCGTGGCGGGCCGGGGGCGGCTAGCTATCCCATTGCGGAGCGGAGCGTGTCATAAGTTCTCCTGAAGACGACGAGCGGCAACCTTGGGGCCCAGTATATACGAAAGACCTAAAAGCGAACAAAAAACGAGCTGCGGATCGCGAGGCCCGGCCGGCGGAAGCTGCTGGAGGCGGTAGCGCATGCCGGGCACCGTCAAGATGATTTGAGGCTGCACCGGGTCGTCTTCGAGCCGGTTTCGCAGGCGCCCGACGTATACCCGGAGATATTCGATCTGCTCGGTGTAGTCGGGCTAAGTCGAACCAGCGTGGCATCCGCTTCTCCGCTCACCTCGTCTTCGATCCGCCCGTCCGCGAGTTCTTCACGAAGGCTTCGCAGTTTCTCGTCGTTGCTGAACCCCTGCGGCCCGCGTCCGGGAGGTCAGTAACTTACTGCTGCCTTACTTTGCAATAGCTCAACGAAAGCGTCATGGTCGCGGTGATTGCGACGATCAGGATGACCACTTTACAGAAAGCGTCGGGTGACAAACCGGCGAGCGCCGAAGGCTCCAACAACGTTCGGCCAACCGCGGCGGGCACCGATACGGTCACCGTTAGCCACGATCCCTCGTGAAGCACTCGGAGCAAAGGAGCCCAGCTCTTCCGGTACTCGAGTTTCGTTCTCGAACGCCATCAGGAACGACGCGTCCGGCCGGACTCCAAAATAAAAACAAAATTTCGGTACTCATTCCTTTGAGATGTGCTATACGGTATCGAGGAAGGGTGGGCACACGACCACTATTGCGAGCAGTTCGCAATGCTTTGAAGAATATTTGCCGAGCGGTTCACCAAGCACATTCAGGTGCGATTCCTGGGGGATGTTTACGATGAAACAAACTGCGAGCTTGCCCGAAGCGTCTTTACAAAGCGGCACGGCGCCGCGAATTGCCGTACCGTTTCGCGCCGCGTTCATGGTGGCGATCGCGGCCGGACTTGGATACGGTTTCGACGCTTACGCGGTCAACATCTTCGGGATCCTCGGACCGCTCATAATACGAGATTTTCACCTTACGACGCAGAGTTTCGGTTTGATCGGTTCGATTTTTCTTGTCGGATATACGATCGGGACCATCGGCTTCGGGATATTAGCTGACCGTTGCGGGCGTCGGACCGCGCTTCGTTGGTCGATCGCCCTTTACGGGCTTACGACCGCCTTTGGAGCTGTTTCGTCGAATTTCTTCGTGTTCACCGGCTTGCGTTTCTTGACCGGCGTTGGCGGAGCGGGCGAGCTTTCCGTGGGAGCGCCATACACGGCGGAGATGTGGCCGGCCAAAATTCGCGCTATCGGCACGGGCGGGATCATGTTTTCGCTCTACTCTTGCGGCTATATCGTGGCGGCGCTCGCGGCCCTCTATATCGTCCCGCGCTACGGCTGGCAGTGGACGTTTGCGTTCGCGATCATACCGGCGGGCTCGGTGTTCTTCCTACGACAGATCATTCAGGAGTCCGGACGCTATAAGCAAGCGAAAGCCGATCTTGCGGAGATCGTCAAGCGCGAGGGCGTCGATCATCCGCCCGAAAATATTTGGACGATTCCCGGCGCGCGTCGCCGCATCTCGATCGGCTGGATGATTTACATCGCTAACGCATGCGGCTACTGGGGAGTCACCGTCTTTCTCACGACATTTATGGTGACGAAGTTCCACGTGACGCCGGCCCGCGCGATATTTTACGCGATGATGTTCTATGTCGCGCAGTTCTTCTTATCGTATATCGGGACCGCATTCGCAGATTTCGTCGGAAGACGACCCGCGGGGATACTCGGAGCCGTGATCATGATCGTTTGCACGATCGTCGCATCGCTCACGAATTCTCTTGCCGTGTTTTTATGGTTCGGCGCGGCCATGATTGGGATGCTCGGCTGGCTCTGGGGCGTGGGCGATACCTACATAAGCGAATTCTTCCGCACCACCTTACGTGGAACGTCGTTCGGGATAATGGTTGGCGGCGGCCGACTCGTATCGATCTTCGCGCCATTTATCGTCGGTTGGGGAATCCTGACTCTCGGTCCTACCATTCCGTTCCTAGCAACCTCTTTGCTTTGGATCCTTACGATCGTCGCGTATTGGATGGGACCGGAAACGGCCGGAAGGGAGCTCGAAGAAGTTCAGCTCTAATCTATTTTGGAAAGACCGGGATGTTAAAGCTGGCGATGTGTATTATACACATATGAGGTGTATATAATACACACGTGAGATGAGCTTGTCATGGCAACTATCGTACAACGGACATATTCGGAAGTCGCTGCCCGAGCTACACCGCTCGGTGCTTGATATCGTCAGCATCTTCAATAGTCCCGAGCGCGACGCGGGCCATGTCGGAAAGCGCCGGCCTTACGATCGAACGCGCACTGTTTCCGCTGCTGGTGCTAATGCGAAGTACGGCCCGACCGATATAGTTGATCTGGCATCACGGTCGGACGCGACCATCCCACCGTCAGTCGGCGAGTGGCGCGGCTCGTAGAACTTGGCCTCGTCGCTCGTAATGTAAAATTAAACAATCACCCCATGCGTCAAGTATCGGTGACAACACAAGGCAAAGTTGCGACGGGGGTCTGAGCCCAAATGTTAGGCCACCGATAACTGTGGAGTAGGTTCGCTTGGGAGGGCGTTGACGAACTGCTGCGGCGTCAGGTAGCCCAGAGAGCTGTGCGGTCGTTCTTCGTTGTAATCGCCGAGCCAAGCGCGAGCAGCATCTTGCGTTTCAGGCAAATAGCGGAACAGCTGCACGTTGAAGAACTCGTCTCTCACACGAGCGTTGAACGATT
>JAABUJ010000521.1_pt1 | contig 75031 bp, 118 predicted proteins | sample 5559131 | NCBI WGS metagenome assembly JAABUJ01 (sample SAMN10711875, study PRJNA513366) | rock metagenome | isolation source: Antarctica rocks | place: Antarctica: Victoria Land, Mt New Zealand nord | collected 2016-01-07 | reverse complement strand
CTCTCTCGAAAGGCGCTGCATGGCTGGGACATGCTGCGGGCGTGGGGCAACTGCCGGGCACTGTCAGCTGCAGCCCGGTGGTCAGGTGCATGCCGGCATGCCTGCAGGCCTGCACACAGTCTACTGCAAGTCTCTCGCGGCGCACGCGCGGCGCACGCGCTGGTCAACCCCCTAACACTTGTTCCCTCTCACGCGTGCTCAGCCAGGTGCGCGCGTGCCTTTGCACCTGTGCCCAGCGCCGGGGCAGGTCAGCGCTCCTGGGCTGCTCTGATTTCCTGCCTAGCTGAGGCCGAGCCGCGGCGCGCCAGGTGGACAGCGTCGGCGAGACGGACGTGGTGTGCACGGCGATGAACGCGGGCGTGCTGGACGGCCTCATCACCGTCTTCCACACTGAGCGCTCCGCCGACTCGCTGGCCAACCTGCAGAACGACCTGCCCGTGCTCTGCGCCGAGGACAAGGCCGCGCTGGAGGCGCGCGGCCCCCGGCCGCATGGGGTCTGACCCTACCCCTGCCTTGACAGGGTTGGAATCAGGGATGGGCTTCAACCATGTCAAGGCAGGCAGGTTGCGCTCTGCCTGCTCGCCGCGCGCGATCCGCTGCCGGGCAGGCAGGGCCGCGCCGAAGGTGCAGCAAACCCTGCTTCCCGGCCTGAGCATGCTTCGCAAGCTGGTGGGCACGCAGGCATCGAGCTGTCCTTGCGCGATTGTGCTGCGCAGAGCTTTGCGCCGCCCGGCGCCGGCCAGCGCCAGGCGCCTCGCTGCAAAGCGGCGCTGCAGGCAGGCCGCCTGCGCAGCGCGCGCTCACAGAGCGGGCGGCCGCGGCAGCGGGGGCGCGGCGGGAAATCCGAGATGGCCACGCCCCGCGGCGGCTGACTCGGCGGTGCGCGGGGCCGGCAGTCCCTGGCAGGCGAGTTCGAGGTGGACTTTGTGAGCCTCAGCTTTGCGCGCACGGCCGACGACATCGCGCAGACGCGCGAGTTCCTGGACTCCGCGGGCCTGACCACCACCAAGGCGCGGCCCACGCCCTCCCGCCAGCTCGCATATGCAGAGCTGGGCGCTGCAGCCTCTGTGTTTAAACGCGGTGTCCCCGCCCGGAGAAGCATCTGTGCCTGTGCCCCGACTACCACCAGACGCAGCGTCCTCTCTTCATCACACTTTTCTGCGCTTGGCGGGGTGGTCGCTGTGCTGCCGCAGTGCAGCCCAATCTGCTTGCTGTACGCCGCAGAGGCGTGCATGGCCCTACCCTCTAGGCAAAGCAGGCCCATGGGTGAGGTTGAGGGGTTTTAGGGCCAACCCCCCTCCTGCTCGCGCAGGTGATCGCCAAGTGCGAGACGCGGCAGTCGCTGTTCAACTTCAAGAGCATCGCGGGCGCGGCCGACGGCATCATCCTGTCGCGCGGCAACCTGGGCCTGGACGTGCTGCCGGAGAAGATGGCGCTGGTGCAGAAGAGCGTGATCAGCAACTGCAACCTGCTCGGCAAGCCCATCATCATCACGCGCGTGGTGGACACGATGTGCGTCGCGCCGCGGCCCACACGGTGCGCGCCCCGTCAAGTAGCAGGAGGTCTCATGTGAGCGAGATCCCTGCACGCACACCTAACCCTACTCTGTACCCAACAGTGTTCAACAGCACCATCCGCCGTCAAGCGCGTAGTGAGCGTGACAGCGCGTCCCTCGTTGAGGCGGACCGGGCGCACAGAGCGGCAACGAACAGGGGACACGCGGGTGCCGTCCTGCGCGTCTCAGCTGCGCAGGTACCGCATGCAGACCGGCAGCATGTCCCTGCTCGGGCGGCGCTGAGACCCAGGATAGGATAACCCTACTCTTAACCCTCCCTAATCATAAACGTATACCCTAACCTATCCCTATGGCTGCAGGGCAGAGGCGACAGCCGTGGTCAATGCAGCTAGACGGCGTGGACGGCATCCTGCTAGGCCAATCTAAACCCTGAGCCCTTCCCTACCCTAAATCGCAGGGCGGAGGCGACGGACGTGGCCAACGTGGTGCTGGACGGCGCGGACGGCATCCTGCTGGGCGCGGAGACGCTGCGCGGCCGCTACCCCGTGTTGACCGTGGAAACGATCACCAAGATCTGCCGCCAGGCCGAGAAGGTGTTCGACCACGTGCACCACTTCGACCACCTCATGGCGGTGCGGCGCCCACGCACTTACAGTTCTGGAAACCTACACAGCCCGAAGCCCGTCACGCGGCCGCGCAGTTCTGCACAGACGCCGTATGGTGCAGCGCGTCGCTGCCGCCGCCGGCGACGCGCGCAGGCGTTGCGGACGGCCGCGCATGCGAGTGCTGCATGCTGGTCTGCTGCGCTGCACGGTGCAGCGCAGCCGCGCAGCTCAAAAAAACCCACCCAGCGCCTGCCGCCTGCGCTGCGCAGGAGGCGATGGAGATTGCGGACGAGGGCGGCGCGCTTGGCGGCTCGGGCGACTACAACCAGTACTTTCAGCGCAACGTCAGCCAAAACAGCCTGGGCACCGGGAGGTCGGGGCACGGCAACGGCCTCGACGATGGCGAAAATTCCTCGCTGCGGAGCATGGACCGCAACAACTCGCAGGTGCCCCTCAGCGTGGGTTCGGCGCCTGCAAAGTGCCAAGAACGTGGCTGAGCCCAGTGCAACAAACGCCGCGCAGCAGCGCACAGCACACAGCTCATGCCTCAACGCTGGTCTTGTGGCGTCGCGCGCACTGCCCACCGCGCTCTGCAATGCCCACCTTGTAGCGGCTTGCCTTGAAGCGGCTTGCCGGCCGTGTTGTCTTGCCGCGGCCCTACCGAGCAATCGTCGCATGCACTCCGGCAAGGCGCCAGGCCCTGCGCCCGAGTGGTGCACACACGGCGCCGCGCAGGCGCAGCTGGCGCGCGCGGCCAACCTGGGCTCGCCGCTGCTGAGCAAGCTGGAGTCAATCGCGTCGAGCGCCGTGCGCGCGGCCGACAAGGTCGGCGCCTCGCTCATCATCGTCTACACGCAGTCGGGTGCGCGGGAGCGCAGCGCCCGACCCCGCGACCGCGTCTCACGTGCTGGCTGAGCCACGATGAGGGCCCTGGCCTCTGGAGGCAAGGTCCTGGCTGCAGGCTCGCTGGAGCGCCATGCAGAGGCGGACGGGAGCAGCGGCTGGGCGTGGGCCGCGGCTCCGGCTGCGCCGCGCCCAAGGCCGCGCGCTGAGAGCGGCGGGCCGCTGCGCGCGCGCAGGCCAGACGGCGAGCCTGGTGAGCAAGTACCGGCCGCCGCAGCCGATCATGACGCTGGTGGTCCCGCAGCTCAAGAACGACGGCTTCAAGTGGCACCTGGAGGGCCGCGACACCGCGCGCCGCTGCCTGATCCAGCGCGGCCTGCTGCCCGTACTAGCCGCGCCGTCGCCGTCCGGTGCGCGCCGCGGCCCCGCCCCGGGCCCCGCCCTGCGCGCTCGCCCGCCCCTGCCTCTGGCGTGCGGCGGCCGCAGCGCTTTCGCCAGCCTCCAGCGCGTGCTTGAGCAGGCGGCGGCTGCTGGAGGCCGCAACGCTGGACATCCACTCGCCGCCAGTGTCATGCGCAGCGCGGCCTGCCGCCCTGCTGGCCGCCGCTTTGCCCTCCAGCGCCATGCGGCGTGGTCATGGCCCTCCTGTCCACACTGAGATGCTGCTGCGCCTCTGCGACATGCGTGGAGCTCCCAGGACGTGCGTGTGCTCTGTGCAGGCAGGCATTGGGGCGAGTGCACGCATGCAGGTGCATGTTCTGCTGCGCAAACACAGGACTGCGCCCCCAGAGCTGGTCGTAAGCTGCTCAGCAGGTATGCTGAAGCGCGCTCGGTCAAACACGCGCTCTCCTCTCAGTGCACCCGGCGTTGCAGGCGGCGCGCGGCAGCGGGCCGGAACAGCCCCAGCCGGTTGCACACATCCTGTGCGCGCGGCACCCAAGCGCTGGGGCGCGCGCGGCGCGCAGCGGGCGAGTCGCTGCTGGAGGAGGCGGTCGCGATGGCGGCGCGCGCGGGCCTGGTGCATGCGCGCGACCACGTCGTGGTCGTGCAGATGCTGGCCGACGCGTTTGTGGTCAAGATCGTGTCGGTGGACGAGCACGGCTACGGCATCCAGGCCATCCGGCCCAAGTCGCTCGTGGACCTCATGATGGCGCGGGCCTGATCCACCCTAACCCTACACCCGATCGCGGCCGGGCTCCCCGTGCTCCCCGCCCCGCTCGCCTGCCGCAGCGCGCTCCGCCCTGGCCGCCGCGCTCGACGGGTCAACTTCGAGGGTCGGTCCGCCGCTTGCGCGTGCGGCAGGGGTGTGGTGTACAGAGCAGTCCGGTTGCCTTTCTTGCGGGCAGCAGACAAGGTGGAGCCGTTGCCGCGCGGATGATCTCACCGTCTGCTTGGGCTGGAGGGAATGGGGGGGATCCCTATCGACCAGGCGTGCCTGAGGCCGCAAGCTCTGCCGGCGTGCGTGGGCGGCTGCACGCGTGGCCTGAAAAGGCGAGGCTGTTCAGGCCGTCGGAGGCGTCGGGCGCGCGGATGTCTGCGTATGTGGTAGTGTCAGGGCTCATGGCGCAGGAGCGCCGTCGCGCGTGTCCAGAAAGGGTCGGCCAATCCAGCTGAAGATGTGTTGGCCGACCGGGCGGCCGGGCGCAGGCGACCGCGGGCGCGTCCAAGCCGGAGGAGCTGACGCACGGCAACGGCGACGGCGAGCGCGTGGGCCACACCATCGGCCAGCCGGGCCTGCAGCCGCGCGAGCTCACGCACGTCAGCTCCGTCAAGCCCGCCGACGGCCAGGCGCGCACGGGCCCTGCCGCCGCGCTCGGAGCAGGGCGCGGGGCCGCGGCACTCCCTGGACTGGCGGGAGGGTCGCCCCTTGCATCGCGCAACTGTGCCTCCGCGGTGGCTGCACCGCGCTGCTCGCGCGCGCTCTGTGGAGCGGCAGACGCGGGGGTGCCCAGCACATGGCCGCGCCTTTGCTGCTTGCGGGTCAGAACGCCTTAACGAAAAGGCGTGTGGTGGATGCAGTCACAAACTTTTCAGTTCCCTGCCTGCTCAACACCTGCCGCCCGCCCACAACTCTTCCTACCTGCTCTATTGACAGCCCCGTGCACGCGGGCGCGCAGCTCCGGCCAACCCTGGCGGGAGGCGCGCACCAGCTATGAAGGATCGCCGGCCCGGAGGCTACGCAGCCGTCCGCGGGCACCACGCCCGCGCACGCGCACCCGGGCGGAGATATGCTTCCGCAGGCGCCTGCGTCGGGCGCTGCGCCTGGCGACGGCGAGACCGCTGCTGCACGCCCGGCTGGCAGCATGTTGCAGCGGGCGTCAAGGTCGAGGGCCACGCCGGATGGCCAGGTGGCTGCGGACGCGCGCGCGGCCGGGGAGGCACCCCAGCAGGCGCCTGGGTCGGGTCCTGGGTATGATGACGGTGTCGCTGCAGATGTGCACACAGCTGAGGGCGCGCCCTGCGCGCCGGGGTCGGGCGCTGCACTAGAGAGGGCGCCCGCGCCGCATACGGGACCGCTGCACAGGCTCTTGCGGCATGTCCTGGGTCGCGGCTAGGCGCGCCTGCAAGGCGCGCGCGGCAAATGCGCTCGGATGTGTTGAAGCCCTCCTCTGGCATGAGTTGAGCATCCAGCCCCATCTGACATATTCCTGGGGTCGTAAACTGTGGGCCTGAGGGAGCGAGATGCATGCCAAGAGTGGTCAGGACGATTGCAGTGGTTTTCCATTCTGGCAAGAGCTTGCAACCAGCGTATGAGTGACCGGCGCCTGTGGGGCAAGTGGGGTACTGCACGCGAGCGGCGCATGCAATCTGTTGAGTTCCTTCTGGCACTACCTGTGAGCTGCATGGCCTCACATGCAGTGACAAGCAGCAGTGCGCTCGAGCACACTGCTCTGCTTGGTGTGCATGGTTTGGCCTGGCGGCCCTTGTTTTCTTCATTCCCTAGCCTCCTCAGCGTGTCTGGCGCTGCTTCATGACAGACTTTGTGTGGCTGCGCTGGCGTGACTCGGACGCCTGTTCCTGCTTGCACAGCCTGCACTTGTGGCGCTCTGCACGTGGCGCGGGGTATCACCGGGGAAAATCTGTCAGTGTGCCAGTGCAGGCCAAGCCTTTGTGCTCCGTGCGGGGCAGCCTTGCTGTGGGGTGGTGCATCGTCCCGCTCTCCATATAGCTTCTGCTGTTAACCAAATCACCGCAGGCGCATAATGTGCTAGAATGGAGCACCATGAGCAGTGCAGTCTGTAAGGGCTCAAGTCATGGGCTGCATCAGCCGCCTGCATGCGCGCCCACTCTGCTAAACCTCCACTATGCTTGCACTTGCACTGATGTGCACCCAAACACAGACCAAATACCTGTGGGGCATGTGCCAGTGTGATAAGCTGCTTATATTGCTGCTGCCGGACAGGCGGCAGCGACGCTGCATGCTACCTGGCTGGTAAAGACTGAATGCATAGCCAGGGCCGACACTGTGCATCATGCTTGTGCAGACTACGGCAGGACCTGGCTCTGTGACTGGCTGCCGTCAATGATGCCCATGCCTGTGCCCAAGGACGGCATGCGCGGCTGGGCCTGGCTGGCGGCACGGCTTGCCCGCTCTGCCATGACGCGCTGTGCCGCCTGCTCCAGGCGTGCCTGCATCATGGGGCACACTACATCATCGCTATGCGCACCATCAGATGTGCAGGAGCCTGTCTCTTGTACCAGAACGCATTGCCAGTATGCATGCCAGATGTGTAGGCGATGGGAGACACACCTTACGGTGTGATATCTTCGGATATCAAGACACTGGAATGCCAGTAGCATACGTGGACTGACAAGAGATGCTGTCAATGACATGTGCATGAGCTGCTGGCCAGCCTTAACAATCGCTGCACTTTAGTGCTGGGCATGGTCTGTGCTATATCTCATGGATGACAGAGACCTTCACCACTGGGCTGCGCGCCTGCACGTTTTCCGCCAGATCGGACACGTCGCAGGACATGGCGCTGCAGGCGCAGGCGCGTAGCTCAGGGCTGCCACGCACAGCCATGGCCGCCAACGCGGAGGCGGCAGCTCCCAGGCAGCGCATGCGCTGCTCGAATGCGCAGCACATCGCCTGTGGCCGGAGGCGCTTGAGCGCGGCCAGCGCGTCGCCCAGAGCCGCCTTGATGAGCCTCGCCTGAAACAGCACGCTTGCGTTGTCAAGGTCCGTAGCGCGAAATGGCAGATGCAAAACAACCAAGCACGCATGCTGAAGCAGCTGGAGAGTAAGGGCATGCTGCATTTTATGTGCTGGTGACCTGGCTGCACCAGTGCTGAGCAAGCAGAGACGGCTGCCGCTGCATGTAACAAGCTTCCAGCTCGGCCGCTCTCAAAGCAAGGAGGTCCACGCAGCACCTCGCAGCTCTGCGACAGGCCCGGCGGGCGCTCGCCAGCGCGTCGCGGCCGCGCGTCCTCGCCGGCGCGCGGCAGCAGCAGCACCGCAAGCGCGCTCACCTCCGCGCACACCGGGTCGGCGTCCTGTGCGAAGCGCAGCCGCAGCGTGCCGTCCGGCTGCGCGTCGCACGCCTGCACGGCCCAGCCGCTCATGGATGCTCTGGCCGGCCATCGCGCGCGCAGCCTGCACAGCTGCTTGGGCACCAGGCGGGTCGCACCCTGACCTTGATGCCAAAGGCCCCCCACAGCGCGGCGTCGCGCAGCGCGGCGGCCAGCGCCTTGGCTGGTCGCTGCAGCGGCGTCCAGTTTTCAAAAACGTACACGCTCTTGCCGGCCGTTGCATCCTCCTCTCCGGCCTCTGTGCTTGCCAGGAACACAAACTGGTGAGCGTCTGCAGACTCATGGCAAGCTGGACTCAGACAGCATCACACTGTCGAGCACCGCCGCACTCGGTCTTTGGCACCTGGGACTGGATGCGCATCGGCGAGCGGCGGGGGCGCGTTGAGGACGATTGCCACGTGCGCAAGCCATCGCTCGCTCGTGCAGGCGCCGGCTGTGCTGTCTCCCACCACTATGCCAGGCTGCCCCTGCTCCTCAAAGTGCTCGCTGCCCATGCAGTGCGTGTCTTCAAGCCCAGGCTGCCACAATTGCGCGGCGTGCTCGCTCATCGTGACGTCCCTGTCAACCATGTCATGCGGCCTTTGCGCCACGAGCTGCTCCGCGTGTTGCTTGCTCCCAGCGCCGTCTGTAAGTTCGAGCCCGGGCTGCCATGGCTGCATGCCCTGCTCGCCTGCCACAGCCTCCCTGACCAGCGTGCCGTCTTGCCCTTGCCCATTTGCTCTGCAGTGCCTGCTCATCATTGCATTGAGTCGCGGCGGGGTCCCAGGTTCGCCCGCATGCATGTCACCAGGCATGCCATGCGTATCAGGGGTGCCTGCCGCGCGATGCGTGCCTGCAGGGCCCGACGCCCCCGCCCGAGGGGGCTGGAGCTCTGGCTCTGCTGGTCGGGGAGCCAGGAAGTAGTCTGCAAGCCCCTCCGCGAGGCGCTCTGCAGCCGGCAAGTCCTCTGGCAGACGGATGCTGTAGTCGACTCGAGCCGGCAGCGGGGCTGACACGTCTGTCTGGCCGTCCTGCGCTTCCACAGAGCTGAAAACCATGACATGCAAACCATGCCTCTCCACAATTTCTGTACATGCCAGCTTGCCTTGGCTGTTGAGGCGCTTGGAAGGCCGCCGCCCAGGCCGCGCAGGGACAGCGTCAGGCTGACCTGCGGGGCAGGCATGGACGCCATTTCCAGTGCCACCTGTGGTAGCACTCGCTGGTAAGTGCTTTGACAGGCCGAAACCTCTGTAGAAGTGCTCAACAGCAAGCGCACCTGCACAGCATCTGCAACAGCCTCCGGCGCCAGCACCAAGCCGCTGACGGCAAACGAGAGGTGGGTGCCGCTGAGCTGGCCCCCCTGCGCAGGCTTGGCTGCCGGGGCAAGCTGCGTCACATCCACCGAACCTGCGGCACGTGGTGCAGCAGCGCCGGCCGGAGTGACAGCATACGCGCGCACGATTGACTGGTCGGGGCCTGCTATGCACCAAGGTCTGTTAGCTGTCCTGCAGACCCGTCTCTGACCAAGAAACACCAACAACATGCCTGCCACCTGCCTGTGGAGCGCACACAGATCGTCCCACCGACTATACAGGTGCCGCCATCGAGGAAGATGCCGGCCATGAGCCGAGCCACCTGCACGTGATGTGATCAACACAACAAGATGGCGGACAGCAGTGCCAAAAAAACAAGGTGCTTTGTAGGCTACCGTGCCTCAGCAGAGTCACTGATAGAGCGTCCGGTGTCTCCCACTGTGTGCGCGCATAGCCTTGGTTGTGAGTTCAGGAGCGTGCGCTTGCATGTAGTTGAGGTGAACATTGACTTCACCTGCCACGGCGGACTGCACGTGCGGCTTACGCTGCACCCTGACCTTCACAGCAACCTCTTTGGCGCTCTGCAGCAAGTTCAGTGGCAGGCAGGCGGCGACGCTCCTCGCAAGGGCTCTGCTCACAAGCTTGTACACCTCCCAGTAGGCTGGGGGCGCAGCACAGGCTTCTCGCTCCATTCCTTGGTGCACTGTTGACTGTCAGTGCGTTGACAGGGGCCGTAAACCACAGCAGTGCAAAAACAGGCAGTATGAGGACATTGCCGGGCACGCCAGCACACGCTGCTTTGAACAACCAATTCGCCTAATCAACAGCACCTGTGACGCAGGAACTGCGCTTACGACGCGATAGGAGCAAGATGCGCATGTGTGCAGGCTGGGGACCCTGCAGGGTACTGAAACGCTTGGCTTGGAGACGGCTGTTACAAAGTATAATTATCAAGCGAAAACCCCCATGCGCAGACAGGTAGCCCCGGAGGCGCCAGGCGCACGGCGGGGCGCACCGCTGAAGCGGCCGCACCAGCCAGGCCTGCATCAGCCAGCTACCTGCCGGGCAGCGTGTCGGCCTTCGGTGCGATGTGTGAGCCACATTGCAGGTCCGGAGAGCCTGTGCTTGGACGTCCACGCGCCTCGTCCCGACCTCGCCTCGCCCTCGCGCTCCCTGCACCTGCGAGCCGCGTCAGACGTCCGGCGAGCGGCAACCTGGGCGGCCAGGCGCACAGCAAGCGAGAGGTTGCAGGACCAACTCGTCGATGGATGTCAGCGCGGGCAGGCTGGCCAGCAGGGTCGACAGTTGCCCGGCCAGGTCGAGGCCAGGTTCATGATGCTCCGCGTCCTCTACAACGGTCAACTCGTGCAAGCACTTGACAGCACCGCCTTGCACCTGGAGCCACTTCCGGGCGCTGGCTTCCACAGGCGTACCTGCGGCAGCCACAGGGTGCTGCGTGCACGCACTGCACGGGTGCCGCGCAGAGGCAGCGCTTAGCTGAGTTAGAGGCACACTTCAGGTATGCCGTGCTGTCGTTGAGGCTCACAACGCGAACCAGTAGCACGGCAAAGCTTTTGAAGTCGCGTTGGCAAGGCAAGGGGCGCACGGGGCCGTCCAAGCGCCCGCCACAGCCCGTCAACAATGTCGCCCTCCAGCACGCTACAGAATGGCTGCTCGAGCGCCTCCTTGAACCGCCTGCCGTGTGGATCGGGTCGCGAGCACAGCTGCTACGGGGTTTGCGGCTGCTTCCCCTCCTATCAAACGTGCGGTGCGCACCTGCAGACTCTCGGCAGCAAGAACGCCTGCATCAAGCCTTCGGAATCCCATTGCCAGGTGCGCCTGGCAAGTCGAAGCGCGCACGCCTGCAGGACCTGCACAGGCCAGGCACCTCACGTTGTAGGCGCGGCGCTGCACTGTGCGCAGAGCGCTGCTGCCCTGCGGCAACAGGCAGGGCGCGAGCTCTCCCGCACGTACCTCTGCGGGGAGCTGGTCCAGGCGTAGAGCTGGAGGCCCAGCTGCTTGGTCGGCATCGGGGTCTCGCGCGCCCATGCTGCGCTGTGGCGTACGGTGCTGACAAGATGTGCACGTGAACGATGCAGGGACTGCACCAGCTGCCTGTGATCAAAAACGCTGCAGAAGGTTTTTACAGTCTGCTGCGCCACTTCTGCTTGTGTATTCACCTAGCAACCCTGAATGTAGAGGTTGCTGCCTAAAAAAGCAAAGTGGAGGAGTTAGACTGCGCGCTCACGCTGGAGCGCCGGGCGAGCGCGCGCCGGCTCACGAGCGCGCGCGCGCCCGCCACGCACCACGCGGCGCGCCCCCACCAGCGCGCCTGCGTGGCCGCGCAGCCCTGGGCGGCGCAGCTCGGCAGCGGCCGCAACGTGGCGCGCGAGCCCTTGGCGGAGCTGGGCCCGGGGGCCGCCAGCAGCGCGCCGCCAGGCGGCGCGCGCAGCATGTCCAGCAGCAGCGACCCATACACAGTACGACAGAACCCCAGAGACCATACGAGCGTCACACCAACGGCCTTGGCCCCGCCGGCGGCGCGCCTGCGGTCAACTGCCACGCCTGCCACAACAGCGGGCACACGGCTGCGCCCGCCAACGGCTGTGCCCGGGGAGGCCCTGCGCTCTTGGTGGAGGGCCCTATGGCGGCCCCATGCGGTGGCCAGCCTGGCCCATGCACGCGTTGCCGCATCCGGGCATGCCCGTCAGTGCGCCCATGCCCGCCGGCGTGCACGCCGGCAAGCCCATGCCGCTCAGCATGCATGTGAGCGATCTGGTGGGCATGCATGCGCCGCTGCCGCCCGGAGGCTATGCCAATGACCATGTGAACGGTGGGCCAGCTGGTCCGACCCCACCTGACCCCATATGCTGCCTCTTGCAGTGACCGGCCCGCGCTTTCTGCGGATTTACGTTGGTGAGCCCATGTGCATGCATGCGCCGCTGCCGCCCGGCGGCCACCCGGGCTGCCACACAGCCGCCTGGTCGTAGAGTGCAGCAGCAGTGTAGTGCTTACGCGGAGCTATAGCAGCCTGCTTGCTGTTGCTGTGTGCCACCTGCTCGTGCAAAATGCCAAGGGGATGCCGCAGCAGGACAGGAGCGTGGGTCACAAGCGAGTTGTCTTTGCGTGCTCACAGGTGCTCACATACGTCACAGCAGGAAGCCAGGAGTGACACGCCGCAAGCGACACGCACAGCGCATCTTGGTTTGAACAAAACGTAACGTGCGTGCATTGGCATCCGTCATGCTTCTGCTGTGTCTGGGTAGCACAGCAGGGCTCCGAGCCGGACAGGCGTGTCTGGATGGGCGCACTGTCTGCTGGGCCATGATGTGTAACAATAGGCAGTCAACACTCTCCTGAGAGCTGCTGAGCCCTCAGGACCAAGGCCACATGCTGCCCGAGTCGCTAAAATGCCAAGTGGCCAGCCAAGTCCACACTCACACAACACACACACACACACAGTGCAGCCCTCCGGGCGCCGAGCGGTCCACATGCAAAGCGCGTGCGCCCGCACATCCTACCCCACTGCCGGACCAGCCCTCAGCGAGAGATCCCAGCCTCGCCAGGGCGCCGCCGCCGCTCACGCCGCCGCGGCAGGCTCGGCCAGCGCGGGCGCGGGCACGCCCGTCGCGGCGGCCAGCGCCCGCAGCAGGTCTGCCATGCGCGCAGTGTCCGCTGGCCGGGCCTCCTGCAGCACCGCCGGCGCGCGTGCGCACAGGGCGCGCGCGGCCGCCTCGCACGGCGCGAGCCCCGCCTCGTGCCACTGCGCCAGCGGCCCCGCCACCGTGGCGACGAGCAGCAGCAGCTGCCGCGGCGCCAGGCGCGCGGCCAGCGCGGCCGCCTGGGCGCCCGCCGCGGCCGCCGTCGCCGCGTCGGGCGCCACGCCCAGGTAGTTCAGCGCCCACACGGACATGCCCAGGTCCTGCGCCTGCTGCGCCTCCTGGGGGTTGGCGCGGCCGATGGCCAGGCCGGCCCACCTGGCCAGGTCGCCGTCCAGGCCCGCCATGCGCTGCCCGCGGCCCGACACGCGCGCGGCCTGATGCGCCGAGCGCACCAGGCTCGCCGCGGCGTACAGCGTGAGCGACAGCTTGCGCCCGCCAAAGCCGCCGCCCCGCTCGTCGGCGCCGGCCCCGGCCGCGGCGCTGCGCGTCAGCGCCTCCACGGCCCCCATGGGCAGCGCGAGCGCGCTGCTCGCGCGCACCTCGGCATGGTTGGCCCACACGCGTATGAGCGTGGCGGCGCTCGCCGGCGGGCCCAGCGCCTGCGACGCCGCGCCCGCGCCGCCGCCGCCCGCCGCCGCGGTCACCCAGTCCCGGACGCCAGCCAGCAGCGAGCGCGGCATGCGGAAGCGCCACTGCCCGCACGTGCTCAGGAACGACGCCACCTCCGTCAGCGTCACCGTCTCGTCCCCGCGCAGCATCGCCCGCTCAAATACGCCCGCCATTTCCGGCAGCAGGTCCAGGTCCGGCGGCTGGACCCCGGCCCGCCGCCTGAGGGTCCCAAGGGCCATCGCCGCCAGGCAGGCGTCCCGCCCCGTCAGCTCCGGCAGGTGGCGGTGCACAACGCCCTGGAGCGCGGATACCAGGGCACAGACGCGCGCGCTCTCCGGCCCGGCGCCCGCGCCCGCGTCCGGCCTGGCCCCCCCAGAGAGGCGTCAGCGCGGGGGCGACGCGCGCAGGCCCTGCGGGCATGGCGCGCGGGCGGGCGCGCGCGCGTCCCCGCGCCCCGCGCGCGCAGTGCGGGAGCGCGAGCATGCATGCATGCGGGCGCTGGAGCTCGGGGCGCACAGTGCGGCCAGCTTCCGGAGCGCGTAGATCGTGTTTGGCCGGCCGAAGTACCCCCCCGCGGCGTCAAACACGCTGTGGATGTCCTCGGCGGTGCCCGCCACGTCGAGCCGGAGGTTCAGGGCGCGCTGCACCACGTCCACGGCGCCCAGCCGCGGGTCCAGGGCTTGTACCAGGGCCGGCAGCGTCGCGCGCGCCGGCGAGCCGGGCGACACGGCCAACCCCGCCCAGGCGCGCAGGAGCGGCTTTGCGTGCTTCGCTGTCAGCGCCGCCGCGCCGCCGCCGCCGCCGCCGCCGCCGCTGCCGTCGCCGCCGCCGCCGCCGCCGCCGCGCGCGGACTCCGCCGACGTATCCGCGCTGGGCAGCAGCCAGCCCGCAAGCTCATCGTGCAGTGACGCGCTCAGCGGGTGGTCGGCCCTGCTCATGAAGTACAGCAGCCGTGTCACAGCCGGCGTCATGCGCGGCCAAGGCGTGGAGCGCGCCAGGCGCAGGAGGGCCGCCTCGAGGTCGCTGCAGAGGCCCCTGCTGGCCTGGCACGCCCCATGCGCCTGCAGCGCCGACAGCGCCTGCAGGAAGTCGCAGAGCTCCGCGTGGGAGCAGGTGCGCAGCAGTGGGCGCAGGCCCTCCGCGCGCGCGCGCAGCCCCTGCGACTGCGCCCAGCGGTCCGCCTGGCGTCCTGGCTTGCACCTGCCGCGCGTCTGTCAGCGCGCGGGCGGCGCGAGCGCGCTCGTGGCGCGGCCCGCAGCGGCCGCGCAGCGGCGGCAGCGCGGAAGCAGGCTCGGCCTGAGCGAGGGCCAGCGCACCGGGCCTTTAGCTCCCAAGCGAGCCCCTGGAACGCCACGAAAGCGCAGTCCGGTCGCGTCGGTCGTGCCGGAGGCTGCAGCGGCGCTCGCTCCTTGCCTAGCAGGAAGTCCCTCATGACTCCGTCGCCCGTCTGCGGCCCAGCACTGCAGCAGAATTGAGAAAGCGCCAGGGACGGCGAGAAAGGAGACAGCAGCGTGTCCGGACGCGCCAAGTCGAGCAGGGCGGAGGACGCATGGCCGCCCGTCTCCGCTGCTTGTGCCGGTGGCGGGTCCTCGGCTGCCGGCCTCAAGAAGGGGTTCCAGGCCGCCGGGTGGCCGGGCGCGGTGCCACTGCAGGCGCGCGTGCAGCCGCGCAGCTGCGCGGCCCGCCTGGCTGCCGCCCGCAGCATTGTCTTACCGAGCGTGAGCTACGCTTGAAGCGCTACTCCACAGCATCTGGCAGCCTGCACTGGAACTGGCAAGCTGATGAGCGGAGACGTTACACTGCGCAGCCTGCAGTGCAGAGTTGGCAGGTGGCTGGGCCAGGTACCCCTACTAGGTACCCCGGTGTAACACCCGCCCAGTTGAAATATATTTCCTGTTTCCAGGAGGATTCCCTCCATAAACAGCTCTTCTCGATTGGCTGTGCTCCCTGTCGTTGGCTCGGGCAAGACGTGGCGGCAGCGACCATGGCAGGCACGCATGTGCAGCTGCGCAGGGACCTGGCCAGCCCCAATTTTGTGAGTTGGCGACTGGCGGGTGGTTCCCTGCCTACCAGACACGCGGTAGACCTGCCAGGCGACGTGTGCCGCCACGAGCCGCAGACGTACGACTTCCTAAGCGCGCGCATCGCGGCCCTTCGCAGCCACCTGTACGTGCATGGCCACCAGCTGTGGGCCTTTGTCCAAGGCACGCAGGGCCTGCAGCTGTGCGGCTTCGCTGCCCGCGGCGACGCATATGCAGTGACGCACACAGTCGGTGCGCACTCCCCAGAAGCAATCCTGTGAGCAACTCGCTGTTTTCTCCCACCTCCTCAACGCGGGTGACTCTGTATGACGTGTGTGCGCGCCTTTGGGGGCCTGCAGGGCTGCAGACGCTCGCTGAGGCTGTGGCACCGCCATGCGCGGCGGCGCTGGGCTGCTCCGTCGCGGCCGTGCAGCAGGCCGGGCCGCTGGAGTTGCTCGTATCGACCGGCAACGGCGCCCTGGTGCTGCTGAGCGGAGCGGACTCGGGCGCTGCGCCGGCCGTATCAGCCGCAGTGCAGCCCCTGCCCCAGGCGCAGCCTTTCGTCCTTGAAGCCGCCTACAGGGCATCTGCAGGTGCGTTCTGCATAAAAAACGCGCCTATCTGGCCCCATACCTGCGCAAGCTATCGTCTCCTGAAGCTCCGGCCGCCCAGGTGGCGACATACGCTGCATACTGTGGAGCGTGCGGCCGCGCGCGGGGCCGCAGCCGGCGCACTGCGAGGTGCACGTGGTGACGCTGCGCGGCCCTGCCGCGCCCGGCGCGACGCTGGAGGTGACCTGCGCTCCCCAGTGCGCTTTTGAGCCTCTCTGTGTCAGATGCAGGGTGAGCTCGTGGCAACTGTCTGCCGCCTCTCTTCATCAGTCCCATGCATGCCAAGCAGGCTTCTCAAGGACGGACTGGTAACTGTGACGAGAGTGCTGCTCCACAGAGCGCGCTGTGGAAGGCTGGGAGGCGTTAGGCGCAGGTGCCTTATAGGCCCAGGAGAGGCTGGGACAGGGCCCTGACCAAGGTCACCTGCAGGTCGTGTCCGCGGAGCTGGTGGCCTGCACGAGCGTGCCGCCGCAGGCGACCGCCGTGAGCGCGAGCGCGGACGCCTTTGCGCTGGTCGCCGCGCTGAGCGCCGGCCGCGCCGCGTCCGCGCCGGGCGACGCCGGCGCGGGCGCCCGCGCCGGCGCGGCGGCAGACATGGAAGAGGATGCTGTCAGCCCGCGCACGCTGCAGCAGGCGAGCGCGCGGCGGGGCCCACGGCCCGTCGCCCCGTGGTCGAGGTGCACGCAAACGGGCTGCCGTGCTCACTCGGGGCATGCTGAGCCAGTCCTACACGCGTGCCAGTGACATGCAGGCGTCCGCCTCTGAGCAGCCTGACGTACAAGCGCTCACTGCGCCGCTGAGCCGGGGCTGCACCGCTGCACCCAGGCTTGACTCCGCCCGCTGGCAGGCAGGGCGCCGGGCAGATCAGATGGCTGCGCATGAGGTCCAGGGTTAATACTGTCGCGCGGCGCAGGCGGTCGCGCGGCTCGCGCAGTTCACGTCCGAGGACGCGCCGGGCGCCGGGGCGGCGCCGGGCGCCGGGCGCGCGGCCGACCTCTTCGCTGACAGCGACCCGGGCGACGACGAGGCGGGCCTCGCGGGCGAGCCCAACGTCGCCGTCGTCTCCTACGCGCGCCGCATGGCCGAGCCGGCTACGCCCAGCCAGGCCGAGGACGGCGGCGCGGCCGGCGGGGAAGGCGACGAGCGCGGCGCGGCCGGCGGGGCGGCCGGCGGCGGCCCGCAGCCCGACGGGGCGGGCGCGGCGGGCGCGAGAGTGGCGGCCGCGGGGTTTGCGGAGGTGGGCAGGGTCGCGTGCGCGCCGCACCGGCTGCTGGCGGCGCAGGCCGCCGGCGCGCGCGTGCTGCTGGGCCTCATCGATGACGTGGACTGCGCGGTCGTGGAGGCGCGCCTGGGCTCGCCGCCGGCGGCCGGCGCACCGGCGGCGGCCGAAGCCGGGCAGGCCGTCGCTGAGCACGTCGCGTCCGTGCCTGCGCTGGCATACGTTGCGGCGGGTGCGCCGCCCAACCCTGTGCAGGGCTTGCGTGTTCAGCAGCGCTGCGTATGGCGGCGTCCTGCTGGGGTCCGCAGCAGCGGCGCGCCACAGAAGGCGTGCGGCCGGGGCTGAGACATGAGCCAAGAGGAGTGATGCCCCATTACCTTGCTCCACGTGGCTGCGCCACATGGGCGGCAGCAGGCAAGGCAAGGACGCTGTTCGATCGACTGGCAAAGTGCCGTGACGCTGTTGCTGTCGGGGAAATGCTGTGATTAGCCTGGCGGCCACAGACTGCACACGCAGAGCGCAGGCGGCGCCCTCACATGCCGGCGGACCCGCAGCTGAGAGCGTGTGACGTCGGGTCTTTGCGTGGGGGCGGCCGCCAGGCAAGGTGCAGCGCAAGGCCGTGCTGCTGGGGGAGAGAGGCGGGGCCGTGGCGGCCGCCATCGTGGAGGGGACGCGCCTGGCCTTCCTGTACCGTGCGGCCGCCCCTGGGCAGCCGCACGGGGCACAGCAGGCGCGCCCTGTGCTTGCACGGCTCACTGCGCAGGAGGCTTCGCCAGGGCCTTGACGTGTTGCGACGTGCAGGCCGCCTCTGCCGCATGTCGCACAGCCTCGGGTTTTGGCAAGCACTGCTTAATGAACACACTCTGAACTTCAGAGTCTGAAAATTTCGGGGCAAGCATGCAGCACTCTCCCGCTTTTACCACTGTTTTGTATACAGCCTGTTGCTGTGCAGCCATGCATTGCTGCCTGCAGCAGGCTCCTGACAGGAGCTCTCCAAGTGAAATAAACCAGAGCGCACTACCGGCAGGTGCTGGACCTGGGGCTGCAAGAGGGGGACGCTGTTACAGGCGCGGCGCTGGTGGCCGTTGAAAGCACGCAGCGGCTGGTTGTCCTGACCAGGAACAAGCTGCTTTCATACGTGCTGGTGTGAAGTATCCCACACTCGGCAGCACGCTCCTAGACTTGCAGGGTACCCTGCACGCACTTGCTGGAGTCTCGCTGGCGCCGCTCCATAACTCTAATGAGAGCTGCTGTCATTCCCAGAAAACACGCCCCACTGGTCAAGAACACAAATTGGTGCTCTAGCACCAGTCGGGTGAAAAAACAACAGCAACCAGACTCTCAGTTCTTGACTTGGATCTGCGCCTCCTTCCAGCAGCTACCTTCCCGCGGATCCCAGCACCAGAACCAGCTTCTGCTCGCAGAGCGCGCTCGGCTACTGTGGTAGAAGGCCGCCAGCTGGCGCAACCTTGGTTGCTCACCACCGCACCACGCACTTACAGCCCGGGCGTGCCAGACGTCGCTGTCCTTACAATCTGCAGCAGGGCTGCGCGCGCACACATCCTCAGGTCAGCACCTGCTGCAAGGCCCGCTGATCAGGGCAGCACCCTGACACGCACGCCTGCGCGGCGACAAATCTGGCAGCTTCCAGCAGGCGCGGCGGGAGTTACCGCTGCCGACCACCACAAAGACGAAGAAGCCGAGCAGCACGGGCTTCACAGCCGAAGACGCCTTTGACTTCTGCAACGCGCGACGCGGGTCGGTCAGGATGTGCGCGCAAGCACGAGGCACAGGAGGCAACGCAGGCCACCACAGAAAGCTCTCCTCCGCCAGCATGCGCAGGCGCAAGGCGCGCTGGCAGCTCGGCAGCGCCTGGGCTGCTCGAACCCGCCCGGCCGGGCCCGCCGCGTCGCGCACCTCCTTCGTCACGCGCTTGTGCATCAGGCCGCTGAACTTCTCGCTCTTTGCGTTGGTCACGCGCTTGGAGAACACCATGCTGCCTCGTGGACCTGCTCGCAGGACTCCCGCTTGTGGCAGTAGCAGAGCTTGCAGGTCGTGTGCTTGGCTGCTGGGTGCGCTCACGGGCCTTCAACAAAACGATGTGCTTTCCTTTGGCTTCGAAAAGAGAAGACGTCCGTGAAGACCTAGCAGGGCTTCAGCCCATCCATGGAAAGTGGCTAGGTGCAGTGAAGTGAAAGAGAACAGCTGGGTTCATCATGCACTGACTGTGTCTGACCTCCTTATCGTATGACACGGATGTCACAGCTCAAACTATATATGTTTGGAGCCTGTGTCAGCCAGCTGGGGCTGCTCAGGCGTGGATCTGATCGCAGCAGTGCTTCCTGCTGGGGAGCCCGCCGCAGGGGAGCCAAGCCCTCACCCACTGGCGTTATTATGTCTGAAGCGCACACAGCAGCGGAAAACCGGCTAGGAAGGCCTGGCGACAGCTGCATGTGCTGGAGCCGCTGAGCAAGCGCAACAGACCCATGCGGTGCTGATCACATCCTGTGTCCACTGGAGGGCAGCAGCGTGTCCCGCGGAAGCGCGGCGCCCAGCGCCGCGGCGGTCGCATGAAGCTTATGCCATGTAAGCAAGCAGAACTCACATCCACCCCTCTCACACTCCCCACGGAACCTCCATCGGGGCGGCCTGTGCCCCGCGCCGCGCCGCTCGAGGAGCCGCTGCGCATGATGCGGTGCTGTCACGGGCGACACCTCCCTTGTGCTACAACCGCAGCGCGGCGGCGCGCAGCCAGGCACGGAAGCCCCACCCCGTGCCTGCTCAGGACGCGGCGGTGGGCGCCTTGAAGTAGGTGTTGGGCACAAAGGGCATCTTGGTCACGGTGGCCTCGTTGGCGCGCCCGCGCACGACCACCTTGAGCGGCGTGCCGGCCTTGCCGAACGACTTCTTCACGTAGCCCATCGCCACGTTCTTCTTCAGGCAGGGGCTGAAAGCGCCGCTGCTGATCTCGCCCACCTGCGCCCGGGCGCCGAGCTTGGCGCCGGTGCGCTGGGCTGCGCTCCAGCGCAAGCTGCAGCGCTTTCCGTATGAGACACGTATGGGATGGTAGATAGGCAGCCAGCTTGCGCTGGATGGCAGCGATGCTTATTGCGGCGCGAGCCTCAACAAGGTCGCCTGTGTGCTAGCCGCAGCGGCTCAGCTCGTCACAGAAGGCCACACAGGCTGCATCTGCACAGCCGTGCCAGCCCACGCGCTCCCAGCATCATGCACTTTCCATGACTCAACCATGCACGGGAACGAGACGACTGCAGAGGGGAGGCTGCCAGCCCGTCCACCCCTTCCTGCGCATGGCACAGCACGGCGCCTCCCAGGACCACAATGAAAATTGGTGAATAAGCCCGAGCTGCGCGCGCGCGCCTTCTCGCCCTCGGGCGTTTGGATCTCGCTGTGCGCGCGCGCGGGCGCGCCGCCGGACACCAGGCCCACGCGCCGCACGCTCACGCCGTCCGCCAGCTGCTTCTTGATCACGTCGCCGCCCAGGAAGTCGCACGCCTCGCGCCGCCGCTTGCCGATCGTCCAGGTCAGGCCCGCCTCCACCGGCGTGATCTCCTCGTTCAGGTCGTTGCCTGCGCCGCGCGCGCACCTCGTCGGCGCAGGGCTCCTCACAGAGCAGCCGTAAACAGAGGAAGTAGTTGCCCATGGCCGCAGCAGCTGTCTCCGGACTGCTGTGCGCGGCACGCGGCACACGCATGTCTCGCGCCGGCCATGGCCCGCTTCGGGCATGGACGCGCGGGCCCCGTGGCGCAGGACCAGGGGCCGGACCCGGCGCGCCGCCTTGACAGCCCGGGGATGGGGCGGCCTCCAGGCAGGCGCGCGGCGCCGCGTGCGCCCCGGCCGCGCGCGGGCGGCGCACCGTACAGGCACAGGCCGGCCTCCAGGCGCAGCGAGTCGCGCGCGCCCAGGCCGCACAGCCGCACGCGCGGGTTCTCCAGCAGCTTCTTCGCCAGCTCCACTGCCTTGTCGCCCGGCACCGAGATCTCAAACCCGTCCTCGCCGGTGTACCTGCGGGCGTGCGCGCGGCGGCATGCTCTCAGAAGTGCATCAAGATGACAGAGGGCTCTTGCCACAAGGAGTCAGCACCTTGGCGGATCACTGCACACATCTTAGGCTGGATATCGAACAGACTTTCAAACTTGCTCTGTTTGGCTGAGAGACGGATCAGGGTATGTGCATGGCAATGGTCAGGCAGAGTCACGGGATGCATGGCGACATATCTGTGCACAGCATGCATCTGCTCATCAGAGTGCCTGGTTCAGTGGCTCCGGACACATCGCCAACCTGGTGCTTTAAGAATACATGGGGGACAAGTGGCACAGGCGGAGCGCGGCGCGCCCGGTGCGCGTGAGGTAGCACGGGATGCCGGCGATGTTGGGCTTGGCGAACTGGCTGAAGAAGAAGTTGTCCAGGTCCAGGTCCGTCAGCTTCGCTAACGTCTCCACCGCGGCCGGGCCCTGCAGCGCGATCAGCGAGCGGTCGTCGTGCACGGTCATCTCCACGTCGCCCTGCGCGGCAGCAGCGTGCGGCGTCAGTGCCGTCCTGACAGTCGGTTAGGAACTCGAGTGACTGGTCACAGGATAAGCATGCGTGAGCGGAGGTAGAGCGTGCGCAAGTAGTCAAGAGGAGGGACCGCAGACATGTAGACCCATAGACAGAGTGCAAACATGCACCCGAAAATGCGTGTGGCATGCAGAGCCAAACAGCAGGCGTGTAGAGTAAAGGGCAAGCTATGAGGAACAGGGCGCCACCTCAAACTTGTCCAGGTGCTTGCCGATGTGCGCGAGGTCCTTCTCGCGGCAGCCCGCGTTCACGACCAGGTACACCTCCGAGGGCGACACCTGCATCACAGCCTGAGCGTTCGGGGTGCGCAAGAGCTTCCAAGCCGGCAGGACGTGAGCCTGGCGCTGCTTGCAGCAAGGTCATGACCAAGCGTGCAAGCCACGGGGCATGCATGCTTGGTCACACTCGCTCGCTGTTTGCATTCACACAGTGACAGGGGTGACACGCTTGTGCATGAAGGCCTCAAGTGGCCCCTGCTTTGCATGAATTTTGCAAGCGGGTCTCCGCCAGCTATGGCTGCTTTGGCGGGCCGGCGCGCGCGCTGTTTGCCACCCTCGCTTAATTGCTGGTGTCTGCATGCAGATGGAGGTCCACCAGGGCATCCATCTGATATGAGGGCCACGCAGGGACCTTGGTGATGACGGTGTCGTCGATGATGCCGCCCTGCTCGTTGGTGAACACGCTCAGCGTGCCCATGCCGTCCTTGACGCCCTGGATGTCGCCGACCACCAGGCCCTCCAGGAACTTGATGGTGTCCTTGCCCTGCGCCACACCGGGTCCTTGGTGACGGGCGAAGCATGATTGCTTCGCGTGTTTGCCCAGGCAGGCGCGGGTGAGCATGATCGCAGCGCGGCTCACCTTCAGCGTGAGGCCACACATGTGGGAGACGTCGAACAGCGAGCCGTTGGACCGGCAGTGCAGCGTCGCCTCCACCAGCGAGTCCTTGTACTGGATGGGCATCGACCAGCCCGCGAACGGCACCATCTTGCCTGCGCCGGTGCCTCGCATGTGCTGGTCAAGCTGGTGAGCAGCGCAGCTCCAATGCAGAGCAGTGCACACCCGCTCCGTAAGGTGCCAATGCGCCTCAACGCAGGCTAGGCCGGCAGCGCGGCGCACCGCCATGCTCGACGTGGAAGTCATAGAGGGGGGTCTTCAACAGGTTGGCTTCGTCTGCAAATGCGCGCACGCCGAGCAGCTGGCAGGCCACAGGAGCCACCCGCGCGCCATGCGCGCCAATGCAGCCAGCGCCTGACAGCCTGGGAAGCACTTGAGCCAGAGCTCGCCGCATGGCTCCAGCTGCTGTGTGCGATCAGTGAAGCAATGTGTCACGGCAACCTCTCATCCTCAGCCTCTCATCTGTAGACTCAGATGAGCTAACCCTGATAGAGCGCCTCTATTGGCTTCCTCCCGGAGAGTGCAGCCTGGCTGTCTGCACTCGCTTGTGCCCGTGCGCGCTTGAGCAGTGGTCGTGCACAGGAAGAGAATGCTAATCGTAAGCTTTCTCTGACACTGTTCGCTGTCATCTTGCATCATAAACTATTAGCCGTGCTGAGGACGACTCCGATGGCTGTCCTGCCGCCAGAGAATGTTATACTGCGCAGTTTCTTGCAGAGCGGCATTGACAACGAGCACCCCCGTACAAACCACACTGCGCAGGCGCATGAGTTTGATGACTGCCGGTACTCTATGAAGAGGCACGCGGCGTCAGATTGCAACTATCACTCAATGCATATGACCAGCTCTGACAAGTTCTGGTATCAGCAGGTCACGGGACGCGCCTGATGTCCTCACGGTCTCCTTCGCGCACACATACCCGCTGCCCTCCGGCACGGTAGAAACGCTCGCAGCTGAGTATGCAGGAGCGGCTGTAGTGGCAAAGGAGCCGGAGCTCGGCTACCAGGTCACACTGCAGGTGTGATGTATGAGGTGGCGCTCAACCCGCTGCTCTGCTTCACTCCAATAACCTGATTGACTGCTGGTGCTGAGCAGGTGTCTGCAACTTCGCTGCGAGGGCTGGCAGAAGGGCAGCGCGACGCGGTCCTTGACAAGCTGGCGGCCGTGCGCTTGTACGCAGTTGCGGCAGAGCTGCGGTGGGCACAGCGTCTCGCAGCGAGTTCAGCACCTTATAGCAACACTGCACTATTGTCAGCTCGCTGTCCTTGGAGCGTGCAGGCGGCTGCTCGCAGCCCTGGCTGCCGGCGAGCTCGCAAGCACGCCCGCACAGGTTCCTCCCTGCTTTGGTCCCTATGAAACGTCCCCTTCGTCAGCCTTCGTCAGCAGGCGTGTGCACAGAAAATTTGTATTTGAGGACTGCCATCCTTGAGACATGCACAGTTGACATCAGGTTCAAACGGACTGTGTGTAAATCCCTCAGTAGCTCCCAAACCTATGCCCTCCACGCGCCCACCATGCATCACCGCTGCTGCGTCGACCAGGCCGTGCTGGCGCGGCCGGGCGCGTCATTCTATGTACGCGGCGAGGAGGCTGCGGTGACGGCGCTCTTTCCCTTCCGCCAGGGCGAGGGCCGCGACGGCGCACTTCTGAGCGCCTTTGTACAGGTGTGTGCGAGGCATGGATCAGCGAAATGCTCCTATGCGCTCTTTTGCTGCTGCATGAACAATGAGCTCATCAATGTGTCTGTGCTTAACAGACGCCCCTGGCCCGTACGGCGCCCACCACATGTACAGCAGTGCACTTTTTGCGGCCGCATTCCCGGCCGGTCCTATTGCAGGCAAGTGCTTACAGTGTTACCCCGCGAGCCCATGCCACAGCCTTTGGCCATGCTGCAAACCGTGTCGCGCTGGTAGTCACGGGTTGAAAGGGAGCGATGCGCAGGAGTTTGCAGAGGCGCGCCGAGCTGCCGCCTGCGCCGACGCGCCCCGCTGCACATACATCCACCCTGAGGTGAGCCTCCTCCCAAGAGACATATCCTGGACCTGCACAAAGCCATCGGATTTGTGTCTGCAAAATCTGCTTGCCTTGACCCCGTGTTGATGCTCGGCCTGGCGCCATTCAAGCGGCCCAGTGGCGCCAGTCAAGCGGCCCAGTGGCGCAAGTCAAGCGGCCCAGCGCTAGCGCACCTCATGGATGCTGGCATCATGCCTTGCGACTGGCCCGCCTGCCCGCATGCACCAATGGCAGCATGTCTGCGGCGCGCAGCAACCTCCGCCCTTCGCGCTGGCGGAGGCAGCCGCTGGACCCTACCCAATACCCTGCAGCGGCGGCGGCCACCTGGCCCTGGTAATCCAGCCGCGCCATGTGGCAGCGCCCGCGCGCGTGGACGCCGTGGCCTGGGCGCTGCTCACGCTGTACGCGCACGTGGACGTGCACATCAAGCGCTTTCAAGGCGCGGGCCATGCCCAGCTGCAGCTGCTCGGCTTGCCTTTGCCAGGCATGGCTTTGTGTTGCTTTGGAAGAACAATATGGGCCACGCTGGTCGTGACGGCCTGGGCAGCACGCAGCTTGCTATATATGCCTGGTCAAATGTTGTCAAGTGTTGGGGTCTCATGAGTGCCAGCTCACACAATAGTAGCAGACAAAGAGCATCCCTCGCTCTTGGTTCGGGGTATGTCGGGTCTCTTGCACGGTGTTGCATGGTGTCGTCTTTGCCAGGGGGCCTCTTTGGTATATTTATCTCAGATCTGGCGATACAAGTGCATCCTATTCTCATCAAGTGAGTGGTTTACCCAAAGCGTGAGCAAATCAAGGCATGTAAACACGGGGTTGCCTCAACGCGCAGGGCTTTGTGCACAGCCAGCTGCGGCAGCGCACAAGTGCCATGCTGGCGGCCCTGGAGCGCACGGCATTTGCCGCGAGAGAGCAGAAGGCGCGCAAGACTGTGAGCGGGCGCACATTCATCGAGCAGGCAGTGCCTGCAGAGTGAATTGGGCATGTAACACCACTTTTCAGAGTCACTCAGACTTCAAAGATGGCCAACGCTACAACCAGACACGCAGACACTCAGGCGCATGTTCCATACAACTGCCTCAGTGCACCTCAGGTTGGAGGCATCTATGGCTGCGTCGTTGCACATACCTCGTTAGCACATCAAGCGCCAGTGGGACAATTATGTGCCGAGCCTAACACCGACAGACGCCTATTCCATCAGTACCATTTGCCAGCACACTGCAGACTGGCACACCCGCAGCCGCCCCGCCAACACACACATGCATGGGACACCAACTGGCCGAAGGTGATGGCAAGCGCTTCCTGTGCTACTGCTCTCAAGTCCGCATGCCTGGCGCTCAGCTACTTGACATCCACCAGCTCCACGACAAAGGACAGGGTGGCGTTCGGGGGGATGGCGGGCTTGGCGCCTGTCGACCCGTACGCCTGCAGGTCACACCGCAACTCCTTGCATGCATCGTGCACCAGTCGCCGCCGTGATGCTGAACAGTGTCATCAAGGCGCAGAAGGAGCGCAGATGCCACACAGCCTCTTTTCCCAGTTCCAAGCTTCAAGACAGATCATTAGCTCTTAGGTGCTTTCACGCTGACACAGTGTGTTGCAAACGCTTGCAGCATCGTCAGGCAGCCCAGCGGCGTGGCACATGGAACAACGCCCAGACCACCCAGCGCACTGCAGGCAGCGCACCATCTGCGGCGGGATGGTCAGGCGGCGCTTGTCGCCCACGCGCATGCCCTCAACGCCGCGGTCCCAGCCCCTGCATGTCGCAGCGCCAATGTTACGCTGGTGTCCTTGCGTCGGTTCTGAACTGCATGTATACCTGCTGCAGTAGATGCAATGCTTATATGGGAAGGAGCTAAATTGGAACAAGCTGCAGCGGGTAGGGAGCTCACTTGATCACCTCGCCGACCCCTGCGCAGCACAGACAGAAAGGCAGTCAGCGCTTGTTGATGTCTGGGTTGGCACACCATCGGAAGCCTAGACAGCTGCTGGCTTCCTGACAAACACGATCCGGCCTCTGAGCACAAAGGCACAGCACGTGCATTGAGCAGAGTCGCAGAGCATGCCAGGCACCGCCAGCAGCCGCATGCACACCCCGCGACCCAAAGTTACAGTAAGCCTGCATGCACTGCCTGGCCAGACACGACCACAAAGTATGCAGCACATGAGAAATTGTAATTTTGGGCAGCGCACCCAGGCGGAAGCTGAACGTGGCCTTGCCCTTGGTCTCATCAAACACCTTGCCCTTGTGCGTGCCCTTGTACCGGACCACCACCTGCGCAGGCAGCACACATCTCTATCCGCACCATGCGCTGTGCCCTCCGCAGGCAGCCGGGACCCAGGCATGCGAGGAAGGAGCCGCGTTAAGCGCAGCGCATGCTGGCAAGCATGCCAGAGGTGGTCGGGAAGGCTGCAGTCTGGTGCGTCTCCAGTCAAGCAAGGTCCACAGGCGGTGGCGCAGCAGGTACCTAAGCGTGAGCCCTCACAGGTGGATGGCCTATGTGCTGTCTCTATCAGCTCGGCTGCCAACAGGGGACTGCAAGATAGAGACCATCAATCCTTTGCGTCAGCTTCAAGCCCTTGGAACCTCCGCTTCACGCCGCTTCGGCACTTGCACTGGCCCCAGAGCCCAGGCTGTGTCAGCCAAAGGCGCTACGGGGCGCACCTTCTTCCCGGGCTTGGCCAGCTTGCCGTTTGGCTGGCCCGGCGCGAGCTCCTCAATGGCAAAGCCGTTTTCAAACGTGCGCACTTTGCCGCCGGCCTTGCCCGGCGTGCCGTTGGCTGCACGCGCGCATGCATGAGCATCAGTCCCATGGTCTCCGGACATCTGGCTGCCCGAAGCCAGGGCAAGCAAAGACGCCTTGCATGTGGCGTGGCATGCAAGAAGCCATGGCATCACACCATGGCATGTAACGAAATCCATGTGCTTGCATACCATCAGAGTGTCAGACGGCGCAGACTTGGGGCCTGTCTGCATATCTGAAGCCCATCCAAGCGTTCACAGTCTTGACCTATTATGCAAATCTAGTACACATACAGCGCTCATGACTGAGTCACAACAGGTTAAAAAGGAGCGCACCGCTGGCGGCTACAGGGGCCGCCTCAGCGCCGCCCCTGGCCTTGGCAGCCTCCGCTTTGGCGGCCTTCTTGGCAGCCTTGCTGGTTGCCGGCTGCGGCTCGGGCCTGCGCGCCGCCAGTGAGCACAAGCACGTGTGAAAGCAGAAGAGCTCTTGGCCTGGCGGCCTTTATGAACAGTCTGACGACGGCGTGTCATAATTTGCTCCGCGGCACCTCCTGAGACACAGCATGTGGCTCTCCCAGACAAGCATGAAAGGCAAGCATATACCTGACCTAGGCAGGGCGGCACGGCCGCTCTAGCCTCCTCCCTCTGGTTACCATGTGCGATATATTGTGGTCCATGCAGCACACCTGACCGCTGCAGCGTCGGCAGCCGCTGCCCTCTTGGCCGCCGGCGTCGTCTCGCTAGCATCCGCTGACGCGCTGCTGGCGCGCTTGCGCTTGCCGGCCGCCGCCGCTTTGGCGTCTGCAGCCGCCCGCTTTGCCTCCTGTGCGCGCTCTGACTGAGGATCAGCAGAGGTGTGACCTGCTGAAATGTGCTCCTTCGGTCACGCCAACCAAAACCATTTGAAGTTCTTGGGTGGCCAGCTTAGCAGCTCTTTCGGGCAAGGGGCGTTGCCATCTACCACGGTGCACAGACCGCAGCTTGGGTGCACAGACTGCGGCTTGCGGAGCGCAACCGTGTTATTCCCCTCTTGGGCATCGACGTCCCTCCCTGCGGCCCATATGAACTTCCATCACTGCATGAAAACCGCAGCGCGCGCCACGAGGCAGCGCGCCGGCAGTCGCAGACCAGCAGAGCTCGCGCGCGGGCGCAGCAGGGGCGCTGCACGGCCTGCGCACGAATGCGCTCCGCCGGCGCCTCCTCCGCGGCGCGCTGCACAGGACTTTCCAACTGCGGGGGAAGAGAGTGCTGCTCCTTATGCGCCTGATTGCAGGCGCACCTCCTGCGCCTGCTCGCGCGCGCCGCCGGCCGCGGGCGGCTCACCGTCCATGACCTCCACCACGCGCGCCACCGCCGCCGCCGCGACGCCCTGCGCCGCACCTGTGCCGTGTCACGGATGCTGACCCAGGCCTGCCGACCCTGCTTGGTGGGGCAGGCTGCCGTGCTCGACCGGCCGCGCAGAGGAGGCACAGCCGCGCCCTGGCAGCACTCTGACGCGCTGTGCAGTGCACACTCCGACTTTCCTCCGCCGGCCACATTGGCTGGGCTTCATCCTGTATCAGCCAGCTGCGGCTGTTCACAGGCGCAGCCCTGTGCAGGGCTGCACAGCATGCAGACAGTCGCAACTGTCTGTCATCAGGGCATGTGCCTGCAACCGCTCACATGCAACCAAGCGCCAATCAGCAGGCCTGGCCATGCACAGCGCGCCGTGCGACACCCCAACAAAGACGCCTCCTGTCAGACCACAGGCGAGCATTTCCGCATGCCTTCAACCACAGGCACTCTCTCTTTGCTCTGTGCAGCAGCGCCTCCAGAGCAGCACACTGGCACAGGCGTGGAGGCCCTGCGCACCGAGCGGTCCGCTGCGACGGCGCCCTCCTCGACCTCTGTGATCACGACGCCGGGCCGCGCGTCCTCAAACTCATCGTCGTCGTCGTCATCATCCTCGTCAGCCCCCTGCGGACGCGCGAATGTCAGCAGGTGCCTGGCGGCCACCCCCGGCCCCGCCTCTGCCAGTCATCGACCGACAGCGGCAGGCAAGCACCTCTTGCACAGGCACCCAGGCACTGGGCCGCGCTGTGCGCGCGGCGCGCACGGGCGCGATCAGGTCGGAGACGTTGACGCCGCGCTGCTGCAGCTTGCGCAGGGTGCGCGGGTCCACCATCGCATGGCCATGGCCATGGCCATGGGCATGGCCGTGGGCCTCCTCCTCGTCTTCGTCGTCGTCGTCCTCCTCCTCATCTTCATCGTCATCTGCAGCAGCCGAGCGCTCAGTGCAGAGTCGCGCGTTCCACTGCTGGAACGCGCTTCCCATCCGCGGCAGGACACGTCCGGTTGTCTTTGCTGCAGGTGCGGGGAGCGCTGACGCACATGCGCCTGTCCACCACGCTCGCCCTACTCGGACGAGCCAGTAAGCAGCTTCCCTTCCCTACTCTACCCTACTCAGCTTGTTGCAGGAGCTGCTGCGCGCACCTGCCCGGTGCACCGACTACAGTAGTGCGCCTCTGAACAGAGCTGAACACGCAACGCAAGACTTGTTGCAACGCCACAGCACGGCTGTCAGAGGGTGTGCGGCCCAGGCTGCCAGCTCAACCTGCACCCGCCGCCGGGCGCGTGCGGCGCGCGGCGCCGCGCCGCGCCCTCACGGGTCGGCCATGCGGCCGCCTGCGGCCAGAGGGGGGCCGCCACGGCGCGCACCCTCGTACTCGGGCATGTAGTAGCCGGCCAGGTGCACTGCGGCGCCGCCGGTCACGCTGAACTCGCTGTAGGAGTCCAGCACGATGTCGAGGTTGCAGCTCTCCTGGCCGCCCTCGCGCAGCGAGCACAGCAGCACCGCCGGCCCGTCGCCCACCTTGGCGCTCAGGCCCACGCGCTGGCCAGCGGCCGCATCCATCGCCAGCGTGGCCTGCGGCAGGTCGCGGTACACGTGAATTTGGCACCGAGGCTTACGCGCTGGCCAGCGGCCGCATCCAGCGCCAGCGTGGCCTGCGGCAGGTCGCGGGGCATGTTGATATTGGCGCTGAGGCCCACGCGCTGCCCGGCGGCCGCGCCCAGCGCCAGCGTGGCCTGCGGCAGGTCGCGCAGAGGCGCAAGGGTGATGCCTCCAGGGAAGCAATAGTGAGGTTGCTGGAGGGGAGCGCTGAGCGGTGGGCGGTTGGTAGCGCCAGTGCCGGCTGGGCAGCGGGCGCTGGCGGGCGCCTGTGTGTGTGCGAGGCGGGCAGGCGCTGCAGGGGCAGCCTGGCAGTCCCTTGCTGGTTGCTGCAGCCACACACCTGGCGGCAGTGCCGCAGTCCCTGGCTGCAAAGCACGCGGGCGGTGGCAGGAGCGGCGGGCCCCGTGTGCGGCTGGGCTGCAGACGCGGGTGTCTCTGTGTGAACGAGGCGGGCAGGCGCTGCAGGTTTGGCCAGCCCGCCGCTGGCACCCGCCCAGCCTCACGCAGAGCCCGCCGCCGCCGCTGCCGCCCGCGTGCCTTGCAGCCCGGGACTGCAGCACTGCTACCGGGTGCCAGGTATGCAGCAACCAGCAAGGTAATGCAAGGCTGCCCAGCAGGGGGAGGAGCGCTGCAGCGGAGTGCCGCCACAAGGAATATACAAAGCGCTTCTCGTGTGCGTTGTGTCATTCCGATACACGTCGGGCTTATGTAAGAGGCACGTACACAGTGGTAAAATGCACTGTAAGCTGCTGCGTGAAGGCAGGCATTCTTTACGATGGTGCGCGGACGCAAATGGCGGCCACCGCACGCTGCACCAGGCAGCCGCTCCTGCTGGGTGATGTGACCTATGCGCAGGTGGCCGCGCCTGCGAGATGTGCAGCTTGCACTCCTCCGGCGGCGGCACAAACGCGCCCACCTTGCCGGGCTTGACTTCCAGGCCCCAGAAAACGTTCATGGGCTCGGCCATAGCCCCGCACCTCCGCTCAGACGTCCCTCTACCTCTCGTATTTGTCTTTGGTCTGGAGCAGGCAGCACTCGCTTGAGAAAGTACGACTTGACCCTACCCTTGATATGTTTTTCTAAAGAGCTATCGAGCTGGTCGACCAGCAGCTTGGGCGATGCCTGCGCTCTGCCACTCACTAGCCTACAGGGGAAGCGTTCCAAGACTCTTCAAGGGTGCTCACTGCCAGTCGGTGCACCTGTCTCAGACATTGTCTTAAGCACTCCAGGGCAAGCGCTGTGGCTCCCGCGTGCTGCCTGGCAGTCCCGAACTCACGGTCACCGCTTCAGCCAGCCAGCACAGCTGCGAGCGTGCACGCATGGACGTCGATGATGCGGCTCCGGCAGCGGCGTTTGCAGCAGCAGAAGGGGACGCCCCCCCGGCTGCAGAGCTGGCAGACGCAGGCCAGCCCGGCGCGCCCGCGCCGGCCGAGCCGGAGTCAGGCCTCAACGGCCTGCCGCTGTCCAAGAACCAGATGAAGAAGCGCGCCAAGCATGAGGCGCGCCTGGCCAAGAAGGCCGAGAAGAAGCAGCGGGAGAAGGCGGAGCGCGGCGCGCTGGTGGCCGCGCGCAAGGCCGAGGCCGCGCAGCGCCTGGCCGCGATGAGCCGCGAGGAGAAGCTCGCATTCCGGGAGGAGTGCCAGGCAAAGCGCAAGGCGCGCCCGCCCGCGCCCAGTGTTTCCCGCAGCCCCCGCCAGGGCGCAGCCCCTGCCGCGTCGCCCCCTTGTTGCACACCTCCGGGTACGCTGGGTATGCTGTCTCTAGGCGTGGCCGAGCGGCGCTCTGTGCACTGCGACGCCAGCGTAGCTGTTACGGCAGGGGTCGTGCTGCAGGCCCTGCTGCTGCGCGCTAGCCCCTCGTAGCAGCTGCCTCCCTGCTGGGCTCGTGTGGCTTGCGGGGGTCTGGTGTGCGGCGGGCTGGAGCGCGCTGTCAGTCAGCTGTGCTGCCTGCGCGGACAGACTCATAGCACGGCTGTCCAGGCCCGGGCGGACTCCGGGCAGGCTCGAGGCGCTCTGACCGAAGCATGGCAGCGCAGGACCGGCAGCTGTCCGGCAAGGAGAAGAAGGCGCGCCTGGCGGCAGCGCTGAGGGACGGGCAGCGCATCATCATCGACCTGGACTATGCCGACCTGATGACCGACCAGGCGCGGCTGTGGTGGGCGCTAACGGGCTCAGCGTGTGCGGTCTGCATGCTGTGACAAACACTCCTGATACTCTGTAAGATAGGGGCCTAAGTGTGCATGCCTGCAGTCTGTCGCTCACTTGCACCACATCGTGCCATACAGTGCATGCTGCGCATTACCATGCACCATGCATGCCCGCATGACCCTCGTGCAGCGCACACAAGCCTCGCCTGCAGCTCAGGAGCTGGGCGTGCCTGTGCTGGACCATGGCAGTGCACGCACCATGGGACCGCTGCCATGCACCCTTGTGCCGCGAGTGTGCACTCGTCTCCACGCACTCCCACAGCAGCCGGCGGGCCAGGCGCGCCGCGCGCGCGCGTGCGCCGACGGGGCGCCGCGGCCGCGCAGGAGCTGCGCTCGCTGGCGCAGCAGCTGGGCTTCTCGTACGCGGCCAACATCCGCGCGGCCGCGCCCGCGCACCTGCACCTCACCAGCATGGCCGGCCGCATGGGCGACCTGCTGCGCCGGCAGCTGTCCGGGCTGGAGAACTGGGCGGTCACGCGGTCCGAGGCGCCCTACCTGGACCTCTTCGCCGGGCGCACCGAGCAGCTGGTGTACCTGACCGCAGGCGCGCGTGCCGCCGCGCCTGTGGCCGCCCGGCTCACGCCAGGAGGCATGGGTTCGCCGCCGGCATAGTCATTGTCTGAACAGATTCTTATCTGCTGACATGCCTGTGGGCCCCTTGCCGCAGGCTTTGTCGCACCGCAAGACACTTTAAACGATCCACAAGATTCACGAGCCAGCGTCAGAGCGTCAGGCATGGAGCCGCGCTCGGCTAATGACATGCGCAGCAAGCCCGATCGGCCCAGGCCCGGGGGGTCGCGCAGACTCGCCGAACGAGCTGCAGGCGCTGGACCCCGGCAAGGCGTACGCGATTGGCGGCCTCGTGGACCGCAACCGGCACAAGGACCTCTGCGCAAGCCGCGCGCGCGCGGCCGGCATCGCCACCGCGCGCCTGCCCGTCGGCCAGCACTTCAAGCTGACGGCGGCCGCCGTGCTCACCGTCAACCAGGCGCGCCCGGCGCGCGGAGCCGACCTGGCTGTGGCCCGCCGCTGCCTGAAAAGGCATGACGACATTCCCTACACGCTCTGGCTGGGCTCGTGTCGCCCTGCTCGCGTGCCACACTGTGCAAAGGAAGGTCCCGTGCTGCGCGCATGCTTGCAGGCGCCTGACGCGTCGCAGCGCGCCGTCGCCCACCACCTCGCCGTCATAACACGCTGCTGGCTGTTTCAAAACACCGTGTTGCCATACAAGCACGGGCTTGCGTACGCCCAGCTTCGAGGTGCAGTCATCAGGGTGCTGTGCTTGAAGCGGACCCCTGGGGCAGGTGGTGGAGGCGCTGCTGCATTTTGCAGAGCTGGGCGACTGGCGGGAGGCGCTCGAGCGCACGATCCCCTCGCGCAAGCGCAGCGCTCCCGCCGGCGACGGCGCCGCCGCCGCCGCCGCCGAGGTGGACGACGAAAAAGCAGATGACCCCGCGGCTTCCGCCGCCGCAGGCAACCCAGGACCCGAGGACGCTGGCGGCGCCTGCGGCAGCGGCGCCGCGCCAGCAAGCGGCAGCGGCGGCGAGGCGGCGCGCCCCGACGGCGAACCCGCTAACGGCAGCACTGCCCCGAGCGCCGGTGCAGCTGCGCCCGGGGAGCGCCGGAGCGGCGGCGGCGGCGCCGCGGCTGCAGAGGAAGCAGGACCGGAGCGAGGCGGTCCAGGGCCTGCTGGCGCGTCGGGGTCGGGAGCAGGATGCGCTCTGGGTGAGGGCGGCGCTGGACCGCCGCCGGAGGCCGCGGTGCAAGCGGTTGTGCCTGCCTGCGGCAAGGGCGCCGATGCGGGGGCGTCAAACGGCGAGCCCGCGCTCAAAAAGCCGCGCCTGGACCCACCCGCGTCTGTGGCGGCGGACTGAGCGCCGCAGTGCGTAGCGCGCGCCTGTTGGTGGGGACGTGGAGGCTTGTGGCTTGGATGTCATGAAGGTTGTTTACTTGTCCCAGGCCCTTGGTTTTGTGAGCAGACTGTCAGTGGTGCAACAAGTATGACATCAAACGCGTTTCTCTGTTCACTCTGCACATCATCTAGCGCATAGTCGCAGACGTGCTGGGCGTGTCTCTCACGTCTCTGTGCACCAGTGTGGTGGTTCACGAGATCATGACTGTGACAGTGCACGAGATCTCATGACGGTGACGGTGCAGACCAAGGAGCAAGCACTCGCGTTGCACTTGCGTGGTGCGGTCCGCATGATGTTTGGGCGGGCCGCAGGCGACAGCAGAGCCGCAACGCAACTTCGCTTACAATGTGCAAGCTTGAGAGCTGTGCGAATGCATGTGCATCACACTACATGTGCCAGCAGGGGGTCAAGCGGCATGATGATTTGCATACAATGCACGCGGCGCATGCACTGGTGCATGCGCAGGAAACGTGCGCCGGCCGCAGAGCACGCACCGTGTCACTCATGCAGGGACCCAGAGGAAGCCATGCAGGTGTTCGACTGTGGAGGGGAAAGGCCCTGTGTGCGCCGCGCGAAGCCGCAGAGTCTAGTTGCATCGCCCCGCTGCAGCACCGGCACCGCGGGGCGCGCACCAGCGGCGCCCCGCTCACAGGCAGGCCCGCCGAGCCGTGCCTGCTGGGCGCGACAGCTTGGCTGCGAAGGGAGGCACCCTGCTAGGGCTGCTCTGCAGCGCCGTTCGCCGTGCGTCATGCGCCTGGCACGCCTCGCTGCTGAGGTGACATACGTTTGCCTGCAGGCTATCCAGCTTGTGGGCATAACGCAGCGCGCGCGCGCTGCCCTTAAGAGAGCTGCATGTGCAGCACAGGTGCAACCCCCGCTGTGCATCTTCCGCTACCCGAGTCTCCCTAACAGACGCATCAGGCTCAGCTCGAGGCAAGGTGGTGGCAGCCTGCTGCAGGGAGACAACTCTGGGGCCTATGTGCACCCACTGGCTCTGCCATCATGCGTGCCATGCAGCGCCGCGTAAGGTGCATAGGTGTGTTGTGGGCACAAAGCGTCGGCAGCCTGTGGTCTTGTCAGTGCTGTGCTGATCACATCCTGCGCTACTGCTCACGCATGCATGTGGATGCCGACCTAGATGAGCCGAGATGCGGAACACAGCGCACCATGCCCTCCAGCATGCGCGCCTTTGCACCGGATTCGCTCCCAGAAATGCCGAACGAAGGCTGCTTTGCGCAGCCGATAGCCTCACACTTTTAAACCCCTACTTCGTCGTCAGAACAGCTCATGTGAGCAGGTGTTTACAGCAGGCGCTCCTGGTGAGCAGTGAACAGAGCCGCAAGCAACAGAGCGAGTGCAGCAAATGCACCAGCTGCCCTGGCTGCAGGTGCACGCGCGGCCTGGAAACAGGGAAGCGCTGCGCCAGCGAGGACACGCCCAGGCCCCACCACCCACTGTGAGCAGCGGGAGATAACCCAGCCTCTGCTGAGCCAGCCCGAGTAAGCATGGTATCAGGTGGAACAGTCCAAGCAAGCGCACAGCTAGCCTTGGTCTGCATTACACTGAAAATGCTCCGCTCAAGCAGCGAGTGCCAAGAGGTATGGGCAATGCAGCCCACCTGACACAGGCACATGGCTGGGCTGCCACGACGCAAGAGCGGCGCGCCAGCAACAGAGTGGCTTAACATGGCCAGCAAGAGCGTTTCCAGTCCCTGCACAAAAAGAACAGCCCACAGCGCCCAGCGCACTCGGCGGCAAAGTTGGTCTCTGGTCCACCAAGCAGTCCTCAACAGTTTGAATACAGCACACAAGTACTTGCTCTTTTGCAGGCCTTCGCCGCACGTGCTGTTAGACACTGAGTGGGACTGCCGCTTATCGACATCAAACCTCGTTCGAGTATACCCTAAATTTAGGGTATATGGTAGGCTTCGAGATGCGTTCAAAACTCGAGAGCTTGCCGCGGATGACATACAGGCAGATAACCATGAACAACAACAAAGCAGACGAGGCGGCGCTCCTGGGGCGCTGCAAGGGCGTCTTTGCGAAGGCGAGCTTCATCAATATCGGCACGAAAGAGTGAGCGCCTGCAGCGCGCTGCACACACTCTGCTGGCCTGGCTGTCCTGGCAGGCCTCTGGCTCCTCGCCAGGAGCCCTACCTCACACTCGGCACCGCTGAGCAAGCAGACCCCGTAAGGGTGGAGCGCCTGGTGGCTAGCCTGTGTGGACTCGCCGTCCACCTCACTGGGTCACACTGGCCCGAGACCTCAAGCACTATCCTGGAAAGCGCTAGCTGGACGGGCCTGTTGCACGCAGGGAACCTGCTTTCAGACCCCATAGCACTCTCCCGGCAGGACAAAGGCGTTCATGCGCACAGCGGGACGGCGCCACCGCCCAGCGCCTGCTTTTCTCCAGAGACAGCAACTAGCCACGCAGCTACCAAGCCCAAACACGCGCCGCGGCAGGGAGCCGCTGCCATACGTGCAGCACCCCGTGGAGCGCGCCGCGTTCAAGGGGAAGCAGATGCAGACGCGGCCGGCGCTGCTGGGGCGCACGCCGGCCACGTTCTTCGAGAAGCAGCACCTGTATGTCAGTGAGGCGCGCAGCGCCATGCCGATGAGGCGACTGCCTGTTGAAGGCACCGCGCGTTGCTGTGACACAGCTGGCCAGTGGCAGGCTCATACCTAAAAGGAATGCGTCTGGTGGGTCGCAGCAATTGCCCTGAGGTTCTCAGGCAATGCAGGCCTGAGCATGCAAACACATGTGCTGTACATGCGTTGTATGTTTAGAATTAGGTCAGAATATCAGAGGCATGTGCAGGTGCTAGCCTCACTGGCAGCTGTACTGGTGTGCCAGTGGCATACATGACACGTTTGATATCAGGGTTGGCGTAATGGTCGCAGTCTGCGCACACACGAGCGCATTCAGTGCCTGGGAGCCGGCTGGTGCATGTGCACTTCGCGGCGAGGGCAGGCGCATGGGACGCACCTGTTGTCGAATCAGCGGCACCCACCATACCGCAGTAACCATGTGAGCCGACGGCCCAGGCTGCAATGATGCGGCTGGCTGACATGCGGGCATGCGCCCCTGTCCATGGCGCCAGGGCGCGCCGTATGTCGACCGGCTCAAGTACGCGGAGCAGGGCCAGGAGATGCCCGGGCGCGGCTTCCACACCTCGGACTTCATGCGCAGGGACGAGTTCACGATGACGTTCAGGACGGAGCAGTACCGCACGCTGCTCAAGGTGAGCAGACCCGCATCGCGCGCTCACACTGCGCTCGCGCATGCCCGGTCGCAGCCGCCCGCGGCCTTACTGAGGACACCGGGGGAGCGCTGCAGCAAGAGGCGAAGCATGCGAAGCAAGCGGCCGCGCGCGCGCAAGGCGGCGCTGGCGGCGCGACACCTGTGCCGCCGCTGCAGCCGCCGCCGCTGACGCGCAGGGAAGTCCTGCTGTATGACCTGGTGCGCATGCAAAGCCGTGCTCAGAGCAGATTTACCTAGTGGCTTACAAGAAGGGCACTTAAGCCAAAGTGGCCAGCTATGCCTGATGTCAGGGTGTGGGGCTGTCAGTCCAGACCCACGAACAGGTCAAGGGTGGCGCTCTTGCTCGGCTTGACCGCCTGCACGTGACCCTGCTTGACCACCTGCGCGAAGCCTACTTCATCCACATGCGGGCACACTGCGTGCATGCAGGTATTCGCACAGCCGCCGCAGACGACGGACGGCGGGAGCCGCACAGGCCGCGACACCTGCAACCGCACCGCACTCGGCCGCGAGCGGAGCCTGGGCCCGCTGGTGCGCACCAAGGACCAGGGCACTGTGGGCTTACCTGTGCATACCTTGTGTGCTCTAGACTTTAGAGATCTAGGGCTTTGATGCGCAGCCGGTCGAAGAACTGACATGTTGTCATATTCGCTGAACTGGGGGATGCAGGGCTGGTCAAAAGCAGTATATTTGCATGCAAGTCAGTGCATGCCGGGTAATGATGCCGCACACCGACAGACGCGCTTATCTGCCAGCCAGGTTCGGTCTGCGCCTGCATGGGATTTGGTAACGCAGGTAACGTCCAGCCTGGCAGCCCATGGACCACCGCCCCGCCAGTACGTGCGGGCTCCGGAGTACGGGCACCGACCAAAGATAGCGCATGAGTTCTACCGCCGCGACAACGCTTTTTTGGTAAGTTAAGATTCAGTAGGCGCACCTTTCAGGGGTTCCGGACCATGCATGTTAGGGTAGGCACATCAGTGAGAGGTGACAGGTACGCCCCGTGTTGTTGCCAGACGATGTACCATACCGGACACGTCTGTGGGAGCATGACTGGCAGACCTTCTGTAAGATAGATGCAGTGCTGCGTGCAAAGCAAGGTGACATCCTGATAACAGACACTCTAGTCCCCTGTACACCAGACCCGCACTATATCCAGCAGCGGCGCAGAGGCTCTTGGGTGCGATGCTTCCTGTGCCTGCTAGGCAGCCCATCAGCAAGCCGTCGCTGCTAACAAGCTTCAGCTCGGGTGAGGCAACATGGCATGCCTAACAGCACTGACGCCGGCCTTGTGATGCATAGCTGTCTCATGAGGAGCAAGTACCCCAAGGCCCAAAGCAAATAAAAGCATGCGCAATGCGCCCACACCCATGTCTATAATACAGGCTCGACATCACTGTCCGCAGACCTCTCTCGAGCTTCACCTGCTGGACCCCGCCCGAGCCCCCTGACACAAGCCCCACATCTAATTACCTTGCATGTCAACCCCCGACATGCTCAGGCCTGCTCACGCGCCAGAAGCGCGCTGAAGTGAGGCGTGGCGCACTTACGGCCTGCATGGTTGAATGACACGCCTATCCCTTCGCCCTTCGCCCCACCCCCACCCCAGGCCCAAAACTGTATGGCTAACCCCAGCAATACCCTCTTACATATGAGAAAACCAGTCAAGGCACGCATCGCTCGCTCCTTGGCGTTCACGGCGCCAGAGATGTGGGAGTCCAGTCACTGCCCTGGCCTCGCCGCTTCCTGCCAAGGCCGGCCCTGCCAGGGCGCCCCAAGCGCCCCATCTGGCTCCTCTTGCCCCGGCCAGCGCACACTCCCGGCCAGCTGCAGCAAGCGCTTGCGAGTGCTCCCTGCCCGGCGCGCGATACAGCTAGCGCCGCTCTACGGCTTCTGCGGAGCTCCGCTTCAGCGGCGGCCCCGCAGGCCCTGCCGGCCCGCCGGCGGCCGCGCCCGCGCCGGCGGCGGCGGCGCCCGCCTTGCTGCGCTCCAGGTGCGAGATGTGCAGCATCTGCTCCACGTGCGAGCGGCACACCGGGCACTTGCTGTTGTGCCGCCGCAGCTCCTGCGACTCGGCAGCGCGGCGCTCAGATCCGCCGCAAGTCCACCGACCACATGAAACGCAGGCGCAGGGCTGCCGCCGCGCTGCACATCGTGCAGGCGGGCCGGCAGCAGCGCACACTCCGACACACAAGACACATACACGCTTCCACTGCTCCCTTGAGGGTGCGCGCCGGTTTTGAGTAGGACACCTACCCCTTATGTGCTGGAGACCATGTCGGCCCTGCACAAGGTCATCGTGCCTGGGAGCACCAGTGCCTACCTACAAGCCTGGGTGACACAGGGCGCGGTGGGGGGCACGCCTGCGCGCAGTCCTGGCACATGCACAGGTGGCGGCAGGGCAGCACGGTGGTGTCGCGGCGGTTGACGAGGCAGATCACGCACAGCTTCTCCTCGCTCAGCTCCTCCTCCGGCACCGCCGGGTCCAGCTGGCGCGGTAAAAATGAAGTTTACGGTAAGAAAATTTTCGGGCGCACGCGTCAACCCGTCCGCCCGCGCCGCAGCCGGGCGGCTGCGCGCGCCTGCTGGCAGCGGACTGCTGGTGTCGCAAAAGAGCCGCTCTGCAGACCACAGCGTTGCAAGGCTTCGGTTGCAGCGACACAGGGTTGCCACACTGCATGCAATCCCCCAGCCTGCCCTCCTCGCGCGCTCGCCGCCCAGCCTGCTGCCGGCTGATGGCCGCAGAGCACGGCGCGCGGGGGCGCGCGGCGGGCCGCACCCGGCGCCGTGAGTTCAGCGAGTCAATGCCGTAGATCTCCTGCAGCTCATACGACACACCCTCCACCCAGATCTTCTGCTTGAGCGCGCGCGCGCGCAGGCCGCCCGGCCCCGCGTGCTCGTCGCGCGCCAGCGCCACGAACGTCGTCTGGCTCTGCACCCAGCTCTTCTGGCCTGCGCCCACCTCCAGCTCCTGCGCAGCGCCCGCGGGCCTGTCTTCGCATGCGGCGCCCGCAGGCCTGCCCTGACAGCGCCCGCGCGGCCGATGCACAAGTACCAGCCGCCCCAGCCCTCCCCGCGCGCTTGCCGGGCTCCACACCTGCCGGTCCGTGGCCGGCGAGGCCCGCCAACATCGCTTTCCCGCCCCGGCACGCGCCAGTCCACCCCACCCTACCCCCACCGATCAGACGGAGGGACAGCGCAAGCACGCGCCTGCAGCGTGTGCCCGTCGGCCAGCCCCTTCTCCGTGACGGTCTCCATGCGCACGATGAGCGGGAACGCGCCGCCCTCGGGCGCGAGCAGCTGCCGCTCGTCGTAGCGGTCCAGCTCCACGACCGCCGCCGTTGCGCCGGCCGGCGGGTACGCCTTGCCGAGCTGCGCGCGCGCGCGGCCGCGCTTGCCGGGCGCGCGACGGTCGAGCGGGGACAGGGTGCTCATGAGGTGCGCCGCGGCTGGGCAAGCCAGCGCCGCTCGCGCGCCGGGCGCACGCCGCAGCGCATGCCGCACAGGGCAGGCACGAGCCTTCCTAGCCGACCGCCAAGCATTACGGCAGAGCTGACAGCAGACATGCGCCCGCAGGCTTGTCTGTGTGAGAAGACTGAGCAGCCCTGGCGCATGCATGCCACAGCATGCAGGTTGGCTGCCCGGGCAGCGCGCCATCGTGCGGCCGCCGTCGTCATAGGTCACGGCGGGCGCGGGGGCGCCCTGCGTCTGCGTGATCGCGCAGCCGCGCGCCGGCTCCTCCACAGCCACCACAAACACCGTCACCCTGCGCCACAGACCCGCACCGTTTGCCGCGCGTGCCAGCAACGCCCTGCTCTACCTGCGCTCGCACTACTGCATCCTGTGAACTGGCATCGCGTGTGAGACCGGCGGCCAGCACCGTCGCCGCGGCCGCCGCCCACGCCATGCAGAGCCTGCCCTGTTAAGGCATGCTTTATGAGCCATGGCAAGGGGGCGGCGCCGGCCGCGGGCACTTTAATGTGAGCCTGCTGGTCGGGCGGCGCAGAGTTTGTCAAGCAGCGCAGCCTCTTCAAAAGTGTCCTTCATTTGTCAGGCTCAGGGGCTGCAAGGCTTGCTTCGGTGCGCGGGTGTGCAAGGAGGGGCTGTGCAGGGCGGGGCGCGCGCGCCGGCAGGGCACCGACGAGTCGAACGTGAAGCTGACGGCCAGGCGGCGCGGGTCGCCGTCGACCGGCACCAGCGCCAGGCTGTTCTTCTTCAGGTTGACCGCGTTCCGGATGGTCGCCGTCTGCAGCAGCTGCTCCTGCGGCACCGCCACCGGCCGCACGCCGGGTGGCGGAGGCGCGGGCGGCGGCGGGGCGCCCGGCGGCGGCATGTGGTACGGGGGCGCCGGGTAGTACTGACCGCCCCGCTGCTGCCGCATCACACGCGCCCGTGAGTGGCACGCGCCCGTGAGTGGCGCGCGCCCGTGATGAGAGTGGAGCTGAGCGCCGCCACAGCACGCGGCGCAGACAGGGCGCCCAAGAGGCTGACAGCGCGCTCGGCAGCGAGCTGCTTTCCCTGCCCCGCACTGCCCAGGGGCACCACCGCAGCTCAGCAGCGCGGAGGGGTACCAAGCGCGTGCAAAGTCTGCTAGACCGCACAAACCCCTGCTGCCAACGACAGGCCTGGCGGAGCCACGCGCCGGCGCAGTGTCCTGCGCCCGCACAGCGCCCGCCTTCGTCACAGGGCATGCAGTGCGGCTCCCCGCCAGCGCCCGACCCGCCGCACCGGGAAGGGCGCCAGCACCGGAGGGTACACCGGCCGCCAGCCGCCCTGCACGCCGTAGAACTGCGGCGGCCCGCCGCCGTAGCTCTGGTCCGGCCCATAGTACTGCGGCGCGCGGGCAGCCAGTCCCACGTCAGAGCGCACCCCACTCAGCCTCCGTTGAGTGCGGAGGCTGTGGCGCCCGCCCAGCATGTGCTGTAGGTTTGTCAGCACAGCGGCCCGTCGTGGTGGCCACCCCGCAAGGTCCTTTATCAGGCCTTGCGCACCACGGGCCTGCTGGGCAGGGTGCCCTCCGTTACTCGCGGCACTCACTGGATTCAGCATATGCTGGGGGGCACAGGCGCGTGCTTCTGCGAGCGCCCTCCGCTGGCAGCGCCCGCATACGTCCAAGGCGCGCCTCCTCTGCGGCCAGCTGTGCGGCCCAGGATCCCGCGCCGGGGCCCCTCGGTGCCAGCCGGGCCTGCACCTGAGGTGGCCGGTACACCGGCGGCGGGGCGTAGGCGTCTGGGAAGGCCGGGGGCGGCGGGTGCGCGTGCAGCTGCACGTGCTGCGCCTGCTGCTGCTGCAGCGCCGCCTGCGCCTGCGCCTGGTGCTGCGCCTGGTACCGCGCGCGTTCCCGGCTGGCGGACGCGCCCATGCCCCGCGCGCGACCTGCGCTCGCGCGTGCCGCGCGCGCACACGCAACGCCTTTACGAAAGAGCCGAAGGCGACCAGCTGCTTGCAAGGCGACGTCCCGGGCTCCTCCTGTGGGGATACAAGTGGGGACGAAGCTTCAGGCCTGACTAGTTCGAGGCGAGCCCAAGCCCTGGTACAGCTCGGGTTCTGCAGGCTGAGCAGGAGTGCCAAGGAAATGTAGCTTGAGCAAACTTGGCGCGTCAGAGCCGGGCAATTGGCTTTGCGGCGCAATGCCGAGGTGTCACAGACCCGGGCAGCGCCATGGCTAGCGGTAGCGTGCTCGCGCAAGCATGGGCTTGAGCGGCCTGGGCGCAGCGCACGAGCGGGGCGAGGTGCCGCGCCAGCCGCCTGGCGAGCAGCAGTGGGGTTGCGGGGAGGAGCTTCCGCGCTGGGATCGCGGCGCCGGGTGCGGGCAGGACTGGACCTGCAGTGCTGCCATGCTAGCCGCTGCGCTGGGCAATTGGCGCGTCCGCGGCGCTCTGGCGCGCGAGGCAGCCTCGGGGGTTGTCACGACGGGCCTCAGGCAGCCCATGCGTTGCAGCGCTGTGCCGATGCATGGCACCCCGTTTGCCGCACTGCCTGCGCTCGTTTACCGGGGCTTGATGCAGAGGGCTCCAAGGGGTGGCGCTTGCATATCTGCGTAGATGACGGCACGCAGGCCCCCAGGGTCTCCAAGTTCTCCGCCAAGGCTGTGCATGGGATGGACGCACCGAGGCATCGTGATAGTCGTGGATGCTGTCCTGGCTCGGCCCTGCGGAACGCGCTCTCGCGCCACACACGCGCGCCAATCATGAGCCAGGCCGCAGTCTGCAGACGGGGTTGCCAGGCTTGCCTGTGCCTCTGGTCGCGCAGCAGACACGGGTCCTAGAAGTGCTCGTGCGCTGGCACGGGGGCGGCACACCTGGAGCCAGCGGCACCTGGCGGTCGGGCGCTGTGGGCCTGCGGTGGCACCAGCGGCGTGAGGGGCCGCGTCGCTGTGCACGCAGTTCATGCTGCGTCACTGACGCGCGAGGCGGTGCAAAGCGGGCGCGGCCAGCGCGCGGCGCCCTCCGCACGCGCAGTCCGCCAGCCCTGACACGCTGGCTGATGAGGCGGACGCAGGGCCGGGCTGCAGCCAGCCGACCGGCGCGCCGGGCCTGCCGGCAGCACAGGCGGCCAGGCGGGGCCGAGACGGGCCTGTGGCGCGGCGCAGGCACCGGCCTGCCGAGGACGCGCAGGCGCCGGTGGGGGCGGGCGCGGCCGGCGAGCGGGCGCCCGCGCAGGCGTGCGCGCGGCCCGCCAGCAACGGCAACCAGTATGAGGACGCCGACGCTGACGGCGCCGAGGCGGAGGAGCCCAGCGGGTGCGGCGCCTGCGGCGTGCGGCGTGCCGCGCGCGTGTGTGCCGCGGCGGGCAGGCCCTGGTCTTGCAGGCCCCAGCGCCTCCGCGCATGCCTGCCCAATCTCGGCTGGGCGCATGTGAGCACAGAGGCGAGCAGCGAAATCCACATCCCTGGACGCTGGGGTGTGTCTGCGCTGCCCCGCCGCTGCCTGTGAATGCTGCGGCGCCGCCTCGCGCGCATCGGCGTACCGTGCGTCTTGGCATAGCAGCCCGGGGAAGTTTGCATGCTTGCCACAGCTGAGCCTGCCCGGCCTGGCGGACTGCAAGGCCGCGAGCCTCCAAGGCATGCCGCGCCTGCCTTGCACACAACCCATGTTCTGAGCTACTGTGCATGCCCATGGGCCATCACTGCATGTGCTTGCCCTGCCCGCCTCATGCCTCGCACGCCCGCAGGGATGACGAGCGGGACGCCGACTTTGTCGCGGATGATGCGGAGGCGGAGGATGAGGGTGCGCCCGGGCGTCATTGGGCAAGCGTGAGAGAGCCAACGGTTCAGCGACCGTTGGGAATGCGAGACGCAGTGTTGCGTTGTCGCCTTGGGCGTGTGTGTTCGAGGAGGGGCTTGCCGCCTGCTGTCTGCGGCCTGCGCACACTGTTCAGCTGTTGCTGGGGGCCTGCCCTGATGAGGTGAAGCTTTGTCGCCTTGGGCGCACGTGTACGAGGAGGGGCATGCCGCCTCATGTATGAGGCCTGCGCACACTGTTAAACTGTTGCTGGGGGTCTGCCCTGATGGTCCGCCGCGCGTCGGCGCAGGCGATGACTGGATGGAGGGCGCGTCCAGCAGCGGCGGCGACGACGCTGACGACGAGGACTACGGCGCGAAGCGGCGCGCGTCCGGTGGCCGCGCCGGCGGCCGCAGCGCGGGCGCGCGGGCGGCTGCCGCCAAGCGGCAAGCGCCGGTGCGCCGGAGGCGCGGAGCACAGCGCAGCCTTGTGCGCGTCCGGTCACCAAGGGCACGAGCGCAGCCGGCCCGCATGGCGCATCAGTGTGTGCTGAGCTGCGTCTGTGCGGTCTTGCCTGCGCGGCAGCGCAGACAGTGAGCGTCCGGGGAAGGGCGGCAGGGGCAGCAGCTGGCGGCAGGCACGGTGGGGCGATCCGCACAGGCCCGTGTCGCTGCCGGTGGCTGAGGCTGCTGCTGCGCGCCGCGCCGCAGCCGCGGCGGCGCCGGTCGGCGCAGTACGAGAGCGAGAGCGAGGAGGAGGCCGACGATGACGAGGACGAGGAGGAGGAGGAAGAAGAGTATGCGGAGGAGGACGAAGATGAGGGCGACGCTATCATCGCGCGGCGCCTGCAGTCAAAGCTGATCGCGGGCGCGCGGAAGGCGGCGGCGCGCGGCGGGCCGCCGCGTGCTACCCGCCAGGCGGCCAAGGCCCGCCCCCGACTCGCCAGCCCGCCGCGCCCTGGCCCGCAGCCCTGCGCGGCAAGCATCCCCGCATCGACCGATATCGAGCCGCTCCTTTGCGCGTGTCAGGCCTTTGCTTTATGGCCGTGAGATGTGCAGAGGTTGCGATCGGGTGGGCGCCCAGTAGAACTGTGCATGATGGGTGCACCCTGCGCGGGCCGGGTGCTGCACAGCTGTGTTACCAGGTGCAACTTCTATTTAAGCTGACCCAATAACTCAAGAAGGCCTGGGACGCTGCCGCATGTATGCTTGCATGTCTGCGCACCCCTGTGCTGCCCGGCGCCTTATCACATGCCGCGGCTGGCCCGCAGGCGTCGTACGCGGAGGACGACTCCCCGGAGCTCTCAGAGGACGACGACGCGGGCGACGCTGCGGACGGCGGCGATGGCGACGAGTTCCCGGGGCGCGCGGCGCTCGGCCTGCGCACAAAGCCCCGCAAGGTGGGTGCCAAGCACGCGCGACGCTGCGCCCAGATGGCCTAGGTTTGGTGCTAAGGGAGCGTGCAGGCCCCCACGCACTTTGGACACAAGTGCACTCAGGTGCTTGCAGAAGTCGGCTCCTTGGCCCGCCTGCATGTTGGATGCGAGGGCGCGCGCGCTTGCGTGGCTGCGCTGCTGCCCCGCGTAAACCGCGCAAGGCTGCGGCAGTTGGCTCAGTGCACTTGTGACGGGAAGGCGCACCTGGTGCCAGAGCCATGCGCACCAGGTGCAGCTCGACTGCGTTCATAGGCGCCGCGTAAAGCGCTGTGCTGATGCAGCTGACTTACGGTGCCAAGCCATGCTTGGTCCCACCGACGTGCTTCCAACGTCCTCCGCAGGCGCAACCGCTGAACGTCGCGGACGACACGCGGCGGCGGGAGCGCGCGCAGGCGCGCAGCGGTGGGGGCGGCGGCGGCGGCGGCGGGCGTGTGGGGCGCCACAGCATCCGCTCCGTCGCCAAGGCGCGCCGGCCTGCTTAGGCTCGAACAGCTTGAGTACAACCCAAAGAGAGTCAGCCGAGGCAGGGGTCCAGCTCGCTGTGAGGCATGCGCCCCGGCGCCCCGGATCCAAGCGCAGAGAGCGAGCCTGAAGGACGCTGAAAGCCTGAGCGTGCGTCGCCGCGCGCTCACAGGGCAGGGAGTCTGCCCTACACGGCGTACGCGTCGTGCGCGCGTGCGCGCCCCATACCCTGCGCCACGCCGCGGCGCAGGTGTTGCACGCTGAGGTTAGGGTTAGGTGTTGCTCCATACCCCGCCCATACCCTGCGCTGCGCCGCGGCGCAGGTGTCATACGCGGAGGACGGCAGTGCGGAGAGCGACTTTGAGGACGCCGAGGCCGAGCGCCGCGCGCGTGTGGCCAAGCGCGCGGCTGCTGTGCCGGCGCTGCTTACTGACGCGGTGGAGGAGGCGGACGAGGTGGAGCGCGTCATTGCGCACCGGCGCGCACCCCGCAGCCTATCCTTAACCCTACCCTGCCTGGCGTGCACGCGGTGCTGCAACACCCTGGGTGTTTGGCGCTGGGAACCTGCGCAGAGGAAAGCTTGTGTCCAGGAAACGTGAGCGGATGGTCCCGCGTACCCTATCCGGGCGGTACTGAGCAGGCGCGCGAGGCCGCGAGGCCATGAGCGGCCTGGCCCGCTCAGGGCAGGCTGTATGCAGGATTTTTTTGGGGTGTCCGCGCATGCCTGCCGGCAGCTGAGCTTGCCGCCATAGGCTGCATAGAGAGCGTGAGGGCTCGGCAACCACGGAGGGAGTGGGCTGGGACCTGCGTGGCCCAAGCTCAGAGGGGCACACAGGTCTGCTGCGAGCCGAGCCGGCCGCCGCGGCGCGCGCAGGGCGCGCGAGGGCGCCGAGCCGGGCGCGGACCCATGGGACGCGCGCGAGTTCTGCATCAAGTGGAAGCGCTGGAGCTACATGCACACGTCCTGGGAGACGCGCGACGCGCTCGCGCAGCTCGGCGGCTTCAAGCGCGTGCTCAACTACATGAAGCGCGTCGACGAGGCCGAGGTCAGCCCCCCGGGCCGCACGCGCCGCCCCGCGCCCGCCCTTACGGCCCCCGCCTGCCGCCGCATGAGCCTGGCCGCCGGGCGCGCGCGGCGCGCGCGGCTCGCGCGCGACCCGGCCAGGTCTGGCCGCGCGCGGCGCTGCAGACCGCGCGCGCCGCCCCACAGCCGGCGCGCACGCGCACTTGACAACTGGGTTTTGTCATATTTTCTATTAATCATGCTTGTCAGGCTGTAACTGATGCGTTGGAGCCCGTAATGGAGTAGAGAGGGTACCCAAGTTGAGCGCGCTCACTGCGCGCGCGGCGGGCGCCGCCAGGTGGCGCGCGCGTGGCTGACGCCGGAGGAGGCCGAGCTGGCGGACGTGGAGCGGCAGATGGAGGAGCAGCTGGTCGCGCAGCACCGCCTGGCCGACCGCGTCATCGCGCAGCGCGCTGAGCCGGACGGCTCGCTGCGCTACCTGGCCAAGGCGCGCGCCCGGCGCCGCCGCCGCCTGCCTGGCAACAAGCGCCAGAGGGGCAGCGCTCTGCGCGTTCTCGCGCCGCTCAGAGAAAGGCCGCCCCCCGAGCCTGCTGCCGTCGGAGAGTTGCGGAATCACTGCCAGGCAGTGCGGGCGGCCTTGGTCGTGCAGGCCGCGCCGCCAGTCTGGGGCCGCCTCCCATTCCAGCCCGTCGGCGCTCTTCTCGCTCCTGCGCAAGCGCGGCCACGTCCTGCGGGCTCGCCTGCGCCCGCCTGGCGCCCACAGGCCGGCCGGCGCGGCTTCCGCACACGCCTGTCGAATCCAAGACCCGCGTTGCTCGGCGGGCGCTGATGCGCGGCGCGCCCTGCGGCTGCCGTGGGGAGGACCTGCCCTGCGCGCACGCCTGTCCAGCTGCACACCGGCGGTGCTCGGCGGGCTGACGCGCCGGACGCCGGGGCGCGGCAGTGGAAGGACCTGCCGTACGCGGACTGCACCTGGGAGACCGCGCAGGACATCTTCGCCGCGGGCGGCCAGGACTGCGTCGACGACTTCCAGGCGCGCGCGCGGGCGCCGCGACCGCGGCCCCGGGCCTCCTGCTTGTGGCAGAGCTCTTGCTGGTGCAGCTGCCCCTGATTGGAGATGCAAGGGCGCCAGCCCCTTGATCGCTGGCACTGCTGCTGCAGGCACGCATGCATGCCATCTGCAGCATGAGTCAATGATACTGACACGCCATGGCTGAAGAGGGGCGCGCCTATCCTACGACCCTGTGCGCGGGCGCGCAGACGCGCGAGGCGCGCCTGATGGAGGCCAGCCGCGGCGTGGACGCGCAGCGGCGCGCGTTCGCGGCGGCCGGCACGCGCGCACTGACCGAGCAGCCGGGCTACGTGCGCGCCGGGCGCCTGCGCGACTACCAGCTGGAGGGCCTCAACTGGCTCATCTACTCCTGGAGCCAGGACAACAACTGTATCCTGGCCGACGAGATGGCGCGCCCCCGAGCCCCCCCCTGAAGCCCCTGCGCCCTCCTGCGCGGTCGGCCGCAGCATCGCTCCGCCCTGCGTGGCAGCCGCTGCCGCGTGCCATGCGCAGCGTGAGCGGCTGCAGCGTGCGGGAAGAGAGCGCATGCAGAGCTTGCCTGCTCGGATGCGAGCTGGAGGATGCACCTGACGCTGGCAACTGGGGTGCCGCGCAGGGCCTGGGAAAGACCATTCAGTGCGTCAGCATGGTTGGTGCGCCTGCCCGCGCCTTGCCTTGCGCTTCTCCCACCCCACATGCATTCGTGACATGCTCCTTGCCTGCTTGCGTGCGCCGTCCCTGCACATGCAGCGCCTCTGCAAACGCAGGGTGCTGCTCTTCCGCCAGCCCCGCTGTGAGTTTTACAGTGTCGGCAAGGAACTTTCAGCGCCCGAGCATCTATAAAAAATTAGTGCGCGCGGCCGCGCAGGCTACCTGGCGATGGAGATGGCGATCCCGGGGCCCTTCCTGGTCGTCGTGCCGCTGTCCACGGTGCCCAACTGGATCCGCGAGTTCCGCAAGTGGCTGCCGCAGGTCAACGCGCTCGTCTACGTCGGCGACTCCAAGAGCCGCGAGGCGCGCGCGCCCGGCCGGCCTCGGCAGTTTCCAGTCTGCCTGACCTGCCCCTGTCAGTGCACCTTCTCCATGCAGGAGCCGCGCGGCGCCCTTCGCCCGGTCTCAGAGTGACCTGAAGAGCCTCGCGCCCATCCCGACCAGCGACCATTCCGCGCAGGTGATCCGCAACTTTGAGTTCTACACGGGCCGCTCGTCGGGCCGCCTGTACAAGTTCGAGGTGCTCATCACCACATTCGAGCTGGTCCTCAAGGACGCGCCGACGCTGGGCAAGGTCAAGTGGAACTACCTCATGGTCGATGAGGCGCACCGCCTGAAGAACCACGAGGCCGCGCTGTACCAGGCGCGGCCGCAGCGGAGCCAGCCCGCAGCCGGGCCGCGCTCCGTGTCATTTGCGCCGCCTACATTTGTCGAAGATCATCTTACCAGAAAGTCACTGAAAAGAGTACTGAAGAGCTCCTGCTGCAGGGATTCGTGGCAGCAGTGTGCTCTGCACCAGGCATCGGCACAGGTCGTGCTTGCCTGCCTTGTTCATGTCTATGATGGGGCTGCCCGCGCAGCCGGGGACTGATCAGGGTGCGCGCGCGCGCGCAGGAGCTGAGCCAGTGGCACTTCAAGAACAAGCTGCTCATCACCGGCACGCCGCTGCAGAACAGCATGCGCGAGCTCTGGGCGCTGCTGCACTTCCTGGAGCTGGCTAAGTTCCCGGACATCGACGCGTTCGACGCGCGCCACTCGCTGCAGCGCGCCGAGGACGTGCGCCCGCGCCGCTCCCCCCTTTGCGCCCCATGCGGCCCGCCCGCGGCGCCAGCGTGACGCGCGCATTCGTACCAGCATGCAATTGTTGTAGCCCAACTCCCAGCTGCCGCGCGCACGGGGCAAGCGCTGAGATGCGCGCCTGACTGGCTCTCGACTACGTGCTTCCCTGGAAAATTCCTATCCAGGAAAGGCGTGCGAGCGCTGGGCCGGGCGCGCGCGCAGCTGCGCCAGCTGCACGCGGAGCTGCGGCCGCACCTGCTGCGCCGCGTGATCAAGGACGTGGAGCGCAGCCTGCCGCCGAAGAACGAGCGCATCCTGCGCGTGGCCATGTCGCCGCTGCAGAAGCAGTACTACAAGTGGATCCTGACGCGCAACTTCAAGGAGCTCAACAAGGTGCTGCGCGGGCCCGCTCTGCTCCCCAGCGTGCCCTGCAGGCTCGGATGTGCACATGTTGGTGCATCAGTACTCACACGTTTTTTTCCCTTGGAGTCGACATGCTGACATCATGGAAGCAACCCCTACAGTATGGTGCATGTGGAGAGTTCCGTGCGGATCATGACGATGTGATTCGGTGCGGGTGCGGACCTGGCGCGCAGGGCGCGCGCGGCGGCGGGCAGGTCTCGCTGCTCAACATCATCACCGAGCTCAAAAAGTGTTGCAACCACCCATTCCTGTTTGAGAGCGCGGAGACCGACTTCCGCGGCTCCGACGACTCCAAGGCCGTGGACCGCCTGGTCGTCAGCGCCGGCAAGATGGTGCTGCTGGACAAGCTGCTGCGCCGCCTGAAGCAGACCGGCCACCGGCGCGCGCCCCCGGGCGCCCGTGCATGCCCGGGGCTGGGCGCCGCAGGCGGGCGCTGGCGGCGGGCCGCGGCCGGACAGAGAGTGCTGAGCCTGCTGTCTCTGCCGACTCTGACAGGTTGCTGTGGCGGCTGACTCCCAGCTGGCATGCCGCACTGTGGTTTTGTTTGGGAATGCAATGCAATCAAAGCAGGACAGCGCGGTTGTGCGGCAGTGCACCTTGAGTGCATCACAGGCGCCCCGCCTGCTGCCACTGCCAGCGCTTGCCCTAACGGCGTCCTGCCGCTGCCTGCGCGCTTCATCGACGCCTGTCGTGAAGCGCCGCACCGCGCGCGCGCAGCGTGCTGGTCTTCAGCCAGATGGTGCGCGTGCTGGACATCATCAGCGACTACATGCGCCTGCGCGGCTTCCAGCACCAGCGCCTGGACGGCTCCACGCCCGCCGGCGCGCGCCACCAGGCGCGCGCCCGGCCCCCCTGCTGCGCAGCGCGGCCGCCGTCGCAGCGCTGCGCTCGTTAACGCCCCGCCGGCGCGCGCTGACGGCCGCCGGTCCTGTCGCAAAGTGAGCCGTTGTTGCTGTGCTGACAGTCCATGAGCTGAGGCCGTCTGGCATCACTTGGGCCGCCTGGCGGCCGCGGCGCTTAAGGCCACACCCGCCAGCCTCCGCCGGGCCTCGCACGCGTCTGTAAGCTCTCACTCCGGACTGACGCGCGCCCGGCGCGCCCGCAGGCGATGGAGCACTTCAACGCGCCGCGCTCGGGCGACTTTGCCTTCCTGCTGTCCACGCGCGCGGGCGGCCTGGGCATCAACCTGGCCACCGCCGACACGGTCATCATCTTCGACTCCGACTGGAACCCGCAGGCGCGCGCGCGGCCGCCGGCCTCCTTTTTTGAAAAATTTTGAAAGGCTGAAATCAGCCCTTCACTGGATGCTTGGCCATGGGTCGGCGAGTGAGTGGCAGCCTGTGCATGCAGCCTGATCCAGCTGCCCTTTGACCTTCCCACAGCTAGAAGACCGAGATGAGAAGGAAAAAGGGTCGAGTCGGTTGCATGCCTGCCAGGAGCGCTGCGCAGGCTCTCTCCGCCGGGGCCTGCTGATGCCGAGGGCGGCGCGCCCGCTGTTGCGGAGTGCGGGCTGGCTGCACGCTCACACAGGGGCCGCTGCTGCCCTGCCGCCCCTGCCGGAGCCTCGGACCAAGCAGCGTCTCGAGGAGGGACGAGCAGCGAGCCTGACGCCACGGCGCGGCGCGGGGGCGCAGAACGACCTGCAGGCGATGTCGCGCGCGCATCGCATCGGCCAGACGGAGACCGTCAACATTTACAGGCGCGCCCCGCGCGCCGCCGCCCGGCCGTGATCACTCCGTTCAGGCAGCTGCGCGCCTCGCGGGCCTGTGAGGCACGAGGAAGCAGGTCCTGTGCACCGCGCTCCGCTTGCCCAGGTGCTCGCGCTTGTCGCCTCTGCTGCTGCGCCAGCGTTGCCAGAAAGCTCATCATGCAATCAGGCACAGGCCGCCGCGACGCCGCCGCCTCAAAGGCTCGCAAATTTGGCGGCGGCGCAGCCGGCCGCGCGCGGCCCTGGCGCCGCGCCGACGCGCGCGCGCCGCAGGCGGGTTCCTGACCAGCGGCAGCGTGGAGACGGTGCTGGACGACCTGGTCATCCAGCGTGTCTCTAACCCTACCTAACCCTTTCGCTGTGCGGCAGGTTCCTGACCAGCGGCAGTGTGGAGGAGGACATCCTGGAGCGCGCGAAGCAGAAGATGGTGCTGGACCACCTGGTCATCCAGCGCATGGACACGAGCGGCCGCACCGTGCTCGACCCGCGCGGGCCCTCCGCCGGCGCCAAGCTGTTCGGCAAGGACGAGCTGGCGGCCATCCTGCGGTTCGGCGCCGAGGAGCTGTTCAAGGCGCGCCGGCGCCGCCGCGCCTGCCAAGGTATAGGGTGGGATTAGGGTGAGGAAGAACAGCAAGGGTGAGCTGGCAACCATCCTGCGCTGCAGCGCCGAGGAAGTGTTCAAGGCGCGCCGCCCGCCGCCGCGTCGGCCGCGGGCGGCTGGCCTGCGGCGCTGTCATGGGTGGACATTGCTTTGCAGCCATGCAAAGGTCATGGAAGGAGGCTGTCGCCTCCCGGCGTGCCTGCTCTGGTGTCCAGCCGTGGGGACGGTGTGCATCCACCTTGCAGGTAGGCAAGGCGCCGCTGTCTGTGTAAGCTCCGTTGTGTGGAGGAGAGAAGGCGCTTCTTTGCCCCTGCACTGCCTGGCGCTGCCCGCTCGCGCTGCAAGCCGGGTCTCGACTCTTGCGCAGGAGGACGACCAGACGAAGGAGGCGAAGCAGCACCAGCTGCTGGAGGAGGACATCGACGCCATCCTCGCGCGCGCCGAGGTGCGCGCTGCCTCTGGGGCGCGCCCGCAGGGCAGCCTGTTGCCTGTACACCCTAACTCAGGCGCAGTCACTGCAACATAACATTCACATCGTTTCCGGGAGGGGTGCGACTGTGCCTTGCGGCAACACACGGGGGGAAAGGTGGAGCTTGGATCTCCTCGAGAAGTCCCGGGAGTGCACGAAAGCCTGATACTACCCGACAACCTGGCAGCCAGACTTATGTCGGAGCAGGTAGCAGTGCTGACCTTTTGCGCCATTCTGGACGAGGTCACGCGCCGTGCTGAGAGCGCCCGCCGCGCAGGTGGTGTCCGGCGTGGAGCAGGCCGCGGCGGCGGAGGCGGGCGCGGGCGGCGAGCTGCTGGGCGCCTTCAACGTGGCCACCTTTGCCGGGGAGGTGCGCGCTTTGGGTGCAGGGGGCGCGCCGTGCCCGCACGAGGGCCCGGCATCATTATGAGGGGGCTTCGTGGTACTCGCCCTGTGACTATGGCAGGGATCAGGGTTGTGGGCACGCGGCCTGAGGCCGCGCCTCGAGGCGCCCACGTGCAGCGTGGTGGCCCGGTGCCATGCTCGGGCCCAGGACAGGGCGGCCGAGCGCGGCGCCGGCCGCGCAGGAGGATGACGCGGCGTTCTGGAATCGTCTGGTGCCCGCGGCGGAGCGCCCGGAGGACGAGGACGCCGCGGCGCTGGGCGTGCGCGCCGCACGCCTGCGTGCGGCCGATGAGGTGCGGCGAGGAGGTCGTCGCCTCTTTGGGAGAGTGATGCAATGCGGGTGGCCCTGCCGCGCGGGACCTGCGGTTCAGATGTTGGCAGGAGATGTCTTGCAGCCAGGCGCCTCCTGGGCATGCGCTTGGCTAAAAGGCTTCTCAGACCAGCCTGGACTGGACCAGCCAGATTGGGCCAGCATTACATTGCTATCGCTTCCCAGCAAAGTGCAAATCCAGTGATGTGATGCGCTGCGCTGCGAACGCTGCCTGTTGAAACAGCCGCGCACGCATGCGCTGCAGCAGCAGCCGGCGCGCGGCGGGCGCTCGGACGACGACTCCGGCGCGTCGGGCTCCGACTCGGGCGGCGGCGCCGGCGGCGGCAAGCCGAAGCGCGCGCGCGCGCGCAAGCGCGGCGGCGGCAGCGGCGAGCCCGGGCCTGCCGTGCCCGGAGCGCTGCTGCGCGTGGACGAGTGGCCGCCCGAGGTGGGGCCGAGCGGCGAGCCCCTGCCGAAGCGGGTGCGCCACCTCGCAGCTGATTCTTGGCTTGTCCATCACCGCAACGACGTTTACCTTTGACACTGAAACTGCGTACTCTGAAAGCAAAGCATCTGACCATGCAAGGCCAGCGAGGGCCCTTGAGGCGGCGGCGCGCGCGCGCGCGGCAGGAGGCGGCAGAGGGCGAGCGCCCGTGGCCGCGCACGCTGTCTAAGCGCGACGCGGCCGTGTGGGTGCGCGCGGTGCGGCGCTTCGGCCTGGAGGCGCGCCTGCCGGAGATCGCGCGCGAGGTCGGGCCGGCGCTGGAGGGCGCGCCGCACTCTGCGCTGTGCGCAGCCCCGCAGCTCGTCTGGGCTGTCAGACCGTGTTGGCCCGCAGGCCGGGCGCCGGGCACCTGCGCGAGGCGCCTCGTGGCCTCGTTTGTCGATCGAGCCCACCAAGCGCCTGAACATGATGACAGAGAGCTGGCGCCAAACGTAAACGAGGCCGTTGTTGCAGCGGCCTCCCTGCATCAGCTCGCAGCGCGCCTCCCGGGCTGGCGGGCCGGCGCGTCCTGGTTCCGTGCGCGGCTCCTTCTCCTCTGCCATGCGGGCGAGACCGACCTCCTCTGTTTGGCCCCGGCAGCCGCTGTACGCCTAATTCCGTGCGCAGGCGCGCGCTGTGGGCCGGGCTGCTGGCGGCGTGCGAGCGGGTGGAGCGCGCGGCGGCGGCGTCCGCCGAACGCGACCCCGGCGTCCTGGACTGGTTCGGCGTCTCCGTCAAGGCGGCCGAGATCCCCGCGCACGTGGCGCGCATGCGCGTGCTGGCGCGCAAGGTGCGCGCCGCGCCGCCCGCGCGCGCGGCACTGGCCTGCATGAATCCGGCCGGGCCCTTGCCTGCACGGGCGACGGAGCCGCCGCCCGCGCCCCAGCGCTCCACCTGGCTCACGGCAGGTCAGCCTAGGCTGTCCGTAGGCTCACCATGCAGAAGCGGTGCCTGCTCGCGCCGGTCAGACGCTCCCCGTAAGTCGCTGGAAAGCCCCGTGAGTCGCTGGGAGAGCCCTGTGACTTGCTAGAAAGCCCTAACCCCGGCCCCGGCCGCGCAGGTGGAGGCGATGGGCGGCGCACCGCAGCAGTTCCGGCTGCAGGCGGTGCAGGTGCCCATGCCCAAGTGGGGCAAGGCGTGCGGCTGGACCGCGCGCGACGACGCCATGCTCCTGCTGGGCGTGTTCTGGTGCGCCGGCGCCGGCCCGCGCGTGCGCGCCTGCCTGCGCGTTGGTAGGGTTGGGGTAGGGTAACCTGCAGCGCATCACGTGGCAGCTCCTGTGCCTGCGCGCTGCCCGCCCGTGCGCGGTGTGCCAGCGCCACAGCGCCGCGGGCTGCCGCGGGCTGCTGGGGGGCCGTCCGCAGGGGGCCTGCGCGCATGACCCCCGCCGTGGGGCGCCCGGCAGGCACGGCCTGGGCCGCTGGGAGTGCCTGGCAGCGGACGCGCGGCTGGGCCTGGAGGCCAAGCTGGCGCTGGCCGCGGTGGAGAAGCGCGCGCGCGGCGGCGGCGGCGAGGCCGCGCACGGCAACCGGGACCTGCCCCGGGGCGCGCGCCCGCACCGACTGCACGACTGACGGCTTGCCGACGCGTCTGTCCAGCACAGCCGCGTCCACTCCATGCTCGGCCGCCTGACTTGGCCGGCGAGGGCGACCCGCGGTCAGTTGTGTCAGGATAAGTTTTTATCCCCGAACCCTAACCCTGTCACGCCTGCATGCCAGGCTCGCACGTGGAGACGCGCGTGCTTGCGCTGCTCAAGAAGCTGGGCACCGCGGGCCGCTTCGCGCCGCTCAACGCGGCGCGCCCCAAGCCCGCGCGGCCGCCGGCGGCGCCCGGCAGCGGCGGGCGGCGCGGCGGCGGCGGCGGCGGCGGCGACGCAGCAGGCGGCGGGGGGGTTGCCGGTGCCCGCGAGGTGCCGCCGAAGAAGCGGCCGCATGTGGTGGCCGCGGCGGCCGCTGAGCCGGAGGAGGCGCCGCCAAAGAAGCCGCGGCCGGGCGTGTCCAAGTGCGCGGCGGCCGCTGCCACGCACCCGGCTGAGGCCGCCCGATGATCTGGCAAGCGTGTCTGCAGGGCTCATGAGGCTGCAGCGCGGTTGGCCAGGCCAGGACGAGTAGCACGCCGTGTTCTTTCCTGTCCTGTGCGCTGCAGCGAGGTGACCCCCCACGCATGCTCGCGCGCCAGGTATGAGGCGCTGCTGGGGCCGGACACGATGCAATGCGTGAAGAAGCTGCGCCTCCTGCAGCGGCAGGTGCGACCGGGCCGCCTCTGGGCATATAGAACCCGGCCTATGCTGTCTGTTGGCGATTGCTCCTCGTGCATAAACTTGTTTATCGTGGGACGTGCAAAGTGTCACAAGGTTTGACTGATGCACGTCACCTGCAGCACAGTCTTCGCCTCACATCTGGCTGACTCACTTGCTCTCGGCCGCACGCGGTGCACAGCAGCTCTCTGTCGCTCCCCCAGCACACCCGTGCGTGCAGCGCCTCCGTCCTCAAGCAGCAAAACAATGCGTGTTTGTGGGCAGGGCGGCACGATGGCGCGCGAGCGCCTGGTCGAGAAGACGCGCAAGTACCTGACCTCAGTCGGCGGCGCGATCGTGGGCGTGGTTGCCGCCGCGCCCGGCGGCGACCCTGCGGCGCTCAGCGCCAAGATCTGGCAGGCGCGCGCGCCTGCCACGCGCCGGCTGCGGCCGGCGCCCTCGCACGTCTGCAAAGCGGGCTGGAGCGCGCCGTGCTCACCAGCTAATTGGAGTGCGCGGCAGCCGCTGCCATGCATAGTCGTCACGCATCGGCTGTGCGTCGAGCCAAGGCGTGGTAGCTCGACCCTAACCCTACCCCGACTTACCCTGTTCGTACTGCGCGCCGCACGCAGTATGTGTCCAAGTTCACGGAGAACAAGTTCTCGGGCGAGCAGCTGGCGGGCATCTACACCAAGCTGGCCTCGTCCGGCGCGGCAACGCCGGCCGCCGCCGCCGCCGCGCGGCCCAGCGGCGGCGGCGGCGCGGGCGGGCGCCCGGCGAATGAAAACGGGGCCGCCAGCGACCTGGCGGCCGCCGGCGCCGCTGCCGACCGGCCGCGCGCAGACGGCGGGGCGGCGCACATGCGGGGGGCGTCCGCGGGGGGCCGGGCGGGGCCCTCGGGCGAGGATGCGCCGGACGTGGTTGAGCGCGGCGCGCGCGACAGCGGAGACGGGGGCGCGGGCCAGCGGGATGGCAGCGGGGAGCTGGACGGCGCTGGCCAGGGCGCGGGGCCGGAGCGCGATCGGTGCGGCCTCCAGCCTCCTGCGCGCTGGTGCTCGCCGCGTTGCGCCCGCTTACGTAGGGGCTCAGGTGTTGAGCGCCTGCGCGGGGTAATCCGAGCGGTGGCTGATGCGGAGGAGGAGGCTGGACATGCTCCGGCAGGAGGCGCGCTGCACGCGCTAGTGGGGACGAGGCCGCGTGTGGAGCAGACTGCGACGGCCAGACTTGGGATCGGTGTAGGTTGTTGCACCGCTTTCACGGCTACTGGGGCGCACACGGCAGGGAGCGCCAGGATCGCAGCCGCGAGCGCGAGCGCGAGCGCGGCAAGCACGCCCGCGACCGGCATGGCGGCCACCGCAGCGACAGCCACAGGCGCGCCAAGGCCATCCGTTCCCTGGCTTGAGGGGGTCCTCGCGCGTGCGCGTGTATGAAGATTGCAGTGTGGCATCGGCTTCACTGCAGCTATGATGCTCTTGGTGCTGTGGGCTCCCGCTCATAGCCCTCGTGGCGGGGGTCAGGAGGCGGGACCGCAGCCGCAGCGGCAGCAGGGAGCGCGACCGCAACCGCGCGCGGCACTCTGGGCACAGCCACCGCCACGCGCGGCGGTGATGCTGGCCGGGCGCCACAGGTGTAGCTTCCTTGCTCGGGGGGGTCGTCGAGTGTTGGCTGTGCAGTGTCAGGCCGACCTGCACGGGCGAGCACGGCGGCCGAAGTAGGGGGTAGCCCGCAGCGCCGCGCCAATGCGTGGCTAGACTTGTTTTCAGCTGGGTGTACACAAGCAACACCGTGGCGCAGCGGTCTGTGGTCGCTAAGTGAAGCAACGCACGTTGTGCGCCCAGTTGCACCACTTTGCACCACCTTGCACCACTTTGAGGCAGGCTGTCAGGCCAGGGGCCGGCGTCTGCAGTGTGTGGCCACCGGAGGCAAGCTCCTGTAAGGCTGCCAGCTGCTTCCACTCACGCAAAAGGGCAGTCCTTCTGACACACTTTGTTAGGTGGATGCTGCTGGCTCGCGCCCATTGCGGCGGCGCGAAAGCGCACTTTGCGCTGACGCTTGAGCGTATCACGCCAGAACGCTCACAATGGGAGGATGTGGCAAGCGCCCATGGGGCCCTGGCTGCCCACTTGCAGCACAGCTGCTGCCATCAGAGGACATTGGTCACGCCCTGATGGAGGCCTCTACAGTGGCCAGCAACATGGACAGGCAGGTACCAGCACCAACAGGATGTTGTTGTCTTGCTTGTGCTGCCCCACTGCAAGTTATACGGCCAGCCAGAATACGGTGGCAAGGACCAGCACGGTCTGGCTCTCCCACATCACTGACATCTTGCCGTCTGTTTTGTCGTTCCAGCGCACGGTGCTTGCTGCCTGCAGCCCGGCACCCGCCTGCACGCACAAGGCCGTCCTTGTTAACACATACCCATCGGTTGTTCAGTGTGTGGCAAACGTAGCAAACAGGCTTGAGCACTCCTGTTGCGGTCTCTGTGCGTGCATGCAACCTCCTGGCACACACCCGCTGGCCGAGCGCGAAGTGGCAGACGTATTTGTAGGGCTTATTGAGCGCCGCCAGGCGTTTCAGGCAGCCGTCAGTCATGTTTGACGTCCACTGGTGCACGCGCGCCTGCGTGTACAGGCGCAGCGCGTGAGCTTGCCCTCAGGCCAGCAGCAGGGCAACCTAGCATGTGCTGGTGGCCAGCGGCTGACAACCCAGCTGACAACCCAGACGTGCACATGCGCGAGCATCAGACCCGCGTAAGGCAAGCCCCACTGCAGTTTGCACAGGCTTGCGCGCCTGTGCGAACATGTTGTCGCCGATGGTCTGGCTCACAGACTCGCGGATCAGGGTGTCCATCACAGCGTCGTCCACGAGCTCGTCCTCCGTCAGGCCCTGCCTGCCATCCTCGGCGTCAGCCATCGCACCGCGTGCACTTCCGTCCGCTGATTGCTATGGAGCTCCTGTCCGCCAGCACGCGCTTGGCCTGGCTTTGACAAAGAGTGCCCCGTTCGAGAGAGGGCTTGGGCGGAGTTACACCGGTAACTGCATGCACACCCTGCCCTCGCGCACCCAGCACAGCGTTGCTTCAGACACTGTCTTTTACACGGAAGCGTACAGCACGTGGCAGACTGATGCTGGCTCGCACGCTGCAGGCCGCAAGGCGAACACCGCCCCGCGCAGCTGCGCTGTCCGTCGGCCCGTCGCCGGACCCCGGCGCGCCCTCCGGCGCGGCTGACGCCTCAGCAGAGCAGCACTGGCTTGACCGGCGCCTGCCGGGCGCCCGGCCATGGCTCGAGTCCAAGAACCGGGAGTGGTGGATCAAAGGTGTTGAGGCGCGCTGCAGGCAGGTAGCCTGCTGAGCTGCTCTTGCACCCTCCTGACATACGTATAGGCATGCCAAACGCATGCACCCGGACTCCAGGCAGTACCCGTCGCTGCAAGGCCGGAACGCGCTGGTGAGGGACGCGGTGGAGGCGCGGTACCAGGCGCTCCTCGACAAGCACGCGCACAGGCTCTCCGACAGCCGCTCCCGCACGCACCTGCAGGTCGCGTGCCTGGTCCTGGCGACGCACCGCACGCTGCAGCCCCTGCTGCGCGATGACGAGGTGCGGCACCCCCTCGCTGACCCGCAGCTCCTGCTCTGCGCTTGTCACAGCGCCGCACGCTGCATGCGCTCTGAGCACCACTGAGCCGCGACTCGCCTGCTCTGCGCCGTGCAGGAGCTGCGCAGGATACTGCACGAGCATGTTGGGGGCAGCGCTGCGCCCTGGCTGCGCTGGCTGCTGCGCTTCGGCCTGCTGTTCAGCGGCGACGCGTATGCGACTACCGCCCGGCGCCTGCGCTGGCTGGCGGCCGACCTGGGCCGCGGCTTTGCCTGCGAGCTGTCCCGGGAGCCAGAGTGCGTGCCATTGGCACGCACTGCGCTCAAGCTGCCCGCCGCACCTTTAAGCACCTTGCAGTGTTGACATTCAACAGGCTTCCGTTACCATCCACACCTGTTGCCTATGCCTCACTTGAGGATAACGCACATGAGTGTGTGAGCTGAACTTGTATGCGCACCTGAGCGAGGCAGCGATCTCTTTGCTGCACAGACCATGCCCTGTTTAGCCAGACTGAGCTGTGCGCTCGTGGCAGGCAGGCCGAGCTGAGGATCGGCAGCTGCCTGTACCATGAGCTGTTTGACGCCGAGGGCGTCTCTCTGGCAGAGTGCTGCTGCTGCAGCCAAGACAGCCTCTGGTGCGGCCGCTTCGACGTTGCCTGTCCCTATCCATCCAGACGCCGCCTGCTGACCTGTACATGCACGTCATACGACTCGGACAGGCAGTGTGCACGGCAAGCGCGTTAGTGGGGCTGTGCGTGCGGCCAGGTTTGAGCGCCTGGAGCCTCACGGCGTGGGCTTCGAGCGCACAGCCTGGCGCGGCGGCGGCGGCGCCTGCTGCTCGCTGGTCGTGCGGCGCGTCCCTGCGGGCTGACACCTGGTAGCAATATGGTTTATTGGCTTTGTACTTTACCAGGCGATCATGGCCTGTGTCAAGCGCTTGTGTACCAGTATGTGTAGCAGGGCCTGGGTGACTTGGGCCAGGAGGTGTAGGTATGCACCGAGCATTCTAGGTCCTTGGATGGCAAGTTCGAGTAAGTCGACGGCGCTTGTGACTTTCTGTGACTGTGGGCTGGCGCCTGCACGCTTCTCGTCTCTGTCTCCCGCCTCTGATAATACTTTCACATGCCAAAGCCCATGACTATCAGCTGGTAAGCTACATCCTATTAGGCAGACTCTGCAAGGTTGCCCGCATGCATACAGCGCTTGGGAGTGTAGAACGACATGTTTTGTCCTGCTGTGGCCATTCAGTCAGGGCAAAGGCCAAGCGTCCTGTTGGGATACACTGTGTAGGCAAATATGCACCGCATTTCGGCACATACTCTTGACACTGCTACAGGATTATTGCCCAGCTTGCGGCGTGAGCCTCATGCCTTGTTGCCGAGGCACCATAGCTTCGCGTCACCACTCAAGAGCTGGGCGCCTCAGCTCAGAGACATTGTGCAGTCCAGCACGCATGCGGCACAGATTTATTCTCCTGCAGGCTGGCGGCTGCAGCGTCACACTCTTTCTTCCTTCCAGGGAGAGTGCTCCAGACTTCCAGAGAGGGCCAGGGTTAGGTCATAATTGGCCGAGGCAAGCCGGTTGGTCAAGCTTGCTTGTTTAGGGCAGAAAGGAGCTTGTCCTGCCGCGCAAAGCGCTGTGTCTTCCACAGGTTGAGTCTGCTAGTCAGGCAAAGCGCGCTAGCGTGTCCGTACACGGCTATGGCCAGCTTCGGGGAGGCGCCGTCCGGTGAGAAAGCCAAGGGCGAGAAGATCTTCAAGACCAAGTGTGCGCAATGCCATGTGCCGGAGAAGGGCGGCGGCCATAAGCAGGTCCGCGACGCTGCCGTGCGCAAACGGGATGGGCGGCTGACGCCGCGTGCTGCCGCCGGGTGTTCTGGGCGCGCACGTGGCGCAGAAGCGCTGCTCCGTTGCGGCTGCTCGTTGGTCAAGGCGGTGGCGGGTGCTATTCGTCGTAGCTGCCAGTTATGCGCATGCTAGCGCGATGTTGGCTTGCTATGCCGAGTTGCCTCCTGTGCCAGCAACGGTAGCAGGTTGAAAAAGCAGTGTCAGTATGCGGCGGCACTGCTGCGGTGCGACGGGGCCGGGTTCAAGATGCCGGTATCTGGGAGGGCCACACGCACACGTGCTGGAGCTGGCTCTTATGCCGCCCGCAGCACACAGCACAGCCGCGCTGGTAGCGCTTGTTCAGAAGTGGCGTCACCTGCCTATCAGTGGTCATCCGGGCTGCTTGGGAGCGCGCTCCTGTGCTGGTAGCACGTGCAGCACGCACTGTTATGTGCCGCGCGCAGCGACAGACAGTGTGCGTCTGGCGAGGTTCAAGCAGGCTGCTTGAGCGTGCAGCACGCGAAGCGCGGCGCGGCCCTGTGCCAGAGGACCTGGTGCAACCCTGCTCAAGCAGCGCGTGCGCGCAGGGCCCCAACCTGGGCGGCCTGTTTGGCCGCCAGTCGGGGACCATGGAGGGCTTCTCCTACTCAAAGGCCAACAAGGAGAAGGCAGTGCACTGGGCGGAGGACACACTCTATGACTACTTGCTGGTGCGGCACTCTCTTTTGAGCCTGCAAGGTCTTTCTCCTGCAGGCTGCCTGCGCAGATTGCAAACCTGCCTGACACTCACGTCCCCTGCAGCCTGTATCGTTTACTGTTCGTGGTACACACGCGATTACTTGCACCTTGACACACAGTGCAGGGCATCGCATGTGCCAGCAGCCAGGGCATGCATCTGACGTGTGTTTGTTGCTGTTGCGGCAGGCACCAAAGAAGTACATCCCGGGTGTGCAGCGCTACGTTTTTTTGCTGTTTGAGGCCCAAACTGCTGCTGCTGTCCCATGTGTGGATACGCGACAGCTTGCAACTGCTAGCTGCTCTGCTTGTCATCTGTATGTGTCTTATATGTACTTTTGCACGTACCTTGCATGTGTGCGCGTGCTTTGCCGGCAGCGCTTGCGAGCCATACACCTGGGTTCGGTGTCAAAACTGCAAGTAATTGTGCAGAGCCGTGACAGCCAAGCTGCTAGCCTGTCGGTGTGTATCATGCTAGCTTGTGGTGTGGTGACAAGCTGCTGTCGTGCTGCCGGCAGGCACGAAGATGGTCTTTGCAGGCTTGAAGAAGCCGCAGGACCGCGCGGACCTAATTGCATACCTGAAGGAGGCGACTGCCTAGGCCATGGTGCGTCGCCACTTGCTGGGTGCGAGCTCCAAGCTGGTGCACCGGGCAGTGCATGGCGGACAGGGCACTGTCTGTGCCACAGCGATGTGCTGCTGTGCTTGTGGCAGGGTTGTTCTCACCTGTCCGTTGAGGTGCAGCTTTGGCGTGCCTGCTATTATGCCATGTGCTGTGTATTGCAAGAGAGGCTGTAGACTGAACGCATCCACACTTGGTATGCGCAGGAGCGATGCCAGGTGTGTCTGGGAGTATGAACAGCGAGGATAGCAAGCTTCAGCTGAGCTGTGTCGCGCGAGTGTGCGCGATCGCGGGAAGCCTGGCGTGACTGGCGCGCATGCTGTCGCTGGGGAGAGGGTTTATCATCGGGATTGCTTGAGGCTATTTGCTTAGGACTGGCCACTAGCATTGGCGACAAGACTGCATGGAAGCGATTACACTACCATCAAAGGTGTTGCCCAATCAAGTAATCGAGAGGCGCTGCCACTCGTCTTCTTCTCTTTCCTCCCCCCTATCAGCGAGCAGCCGCGACCGGAGCTCCCCTCTCAGCGCACACTCGTCAGACAGCCAAGTGTTTCAAGGATGGCGCTCCTGACACACCCACTGGGGTGTCAGGCCCACGCGGCGCCTTCGCGCTGCATGCAGGTGCGGGGCTGCACCACTGGTTCAGTCTCCAGTGCGGTTGCATGACGCCTTGCTCCTCACGTGTACTACATGCAAGACGGGGTCGTGACTCCCAGTGCGTCCCTCAGGCGTCGGGCTCGTCGTTTGCTGGTGGCGCGCGGCTGGGCGTGCGGCAGCGTGCACTCGCATGCCCGCGCATCGCCGCGCTGCCGGTGCGCGCGGTGCTCGCAGCAGAGGAGTTTACCGAGCGGCTGCGGTTGCACAACCTGGCGCCCCAGCCGGGCTGTAGGCGCCCCAACAAGAGGAAAGGGCGCGGCTACGGGGCGGGCCAGGTGCGGGAGCAGCACACGCCTGTGCGGGGCGTCGCAACAGTTTCTAAACTGGTGTGGGAGCAGTGGGGGTGATGTGAGGGGGTGCAGCATGCAGTGCACAGCTTGGTCAAACTACGTTGCGCTGCAGCCACTTGTGGGGTGCCGCCTCGGAGAGTCAAGCTGAGCCGTGCTGTTCCTGAGCGCCTGCCTGCGCGTTGCCCAGGGCGGCAGCTGTGGGTTCGGCATGCGCGGCCAGAAGTCGCGCTCGGGCAGCGGCACGCGGCCGGGGTTCCAGGGCGGCCAGACGCCGCTGTACCGCCAGATGCCCAAGCTCAAGGGTATCGCCGGCGGTGCGCACGCCCGCTGACGGCACGCTCTGTTCGGGCAAGCGTCGCTCGTCCTTGGAGAGACAGGGACTTGAAAGCGTGGCAAAGCAGCAAGCATGCGCCGAGGCCGGTGCCAAGGTCCTGCGGCGCGGCTGCAGAGCGTTCTCAGCCCGCTGGGCGAGCGGCGCAGGCATGAGCGCGGGCGTGCCCAAGTACGTGACGATCAACCTGCGGCAGCTGACGGAGCGCTTCGCAGAGGGCGAGACGGTGTCGCTGGAGACGCTCAAGGCCAAGCGCGTGCTCAACGTGTCGGGCAAGGAGGCCCGGCTGCCGCTCAAGGCGCGCAAGCCCCCTCCCCACTCGCGCACAGATCAGTGGCGCCACCGCCGCAGCTTCTCCGCTGCGACAGGCTGTGAGAGGTGCAGAGCGGGTTTGGGTGAACGGCGCCGTCTGCAAGTCGAGACCTGGGCTGGCAGTGCCTGCCGTCACTTGTTTGCGCCCCCGCGACGCGGAGCTGCCGGAATGCGGCCGCTTGCGGCGCGCGCAAGCGGCGCGGCGCCCTGCTAGCTGTGGCCCGCCGAGTGGCCCCGCGGCGGCGCCGAGCAGGTGCTGGCCGACGGCGAGCTGGCGGCGCCGCTGAAGATTGCGGCGGCCAAGTTCTCGGGCGCCGCACGCGAGAAGATCGAGGCCGCCGGCGGCACGGCGGTGGAGGTCCCGCAGCGCGCCGTCTGGACCAAGGCGCTCGGCAAGGAGCGCGCGGCGGCCAAGGCGGCCGCGGCGGCCGCCGCGCCCAAGCCGGCCAAGGCGCGCAAGCCCAAGAAGGAGGGCCGCTGAGCCGCGCGGGGCCGCGGGGCGCGGAGCGCGTGCGCTGGGCGCGCTGTGGGGCACGCAAACGTGCGCGCGTGTCTGGCGGTTTCCAGCTGGACGTCGACATGTAGTGCTGCTTGACCTCTGCCAGTGTGTCCGCTGCCAGCGGGTGGACGCTGCGCATGCCTTCATGAAAGCCATGTTCCTTGTAAGCCATTTCATGCGTGCTTCGATCTGCACTTGCGACATGCTGGCCTGGAGCAGTATTGGGCTGCTGCTTGCGGCTAGCCTCGAACGCAAAGAGCATGTCTCCTCAACACACCACTCCCCGACAGCATTATGCGTGTGCTGCCCCCAAACAAGGCCGCCCACCACCGGGATAGCGATACGCCTGCTGACAGTAGCAGGCAAGCACGCGAGCTGCGCTCAAAGCCTGCCCCGCCCCAGTTACATTCTGCGGCAAGCGCAGCTCATCCTGCATGCTCTGCGGCGCCCAGGCAGCCAGCAGCAGGTGCAACTGCAGCCAATACAGCAACTCCGCCCCTCTGTGCCCGCGCCTGGCACTGCACCAGCCCAACAGCGTACAGCCAGCTCCACGCACACTCAGGGACAGACTTCCCTGAAACGAACCTGACATCGCGGAAGAGTACAGCAACCCTGCTCAGCCTGGACACGGCCCTCAGCCCTTTCAGTTGCCTGGCCGACACTGGGCACAGGTTCAGCTGACCTCACATGCAGTCTCCGTGAGCACTCCCTCGCGACTGCAAACGCAAGGCGCATGCCTGCCTGCCAAGGCCGTGTGCACAGCAGGCGCGCTACAGCTCGGCCGTGACGGCCTTCACAAAGCTGGCGGTGGTGCCGGAGCCGCCGATGTCGGGCGTCTTGATGGAGGCGGGCGCGTCCTTCAGCACCGCCATCACCGCCCGCTCCAGCCTGGCGCAGGGCACAGCCGGCCTCACGCTGCCCGTCTCGTGCACTCCCCCAGCGCCCCCATAGCAGACGATGCTTGTTATGGCGCTCGCGGAGCTTGCAGTGAAGGCCTGTCGCTGCTGTGACGCAGCTGTAGATGTTGCTGCTGTGACGCGCGTGAGCGCATGCGGAGTGCCGCGCGCAGCGTTTGCACAGACACCGGCCTCTGGCCGGCTGCGCGCGCGCGCGCATGCGCCCGACCATGCGACACAGCGGCCGACCCCGCTGGAAGGGGCAGGCCACCGCCTGCTCTCAGCGCGAGCAGGGCGTGCAGGGTGCAATGGGTAGGGTTAGGGGTAGGGCCGCACGCACCTGTCGGAGAAGTCCGGCAGGTTGAGGTGGCGCAGCAGCATGGCGCCGGCCAGCAGCGCGGCGGTCGGGTTGGCGATGCCGCGGCCGGCGATGTCCTTGGCCACGTGCCGCGCGCCCTGCTCGAACACGGCGCACTCGTCGCCCACGTTCACGCCCGGCAAGATGCCCGGCCCGCCCGTCAGGCCCGCCACCTGCGCGCCGCACGGCCGGTCGGCGCGGCCCGCGCCCAGAGTGGTAGAGGCAGGGCTAGGGTATACAGTTGGGTTTAGGCACTCACGCCCAAAGCGCGGCGGTCGTGCGGCGGGCGCTGCGGCATGCCGTCGAGCAGGCATGCGCCTGGGCCATAGCAGGCCTGGCAAGCGTGGAGCTTGCCAAGCGGGAGCGCAAGCACCGCAGGCAATGCAGGGGCCCGAGGAGGCGAGCGCGGGCAGGGCGCGCACCACGTTGGCGACCAGGTTGCCGTACAAGTTTGGCGTCACCTGCGCCGGCGCCCTCCGCAGCTGAGGCGCGCACCCGGCATGACCCAGGCAGCTTACCATAGCACACCAGGCGCATGGGCTGCTAGCCGAAATCAACTCACAACAGATCAAGCGGCACGGTAGCTATCACGCTTCCGCCCGTTCATGGAGTCGGTCAGCTGGCAATGCGTGTCTGCCCAGGCAGGACGGATGGGCGCGTGCGCCCGGCGCGCGGCGGCGCCCGGGGCGCCTTGGGGGCAGGGCGGGGGACGCGCCATGACGTCAAACTGGCTGGGCCGCCCAGCCAGCTGCATGCACGTGTTGTCCACGATCATCTCCTCCGCCTTGATCATGGGGTAGTGCTTCGCCACGTCCCGGAACTCCTGCGTGCGCGCGCGCGCGCGGACGCTGCCCCTCTCAAGTACCCGGTGCGCGTCGGGCAGCCGTGTCATAAGAAGCTGCGCGTGCAGCCGAACCCTGGGGATCCCAAATGCGCGCACAAGCTGCCGCAGTAACCACCCGGTGCACGTCAGCAGCCGTGTGATGAGATATTGCACGTGCGGCCGACTCCTGCACATGCATGCTGACGCCCGGGTCTGCAGAATCCGGCTGGGGTGGCGGTCCTCAGGGGCGCGGCGCGCCCCGCGGGGCACACCGCACGCCTTTCAAACGGGGCCCGCGGGCTCGGCGCGGGCGGCGCGGCGCGCGCGGCCCACACCTTGAGAAAGAGCCCGTCGCTGAGCTTCATGATGTTGGCCTTGTGGATGGCCGTGACCTTGCGCCGGTTGTTCAGGAACGCAAACCCGAACGCGTACTCCACCGTGCGCCGCGACTTCTCCGCCGTGATCACCTGCGGCGCCGCGGCGGCCCTTGCGGCCTGGCGCAGGGACGGAGGCGCGCCGGGGGCGGTCGGGCGCGCAAACGACCTACCCGTTGCTCCTCTGACTGCAGCCTGTTCAGCAGCAGGCCCTGCACCTGCCTGCTTGGCCATGGCGGCGCTCGGAAGGAGACCTCCGGAGCGGAGCACATCAGCGCGCATGAGGGGCGCACACACACGGCCGTGCAGAGGATGTCTCAGCACGTCAGCGTCTACCCCGCGCACGTCTCTGCTCAAGCCCACTCAGGCCGCAGCACAGAGACTCGACTGCTTGACCTGCTCTACCCTACCCTATGTCAGGCCTCAGGGTAAAACCTCGGCCGCCGGCCGTGACGCAGAGCGCGTGGGGCGAGCGCGCCTTGATGCTCTCGATGACGTCCTCCACCACCTCGTGCTCCAGGCCGGAGTACTCGCCCTCCGTGTTTTCCCTGCCGCCGCGCCGCCGCGCCGTCAGCCACGCGCGCGGCGTGCCGTCCCGCCCGCGGCCGTGCGGCCCCAGCGCCCTCGACTGCGTGTTCATCGCCTCTTGAGCAGACCCTCTCCTACAAGCTTGTAAATGAAGTGTGTCAAAATTACCGCACTGCAGCACCGCGCTCGAGCAGTAGAACTATCAGCCTCGCTTCATGGGGGGCCACGGCACTGTTCACAACAGAGGGCATGCGCGCCTGATGACGACGACGTCCACGTCGGAGAAGCGCGAGGGGACGCCGGCGATGTTGAAGCCGTGCACGAGGTTGACGTGCAGGTCCAGCACCTTGCGCAGCTGCACGTTGAGGCTCTGCGTGCTCGTGTTGTCCGCGGACAGCGGCGTGAACAGCGTGCCCTTCAGGCAGACCTGCGCGCAGCGCGCCCCGCGCGCGCTCGTCAGTGGGACTTTGACCCTAGGCCTATAACACTTTGAGCAGAGTGACAACACGCCATGCTTAGCCAGCAAGGCGGTGAGGCAGCACGGCCTCATGCGCTAAAAAACTCAGACTGTCCTGCTCTGTCAACAGCAAAGTCAGAGCTCTACTCCAAGATGAGCATCACAAACCGCCCAGGGCTGACCACTGTGCGGTGTGCCCCAAAAGGGGGGCGCGGGAAACGCACCCGGTTCCTGCGGATGGAGTCGAGCACGTCCTCAGGTATTTCCGTGTTGGGGTGGCCATACAGGTCGCTCCCAGACACGCTGTCAAACCTGCCGCGGGCGCCCGGCCCGTCAGCCTCGCCACGCGCGCCCAGCTGCACTCCCGGCTTCAGAAGGCTCGCTGTGTGCCGGCTGGGCGCGGGCCTGGCGGCTGGAGGGCGGAGCAGCTTGGTGAAAGCTCAGCAGAGGCGTGCCTGCGCTGTCTGCCCTGCTTGGCAACGTCACTGTCCATACAGAGCAAGTTTGGCGCGCGTGGGCGCACTGCTCAAACTGAACGGGCGCCTTGAGCGCGTCGAAGACTTCGCGGACCGCCGCGCTGACCTCTGGCCCGATGCCATCCCCGGGAATCAGCGTGACCTTCTGTATCTTTGCGTCGCCCGGCGACGGCACGTAGCAAATCCTCGTGCGGACCTGCGCGCCGCGCGCCGCACGGCTGAGGGCGCTGCACCCCTTGAAGCAGGCTCCCAAGTGTGGTGAAAGCTTCACTGTGCACCCGTCCGTTCTGGGGTATAGCAGCGGCACACGAGGTGCGCCGCAGCAGCAGCTCTGTGAGCGAGCACACCTGCTCAAGCTGGGACGCCAACGCGGGCGCAGCCGAGCGCAGGCGGCCAAGACCTAATACCGCGGCGCCCGCGCGCCGGAGCATTGTGCTTGCCGTCGCCTGGCTCCGGCCAGTATCTGAGCAGGGACGCAACCAGCTGCCCAGGGGCCCGAGGCGTGCGCCTGATACGCCAAGCTAGCTCTGCACCAGCAAGTGGGGCTCGTGTGCAAGCCCGGGGAGCATGTGCAAGTGCGAGCTCTGGCCCCTCGCTGTTCAGTTGCTCCAGAGCAGGCGCCCACCGACCAGCATTGCCAGTTCTATAATAGGTCTTGTCAAGGGTTGACTTGTACTCCCCCTCCTAACGCTCTCACTTCTCACCGCCGGCCTGTGCTTATCGGCAGGAGGTGCTGTGCAAGCAGTTGCAGGTCTGCCGCAGGGAGGCACGCCGCAGCAGCGCGGGCGCGTGCTTGACTTGTGCGTTTAGGGTTTGCAACCATGAGGAACGCACTGCTGCGCGCCGGCGCCCTGCTGCGAGCTTCTGGAGCACACTTGGGCCCGTCTGCATCCAGGTGGGGCGCCAGCAGGAACCCAAGTCTTGTCGGGGCATCCCGGCGCTCTCCGCAGGCCCACTGACGGTCCCCACTCTGCCTGTTTGGCCTCTGTATGGCCACAAGTATGCCACATACTTGTGCTGTGGACACGGCGTGTGACTCGCTGCCGGGCACTGTGCTTAGCTCCACCGCGCTGGCTTGGCCTGCAGCAGCCGTCCCCTTATGTGTAGCGTACTAGGCAAGCAGTGCTGTCTGTGGTGCTGTGCACACGTCCACTTCCTGCACAGAGACTGTATGTATGCGGCGGCGGCATGACTGCAAGCAATATGCACTGCCTCTGGCACGCCTGCTTATGCTGCTCATCTGGCACTCGGCGTCAGGCTCCGCCGGGGAGCAGCACTACAAGTGTCCCTAGCCTGCGTGGTGTGCCTACGAGGGGGCGTGGCTGAGTGCACTGGGCAAGGTGCGGGTGCCAGCAGAGTCGCTCTGGAAGTGGCATGCTTGACAACCTGGCTGCGGCGCAGGCAATACAGCAGCCAGGCGCCCATCACAGCAACGCTGTTCCCTGGAGACGGCATCGGGCCGGAGATTGCGGAGGCTGTGAAGAAGGTCTTCAAGGCAGCGGACGCGCCGATCGAGTGGGATGAGCAGTACATTAGCAAAACGGCAGACCCGCGGACAAACAGTTTCATCACCCGGGAGAACCTGGACTCGGTGTTGGTGCGCCCTCTGCTGCCCCTGTGAACGCCGACACGAAGTCCAGGACTAAGCAAGTTCTAGTATTGTGTGTGCATTTTGTAAGAGCTAGCGAAGTGGGTGCTTGTTGCGGTTGTCATGAGCAACACTGAGAGGGAATGGAGAGATTAGAAGTTTGACATGCTATCATGTGGACAGCCCCAACCAGCACAGTGCCGGGCTGACAGCACATCATGCATGCTGACGATGCCTTGACCCCGGCGCCGCAGAAACACCGCATTGGGCTGAAGGGGCCCATGGCGACGCCCATCGGCAAGGGCCACCGCTCGCTGAACCTGACGCTGCGCAAGGAGCTGCAGGTGCCAGCCCCGCGCCCAGCCGCTGGGCACCCCAGCAGCCTAGGTCACCGTGACGCGAGCACGGGATACAATAGCAGTCAGCAGCCCCTGTAGTTTGCCCCGACTGCAAGATTGCATGCGCGCTCCAATCGGCACATATCACTCCTGCAGAGCCCCTGTGATGACTGATACACCGGGATGTGGCCCTGCATGCCCAGAGGCCTCACTAGGCTGGTGCCCCAGCGCCATCATGCGCACGTTTGACGGTAAAGGGCGCACACAATGGCATGGCCACCGTGAGGGCACCAGCACAGCAGCAATGGATCAACGTCCTGTTCTTTCGGCCCATGCTTGCGTGCGGTCGCCACTGATGCATGTGAGCGCTGCTGCTGCCATGCAATAGCGGCTCGCCCGAGCCCCGGGCCTCACCTGGGCGATCTGCGGCAGCTGTACGCGAATGTTCGACCGTGCTTCTCGCTGCCGGGCTACAAGACGCGCTACGACGACGTCAACCTGGTCACCATCCGCGAGAACACCGAGGGCGAGTACTCCGGCCTGGAGCACGAGGTGGTGCCGGGCGTGGTCGAGTCGCTCAAGGCGCGCCGCCGCCCCTGCCCGGCCGCCCTTGCACGGCCCGTGCAGAGCGAGGCTGGGGCCGCGCTGCGCCATGCGCTGCAGCGTGCGCAGCCAGATGCTCGTGGGCTGCGCAAATCCGGGCGGCACCGCGTGCACCCCCACCTCGACCTCTGACCTGCCTCTGGCGAGGGTGGTCGCAAGCGCAGAGCAGGCACCGACCTGCTGCCTGCACGCGAATGCGTCGCCAGATGACCAGCATGACGTGCGCAGCACAGGTTTGTCTTTGAATATGCAACCCAGCTGCCCTCGGTCTGTGGCCTGCAACGCGCCGTGCCCCGCGCTGCCCGCACCAGTTTGCGCCGTCCCGAGTCCGCCAAAGCCTGGCTGTGGGCCTCGCTGCGTATGATTGTCAGGACGGGAAGTGGCAGGACCGCGCCCAGGGTTTCTCACCTGGGGGCCGGCGAGCGCGCTGCGCGGCGGCGCTCCGCCCGACGCGCGGCGCGGCGCCGCAGGTGATCACGCGCAAGGCGAGCACGCGCGTCGCGGAGTTTGCGTTCAAGTACGCGTCGGACAACGGGCGCAAGACGGTCACGTCCATCCACAAGGCCAACATCATGAAGATGGCCGACGGGCTCTTCATCAAGTGCTGCCGCGAGGCGCGCCCCGGGGGCGGCGGCGGCCGCAGCGGCCCCGGACGTTTGCGGGGCGGGCTTTATGGCGGGCGCATGTGGGCGGCGCTGCGCGCGCAGGGCTCTTCCGCAACAGCTTCCGGCCTTAAATCTGTGTGGGGGGGCCGCCCGTGTGGCAACCTCGTGTTGCCGGCGCCTGCTGTCGGGCGGCGCCGGAGGCGCCACGCGGGTGCTGGGAGGCGCTTGCCTGTGCAAGGCGCCCCGCCCAAGCTCTCAGCGCGGAGCTGTCTTGGCCGCTCCCGGGAAGCCCTAATTTTGGCACGCGCGGGGTTGGCGCGCTCTAGCACAGCGCCTGGCGCGCAGGCGCCTGAGGCTGGTGCGCCCGGCGGGCGGCCGCCTGGGCCCTGGGCGGCGGGCGCGGCCCGCCGGGCGCGTCAGCCCGCACGTACGCGGCGCGCATGCCGGCGGCTGAAGGTGCCGGCGTCGGCCGCGCAGGTGCACGAGAAGTACCCGAACATCGAGTACCGCGAGATGATCGTGGACAACGCGTGCATGCAGCTGGTGAAGGACCCCACGCAGTTTGACGTGCTGTGCATGCCCAACCTGTACGGCGACATCATCTCCGACCTCTGCGCCGGCCTCATCGGCGGCCTGGGCCTGACGCCCTCCGGCAACATCGGTGCGCGCGCTGCCCTCAGCTCAGAAAGAGGACCAGGGTTAGTTTATGCTTCGCCTACCCCTGGGCGCGGCGCTGCGCGCGGCCGCGCGCCGGCGCGCTGCTTCCGCCGTGCGCGCGCCCCGGCACCAGCGGTGCCGCAGGCGGCGCGCGGCGCCCTGCTTCACAGGCGCCGGCTGAGCCGGGGACGGGCGCAGCGCTGATTGTTTTGTTTGCATAGCCGGCCGGGTCTCTTCGCTCAGTTTCCTCCCTGTTGGTATTCCTCAGCGGCAGGCGCGGCGGGCCTGGCGCCGGCAGCGGCCGTGCACGACGCTGTGCTCGGCGCCGCTTGCGGCCGACCCGGCCAGCCTGGCCCGAGCGGCCTGCTGCGCTTTGTGACTACCCCAGTACCTGCCCTAACCCAACATCCTGCTCAGGGCCAGCCTCGCGCGCACAGGCGCGGACGGCCTGGCGCTGATGGAGGCGGTGCACGGCACCGCGCCCGACATTGCCGGCCGCGACCTGGCCAACCCGACCGCGCTGCTCATGTCGGGCGTCATGATGCTGCGCCACCTGGAGCTCAACTCGCACGCCGAGCGCATCCAGGCGCGGCCCCGCGCCCACGCCCGCGGCGGTCAGTGGGGGCCGCGCTGGGTGCCGTGAGGCGGGCCCGGCGTTTGCTCCTCTGCTCAAGTGCTTGCGGGCACCGATGCCACAATGATGAGCTGCACGGCCCCTACCTCGCATGGCGCGCACGCTCAGGCGAGCGGGTCACATGAAGCTGTGATAAGTGCCGCGAATAGCCTCCAAATAGCATCTAAAAGCGGCAGCGCAGAGTGGAGGCACACGTCTGTACACATGATGCGTGGAGCTTAGCCTCGCGCAATCCTGTCCGACACACCATAGTTGTTGAAGGGCCGCTGAGCTGGCCTCCGGCCGCGCGCAGTCGGCGGTGCTGGCGACGATTGCGGAGGGGCAGTACCTCACCGGCGACCTGGGCGGCAAGGCCAAGTGCTCCGAGTACACCAAGGCCGTCATCGACCACCTGTGAGCGCGCGGCGCGGGCATACCCTATACCCTACCAAGGCGCAGGCACCGGGCGTCTTTGCGGGCGCCGGGCGTCTTGGACACAGGCGGCGCAGCTGGGCGCCACTGGCGGGCGCGGCGCCCGGCTCTGGCCGCGAGGAGCTGTGGTGGGAGGCGCGCGCGCTGTGGCTGGGTGATAAATCGGGCGCGGCGCACACGCGTATGGCAAGACTCGCGTCTGCAGAGCTGCCGCAGGGACTTCTGGGCGCTGCGACGCATCGGCGATGGCACCCACAGGCAGTGCGCCAGCCGCATCGCAGCGGCCAGGCGGGCTGCCGCGTTGGCGGGGACCCCATTTGGGGTGAATTGAGTTTCCGGGCTTGGGGGCAATGCGGGGGGG
>JAABUJ010000519.1_pt1 | contig 75084 bp, 77 predicted proteins | sample 5559131 | NCBI WGS metagenome assembly JAABUJ01 (sample SAMN10711875, study PRJNA513366) | rock metagenome | isolation source: Antarctica rocks | place: Antarctica: Victoria Land, Mt New Zealand nord | collected 2016-01-07 | reverse complement strand
CGAAAGGGTCGCGATCACGGTCTCGGGGTCGTCCACCAGCGCCACTCCGCGTAGCGGCCGCAGGCCCGCGAGCGTCAGCGTGTCGTGGATCTGCATCCCGGAGACGTCGTGCGTGAGCTGGTCGGGAATCTCGTTGGGCAGCGCCTCGACGGTCAGCTCGCGCGTGACGAGCTCGACGATGCCGCCCTCCACCACGCCGGGCGCCGCGTCGACGCCCTCGAGCTCGAGGACCACCACGGCCTGGATCGGCTTGTCGAGGCGCACGCGCAGGAAGTCGATGTGCATCGGGTCGCCGGTGACGGGATGGCGCTCGAGCTCCTTGACGAGGACGGGGGTGCTGGCGCCGTCGAGCGACAGGTCGATCACCGCACCGGAGTGCGCCAGCGCGCGGCGCAGCGTGAGGGCCTCGACCTGCAGTGGCTGAGGCTCCCCCCCGCCGCCGTAGACGATCCCCGGCACCTGTCCCGCGCGGCGCAGGCGGCGAGTCGCGCGCGAACCCTGCGCCTCGCGGGCGGCGGCGGTGAGCGTGGTGGTGTCGGACTCGGCCATGGGCGGCGCCCGATGCTAGCGAACGGGTTCTCATCCGCCCGAACCGCGCTAGGCTGACTCGATGGGCTCATCCACGCAGCTCGTGCTGCTGGCGGCGATGATTCACCTCGCCGGGCTGCTGCTCGCGATGGTGCTGATTCTCCCCATCCTGCGTGATGATGACGCCCGGTTCGGACCGCCCGAGGACGGAGACGACGGCGGGGGGGGCAACGACCGCCGCCGGCCTCCGACACCGGTCGGGCCGAGTGGCGGCGGGATCCCGCTGCCTGACGCCCGGCCCGCCCGCGTGCGCATGCGGGAGCCCGCCCGCCTGGGCGACCTGCGGCCCGCGGCACCCCCCCGGCGAGGACCGGCGCGCGAGCCCGCGCGCGACCCGCGTCGAACCCCGGCGCGCCGGTAGGCGGCTCAGCGCTTGGGGCAGCTCGCGTCGCCGGGGATCGGCGCCGAGAGCTGCGAGAGCGCGACGCGCAGGCCGGAGAACGGATCGCCGCCACGGTGCACGGTGACGCACTGGACCACGGGAGGCCGGGGCGGGACCCTCCAGGCCACGCGCGCCACGCCACGGGTGCCGCCCAGCGAGAAGCGCGTCGAGGGGTCGTAGGCGAGGACCTGCACGCGCGCCCCGTCTCCCCGCGCCTGGGCGCGGAGTAGACGCACGATCGCCGCGCGCTCCGCCGTATTGGCGCTCAGGACGCGCGCGAGCAGGCCGCTCAGCACGAAAAAGGCGAGCGCCGCGAGCACGATCAGGAGGATGCGGGCGGCGCGCGACACGAGTCGGCATCTTCCCCGACCGGCGACGCGAGCCGGTTCTCGCGCCGCCGAGCCGGGTAGGCTCCCCGGCGATGAAGCTCCTCTACAAGCCGTTCGGGATCACCTTCGGCATCCTCGCCGGCGTCCTGTCCCAGAAGCTCTTCGAGTTCATCTGGTCGAAGATCGACGACGAGCAGCCCCCTGAGGCGACGACCAAGGTGGCGCCCATGGGCAAGGTGCTCGGCGCTGCCGCCGTGGAGGGCATCACCTTCAAGGTCACCCGCGCCGCCGTAGACCGCTACGGGGCGCGCGGCTTCGAGCACCTCACCGGCGTGTGGCCGGGCCCGAAGGTCCCCGACCCGGAGTAGGGCCTCGCAGGACGAAGCCGCGCTCGGCCAGGGTGCCGAGGGCGTCCTCGAAGGCGGTGAAGTCGCGGCGGAGCAGCAGCTCGAGCGGGCGTCCGCTCGGTCCGCTCGCCCGCACCCAGCGGCGTAGCACCGCGGCTCCCGCTCGCTCCTCGGCCTCCGCGAGCAGGTCGAGCAGGATCGGTATCTCAGGACGGTGCTCGAGCTGACCGGAGACCACCATGAGCGGATCGGCGTCGAGCATGGCGCAGAGCTCCTCGTCGGAGAGCCCGAGGAGGTCCATCAGCCGTGCCGCGCCGCCCGAGGCGCCCATGCTCAGAAGAGCTGGTTCTCGCCGCCGAAGACCTTGCTCACCGAGCCGTCCGTGAAGATCTCGCGGATCGAGTTGGAGAGCAGGTCGGCGCACGAGAGCACCTGCACGTTCTCCGGCGTGCCCGGGCGGGCCGGGATCGTGTCGGTCACCACGATGCGCTCGAAGCCGGAGGAGGCGAGGTTCTCCCACGCGTTGCCCGAGAAGACGGCGTGGGTGGCGGCCGCGAACACGCGGGTCGCGCCCTCGTCGAGCACCGTCTGCGCCGCCGCCTTGAGCGTTCCCGCCGTGTCGATGATGTCGTCGACGATCACCGCGGTGCGGCCCTTGACGTCGCCGATCACGTAGCCGATCTCCGCCACCTGCTGGGCGGGGCGCTCCTTGGTCAGGAGGGCGAGGGGAGCGCCGATCTTCTCGGCGAACTTCTGGTTGAGCTTGGCGCGCCCGACGTCGGGGGCGACCACCACGAGGTCCTGGAGGCCCTGGTCGGAGAAGTACTGGCTGAGCATGAAGAGTGCGGTCATGTGGTCGAGGACCACGTTGAAGAAGCCCTGGATCTGCCCGGAGTGGAGGTCCATCGTCACGATCCGGTCGATGCCCGCCGCCTCGAGCATCCGGGCCATGAGCCGGGCGGTGATGGGCTCGCGCGGGGCGGATTTCTTGTCCTGGCGCGAGTACCCGTACCAGGGCGTGACGGCGATGACGCGGTGGGCCGAGCCGCCCTTGGCCGCGTCGACCATGGCCAGGAGCTCCATCACCGCGTCGTTGGCCGTGAGGCCCAGATCGGGGTTACCGCAGGTGGGCTGGACGATGAACACGTCGGCGCCGCGGATCGACTCCTGGTAGCGGCAGTAGACCTCTCCGTTGGAGAAGGTCTTGAGCGTCACGCCGCCGAGCTCGACGCCGAGCTTCTCCGCGATCTTGTGGGCTAGCGGCTGGTTGGCCCGCCCCGAGAACAGCATGAGGCGCTTGCCGTACCCGGTCTCCAGCGCCGTGCGGGGAGTCGCCTGCGTGCCCAGCGCGCTCATCTGCGAGCGAGTCTACGGAAGGGCACGGACGTCACGTTCGCGGCTTGCCCGCTCTGCGCTCAGCGTACCCCTCGACGTTGCGCTGGCGCGCGCGGGCGATGCCCAGGGCGCCGGGAGGAACGTCCTCACTCACGACCGATCCGGCGCCGGTGTAGGCGCCGTCGGCCAGGGTGACCGGCGCGACGAGCGTCGTGTCGACGCCCGTGCGCACCCCTGCGCCGATCCTCGTGCGGTGCTTGGCCTGCCCGTCGTAGTTCGCGGTGATCGTCGCCGCTCCGAGGTTGCTCCCCTCCCCCACGTCGGCATCTCCGATGTAGGAGAGGTGCGGGACCTTGGCGCCCGCTCCGATCTCCGAGTTCTTGATTTCGACGAAGGTGCCGGCCTTGGAGCGCTCGCGCAGGACAGCGCCGGGGCGGAGGTAGGCGAACGGCCCGACCGTCGCCCCCGCCCCGACCTCGCACCCGGTGAGGTAGGAGTGGGGCACGCTCACCTCCTCCGCGAGCGTGGCGTCGATGAGCGTGGAGGACGGGCCGATCCGGCAGCGAGGCCCGACGCGCGTCGTCCCGTGTAGGCAGGTGAAGGGCGCGATGACCGCGTCGGCCTCGATCTCCACCCCGGCGTCGATGAGCGTGGAGCCGGGGTCGAGGAGCGTGACGCCGGCGCGCTGGTGGGCGGCGTGGATCCGGCGCTGGGCGTGGGCGCTGACCTCGGCGAGGTCGACGCGGTCGTTGACCCCGAGCGTGAGCGTCGGGTCGGCGAGCTCCAGCGCGGCGACGGTCCGGTCGGCGGCGCGCAGGAGCGGCAGGACGCCGGGGAGGTAGAGCTCGCCCTGGGCGTTGTCCGCCTCGAGCCGGCCGAGCGCGCCGCGCAGCGGCTCGCAGTCGAAGGCGTAGATCCCGGCGTTGATCTCGTCGATGGCGAGCTCCGCCGCGGTGGCGTCGCCCGCGACCTTGGTCTCCACGATCCGCTCGACGCTCCCGTCGGCAGCGCGAACCACCCGGCCGTACCCCGAGGGGTCGGCGAGCCGGGAGGTGACGAGGGTTGCGCCCGCGTCGCCGGCGGCGTGAGAAGCGGCGAGCTCCTCGATCGCCTGAGCGGTGAGGAGCGGGACGTCGCCCGAGAGCACGAGGACCGGCGCATCGGCTGCGAAGTGCCCGGCGGCCGCGCGGACCGCGTCGCCGGTGCCCCTCGGCTCGTCCTGGATCGCGAGCTCGACGCCGAGCGGAAGGGCGGCCTCGAGCGCCCGATCGGGGGCGTCGACGACGACGACCCGGGCCGCACCGGCGGCCTGCGCCGCCGCGATCACCCAGAGCAGCATGGGGCGCCCGCACACGGGATGCAGCACCTTGGGCAGAGCCGAGCGCATGCGCGTGCCGCGTCCGGCGGCGAGGATGACGACGACCGGCGCGCTCACGAGCTCGATGCTAGCCACGGCCTAGAATCCGCAGTCCCTGGGGAGTGGTGTAATTGGCAGCACGAGAGCCTTTGGAGCTTTAAGTCCGGGTTCAAGTCCCGGCTCCCCAGCTCCTCGTCTCAGTGCGCCTGCGTCGCCACGCGCGCCTCGCTCGGCGCGACGCTCCCGCCGCTGTACCGCTCGGGTTCGGCCTCGAACGCGTGCAGGCAGTGCTCGGAGCAGAAGAAGTACGTCTCCCCCGCGACGTCCTTGCGCAGCGCCTTGGAGCGGTCGACCTTCATGCCGCACACCGGATCGCTCACCCCGCGGCGCACGGTCAGCGCGAACAGCGCCGCGAAGATGACGAGCCCGAGGAGGTTGAGGAAGACCTTGTAGTCGAAGGCGAGGTGGCCGAAGATCTCGCCGCGGCTCGGGCGCGTGTGGGGGATGATCCCCAGGCCGCTGAAGAGCCCGTCGACGATCAGCGCGGCGATCACCATCGTCGCGAACATCAGCGCGGTGATCCGCAGCGCGAACGCGGTGCCGTAGTACTTGCGGTAGATCGCGATGATCGGCAGGACGATCAGGTCGGCGAAGATGAACGCCATGACGCCGGCGAAGGAGATACCGCCCGACCACAGCACGGCGGCGAGCGGCACGTTCCCGACGGAGCAGACGAAGGAGAGCACGGCGATGATCGGCCCGATCACCGCTCCCCACAGGAGCTGCACGACGCCCGGAGCGCCCTTGAGGAAGAGCCCGTTGAAGAAGTCGTTGCCGAGCAGACCGATGAAACCGGCGAGCAGGAACCCGATCCCGATCTCCTTGTAGAGCATCTGCCAGTCGCCGCGGAAGTTGTGCGCGACGTCCGACCACGCCGAGGCGCTCGTGAGCCGCTCGCGCCAGCCCATCTCCTCGCCCGCCATGTGGTGCTGATGGCCGGGGTCGGCCTGCTCGGCGTGCTCGCGCGCCTCCGCCTCGAGCTGGCGCGAGACGAACAGCCGCAGCCCTCCCCACATCAGGCCGATCATCACGAGACCCCCGAGGTACTCGGCCAGCGCGAACTGCCAGCCGATGAGGATCCACAGCACGAGCCCGAGCTCCCACACGAGGTTCGTGGAGGCGAACTGGAAGGCCAGGGCGCTCGTTGCCGAGGCGCCCTTCTGGAAGAGCGACTTCGCGATCGCGATCGCCGCGTAGGAGCAGGAGGAGGAGGCGGCGCCCAGGCCGGTCGCCCGGGCGATCGGCGCGAGGCCCTCGCCCGAGAGCGCCGACTCGATCCGCGCGCGCGGCACCCACGCCTGCACGACCGCGGAAATCGCGAAGCCCAGCACTAGCGCCCACCACACCTCGTATGCCATGAGGAACGCCTGCTCGAAGCCCTTCAGGATGATGTGCAACACGCCCATGCCGGAATTATATACCCCTCCCCCGTATTATGCTCCGACGCTCCCCGAGTACCACGGTGATACCGCCTGTGCATGGCGTGGCAGCAACGAGCTCGGGGCGGGTCGCGCAAGCGCGCCCGGGACGCTGCGCCTCCGCCCAGAGGAGGCGGACGTGATGGGCCGCGCGTGTCCCCCGGCGCAGAACGCTGCAGACGCAAGGATCCGGACACGTTCTTCATCGGTACCCTCCCCTGGTATGAGCAGCTGTTCGATTCGCGCTTGGCTGAGGAGCTCGCGCCACCCGCTCGTGGCGCTGGTTCTCGTGCTCGCCCTCTCCGGAGCGCTCGCCGTTCATCACGGCGCCCCCATGGCGATGCACATGGCCGGCGGTGTCTGTCTGGCCGTGTTCGCGGGCGCCGTCGTGCTAGCGCGACGGCGGGTCGGCTCCCTTCGTGTGCGCTGCCTGCGTCCCCGGACGTTGCGTCCGGTCTCTCGGCCGGTCCCCGCCGGTCCGGAGCCCCGGGCACGCGCTGGACCGATCCTTCTGCAGGTCATGCGGCTCTGAGTTCGAGCGCTCCGCGCCACGACTCATCCAACTCCCTGAACCGAAGGAGCACTCCAAATGCGAAAGCGACTGCTTTCCCGCTGGACGACCGTCATGGTCCTCACCGCCCTGGCCGGGCTGATCGTCGCCGGGTGTGGCTCGAGCACGTCCTCGAGCACCGGCAACACCGCCGACCGGGCGTTTCTGAACGACATGACCCCGCACCACCAGTCGGCCATCGAGATGGCCCGCATGGCACAGAAGCAAGCTGAGCATCCTGAGATCAAGAACCTGGCGGCCTCGATCGTCGCCGACCAGCAGTCCGAGATCGCCCTGATGGCCAAGCTGGGGAGCCAGATCAAGGGCGGCGACGCGAAGTCGACGCTCGGCATGAACATGCACGCCATGGGCATGGACATGAACATGGGCGCCCTGATGAACGCACGCCCCTTCGACCGGGCGTTCATCGACGACATGGTCCCCCACCACCGCGGAGCGGTCGAGATGGCGAAGATGGAGCTCGCGCAGGGCAAGAACCCCCAGGCGCGCGCCCTCGCTCAGCGCATCATCGACTCCCAGAGCAAGGAGATCGGCGAGATGAACCAATGGCGGACACGCTGGTACGGCGGCCCAGTGCCGGCGATGAGCCCCGGAATGGACATGCACTCCAGCCATTGATCTCGCAGCCGCGGGCGAGGTGTCGCGGTGGCGGCTGGTTGTGGCGGCTCTTGGCGTCGCCGGGCTTCGGCTCGGCGGCGTCAGACCGCCAGCAGGAGTGCGACCCGCTGCCTCGCGGCAGCGAGAACGCCGCGCCCCCGCTTGCCTGAATAGCTGAGCGGCCTTTCAGCTAGAGTGCGTGGGATGGCTCATGGCCCCCTACGCACCGCCGATGCGCTCGACGCCGACTTCGCGGGCGCGGTGGCTGACACCATGCAGGCGCTGGCGACGCCCAGCAGGGTTCGCATCCTGGGACAGCTGCGTTCCGGAGGGGTGAGCGTCAACGAGCTCGCCGACGCGGTGGCCATGGAGCCCTCAGCGGTCTCACAGCAGCTGCGGCTGCTGCGCCACCTCGGCTTCGTCGTGGGGCGCCGTGACGGGCGCCATGTGCTCTACGACCTGTATGACGATCACGTCGCGCACCTCCTCGACGAGGCGATCTCTCACGTCGAGCATCTCCAGCTCGGGCTGGCCGGACGCACCGGCAGGCGCGGCGCGAAGGTGACCGCATGAGCTCCACCCCGCCCAACGTCGAGGCGCACGAGCACGCTCACGACCATGACCACGAACCCGAGGGCCACCATCACAGCCACGGGCTCGTCGATCCGTCGATCAAGCGCTCCCGCGACGGGCTGCGCGTCGTCGGCGTGTCGCTCGCGCTGCTCGGCGTCACCGCGATCGTCCAAGCCGCGATCTACGTGGCCACCAACAGCGTCGCGTTGCTGGCCGACCTCATCCACAACGCCGGCGACGCGCTGACCGCGGTGCCGCTCGCCGCCGCCTTCCTCCTACGCTCAGACCGCGCGGAACGGGGCGCCGGCCTGGCAGTGGTGCTAACCATCCTGGCCAGCGCGATCGTGGCCGGAGTGTTCGCCGTCGAGCGGATCTTCAACCCGCTCCCCCCCGCGCACCTCCTCGCCCTCGGCCTCGCCGGTGCGGTCGGCGTGATCGGCAACGCCATCGCCGCACGCGTGCGACTCAGCGGCGGTCGACGCCTCAACAGCGCCGCGCTGATGGCCGACGGCGCGCACGCCCGCAGCGACGCGATCGTCTCCGTCGGCGTGATCCTGTCCGCGATCGTCGTCGCCGTCGGCGTCCCCATCGCCGACCCCATCATCGGCCTGGCCATCACCGCTCTCATCCTGCGCATCACCTGGGAGAGCTGGAACACGGTGCGCGGACACGACGACCACCACCACCACTAGCCAGCGGGCTTCGCGCCTGCCGTTTCAAGCTGTGCTCGCCGTGATTCCCAGCCCGCCGACCAACGGCTTTCATCTCGGGCCGGTCTTCGTGCATTTCTACGGGCTGTGCTACGTCGTGGCCATCGGCGCCGCCATCGCGCTCACCCGGCGACGCTGGCGCGCCCAGGGCGGCGATCCCGAGCTGGTCTATGAGGCAGCGATGTGGGGTGTTCCGGCCGGGATCCTCGGCGGCCGTCTCTACCACGACATCACGAGCTGGAACGAGGTGCCGCACACCTGGTGGGGCTGGCTGGCCGTATGGCAGGGCGGCCTGGGGATCTGGGGCGGCATCGCCGGCGGGGCGCTCGCCGCGATCGTCCTCCTGCGCCGCCGCGGCGTCGATGTCCCGCGCTTCATGGACGCCACCGCCCCCGGCCTACTGGTCGCTCAGGCCGTCGGCCGAGTCGGCAACTACTTCAACCAAGAGCTCTTCGGCGGCCCCACCACCCTGCCGTGGGCGCTTCGGATCAGCCCCTCGCACCGCCCGGCCGGTTACGTCGCTAACCCCACCTTCCATCCCACCTTCCTCTACGAACTGCTGTGGAACCTCCTGCTCGCCGGCGCCCTCGTCTGGCTCGGGCATCGTCGCCGTATCCGCGCCCCCGGCCTGTTCGCTCTCTACGTCGCCGGCTATTCGGCCTTTCGCATCATCGAGGAGCTCCTCCGCGTCGACCCGGCCCATCACCTCTTCGGCCTGCGCCTGAACCTCTACGTCGCCGCCGCGCTCACTCTCATCGGACTCGGCTGGTTCATCCGCACGCAACGACCACGCGCCAGGTTGGGACGACGCGGACGCGCGACAGGACTGCTCGCCGCGGGCTGGGCCACCTACGCCCTGACCGGCTGCGGACACGCCGGTTACCCGCCGCCCGCGAGACTCGCGCACCCTCCTGCCTCAGCAGCGCTCCGACTCCAGGCTACGCCGATCGCCGACATTCCGCTGATGAGTACCGCCATAGAAGCCGCCGGCGAGGGCCGTCGGACCTGAGGTCCGCTTCAAGCGCTCGGGAGACGGGCGCGGAACGCACCTCCGTCCGCGCTGGAAAGGCAGACGACGTCCCCTCCGGTGGCGCGAGCCAGGCGGCGCGCGAGCGCGAGGCCGAGGCCGGCGCCTCCTCCCGGACCGCCGCCGCCGACGCCGGGCTCGAAGATCCGCTCGCGTTCCTCCTCGGGTACGCCGGGACCGTCGTCCCGGACGGTGAACAGGACCGCCCCGTCCTCGGCGGCGACACCCAGCCTCACCCGGCGACGCCCGTGCCGGCAGGCGTTCTCGACCAGCGGCGCGAGCACCCGCTCGGCGAGGTCCACGTCGACGCCGACCCGCAGCGGCGTCGAGGGCGGCTCGAGGTGGACCTGCACGCCGCGCTCGGAGGCGAGCGCCACGCACGCCTCGGTCGCCCGCGCCGCAGCCCGCGCCGCGTCGCCCGAGCCGCGTGGGAGGGCGGCGTCGGCACGGACGGCCAGCAGCAGCGTCTCCAGCGTTCGCTCTAGCTGCGCTGCCGCCGCGCGGACCGCGCCGAGCGCCTCGCGGTACTCCGCGGGCGAGCGCTCGCGTCGCAGCGCGAGCTCGGCCTCGGCGACGACCTTGGCCAGCGGTGTGCGGAGCTCGTGGGAGAGCTCGGCGGAGAAGCGCTGCTCGTGGCGCAGGCTCGCCGCGAGGCGGTCGAGCAGCGCGTCGAAGGTGGCGGCCAGCCGCGTGAGCTCGTCCCGGGGCGGACCGAGCGCGAAGCGGCGGTCGAGGTCGTGCTCACCCCACTCCGCCGCCGCGCTGGTCATCCGGGCGACGGGGCGCAGCGCGCCGCCGATGACCCCGCGGGCGGCCAGGCCGACGAAGATGAGGACGAGGGCGGCGAAGATCAGCGAGCCGACGAGCGCGGTGTGCGCCGTGCGCTCGTAGGGAACCAGGGATTCGCCCACCACCAAGGTGCCGAGGCGGCGTCCGCTCCCGACGATGGGGACGGCGTAGAGCCGCGTGTCGCTTGCGCCACTCGTGACGAAGCGTCGCGGTCCGCCGGCCAAGGAGTCCGCCCGCGCCTGGTCGCCCGCCAAAGCCCGCGGCCGCTCCAGCGCGAGGCGCTCCGCGTATATCCACGCCTGGCTGTCGAGCGCCGCCGCGTCGGGCGCCTCGCCCACGCGCAGCCGTCCGTTCAGGGTGGAGAGCGTGGCGAGCTCGGCGGCGGCCCGCGTTCGGAGCAGGTTGTCGGCGTCGCGCGCGAGGCGCTGGTCGAGGAAGAGGTTGAACCCCGCGGTGAGCGCAGCGAGGGTCGCCAGCGCGCCGACGAGCACGACGACGAGTAGACGGGACCGCAGGCCCCGTGGACGCAGCCGGCTCATTCCAGCCGATAGCCCACGCCGTGCGCGGTGATGATGCGCGGCGCTGCGGGCAGCTGCTCGAGCTTGCGCCGCAGGCGGGCGACGTAGACGTCGAGCGTGTTGTCGTGCACGATCGCGCCGTCGGGCCACGCGGCGGCCACGAGCTCCCTACGGCGGACCGTCGCACCCGGCCGGGAGGCGAGCGGGGCGAGCAGGCGGAACTCGGTCGGCGTGAGCGGGACGGTGGTCGCTCCGCCGCTCACCGCGTGGCGGACGGGATCGAGCCGTACGCCCTCGAGCTCGGGGGCGGCCTCGGGAGCACCTCGCCTCAGGAGCGCCCGCAGGCGGACGACGAGCTCCGAGAACGCGAACGGCTTGATCACGTAGTCGTCCGCCCCCGCGTTGAAGCCGGCGACGCGGTCGACGACCGCGTCGCGAGCGGTGAGGAAGAGGACCGGCGCGTGGACGCCGCGGGCTCGCAGCGCCTGGCAGACGTCACGTCCGTCGGCGTCGGGAAGGCCGATGTCGACGACGAGGAGGTCAGGCGTCGCCCGACCCACCGACGCCATCGCCTCGGCGCCCGTGGCGACCGTCTCCACCGCGAAGCCCTCCTCGCCGAGGCCGCGACGCAGCAATCCGCGCAGGTCGGGATCGTCTTCGACGACGAGGATCGTCGGGACGCTCACTTCGAGACTACGGTAGCCGCAGCCGCGCCTGGCACTCAGGAGCCCGACGTGCCAGGCCATGGCTCCGGAGCGAAGAGGGTGAGTGCTTCCCCGCACTGCGGGCAGCACTCACCGCGAAGGAGCAGCTCCTCGGCGGCCGATGTGTACCAGGACTTCCCGCAGCGCTCGCAGCGCAGTGGCGCGTCCTTGGGCGGCTGGCTGCCCGGGTCGCCGGTGGTCACTGCTCGCGGAGGATCGCGCCGAGCGGCAGCCTTCGCAGGCCGCGTGCCGCGAGCCCGGTGGCGATGATGGTGGCGAGGATCGCCGCGCCGGCGAGGGCGCCGAGGAAGACCCACGGGATCGCCAGCGCGTCGGGGGGCGGGTCGAAGACGTGTTGGAGCATGGCGACGAGCATCTCGGAGAGCAGCCAGCCGAGCACGGCGGCGAGGAGGAGCCCGGCCCCGAGCACGATCCCCGCCTCGGTCCACAAGAAGGCCGAGATGTTGCGCAGTGGCGCACCGACGGCCGCCATCGTGGCGAACTCCTGGCGGCGCTCGGAGATCCCGAGGGCGACGAACAGGCCCATCGCCCCGGCGGCGAGCAGGATCGCAAAGGCCTGCTCGATGCGGCTGATGCCGGTGAGATCCACGGTGGTGATCGAGCTCGCGGTCTGGGCGTTCTGCTCCTTGATGTTCTTCACCTCCGTGCCGTCGGCCTTCGTCGCCGCCGCCACGCGGTGCGCGACCGCCACCGGGTCGCCGGTGGCCTTGGCGAAGACGACGTTCGGACCGGGCGCGTTGGTGACCTTGTCGAGGTAGGGGAGGTTCGCGACCATGAACGAGTCCTTGGGCGCGGAGGGGAACTCCTGCACGATGCCGGCGACGTGGAACGGGGCGACCCGGAACTTGCCCGTTGCGCGGTCGAGCACGCGGAGGTTGAGCAGGTCTCCGGGCCTCAGCGAGAAGTCCTTGATCGTCTCCTTGGAGACGACGATCCCGTCGGGGGTCGCCTTGAGGCGAGCGATCGTCTGCGCTGCCGTGCTCCCAAGGAAGTAGGAGTCGCGCAGCGAGGTCGCCCTGGTGAAGCTCGCCGTGTCGATCCCGTAGGTGTCCTGGAGGTCGGGTCCGACGTAGGCGTAGGAGTGGTCGAGCGCGGTGGTCGCCTTGACTCCGGGAACCCGCGCGACTTGGCCGGCGAGGTCCCGGCGGGCGGCTACGCCGGGCGCCGCCGTCGCGGTGACGTCGGCGCCGAGGGTGAGCTGGGCGTCGATCTTGGACTGCTGGTCGTAGGTGGCGGCGAAGACCCCCAGGTTCACCCCGAAGGCGAGCAGCAGCCCGACGACGAGCAGGCCGCGGTTGATGGCCGCGCCGCGGCGAGAAGCGCTGACGAGCAAGAACCCGCGCCGCGAGTCGGCTCGTCCCCCCGCCGCCCGCCGGGCGAGCGCGGCCAGCGCCCGTCCGCGCAGGCGCACGAGCAGGAGCGTCGCACCGATCCACAGGAGCGCCGGGGCGAAGAACATGTAGACCGACAGCGAGAGCGTGGGGTTGGAGTCGGGGTTGACGACCGCCGAGAAGCCGGTGCGCGCCGTCAGCCAGTAGATGAGGCCGCTGAGCACGAGCGCGAGCACGTCGAGATAGAGCTTCTGCCACAGCGGCGTGTGCTCGCGCCGGGCGCCGCGACGCCCCTCGCTGACGCTCGCCCGCAGCGAGGAGAGGCTCGCGCCGATCCGCGCGACGGCGGCGCCGGCGATGGCGACCAGGACGCACACGCCGATCGTGATCAGCGCGCGACCCGTCGTGAGGTGCGCGCCCCCGTTGACGAGCAGCGCGACGGCGCCGAACGCGGTCGCCGCGCCGAGCAGGCCGGCGATCAGACCGACGATGACGCTCTCCACCCCGGCCAGGACGAACAGCGACCGCCGCGTCGACCCGCGGGCGCGGAGCAGGGCGAGGTCCCGCCGGTCGCGCTCGACGGTCCCCAGGGCCGCGAGGTAGGCAAGCCCGAGCGCGATGAGCGCCCCGGGCACCGCGAGCATGATGTACAGCGTCTCGGCGTAGAGCGCGTCGCCGGCCGCCGTGGTGAGGGAGTCCGAGAGGTTGTCGACGAACTGGACCTGACCGGGCAGGCTGCGCTCGATCCGGTTGCGCGTCTGCGTGGCACGGGTGAGCGCGGCGCTCGGGCTGCCCCCGCTCAGCGCGGCGGGAACGAGCTGGGCCTGGACCTGCCACTGGATCCCATCGAGAGCGCCGGGCTGAGCGCTCGAGCCGACGTTGGCGGCCGTGATCGTGCGCAGCCCCGGAGCGAGGGTCTTCGCGAAGGTGGCGAGCGGGACGATCGCGATGTTCGCCGGCGGCTGCGCGGGCGCCGGCCCGAGCTGGGGGTTCAGCGGCTGGAAGAGCTTGTCGGGCGCGGTCACGATCCCCACACCCGAGACGGTGAAGCTCCGAGGCGGCGCCTCCGGCCGAGTCCGCAGCGTGACCGTGTCGCCGACGCGCGCCTGCAGCGTCGCGGCCATCTGCTGGTCGAGGAGCACCGCGCCCTCCCGCAGGCCGCCCTGCAACACGCGGAAGGTGCGGATGTGGTTCAGGTAGTCGGGCCGCACGGCGAGGATCGCCCCGTTGCCCGCGCTCGTGTTGCCGGCCGGACCCCGGTGGGTGGCCGTGCTGAGCGGCGCCGTGGCCGTCGCCGAGGCCTGGAGCACGCCGGGCTGGCGAGCCACCGCGGAGGCCACCCGCTGATCGGCGGAGAATGAGGAGACCGGACCCTGCAGATCGAGCGGGACCTCGCGCACGGCGCTGCCGCCCACCGTGCGCAGGGAGTTGCCGACGAAGAGGAGCATGCCGCCGAGCAGGGCGACCGAGGCGGCGAGCACGACGACCCGGACCAGGGTCTTGCCGGGCGCGCGAAGGAGACCGGCGATGGCGAGGCGCAGCGAGGCGATCATGCCGGCGCGGGCTCCTCACGAGCGCGTCCGTCGACGAGCTCGACCATACGAGCGGCGCGGGCGGCGACGTCGGCGTCGTGGGTGGCGGTGACGAGGGCGAAGCCGAACTCCCCCTGCAGGGCGTCGATGAGGTCGAGCACCCGTCCGCCGGTGTCCGAGTCGAGGTGGCCGGTGGGCTCGTCGCAGAGCAGCAGCTCCGGCGACTGGCCGAGCGCGCGGGCGATGGCCACGCGCTGCGCCTCGCCGCCCGAGAGCTCGGAGGGCAGCGAGTCGCGCTTGCCGCCGAGGCCGACGAGCCCGAGGAGCTCCTCGGGCGTTCGGCCGGCGCCTTTTCCGTCGTCGGACTCGGCGGCGCGCAGCGCGTAGGCGACGTTCTCGTAGGCGGTGAAGTGGGGCAGGAGGTTCGCGCCCTGGAAGACGTAGGCGATGCCCTGTGCGCGGGCGCGCCCGCGGGCCGCCGCGTCGAGGGAGGAGAGCGCCTCCCCGCGCCAGCTCACCGTTCCCGAGGTCGGGACGACGAGACCGCCGAGGACGTGGAGGAGCGTCGTCTTGCCCGAGCCCGAACGGCCCCATAGAGCGAGGCTCTCGCCGGCCCGGACAGCGAGGTCGACCTCGTGAAGCGCCCGCACCTCGGAGTCCCCGCCCCCGTAGACGATGCTCACCCGCTCGCAGGCCGCGAGCGCGCTCGTGCCCACCGCCGCGGCGGTCATGCCGCCACCCGGCCGTCGCGCAGCTCGATGACGCGGTCGGCGTCGGCGGCCACCCGCTCGGAGTGCGTGACCACGGCGACGGCGCTCCCGTAGTCGGCACGCAGCGCCTGGAGTGCGTCGAGCACGACGCGCTCGTTGCCCTGGTCGAGCTCGCCGGACGGCTCGTCGGCCAGCACGAGCGGCGCGCGGCGCGCGGCCGCGGCGGCGATGGCGACCCGCTGCTGCTCCCCACCTGAGAGGGCGGCGGCCCGATTGCCGCGCCGGGCGCCGAGCCCGAACGCCTCGAGAGCGGCAGCGGCGGCTCCCTCGGGATCCTCCCGACCGGCGAGTCGCAGCCCGATCGCCACGTTCTCCTGGGCCGAGAGCGCCGGCCACAGGTTGTCGCTCTGAAAGATCACGGCCAGCTCCCTCGCCCGGTAGGTAGCGAGCTCGGCCTCGTCGAGGCGTCCGAGCGAGCGTCCGAAGGCGCGGACCTCGCCGGCCGAGGGCTCGTCGAGGCCGGCGGCCAGCGCGAGGAAGGTGCTCTTCCCGCAGCCCGACGGACCGAGCACGGCGACGATCTCTCCCCGCTCGATCCGCAGGTCGAGCCCGCGCAGGGCCACGGTCTCGACCGGGCCCGAGCGGTAGATCTTGAACACGTCGTGGCACTCCAGCGCCGGCCACTGGAGCGGCGCGGCTTCCCGCTCGGGCTCGACGTAGAGGCTCCTCACTTCCACCGGAAGCTCCCGATCATCATCTTGTAGGCATCGACGTTGTCCACGCCCTTCGCCGTGCCGAGGTCGACAGTGGCGAGCTTGCCTGCGCGGGAGAGCACGTAGCGATCGACGACGAGCGTGACGCGCTTGCCGGTCACCGGGTTCGGGGCGCTCTGCGTCGAGTAGCTCACCTTGACCGCCTGACCGCCCTTCAGGTTCACGGCCGTGGGCGTGCCCGCCTGGAGGGAAGGGCTCGACCCCCTCAGCTTGTTGAGCTGGGTGGCAACGCTCGTGGGCGTCGGAGTCGAGCCGGAGGCGACCACGATGTGGACGAGGTTGTTCTTGTCTTGGAAGGTGACGTCGCGCCCGCCGCCGCGCTGAGCCCAGCCCTCGGGATAGACCATGGAGTAGCCGGCGGAGCGGTCGGCGAACGTGAGGAAGTTCTGGTTGTCGGGGATGTCGCCGGTGGCCGCGGACTTGGCGTCGGCGGAGAGGGCGCCGGTGCTCGACCCCCCGGCGCCCGACGCCGATCCGGACCCCGACGAGCCGCCGCAGCCTGCGAGGAGCGCGGCGAGCGCCACGGTCGCGATCGGCCAGGAGGTTCGCTTGGTGGGCATGGGCGCATACTCCACCCGGCGCCCTGAACGCCTCCTGAACGGCGCCTCAGCGCCGGACGGCTCCCCCCAGCCGGCGGACGGCATCCGCGAGCGAGGCGGCGCGACGTCGCCCCAGGAGCCCCGCGGGAAGCTCGACCACGAAGGCGGTCGTGCCGGGGAGGCGATGGTTCTCCCAGCCGGTCGCGCTTCCCGGGTAGCGGGTCAGGCGCCTGACCGGGAGACGGGCCAGGCGGCCGAAACGACGCTCGACCGTGAGACGACCGCCGGACTCGTCGACCACCCCGAGGGGTTGATGGAACCAGATCGCGATCCGCGGCCGGATCCGCAGGATGAGCGCGTAGGCGAGCCGAGACTCTGGCTCGGACAGCGCTCGCGGGCCCGAGTACTGCTGATCCCCGCGGTGACCGAGGGGACGCCATCCCAGTGGGAAGTTGCGGTTGAGATCCACGCCGCGAGCGTTCTGGCGGGTCCGGGCGGCCACCCCGTCGGGGTTGAGGGCATGGAGGATCCAGATCGCGCTCAGAGTCGGCGGGCGAGTGCCGAGGAGCGCTCCCACCACGCGGAGACCGGCGGACTCATCACCGTGGATGGCGCCCACCACGAGAAGGGGGCGCGCGGCGCGCGGTCGCCCAGCACGGTCACCCGGATCGAACGTCCCTGCACCGACCGCCCCACCACGAGCTCTTGGCGCGGGCAGCACGGGGAACGAATCGCGCGAGGTCGGTCCGCCCGAGCGGCCGGACGCCGACCCGAGTCGACGTCCAGCAGGCTCACTCCCGTGATGATGAGCACGACGGCCAGGGCTCCAGTCGCGGTCCACGCCTGACGTCCGGGTGACACGCGCCGAGACGCTATGCCTTCGGGCCGGCGGGCGCCAGGTATGCTCCGCGGATGCCGAGGTCGAACTGGGCGGCGGTCGCCGCGCTCCTGGCGGGGATCGCGTTTCTGGCCTTTTCCGGCATCGCCCTGCAAGAGCTGGGCTATGCCAACTCGCACCCGCACCGGTACGGGCCGGTGAAGGCGGTGGGGCTCGCTGCGGTTGCGGGAATGCTCCTCTGCGCGGCGCTCGAGGCGTTGGCCTTCGCGCTCGGGGCCGGCCAGGTGCTTCGCGCGCTCATGACCCATACGCCGGTTGAGGAGCACGCGGCCACCGAGGCGGCGGCGCGGCAGGCCCGCCCGTCTTCCCGCGATCCGATCCTCTAGACCGCCGCCGCAGTTGCTCAGGTGGTGAGTGCTCGGCGGCCGAGTTCTGTCCAGCGGGCGGCGAAGTCTTTTTGGGTCCAGGTTTCGCGGGTGCCGTTGAGTGGGTTGATGATGGTGAGGTTTCCGTCGTGGCGTATTCCGGTGAGCACGATGGTGTGTTCTCCGAAGTTGGCCTGGATCGTGCGGCCTGCCGGGGTGCGCCAGTGGTCGTAGGGGCCGTGGGAGAGGGCGATCCACGCCATGACGGCGTGGCCTTCGAGCAGTCGGCGGTAGACGCTGGCGGGGGTGGTTCCGGTGAGGTCTTGGAGCTGGCGTGCGTGGCGTGAGGCGAGGGCGGCGACCGGGCGTGGGTAGACGCCGAAGCCGCCCGCCGGGCCGCCGCCCTCGGGGCGTCCGACGAACCCCTGGTCGGGGTCGCCCCAGGTCCGCAGTGCCCCCGATCCGACGGGGTCGAGCGGGCCGCTGCGAGGCATCTGCGCCTGGAGGCGTGACTGGTCGACCGCAACGCCGGTGGTGGCCAGGAGGATCTGCAGGGCGGTCGCCTCGCAGTCGTTGGGCAGCTTCTGGGCGATCACCGGCGCGCGAATGGCCGCGGACACGGCTCGCGCGGGGACCTCGATGGTCGCGCCGGTTCGCGGAGCCCGCGCGGCCCTACTCACGGCGTACGCGCGGTCGTAGCGGTAGGCGATGCGCGCCGCCCCCCGGTTGACGATCGCGCCGGCCGGGATCGCACGTCGGACGGCTTCGGCGAGGCGCCTGGTCTCGATGGCGCCGGTGCGCTCGAGCGGCCCGAGCGAGACGCGCGCGAGCGCGCGAGGACCGGTGCGGAAGAGCAGAGAGCCGACGGGCGGCGGCGGGGGGCGGCGGTGATCGGCGCGCGAGGCCCCCAGCCACGCGCCGCCCCCGCCGACGAGGAGGAGAACGAGCAGCGCCGCGAACCCGGCGGCGCGCCGGCGCAACCTGGGCCGAGGAGGAGACCCGTCGGGCGCCCAGTTCGGAGGTTGGGCGGACAGCACACCGGGCACGGCGATGAGCTTAGAAGCCCAAGAGGCGGATGACAGCATTCTCCTCTGGCTCCCACGCGCCGTTTATCTTCGCCGTCTAGGACATGGCTCCGAGATGCTGCCGAGAGCCAAGAACTGGGATCACCACGTCGACCATGCCGAGGAGATCGCCCGCGGACCGGGCTTTCAACGCCTGCGTGACCGCATCGTGGAGCGCGCCCAGCTCGCTCCCGGCGAGACAGCCATCGACATCGGCGCGGGCACCGGCCTCCTTGCTCTGGCCATCGCCCCGCGAGCGGAGGCCGTTTGGGCGATCGATGTCTCCCCCGCCATGACGCGCTATCTGGAGGCCAAGGCGGCCACCGGCGCGCTGAGCAACCTGCGCAGCGTCACCGCTTCTGCCACGAGCCTGCCCGTCATGGACGCCACCGCTGACGTCGTGGTCTCCAACTACTGCTTCCACCACCTCCGCGACCCCGACAAGGACCGCGCCCTCCGCGAGGCGTTCAGGGCCCTCAAACCAGGCGGCCGGCTCGTCTTCGCCGACATGATGTTCAGGGTCACGCTGAGCGGCCCGCGAGACCGCCGCGTCCTCGCGGACAAGATCACCGCCATGCTCCGCCGCGGACCCGCCGGAATCTGGCGGCTCGTGCGAAACGGCGCCCGGTACCTCAGCGGCCGCTGGGAGCATCCCGCCGACGCCACATGGTGGAAAGCCGCACTGCAGCGCGCCGGGTTTACCGACATCGACATCCAACTACTCGAGCACGAGGGCGGCATCGCCCACGCCCGCCGCCCAACCCTCGCGACCCACGAAAGCCCCAACGGGCGACCCCCCGAATACAGCGCCCTCGCGCACTGAGCGGCGTGAGCGCCCTCAGACGAATCGCTCCGCGTCGTGGGCGTCGCTGGTTGGGATGGGCGTCGCTGGCGATCGTGGGGACGTTGGCCGGGGCCGGGGCGCTGTTGGGTTCGTCTGAGGCTGACGACCCTGCTCCGGCGTTGAGAGGGAGCTTTGGCTCGGTGGCGGTTGTCTCCTCGGGTGGGGGCGTTCGGGTGCCTGCGTCGTTTCTGGGCTTCTCACTCGAGTACGACGGCTTGGCCAACTGGGAGGGTCTGCGAGGCGGGCCGGTCGATCCGGTGCTCGTGCGGCTCATCCGCGATCTGGGGGGCGAGGGACGCGGGGCGCCGGTGCTTCGAGTGGGGGGAAACTCCTCGGACGTGTCGTGGTGGAATCCGACCGGTGCGCCTCGGCCGCGGGGTGTGCGCTACGACATCACCCCGCGTTGGCTTAGGCGCACGAGAAGCCTGCTCAGAGCCACGGGCTCGAGCGTGATCCTCGGGTTGAACTTCGCGGGACGCGGGCGCTCGCTCGGCCCCGGTTGGGCGCGGGCGGCGGTCGCGAGGTTGCCGCACGGAAGCATTGAGTCCTTTGAGGTCGGTAACGAGCCCGATCTCTACGGCGTCGTGCCGCTCTATCAGACCCACGGCTCCTCGCCGGACGGCCCGGCGAGCTTCAACCGCTATGGGCGCCCGTCGAGCTACGGCTTTGCTCGGTACCGAGCGGAGTTCGCCCGGTTCGCGGAGCGAGTCAGGCGGGCAGTCCCCGGCGCCCGGCTCGCCGGGCCCGGGTTTGCGACCTCGCGGTGGATGAGCGGGGTGCCGCGCTTGGTGCGTGAACAGCGCGCGCGCCTGGGTCTGCTCACCTACCACCGCTATCCGCTGCGTCCCTGTCACCTTCGGCCGGGTGCGCCGCAATACCCGACCATCGAGCATCTGTTAAGCGACAGGAGCTCCCGCGGCCTGGCCGACCAGGTCGCGGGATACGCCACGCTCGCGCACCGATCGGGGCTGCCGTTCCGCGTTGATGAGATGAACTCGGTCTCCTGCGGAGGCACGCGCGGCGTGGGCAACAGCTTCGCCTCCGCGCTGTGGGCGACCGACACGCTGTTCGAGCTCGCCCGCGTCGGAGCCGCCGGCGTCAACTTTCACGGCCGCACGCACACCTTCTACTCGCCGTTCTACTTCCGTCGCCTCCGTAGACCCCCCAGGCGATGGGTCGCTCAAGTAGCCCCCCTGTACTACGGGATCCTGCTCTTCGCCAAGGCCACACCGAACGGATCGAGCGTCCACCCCGTGCGCACCACCACCCCCGGCAACCTCAAGATATGGGCGACGGTCGATCGCTCAAGAACGCTACGCGTCGTCCTCATCAACAAAGAGCGCCACGCGTCAAGCCCCGTGCGCCTGCTCATCCCCGGCGCCCAGCGCACCGGCGAGCTCCAACGACTCCTCGCCCCAACCGTCAACGCTGGCAAGGGAATAACCCTCGCCGGCCAGACCTTCGGGCCCCTCACCAGCACCGGCCGACTCACCGGAGCACGCATCACCCACACCATCACCGCCGCCCACGGCACCTACACCGTGACCATGCCACCCACCAGCGCCGCACTCCTGACCATCCCCCCGGGTATGTAACTGGGCCGCCTGTGCCCTCATCGTGCGCCCGGAGGGCCGGCGTCCGGCGGTTGCGCCGTGCGCACGACGGTAAGCGACTGCGGTCCCAGCGTCAGCGGGTCCGCTCCGTCCGCCGTGAGATGGCTCGGGGGCCGGTCGGGACGCGAGAAGCCATGATCGCCCCGCGGGTGCCAGACGTACTCGGCGGCGGAGAGGCGGTAGATGTCGAGCGGGCCGGCCAGCGGCGCGCGCAGGCTTCCGTGCTCGCCCACGAGGCGGACCGTCCACGCTCGTGACGGGTCCTTGTTGACCAGCACCACCGCGACCCGGCCGTCGGGGCGACGCACGGAGTAGGCGCTCACGAGGAGCTCGCCGTTCGGGCCCCGGGCACTCGAGTCCGTGGAGAGCACGAGGTGCCGGCGGTCGCCGGGCTGCGCCCACTCCTGCGTCAGCAGGCGCGCACCGTAATAGGTCGCGAGCGGATGCTGGATGTGCCGGTCGCCGTCGGAGAGGAGCAGGGCCAGGTTGCCCCACGTGTTGCAGGCCGAGCTCTCGCGGATGAGGGTGTCGGGCTCGTAGCCGTAGAAGTAGGCGACCTCCCCACCGAGCGCGAGGAACTGCCCGGCCGTGTCGGCGTTGAAGAGCGCTCCCGCTCGATCGACCTCCGGCTCGCCCGCGAACGCGGAGTATCCGTACTCGGTGATGAGCTTGGGAAAGTGCGCGGGCAGGCCGGCGCGCACCTGGCGGGCGAGAATGTCGGCCAGGAGCCCCGGAGCCCGGGCCAAGTTGGGAGCCGGGGGCGAGCAGACATCGTCGAACGGGTACCACTCGAACGAGAAGAAGTTGAACGCGCCCAGCGCCCGCCGCGCCCGGAGCTCGGCGAGGAAGCGTCGCATCCACGAGCGCACCCCCTCTCGATTCGGCCAGTAGATCCAGTCGGGAATCGCGGTCTGAAAGCCCGGGCCACCGAGCCGCACACCCGGGCTCACGCGACGCAGCGCGCGTGCGAACCGCGCGTAGAGGGCTCCGTAGTCCTCGGGGCTGGCGAGCTGCCCGTCGGGCTCCTCGCCCAACTCGACGCGCCGTACCGGGTAGCGACGGTGGCGCAGGAAGCGGAGCTCGGCGGCGGCGTCCTCGGGCGTTCCGTAGAGCACCGCGACCGGCACGAGCACCGGCTGTCCCCTCGTCAGGCCGCTCGCGAAGACCCGGTCGAAGCCCGGCTGCTCGGTGTGGGGGTCCCGGTCGCGGGCGCGGTGCCACGGGTCGGTGGAGGAGACGTAGACGACGCTCTGGCGGGCGTTGGACGGCGCGTGGCGGACCAGGTCGCGGAAGTGGTGAGCGGCGAGGGTGCCGACGGACAACTCGCGGATCGCGAAGCCCAGACGATCGCGGACGTCGTGGGATCCGCGGGGGCCGCGGTGGGAGCTGCGCAGCAGCAGCACCCGCAGGTAGCGCACCTTCAGCCGACCCACGCGCACGTTCTGGACGCCGGGACTGCCGGCCAGGCGGCCCAGCGGGAGGGTGCGCCACCGGCCGGCAAGCGGCGCGTCGGTGAAGATGGCGTTGCCGCCGTCCCACTCCTGTACCGCGAACCGCGAGGCATAGGGGGCGCCCCAGTCGATGCGCAGCGCGTTCACCGTTCGGTGTCGGCCCAGGTCGACGAGCGCCCATTGCGGGTGGCGCGCGTCGCTCTCGTGCGTGAAGCGTGAGTCGAGGTAGGGATTGCTCTTCCAGAACGTGCGGGGGTTCCCGTCGTCCAGGCGCGAGTAGCCGTCGTCGTTGGCCTGGTCGATGGTGTCTCCGCGGCGTGGCAGGCGGTAGCCGTAGGAGACCTCGAGCCGACCGGCCGGCCGGCTCGACGAGGTCCAGTACCCCTCCTGGCGCCGAGGGTCGCTCCACCGGCCACGCGGGTTCCAGTGCCAGGCCTCCACGCCGAGCTCCGTGCGCAGGCGGTAGCTGAGAGCCCCGAGGCCAGCCGATCCCATCGCGCGCAGGTTGGGCCGCGTGTAGATGCGGGCGGTGTCGCCCTGATCGTGGCCGTCGAGCCCGGCGCCGAGCGCCCGGTCGGGTCGAAAGACGTTGACCGGGTGGTCGAGTCCGATGACTATCGTCGCGGTGGGAGACGTCGTCGAAGCCGCCGCCTCCCCCGGCGCGCGGGCCGCGAGCACCGGTGCGAGCCCAGCGGCACCGGCGAGGGCGATGACCAACGCGGCGGTACGCCGGGCGCTCACCGGGCCAAGTCCGCAGCGGGGGCGGCTTCGGGCCGGCCCTCGGGTAGCCCGAGCTCTCCGCTGCGCGCGATGTGCTGCCAACCCAGGGGAACGCCGCGCAGGGCGCTGACCACCGACTGGAAGACCACCAGGTACATCACCTGGCGGTACACGAGCTGCTGCGCGGGGAGCGCCCAGAGCGAGCGCGGCGACTCCCGGTCAAGGCGGAAGGCGTAGAGGGCGAGTACGAGCTGGAAGGCGTTGAACGCGAGCCAGTAGACGATCACCGGGAGCGGGTCGAGGAAGAGCAGTCCGTAGAGCGCGAACAGGTCGATCAGGGGCGCCGCGAAGGGCAGGACGATCTGGAAGAGCGCAAGGTACGGGAGCGCCCGGCGACCGATGCGCGCCTCATCGGGGTGCCGCACCGCCCCGCGATGCTTCCACACGCTCTGGAGGGTCCCGTAGGCCCAGCGGTAGCGCTGGCGCCAGAGGCCGCGTAGCGTCGCCGGGGCCTCCGTGTAGGCAAGCGCGTCCTCGGCGTAGACCACCCGCCAGCGGGCGCGCCCGAGCGCGAGGGTCACGTCGGTGTCCTCGGCCAGCGTGTCGCCCGAGAAGCCGCCGACCTCGGCGAGCGCGGCACGCCGGAAGGCGCCGATCGCTCCGGGCACGGTCGGCATGCAGTCGAGCACCTCGTACATGCGGCGGTCGAGGTTGAAGCCCATGACGTACTCGATGTGCGGCCAGCGGCCGAGCAGTCGTCGGCGGTTGGACACCTTCGTGTTTCCCGACACCGCTCCCACGCGCTCGTCGTGGAGGGGCTGCACGAGTCGGCGCACGGTCTGCCGCTCGAACACGGTGTCGGCGTCGACCGTCACCACGAGCTCGTGCCGGGCGGCCGCCACTCCGCGGTTGAGCGCCGCGGCCTTCCCGGCGTTGGGCTGCACGACCAATCGCACCCGTTCCAGCCCGAGTCCCTTCACGATCTCCGCGGTGCGGTCCTCGGAGCCATCGTCTACCACGATCACCTCGAGATCGGAGTAGTCGCTCTGCGCCAGCGAGCGCACCGAGCGTTCGATGTCTATCTCCTCGTTGTAGGCGGGGACGACGATCGAGACGGGGGGCGCGAACGGCGCCCGGTCACCGGCCGACCGGCGCGTGTGGCGGGTGTGCCGGCGGGCGAGTCCGAGGAGCGCGAGCATGCGCAGCGCGGTGAGGAGGCCCACCAGCAGCACTACCACGGTCAGGGCGCGCGTCACCACGGAGGCCGTCCGCAGCCCGCTGACGAGCACCCCGCTGCGCAACCGCTGCCAGCCCGTCGAGGAGAGCTCCACCGCCGAGCGGGGCAGGCCGGCGAGGTCGGAGAGCGACACGAGCCGATATCCGCGGCGCTCGAGGGCGGGGATCAGCCGCCCCAGCGCCGCCACCGTCTGGCGGCGATCGCCACCGCCGTCGTGCAGCAGGACGACCCCGCCCCGTTCCCGGCGGGGCATCGCGTTGCGCACGATCGCTCCCACGCCCGGGCGCTGCCAGTCCTCCCCGTCGTAGTTGGTCAACGACACCACGTAGCCTTCGCGGGCGAGCCGCGCGTACACCTTCGCCTCGCCGGACGTGACCGCGCCCACGGTGGAGGAGTACGGGGGGCGGAACAGCCGGGGGCGCACGCCGGTGATCCCGGCGACGACGCTCTGCGTGAGGCCGATCTGGAGGTCGGCCTGCCAGGGCGGCAGGTGCGCTAGGTCGGCATGGGTGTAGGTGTGGTCGCCGATCTCGAACCCGTGCCGATACGCGGAGCGCAGGACGCCCGGGTAGTGCGCCGCCTGGGTCCCGACCACGAAGAAGGTCGCGGGGACGCGGAAGCGCTCCAGCACCCGGAGGATCTGCGGCGTCCAGCGCGCACTCGGCCCGTCGTCGAAGGTCAGGGCGACCCGCCGGCCGGGCGACCCGCCCAGCGAGCCGAGACCACGCGGACCGGTGCTGAGCAGCGGCCCCAGTCCCGTCAGCGGAGCCGCTCCGGTGGCGGTCGTCGGTCCCGTCGAGCTCGCTCCGACCCGGTGGGCGGAGATCCCCTGGACGAGCAGCATCCCCACCAATGCCACCAGACAGAAGGCGAAGAGAAGCCAATGGCCCGACGGGAGGCGCCCGGCTCGAAGCGAGCGCAGGCCCCTACGCAAAGCCGAACACCAGGCTGCTCAGCGCAATCTCAGCGTGTAGTCACGCGTGTGCACTCGCACGGACGATGCGAGCCCCCACTGCCCCGTTCTCACGAGGTACGTCCAGACATCGACGCGGTCCACCGACTCGGCGAACCCCCGTCTGGAGGCTACGTCGTAGGAGTGGGCAAGATCGGCCCTGCGAACCGCCAGGAACGCGAGGAGATACCGGCGCTCGCTGACGGTGCGCGACGGTCTCCCCCCCGCTCGGCGTGTGGCGCGGCGCACGAGGGCGGGCACCCCATCGGGGTCATCGCCGTCTCCGTGTTGCACCATTGCGTCGTAGAGCGCGGCCAGCGAGAGGGGCGTTCGCAGACGCAGCGAGCGCCAGAGCTGCACGGCGGGGAGGTAATAGAGCTCGTTCACCACCGCATCCTGCACGCGGCGCTGCCGTTGATCCCGGCAGGTCGCACGCCACGCTCGCGGAAGCCGTTCGAGGCCCGCTGTGCTCCCGTCCTGGCGCCGGGCGAGCTGCCTCAACCGCGGGAGCAGCGGTGCCAAGGGGTTGCCTGCGGCGAGCCGCGTGTAGCGTTCGGCGACCTCCAGGAGGTCGCCTGTCGCCGAGGTGAAGCCCGCCCGCCCGACGGTGTACCCGCGGCCGTCGCCCAGCGTTTCGACGTGGCAATACGGGATCGACGTGGTCGAGTTCTCGAACTCCGAAACGAGCTCATCCGCCCGCCGGCGCTCGGCAGCGCTCAGGCCCGGAAGGGCACGGCCGGCGGCGGCAGCCGAGCGCGAACCGAAGGCGCTGGCCTCGCCGCTGCGCGATGCGCAGCTCGACAGCACCACCGCGGCGAGGACGACGAGGAGAGTCGAGAGACGGCTCATGCGAGACGCGGTCCAGGCCGGCGCGCAGGTGCGCGAAGACGCTCTCCCCGGAGCCTGCCGCCCAAGCGGGGACGACGGCTCGGGCGACGCGGAGCACCGCGCTCGGGTCGCATTGGCCGAGTGCGCCGTGCTGAACGCCGCGCGGAACGCGGTCGGGGCGGCGGAACGGCACGGGGTGCGTGCGCGCTGGAGTCCGGGGCGTCCGGGGCTGAGGCCCGGTAGTCGACCATCTCAGGGTTCGCGACCACCCTGGCAGCGCCCGGATCGGCGCCCGACCCGTACGCAGACCCTGCCCGAGCGCGCCCCACGGCAGGCGGCCGATGCCCGCTCGCGACGAACCCGAACTCTCGCGGCGCGCTCCGGTGCCGTTGCGTCAGTAACGCACCAGGTTTGACCCCCGGCAGCCGTAGAAACCCCGGGATCCCGGCCCCGAGGGCAACCATCCACGCCGCCGCCAGAAGCGCAACGCTCCAGCCCGCGAGCGTCATCCAACGGGCGCGCCCGGAGTGCTCGGTGACGAAGACCGCCTTGTTCTCCGCCGCCGACCGCTCGCGCCCGGGCACCTTCGCGGGGTACTGCTCCACCACGCCAATCGGAGCGGTTCTGTGATCGACGGGGAGCACAGACCCGCAGAGTAGTGACCCGTGTGTTGGCTCCGGTTAGCTCGGGGTGAGCGAACCTTCATACGTGGCGGGCGTACGGTGCGCGCACCGTGCCGCGCCTCCTCTCCCTGGATCACCTTTCCATCCGCGTGCGGGTTACGCTCGCGTTCACCGCGGCCATGGCCGTTCTCCTCGCCGCCACCGGCTCCTTCCTCTACCTGCGCTTGGCTGGGGAGCTGGGCGCCACTCTCGACCGAGGACTCCAGTCGAGAGCGGGCGATGTGATCGCCCTCGTGAGTCAGGCGGATTCGGGCCTCGCCCAGGCAGGACGAAGCCCACTCACCAAGCGCGGCGAGAACCTCGCTCAGATCTCCGATCTCTCGGGGCACGTGGTCGACGCCCCTCCACCGCTGCGCCGCCGGCCGCTGCTGAGCGCCGCGGAGCGGCGACGAGCGGCTTCGCACACGATCCTCGTCGACCATCGCGGCTCTCCTCTGGGCGAGGAGCCCGTTCGCCTGCTGGCCACCCCCACCGTCGCGCAGGACCGTCGCCTGATCGTGGTGGTGGGGGCCTCGCTCCAGCCGCGGGACGATGCGCTGGGAAAGCTCCGCGGATTGTTGCTCCTCGGCGGCCCGGTCGCCCTGCTCCTCGCCTCGCTGGCGGGGTACGGCGCGGCCGCCGGAGCACTTAGGCCGGTGGACTCGATGCGCCAGCGGGCGCGAGAGGTCAACGCCGGCCTACCGGGCCGCCGGCTTCCTGTGCCCCCATCGGGCGACGAGGTAACGCGCCTCGGCGAGACTCTCAACGAGATGCTCGAGCGCCTGGAGGACGCGCTGGCCCGCGAGCGACGGTTCGTCGCCGACGCCAGCCACGAGCTGCGCACGCCGCTGGCCATCCTCAAGGGAGAGCTCGAGCTCGCGCTTCACCACGGCAAGTCCCTGGCGGAGGTACGCGGGGCGGTGAGCTCCGCCGCGGAGGAGACCGATCGGCTCATCGAGCTTGCGGAGGACCTGCTCGTGCTCGCCCGCCTGGAGCAGGGTCGGCTGCCCGTGCAGCCGTCGCCGATCGAGGTGCGCGAGGTGCTCGAAGGCGTCGTCCGGCGCTACGCCCGCCGCGCCGAGGAGGAGCACACCTCGCTCACGTTCCACGCCCCGTCCGACCTCGTCCTCAGCGCGGATCGCTTGCGTCTCGAGCAGGCGGTCGGCAATCTCGTCGAGAACGCCCTGCGACACGGCCGAGGGACGGTGGAGCTGGAGGCCGTCGCAGTCGACGGCGCCGTCGAGCTCCACGTCCGCGACCGCGGTCCCGGCTTCCCCTCCGCGCTGCGCGAGATCGTGTTCGAGCGCTTCACGAGCGGGGATTCGGCCCAAGGACGCGGCGGAACCGGACTGGGCATGGCGATCGTGGGCGCGATCGCCGAGGCGCACCAGGGCACGGCCCGTGTGGGAGACCGGCCGGACGGAGGCGCCGACGTGTGGCTCACGCTTCCGACTGGGCCGCATGCCGGAAAGGATGGCGCCGAGAGGTCCGTTGCCTGACTGGCCCTCGCCTACGTCTCACGCCGTTCGGCGAGGGTGCCACCGCGAGCAAACGATCAGCGGGGCGCAGGATGACCGACGCCGCGCCTCTTCATCTCTCGTTCATCGGCGCCGGTGAAGCTCGGCTCGTGCGGGTGCTCGTCGTCGAAGACGAAGTGAAGATGGCCAGCCTCGTCCGACGCGGGCTCCGCGCCGACGGCATGGCGGCCGACGTTGCGGTCACGGGCGAGGACGCCCTGTGGATGGCCGGCGCGACCGAGTACGACGCGATAGTGCTCGACGTCATGCTGCCGGGGATGGACGGCTTCGAGGCGTGCGAGCGATTGCGGGCCGACGGCGTCTGGGCGCCCGTGCTGATGCTGACCGCGCGCGACGCGGTGGACGACCGTGTCCAGGGCCTCGACAAGGGAGCCGACGACTACCTGTTGAAGCCGTTCTCCTTCGCCGAACTGACCGCCCGCCTGCGCGCGCTCGTGCGCCGCGGACGCTTGGAGCGCGCGACCGTGCTCCAAGCCGGCGATCTCCACCTCGACCCCGCGGCCAAGCGCGTCTGGCGCGGCACCATGGACATCTCGCTCTCGGCGAAGGAGTTCGCTCTCCTCGAGACGTTCATGCGCCGGCCCGGAGCAGTGCTCGACCGCTTCCAGCTTCTGGAGCACGCCTGGGACCACGACTACGAGAACCGCTCGAACGTCGTGGACGTCTACGTTCGCTATCTCCGCGACAAGGTCGACCGTCCGTTTGATGTCGAGTCGATCGAGACGGTGCGCGGTGCTGGATACCGGCTGCGTAGCGACGGCGGCAATCCCGACGCCTGTCAGCCGAGCTAGAAGGCGACGGCGGAACGAGATTGGCCCCACCCGACGATGGTCGGGTGGGGCCTGTCACCGGTATCGGAGGAGCGATTACTCCTGGCCCTGGAACTGGTGATCGGCGTTGGCGTTGCCTGGCTCATCGGCGTGACCGCCGGGCCCGTCGTTGTTCACGGCGGACTCGCCCGAACTCTCCGGCGCGTTCTCCCGCGTGGTCTCCGAGCTCTTCGAGCCCTTCACGTCCGGAGTGCTCTGGTCGCCGCTCTGGACGTTGTCGCGATCCGGCCCGGTCGGCTCGCCGGCGCGCGTCGACTTGTGGGTGGCCGAGTGGTGGGCCTTGTGGCTCGCCTTGTGGTGGTGAGAAGACGCCGCGCTGGCGATGGCAGAGCCACCCAGTGCGAGCGCCCCGAGCGCGGCGACGGCGCCCACGCTGGTCTTCATGCGCTTGAGCATTTACTGCTCCTTCCGTTGGTGATTGACCAAGCGCCAGGCAAGCTACGAGGCACCAATGAGCCCGCGGTGAGACGGTGAGCTCGGGATGAGATCTTGCGGACAGGGCCGACACCCGCTGACGGCTCCGTCAGTCGCGGCCAGTGTCTTGGCGAGGGCCCGACCGTCGCGCCCGTTCCGTCGCCCACCGACCTCTCGTCCGATGGCACGCCCCCCGCGAGCGCGTGTACGAGGCCGCCCGGGGAAGCCGTCTAGCGTTGGCGACCCTGCGATTCGCGCTCGGAGCCTGCACTGGCGCGGCCGTCCGGAGGCGATAGCTCACCACCATCGCCGCGGCGAGGAGTGCCACGACGAGAAGGAACGCGCCGACAGCGGTCGCGATGACGACCGGTGAGATGAGGGCGGAGGCCAGGAACATGATCACTCGGACGTGGGCCGTCTCCTACGATTCGACGAGGGTTCGACTGATCGTCCGATCCCCGTCCCGGACGAGGATCTCGCCTCCCCGCGAGCTTGCAGGTACACGCGAGCCTCTGCTTCGGCGTGCTCGATGCTTCGGTAGGAGCACGATGGCCTTTTGGCGGTGATGTCCCTCACGAGCCACCCGCCTCGCGGCCCCGGCACGACCGTGAGCTGGCGCATCCTCAGCGAAAGACTCCCGTGTGCCCGAGGGAGTAGCGGCCCGGTTGCGGGAAGACGCTCAGACCGTGCGGCCCCTGACCCACGGGGATCCGGGCGAGGAGACGGCCGGACGCGGTGTCGATCGCGTAGACCTCGGCGTTGTAGCGGCCGGTGAGCCAGAGCACGCGTCCGTCGGCCGAGACGCCGCCCATGTCGGGCGATCCGCCGCCGGGCAGGCGCCACTTCGTCACCACCTGCTGAGTGGCGAAGGAGATGAGCGACACCGAGCCCTCCATGCGGTTGGAGACGTAGAGGACCTTCGAGTCCCGGCTCGCGTAGAGGCCGTGCGCCCCCGCCCCGGTCGGCATGAGCCGCCGCACGGCGAAGGAGCGCGCGTCGATCACCCAGACGCCGTTCGAGGCCATGTCCGCCACGTAGAAGGTGCGGCCGTCCGGCGAGAGCTTGACGTCCTGGGGCATCGCTCCGGGTCGGAGGGGCACCCGGCCCACGACGCGTTCGTTCGCGATGTCGACCACGAGCATCTGACCGGAGAACTCGCACGAGGCGAGAGCGAAGCGACCGTCGGCGGTGAAGTCCATGTGGTCCACCCCGGGGCAGTGCACGGGCAGCGAGTGGGTCATCCGCATGGTGTGCGGGTCGCGGAAGTCGAGGCGCTCGAGCTGCTCGGCGACCACGATGGCGTGGCGCCCATCGGGTGCGAAGTAGAGGTTGTAGGGGTCGGCGACGGGAACGGGCGCGCCGTGGCGCCCGGTGCGCGGGTCGATCGGGGTCAGCGAGTTGCCCTTGTCGTTGTCGACCCAGAGCGTCTTCAGGTCGTAGGACGGAGTCACGTGCTGGGGCTGGGCGCCGACCGCGAAGTGATCGACGACCTTGTAGGTGGCCGGGTCGATCACGTCGACCGTGTTGCTCGTCGAGTTCGGCACGTAGACGCGCGGCGGGTCGGCCCGCACGACGGGGGAGAGCGCTCCCGGGCGATCGGCGGCGTAGACGTCGCGTGGGTCGAGCAGCGGCGGGACGCGGTAGGCCGCCGGGGCGGCGCTCGGGATCGGCGGGAGAGCCGCCGGAGCGAGAGCCCGTAGCGGCGGCGCGGCGCGCCGGGCGCCCGGGGGACCGTCGTCGTCGGCGTAGGCGACCGCCGCGAACAGCGCCATCACGAGGCACAGCGCTGCGACCGCGCGCCGACGACGAATCCGGGCCCGCGCGGCGGGCGACGTGCGCCGTCGCGGGCGGCGCCGAGAGGATCGCGGCGGGAATCGAGAGGGGGTGGGGCTCATCGGCGGCGACCCTACCGCCCCCTCATGAGAGGAACCTGAACGCGTGCGAGCGCAGACGCTCAGCGCGCGTGGCGGTAGAGCCGGGCCAGGCGCTCGGCCGGCATCCCAGCCAGCCAGAGCCAGCGGATCGCCACCCACGAGGCCACGGTGCGCGGCACCCCAAAGGCCCGCCAGCGCCGGCTCGAGGTCACGGCGGGGCCGGGCAGGCACGCGGTGCGCCCGATCCGCTCGAGGCGGCGCACGAGGTCGTAGTCCTCCATGATCGGAAGCTTCCGAAAGCCGCCGAGCGCGGCGAAGGTGGAGGCGCGAAGCCACAGCGCGGAGTCGCCGTAGTAGACGCCCGCGCGGCGCTGGACGCGGTACCACGCGCCGAGCGCGCGCGAGAAGCGGTCGCCGCCATCGAAGCTCAGGGCGAAGTTGCCCCCGAGCACGCGGAAGTCGGCGAGCGCGGCGCGCAGGGACGAGTAGGCACCAGCCGGCAGTCGCGTGTCGGCGTGGAGGAAGACGAGGAGCTCGCCGGCGGCCTCCCGCGCTCCCGCGTTCATCTGCCCGGCGCGGCCCGGCGGCGTCCGCAGGACGCGCGGCCCCGACGGGTGGCCGACCGCGAGCTCGGGTGTCCCGTCGGTGGACCCACCGTCGACGATCAGTACCTCGAAGCGCCCGGGCAGCCCGGCGAGGTGGTCGAGGAGCGCGGGCATCCCCGACGCCTCGTCGAGGACCGGGACCACGACGGAGACGAGCGGCGGGGTCACCGAGGGCGCAGCAGCTCGGCGATGTCCGGCGGAAGCATGGGATCGGCAAGCATGGCCTGGGCGTCCTTTGGCGTGTCGAGGTCGCGCTCGGCGCGCAGGAGCCCGAGCGACAGCCTGCCCGTCTCCGCGGCGGCGATCGTGAGGGTCCACACCTCCGGGCCGCCCCAGGCGTCGGAGGGCAGGGCGAAGAGCGCGGGCTGTGGCCGGCGCACGCCCATGAGGTACCAGCCGCCGTCGAGCGCCGGTCCGAGCGAGACCTCGCAACCGTCGGCGAGATCGGAGAGCGCCGCGGCGGCGTGGCGCGCACTCAGGCGCGGCAGGTCGGTGCCGACGATGAGCAGCGGCCCGGGATGCTCAGCGAGCACCCGGACGCTCGCCGCGGTGAGCCGCTCGCCGAGGTCGGCGCCCTCCTGGGCGATCAGCCGCGTGCCGAGGGGAACGAGCGCGCGCAGATCGTCCTCCCGATCCGGCGGGGTAAAGGCGAGCCACGCGGCGCCGGGGGCCACCTCGTGCGCCCACGCCGCCGTGCGGCGGACGAGCCCGGCCTGGAGCCGCGCACAGCCCTCCGGGCCGAGCAGCGGCTCGAGACGCGTCTTGCACCGCCCGGGAACCGGCGCCCGGGCCATGACGAGCGCGGCGGCGCCCGCCGCTGCGCTCACGCCGACTCGAAGCGGTAGACGACGCCCGCCGGCGCGGGAGAACGCTCGGCCACCCGCGGCAGCGCGGCGGCCAGCACGGCGGCGAAGATGCCGGTGCTCTGACCCATCAGCCCCACGAGCTCCTCCACCGGCGTCGGCTCCTCGGGCCGCACCCCGTTCGCGTAGTCCGTGGCGAAGCCCACGAGCGCGAAGGGCAGCTCGAGCTCGCCGCAGAGCACCGTCTCCGGGCCGCCGGTCTGGCTCACCGCGGTCACGCCGCACGCCGCGAGGCCGCGGATCTCGGCCCGGGTGTTGAAGCGCGGACCGTCCACGTGCCCGTAGCAGCCGCCGTCGCGGACGGAGTGGCCGGCCTCCCGGGCGCCCGTCACGAGCGCCTCACGGAGCTCGGCGGAGTACGGGCGATCGAAGATCCAGTGCCCGCGGGCCGGGTCACCGGCTTCGGTGAAGAAGGTGCACGACGAGCCGTCGGGCAGGCGGTTGGCGAGGAAGTGCAGGTCGTCGAAGACCACGAGCGAGCCGAGCGGCACGTCGGGGTCGACCGCGCCGCACGCGGTGCACCCGATCACCGCGCGGGCGCCGAGCTCCGCAAGCGCCCATACGTTCGCCTGGAAGCTGACGTGGTTCGAGAGCCGCGCGTGGCCCTCCCCGTGGCGCGAGACGTGGAGCACGTCCTCACCGGCGAGGAGCCCCCGGGTGAGCGTGACCCCGCCGAACGGCGTCTCCTGCTCGAGCCGCTCCGCGCCCTCAAAGTCGGGCAGGGCGTACGTCCCCGATCCCGTGATGATGCCGATGGCCATGGCGCGGTCCCCTACACCGCGCACTGGAACGCCGGGGGCAGCGAACCGTCCGCCTGGCGCAGCACGAGGAACCGCTCGACGACCCGGCGCTTGGCCTCCGCGAGCGACACCTCGCCGCGGGCGAGAACGAAGTCAGGACTCGAGGCGAGGTCGCCGCCGATCGGGTGCCAGTGGGCACCGTCCGCCGTGATCGTCAGCTCCGGAACCATGACCGCGTCGCTGACCTCCATGCCGCTCGCCGAGAAGCCGCGCTGCACGAGCGGGCGCACGGCGAAGTCCTCCCCGACGATGCCCATCCCGGCGAGCAGCACGCGGAGCTCCTCCACCTCGCGCGCGTTCTCCGGCGTCTCGGTCAGCGCCACGCGCACGGGCAGTCCGAGCTCGCGCGCCAACCCGATCCCCTCCATGGCCTTCTGCCACGAGCCGGCGCCGCGGTGCACGTCGTGGGTCTCCGGGCGCGCGCCGTCGATCGAGCTCTGGAGGACGAGTCGCTCACGTCCCGCCAGCGCCTCGAGCTCGCGCCGGCGCCGCCCGTGCAGGAAGAGCATCGCGTTGGTGAGGCAGACGGTCTCGAGGCGGTCGGAGGCGTAGAGGAGCATGGGGACGATGTCGCGCTCGAGGAACGGCTCACCGCCGGTGACGTAGAGCTCCTCGAAGCCCTCGGAGACCGCCTCGTCGACCAGGGCGCGAAAGCGCTCGAGCCCGATCGACCGCGGGCGGGCCCGCGGTGAGGAGGCGACGACGCAGTAGTCGCAGGAGAGGTTGCAGTAGAAGTTCGAGTAGACCCACAGTCGCGGGGGGAACACGGCCGAGCCGAAGAGGGGCACGACGGGGCGCTCGCCCTCCTCCTCTGCGGCCGCGTCGGCCCAGCCCACGCCCTCGGCGGCGAACCCGGAGGGCATCGCGTCGCGGTAGACGTGGTAGCGACCGCGTGAGCGCTCGCGGGCGGGGACGATCTCGAGGCACGTCGTCCACCACCCGGTCTCCACCGTCTCCACGAAGGGCTCGGGCAGCCCTGCGGCGCGCATCGCGCCGGCGTGGGCGCGCCAGTCGTAGGAGAGCTCGACGAGCTCCGCGTGCGCCTCGCCGTCCTCGATCTCGAGCACCGCGTACCAGGTCTCCGTCTGCCCGTCGTTCGCCGGCCGGCCGACGGTGCCCACGTTGACCACGAGCGTCTCGCCGACCCGTCGCTGCCACGGGATGCCCGTGTGCGTGCACAGGAGCACGTCGGCGCCGGAGAGGGCGAGGCGCATCCCGAGCTCCTCGTCGTCGAGCGACTCCCACAGGAAGTCGTTCACGGCCAGCGGCGAGCCGTGCACCATGTGCACCTCGAGACCCCCGATCCGCTCGCGGCGCTCGCCGGGCAGCTCGCGCATCCACGCGGCGAAGTCGGCACCCGTGTTGGCCTTCGTGTAGTCGTAGGTGAGCTGCGCGAAGTGGTTGTCGCGAGGGTCGGCGTAGCCGCAGCCACAGTCCTCGTCGCCGCGGCCGATGGCGATGTCGTAGTTGCCGGCCACGCACTCCACGTCGTGCCCCAGAAGGAGCGGCCACACCGCGTCGCACTCCGCGCCGAAGCCCCCGAGGTCGCCGAGGCACACGAGCCGCTCGCAGCCGCGGCGGCGGGCGTCCCGCACCCATGCGCTCAGCGCATGGGGGTTGGCGTAGACGCCGCCGCAGACCGCCAGGCGCGTCAACGCGTGCCCGGCGGACGATCGAGCGCACGCGAGTTAGGAAAGCAGAGTGAAGCGCGGGGCACGGTGGATTCGAGGCTAGTCAACGGGTACGGTACATCTACGCGAGTCGCTCGCTCGCGGACGTGTTTCCGCCCCGGAGCCCGCAGACCCCTTGACCGCCACCTCGTCCCGCCTCGCGATCCTCGGTGCCGGCCCGATCGGTCTCGAGGCGGCGCTCGTCGCCAGGGAACGCGGACTCGACTTCGCGATCTACGAGGCCGGGGCGAGCCCCGCCGCCCACGTCCGCGAGTGGGGTCACGTCCGGCTCTTCACGCCGTGGAGCATGAACGTCTCCCCCCGCATGCACGCCGCGCTCGGGCCCGAGGCGCCGGGCGGAGATGACCTCCCCACCGGAGACGAGCTCGCCGGGCGCCTCTACGATCCGATCGCCACGCTCCCCGACGTGGCTCCGAGGCTGCACCTCGGCCACCGCGTGCTCGGGGTCTCCCGGCAGGGCATGCTCAAGCACGAGGAGATCGGGACGGGGCGCCGGCGCGAGCATCCGTTCCGCCTTCTCCTCGCCGGTCCCGACGGGGAGGAGCACGTCGCGCACGCCGACGCGGTGCTCGACTGCACGGGCACCTACGGGCAGCCCAACGCGCTCGGCGACGGCGGGATCCCCGCTCCGGGCGAGCGCGCGCTCGACGGGAGGATCGAGCGCCGGCTGCCGCGCTTCGACGAGGACGCCGAAGCGTGGGCCGGACGGAGGATCCTCCTCACCGGCGCGGGACACTCTGCCCAGACCGCCGCGCGGCAGCTCGCCGCCTTCGCCCGCGACGCACCCGGCACGCGGGTGCTGTGGGCGGTGCGCGCGCCCGAGCCCGCCTGGGGCGCCGTCGCCGAGGACCCGCTGCCCGAGCGCGCGGCGCTGAACGCGGCCGCCGCCGAGCTGGCGGCCGGCGCCTCGCCGGCGATCGAGGTGCTTCCCGGCCGGGTCACCGAGCGGCTCGCGGGGCGCGACGGTGCGGTGGCCGTGACGCTGCGCAACGGCGGCGCCGATGAGGTGGTGGTCGACCGCGTGCTCGCCCTGAACGGCAGCGTCGGCGAGTTCGGGATCTACCGCCAGCTCCAGGTGCACGAGTGCTACGCGACCTCCGGGCCGATGAAGCTCGCCGCCGCGCTGCTCGCGAGCGCCGGTGGCGGCGGGGACTGCCTGGCCCAGGCGAGCCATGGCCCCGAGACCCTCGTGAACCCGGAGCCCGGCTTCTTCATCCTCGGCTCCAAGTCCTACGGGCGCAACTCGCAGTTCCTGCTGCGCACCGGATGGGACCAGGTCGACGACGTCTTCGGGCTGCTGGCGGGGAGCGCCACGTGAGCCTACGCGCGCGGCTGCGCGCGCTCGAGCGCGTGACGCGGCCCATGGCGCCGGATCTCGAGGCCGCCCTGGCGCGACGTTGGGAGGCGCTTCCCGGCCACGTGAAGACCCCGGCCCAGGCGCTCGGCCGGCGCACGGCGGGGTGCGAGGGCACCCACGGGGTCTTCCCCCGCTGCAACCTCGCCTGCACCCCCTGCTACCACTCCCGCGAGGCCAACCGCGTGCGCACGGACGGCGCGCACACCGCCTCGGAGGTCGACCGCCAGATGTCCTACCTCCGCTCGCAGCGCGGCCCGGGGCAGAACGCGCAGCTCATCGGGGGAGAGGTCAGCCTGCTCGATCCCGACGACCACGCCGAGGCGCTCCTCGCCATGCGCCGTCACGGCCGCAAGCCGATGAGCATGACCCACGGCGACTTCGACTACGAGTACCTCGAGCGCCTCGTGCTCGACGCCGAGGGGAACGTCCGCCTCCCCCACGTCTCCTTCGCCGGGCACTTCGACTCCATGATGTTCGGCCGCCGCGGGATCAAGCGGGTCGAGCACGAGGCCGACCTGAACGAGCACCGCCGCCGCTTCTGCGAGATGTTCGAGCGCCTCGAGCGCGAGCATGGGGTGACCCACTACCTCGCCCACAACATGACCGTGACCCCACGCAACGTGGACCAGATCGCGCAGGTCCTCGCCGACTGTCGCGACATGGGCTTTCGCATGTTCTCCTTCCAGCCCGCGGCCTACGTGGGGAACACGAACCGGTGGAAGGACTCCTACCGCGCCTTCTCGGGCGACGAGGTGTGGGCGCAGATGGAGCGCGGCCTCGGCACGCGGCTCCCCTATAAGGTGCTCCAGATCGGCGACGAGCGCTGCAACCGCACGGCCTACGGAACGCTCGTGGGCGAGCGCTGGGTGCCGATCCTCGACGACCGCGTGGCCGCCGACCACGCGGTGCGCGATCACTTCTTCGCCACCTTCGGCGGCATGGACTTCGACGTCCCGCCCGCCGTGCTCGCCGCCAAGCTCGCGCGGGTCTTCGCCGACCACCCGGCGATGCTCGCCGCGGCGCTCTCCTGGGCGGGCCGGTTCGCGCGCCGGGCGGGCGGCCCGCGCGCGCTCCGCCGCGATCCCCCTCGGGCGCTCACCCTCGTCATGCACTCCTTCATGGACGCCCGCGACGTCCGCCCCGCCTGGGAGGGTCTCCAGCGCGGCGAGCTGAGCGAGGACGCCCAGATCCGCGCAACCCAGGAGCGCCTCCAAGCCTGCTCCTACGCCATGGCCCACCCCGACTCGGACGAGCTCGTACCTGCCTGCGTCCAGCACTCCGTGCTCGACCCGCAGGAGAACCTGAAGCTCCAGGAGCTGCTCCCGCTCGTTCCGGCGTGAGGGTGCGGTTTCGCTATCTGCGCGCGGGGAGCCTCCTCGTGCTCCTCGGCGCCTACGTGGCCGTCGCGATCGTCTTCGCGCCGGGCGACCGAGCGATCGGCGACGAGCCGTCTTTCCTCCACCTCGCCCACGCGCTGCTGCACGGGCGCTACGCGCTCTCCTCCACACCGGACGCGACGCTCTACCTGTGGCACGGCCCGGGACTGCCCGCTCTGCTCGCCCCGCTCGTGGCGCTGCACGCGCCGCTGTGGGCGGTGCGCCTGCTCGGGCCGGCGGTGCTCTGGGCCGCCGTGCTCCTCTTCGAGCGGCTGCTGCGACTGTGGGTCTCCCCGCGGCGCGCGCTGGTCGGGGCGCTCGCGCTCGGTCTCTACGCCCCGCTCTCGCTGCTCGTCCCCTCGCTGCACAAGGAGCCGCTCGCGCTGCTGCTCCTCATCGCCGGCCTGTACGGCGCCACGGCGTATGGGAGGACGGGGCACCGCCGCGCGGCGGTGCTCGGCGGCCTCGCGCTCGGGGGGCTCGTGCTCACCCGGCTCGAGTTCGGCTGGGTCCTGCTCTTTGCGCTCCTGGGCACCGCGGGCTGGGCCTGGCGCCAGCGCCAGAGCGCCGCGCCCCGCCGCTTCGCGGTCGTGCTCGCCGTCGCGCTCGCGGTCTGCACCCCCTGGCTCGCGCTCACCTACGCCAAGACCGGCCGTCCGCTGTACTGGGCGACCTCGGGCGGGCTCTCCCTCTACTGGATGAGCACGGCCGACCGGGCGGAGCTCGGCGACTGGCACGCCCTGCACACGGTGTTCCGCGACCCTCGCCTCGCACGTCACCGGCCGTTCTTCCGCCGGCTCGAGCGCCTGGGCGCCCCGGCTCGCGACGCCACGCTCCAGCGCGTGGCCACCCGCAACATCGCCGCGCACCCCGTGGCCTACGCCAAGCGGCTGGCCGCTAACTCCACGCGCCTGTGGCTGGGTCTGCCGTACTCGTTCTCGGGAGGGCTCGGCCCGGCGTGGGGCCTCTATGCGAGCTTCGGGGGAGCGCTGCTCCTGCTGCTCGGCTGGCTCACGGCGGCGCGCGCGCGCGGGCGCCGCAGGCTCGCCCGCGGATCCGGACCGTTCGCGCTGCTCGGGGTCGGCGCCCTGGCGGTCCACCTGCCCGTCTCCGCCGAGCCACGCATGCTCGTGCCGATCGTCCCCCTCGTGATCTGGGCGGCGGTCTGCTCGCGGCCGGTGCGCCGGGCGCGCCCGGCGCCCTTGGCGTGGTCGCTGCCCGCGCGCGACCCCGTCCGGACCGAGCGCGAGCGCGAGCGCAAGGTCGAGGCGGTCCGCTGAAGCAGCGCCGGAGCTCTCCGCCCGGTTCGGGGGTCGGGAGGAAGAGGCGGTTTGAGCACGCTGGGGCGTGCACTATCCGCCTCCTCCTCGCGGACCGACGGGGGCCTCAGTCGGGCACCATCGCCACCACCCGCGCCGGACCGGCGCTTCCGCCGGCCACCTTGAGCGGGAAGCAGGCGACCTGGAAGCCGTGGGGAGGCAGCGCTTCGAGGCCGACGAGCCGCTCGATCTGGCAGTAGGGCCGGTCGGCCTGGTGTGCGGCCCAGAAGATGCCGCCCGCGTCGGCCTCCTTCGCACGCTCGGCCTGGAGGTGCAGCGGCGCATCCCAGCCCCACGCGTCGATGCCCATCACGCGCACGCCGCGGTCCCACAGCCAGTGGGTCGCCTCGCGGGTGACGCCGCAGCCCCGCGCCATGTAGTCGAGCTCGGCGTAGAAGGCGTCGCGTCCCGTGCGCACGAGGACGATGTCGCCCCGCTTCAGCTCGTAGCCGATCCGCTCGAGCTCGGCCTGCGCCTCGGACGCGGTCATCGCGTCGCCGTCGGCCTTGGCGCTCATGTCGAGCACGACGCCGTCGGAGAGGAACCACTCGAGCGGAAGCTCGTCGATCGTCGGCGCGCGCTCGCCGCTCACGCGCGAGTTGTAGTGCCAGGGCGCGTCGACGTGGGTGGCGTTGTGGGTGCCGAGGTTGGTGAAGGTCTCGACCGCCCACCCCTCGCCGTCGCGTAGGAGGTGGGGCGGGACGCCGAGCAGCGCCTCGATGTCCCGCGCGCCCTGCGCGTGGCCGTGGTACTCGATGTCCGTGCGCAGCGCGGCGGGCGTCTCGGGCGGACTGGGCGCGATCGTGGCGGAGAGGTCGACGAGCCTCACGAGTCGGGGATCCTCGCACGCCCGGCCCGGAGCTCGGCGAGCGCCGGACGGTCCTCGGGACCGGCGCTGCGGTAGATCCACGCGACGCGGCCTTCGGCGTCGAGGACGACGTCGCCGCCGAGCTGGAGCGTGTCCTGCTCCGGCGCCCGCGGGCGACGTCCGCGGGCGAGCAGGCTCGCGTAGCGGGCCCAGACCCTCGGGTCGAGCCAGACGCGCGCCCACGACGCGCGCTCGAAGCCAAAGGCGGCGTAGGTGGCGCGCGCGGGGTCGCCGAGCAACGTCACGCCGTCCAGCGCGAGCTCGCGCTCGAACGCACGCAGCAGCCCCGCCGCGAACGTGACGCACACGATGCGGGCGTCCAGCTCCTCTCTGTGCTCGGCGACCTCGACCAGGTGCTCGCGGCAGGGCAGTCAGCCGAGGTGGCGCAGGTAGATGAGCACGACGGCCTCCCCGCGGAAGGCCGCGAGCGAGCTCTCGCCGCCGCCCGAGTCGATGAGCGGCGCATCCGGCGCGCGGTCGCCGGGACGCATACGCACGATCACCCGTCACGCGGCACGCGCCCCGCGCCCGTGCCGCGCTCGCTGGCCGGCCCGCGCGGTGCGGCCATTCCCAGCACCCGCATGGCCTTGAGCCCGAGCGAGAGCTTCTCGCGCCCGTCGCTCGATCCCACGTCGTGTCCGGAGAGCTCGCGCACGCGCTCGAGGCGGTAGCGCACGGTGTGGCGGTGCGTGATGAGCCGGGCGGCCGTGGCGCCCACGTTGGCGTCGCACTCGAGGAACGTGGTGAGCGTCCCCACGAGGTCGGTCTGGTACTGGTCGTCGTAGGCGCTCAGTGGCTCGATCGTCTCCGCGTAGAAGCGCTCGAGCTCGCGCGGGTCCTCGCTCAGGTAGGGAAGGAGGATCCGGTAGGTGCCGGTCTCCTCGTAGGCGAGCGGCGAGCGGCCGGGCTCGCCCTCGGCGACGTTGGCCGCGAGGAGAGCTTCGTCCCCGGCTCGGTGCAGGTCGGCGGGGTCGCCCGCCGCCCGGCTGCGACCGACCGCGAAGTGGAACCCGGGAAGGCTCGCCTCGAGCTCGCGAAGGACGAGCTCGGCGACCCGGCGCCCGGCGTCGCGATCGCCGTCGGGCACGAGCAGGACGATCTCCTCCCCGCGGCCCTCGGCGGGCGCGGCGATCGTCCCGGACGCCGTGGCGCGCGCCGTGCGCTCGGCGACGAGGAGTAGCCGCGCGCGCCAGTCGCCGCCGATAGGGGCGTGCGGATGGGCGCGGACGACGACGACGCTCCCTCCCTCCGCGAGATCGGTGCCGAGCGCACGGCCGCGCGCTACGAGCTCGCCGGTGTCGGGCACCTCGCGCGCGAGGACCGCGCGGAGGAAGGAGCGGGCCTCCTCCTCGGAGGCCCGCTCGGGCGCGCGCAGGCGCTCGACCTCCGAGGCCACGAGCGTGGTGACCAGGCGAAGGAGCGCGGGCGGGGGCTCGCTGCGAGCCCTCATGCGCAGGCGGCCCACCGTGCGGTCGGCGACCTTGAGCTCGAGCGTCTCCACGTCCGGCGCGTCGCCCATGAGCGAGCGCTCGTCGGCCTCCGAGCGCGCGGCGGCGGCGAGCACCGCGCTCGAGCGGTCGATGAGGGCGAGACTCGCGTTCAGGGCGCCGGCCGCCGCCCGCACGACCGCGGGCAGTCCGGCTCCCGACTCGACGGCGTCGGTGATCGCCGCCAGAGCCTCGAGTCCGCCGCTCGGCCCCTCGCTGCCGTTGGACGAGGGCATGAACTCGATTGTAGAAGCGGGGTCCGCCCCTCGGATGCAAACGGCGAGCAGGCTGCGGGGCGACTCCGGTCAGACCGGCCCAGGTGGGGACGCTAGGGCACGGGTGCGCCGGCGAGCGCGGCGATGACGCCGATCGTGCCGGCGCCGAGGAGTGTCTGGACGACGCCGAGGCGGAGGGCGAGAAGGGCGAGGGCGGCGGCGGCGAGGACGGCGAACTGCCAGGGTTGGTGGAGGTCGACGGTGAGGGTGATGGCGGTGCCTGCGATCGCGCCGATGGCGGCGGGGCCGGCGCCATCGAGGAAGGCCCGCGCGTTGAGGTTCTGGCGCAGGCGCTCGAAGCGTGAGCCCCCGAGGAGGATGAACGAGAACGACGGCGTGAAGGCGACAGCGGCGGCGAGCAGCCCGCCGCCGAGCCCGTGGGCCGCGTAGCCGACGGCGGCGACGGTGGCGACGACGGGGCCGGGAGTGAGCTGTCCGAGCGCGACGGCGTTCAGGAACTGAGTGCTGGTCATCCAGTGGTAGGTGTGCACGGCGTCGCCCTGCATGAGGGAATGATCACGAAGCCGCCACCGTAGGAGAGCGCCCCGACCTTGAGCGCCGTCCATACCAGCGCGCCGATCCCGCCCGCCGTTGCCGTTGCCGGCGCCAGCAGCGCCAGGGGGTTGCCGCCGACTCCCAGGGCGGCTGTCGGGCGGCGTTGCACGATCAACTCGAGCAGCCCGCATGCGAGTAGGACGAGCACGAGTGAGGGGCCGACCAGTGCCGCTGCGGCGGCGCCGGCCAAGAGGTAGCCGACCCACCGGGGCCGCCGGGCGGGATGTTCGCGCACGCGCTGAAAGCTCGGTCCGAGTAGCCCGCGGGCGGCGTGGACCGCGACGGCGGCGGCCGCCGCTCCGGCGCCCGCTCCGGCACCGCGCACCCACGTCGGCGGACTGTGAGCCAGGAACAGCAGCGAGAGGGCGAGGATCAGCGCGACGGCGGGAAGGATGAAACCCAGACCGCCGATGATCGCCCCGGCCGGGCCGGCGGCGCGGTAGGCGCAGAAGATCGCCAGCTGAGTCGACGCGGGGCCAGGCAGTAGCCCGCAGGCGACGTTGGCGTCTTCGAACTCGGCGGCCGCCATCCAGCGCCGCTCATCGACGACCAGGCGGCGCAGCAGCGCGACGTGCGCTGGCGGGCCGCCGAAGCCGGTGACACCGATTCGTGTCCACTCCCGGGTGATGGTCCCCAGCGACCGGCTTGCGCGCGACGGTTCCTGCGGCGCGGGAATCACTCCCAGGACCTCAGCGGAACGCTCGCGCAGCGCCCGCGCGCGTCTCGGCCAGCACCTCTCGGCCCTCATCGCTCGCCTGGTAGCGGCGTCGGCGTCGGTCGTCGACGAGTTCCTCGCGCGAGGTCAGCAGGCCTTCGCCTCGCATGCATGGAGCGTCGGGTAGAGCTTGCCCGGGCTGACGCCTTGGCCGGGAGAGCTCAGAACAGCCGGTCCCACTCGTAGACCACCAGGGCCCCGAGGAGGACGCCGACTATGAGGAATGCGGCGAGGACGTAGAGCGAGAGGAAGGCGGCGGCCGCCCGCTCCCACACGCGCCCGTAGGCCTGGACAGCCGGGAAGGCGACGAGGCCGACGAAGGCGGCCAGGCCGAACACGCCGGCGCACGCCGCCACGAGGTAGGTGATCGCCGCGTTGCTCATCGGCGCGCATTGTGCCGCACGCGCGCGACGGCCAGGGCGCCAAGGCCGCCGAGGGCGAACAGGGCCGCGGCGATGCTCAGTCCCCGAGCACGTCGGTCAGGTAGTGCGCGGCCCGAGGCTGCACGGCGAGCGCGGCTGCGGAGCGCCGGCGTCGGGGCCGACCGGAGTGGCGGCACTCGCGCCGGGGAAGCGGGCGGCGAGCTCCCTCGCCGCCTCGGTCGCCGCCTCCGCGCCCTCCGCGCCCGGGAAGAGCCCGAACACGGTCGGCCCCGAGCCGCTCACCAGGGCGCGCTCGGCGCCGGCGGCCCGGGCGGCGTCCAGAGCGGGCGCGATCGACGGGCACAGCGAACGCGCGGCCGCCTCGAGGTCGTTGACGAGGAGCTCTTCAGGAGGCAGGCCCTCGCCCTCCGCCAGCGCAACCCGCAGCGCGGCGAGCCGCTCGTCGAGCTCCGCGAGCCCGCGCGGGCTGCCCAGGCGGTCCGCCTCGCGGTACACCGCGGCGGTCGCCAGACGCTCGGGAGAGGGCAGGATCAGCAGCCCGTGCGGCGCGCGCGGCGCGAGCGACTCGACGCGCTCGCCCGCCCCGGTCATGAGCGCGAGCCCCGGCGCGAGCTGGCTCGGCACGTCGGCGCCGAGGGCAGGCGCGAGCTCGATCAGGCGGAGGTCGCCGGGGCGTCCCGCGGCGTGGGCGGCGAGCCGGAGCGCCGCCGCCGCGTCGCCCGAGCCGCCGCCCATCCCGGCCGCCACCGGCACCCGCTTCTCGATGCGCAGGCGCACCGGCGGCGCGTCCCAGCTCGCGGCGGCGCGGTAAGCGGCGAGGGCGGCGGCGGCGAGGTTGGGCTCCTCGACCCCCGGGCACAGGACCTCATCGCCCTGCGCGGACCCCTCCGCCGGCTCGAGCGTCAGCTCGTCGGCCAGGGAGACCGACTCGACGAGGGAGACGAGCTCGTGGCGCCCATCGGACGGACGGACCGGTCCGATGAGGAGGCAGAGGTTGACCTTGCCGGGCGCGAGCGCGCGGAATCCGCTCCCGCTCACGGAGCGTCCGCCGCCAGCCGCTCCGCCAGCGCGCGGAAGTCCTCGGGACCGAGACGCTCGGCGCGCACGTCGGCGGGGAAGCCGAGCTCCCCCAGCACGCGCCGCGCGGCCTCACGCGCGTCGCGCCGCGCCCCCGGCGCGAGCGCGAGGGAGCGCGCGAGCGCCTTGCGGCGGTGCGCAAAGGCCTGGCGCACGAGCGTGCGGAGCGCCGGCGGAGCCGCCGGGCCGTGACGCTCGAGCGCCACGAGCACCGAGTCGACGTTCGGGACGGGGTGGAAGACGGTGCGCGAGACGGGGCGGATCACCCGCACCGTGCAGGCGAGCTGCGCGAGGACCGAGGGGACGCCGTAGGCCGCGCTCCCGGGCGCCGCCGCGAGCCGCTCGCCGACCTCCCGCTGCACCATCGCGACCCAGAGCACCACGTCGGGGAGCTCCTCGACCGTGCGCAGGAGCGCGCTCGCCGCCACGCCGTAGGGCAGGTTGGCCACCACCTTGGTGGGCGGGGGACGGAGCGCGGCGAGCGGCACCTCGAGCGCGTCGCCGAGGTGGAGGGTGGCGTTCGGGTGCGGAGCGAGCGCCTCGCTGAGCGCCGGCTCGAGCCGGGGATCGATCTCGATCACGTGGACGTGCCCCGCGCGTGCGGCCAGGGCCTCGGAGAGCACTCCCAGGCCGCCGCCGATCTCGAGCACGACATCGTCGTGCTCGAGGCGCGCCGCGCGGGCGATGACCTCGAGCAGGTTCGAGTCGATCAGGAAGTTCTGGCCCAGGGCGCGGTTCGGGCGCACGCCGTGCACGCGCAGGCGGCGCAGGCTCGGCTGGATGGGAAGCTCGGCGCTCACCAACCGAAGAGGCGAGCGGCGGTGCGCTCCACCTCGTCGTCGAGCTCGGCACGCTCGACGCCGCGCGCCGCCGCCACCGCGTCGGCGGTGTGCACGACGCAGGCGGGCTCGTTGCGCCGGCCGCGCACCGGCTGGGGAGTGAGGTAGGGGGCGTCGGTCTCCACCAGCAGCCGCTCGCCCGGCACCCGCGCCGCGGCGGTCCGCAGCGCGGACGCCTTGGGGTAGGTCACGTTCCCGGCGAAGGAGACGTGCCACCCGGGGTGCGCGAGCACGTCGTCGAGGCGGTCGGGCATGGAGAAGCAGTGCAGGACCACCGGCAGATCGGCGGCGCGCTCGCGGAGGATCCCGAGCGTGTCGTCGTCGGCCGCGCGCGTGTGGATGACGAGGGGCTTGCCGCTCGCCCGGGCGAGGTCGATCTGGCCGTGGAAGGCTCGCTCCTGGTCGGCGCGCGGCGCTCCCTCGCGGTAGAAGTCGAGTCCGGTCTCGCCGATCGCCGCGCACCTCTGGTGGGTCGCGAGCGCCTCGAGCTCGGCCAGATCGGCGTCGTCGAAGCCCGCCGCCTCGTTCGGGTGGCGGCCGACCGCCGCCCACACCTGGGGAAAGTCCTCCGCCGCGGCCAGCGCCGAGCGACACGACTCGCCGGTCATCCCGACGGTCAGGATCCGCGTCACGCCCGCGGCCTCGGCCGCGGCGACGAGCTCCGAGTTCGGCGGCGCGCAGGAGTCGAGGTGCGCGTGGGAGTCGATCATCGCTTGGGGAAGAGCGGCTCGAGGGCGCTGACGCCGGTCCCTCCGGACCCGGCGCCGAAGCGCGCCGCGGCGAGCTCGGTCTCCGGTGCTCCGAGCGCGCCGAGCAGCGTGTGGGCCGTGCTCGGCAGGTAGGGGTGCAGCAGGACGGTGACGCAGCGCAGCCCCTCGGCGAGCGAGCGCAGGGTGACGTCGAGCTCGTTCGCCGCCTCCGGGTCCTTGGCGAGCTTCCACGGCGCGCGCTCTTCGACGTAGCGGTTCAGGCGGCGCACGCGCTGCCAGATGCGCTCGAGCGCCTGCGTTAGCTCCCCCCGATCGATGAGCGCCGCGACCTCCTCGGTTAGGCCGTCGAAGTCGGCGGTAAGCACCGGATCGAGCTCGGCCTCGGGGACCACCCCGTCGCGGTAGCGGCCGAGCATCGCCAGCGTGCGGCTCGCGAGGTTGCCGAGCTCGTTCGCGAGCTCGGTCTCGTAGCGGGTCTCGAAGTCGGCGGGCGATACGTTCCCGTCCTGGCCGAATGAGACCTCGCGCAGGCAGTAGTAACGCAGCGCGTCGGTGCCGAAGCGCTCCATCACCGCGAAGGGGTCGAGGACGTTGCCCAGCGACTTCGACATCTTCCGGTCGTTCATGAGCAGGTAGCCGTGGATGAACAGGTGCTCGGGCAGCGCGAGCCCGGCGGCGAGGAGCAGCGCGGGCCAGATGACCGCGTGGAACTTGAGGATGTCCTTGCCGATGAGGTGAAGGCTCGCCGGCCAGAAGGTCGAGGTGAGGTCCTCGCCGTCACGGGCGAAGCCGAGGGCGGTGACGTAGTTGAGCAGCGCGTCGAACCAGACGTAGAAGACCTGCTCGGGGTCCCACGGGACGGGCACGCCCCAGCGCAGGTTTGCGCGCGAGAGGGAGACGTCCTGCAGGCCTCCCGCGACGAACGAGCGCGCCTCGTTGGCGCGCGTGCGCGGGAGCACGAAGTCTTCGCGCTCGCGGTAGAGGCGCTCGAGCGGCTCCTGGAAGGCCGAGAGGCGGAAGAACCAGTTCTCCTCCTTCTCGCGGGTGAGCACGATCTCGTGGATCGGGCAGGTGTTTCCCGGCCCGACCTCGTTCTCGGTCTTGAAGTCCGCGCACCGCGGGCAGTACCAGCCCTCGTAGGTGCCGGCATAGACGTGGCCGTTGTCGTGGACGCGCTGCATGATCTCCTGGACCCGCTCGACGTGGCGCGGGTCGGAGGTGCGGATGAAGAAGTCGTTGGAGATCTCGAGCCGGGGCATGAGCGCCCGGAAGCGCTCGGCGTTGCGGTCGGCGAGCTCCTGGGGCGTGACGCCCTCCCGCTCGGCCGCCTCGGCCACCGGCTCTCCGTGCTCGTCGGTGCCGGTGAGGAAGAAGACCTCCTCCCCGCGCTGACGCATGTGCCGGGCGATGACGTCGGCCGCGATCGTCGTGTAGGCGTGCCCGAGGTGCGGCGCCGCGTTGACGTAGTAGATCGGCGTCGTGACGTAGAACGGCATGCACGCCCGAGGCTAGCGGCGCGCCCCTGCGAGCCGCGAGGCGCGCGGCGCGCCCGACGCGCGTCAGTCGGCGAGGTCGGTCACGAACACGACGCGCGAGCGGCTGATCGCCGCGAACGGACGCCGACCGATCTCATCGGCGATGCCATGGGCGGTGATCTCCACGTCGGAGAGCACGATGAACTCGCGGTCGGTCGTGTTGAACAGGTCGCTCACCCGTGTGCGGTAACCCTCGGCCGGCAGGGTCAGCGTGCCGACGAAGCGGTATCGCTCCGTCTCGACGATCACCCGCTCGTGGCGCCGGTGATGGTGCTGGCCCGGGGTGATCGAGGGGGAGACGCTCATGCCGCCTCTATCGGCAGCGCGCGGCCGGGGGTTGAGCGACTACTCGGGCAGCGAGGCGAGCTCCGTCTCGGCCACGAAGTGCTCGACGCTCACGTCCGCCCGGTCGAGCGCGAAGCGAACGCCCTCCTCGGCGAGCCGGCGGCATTCGGCGTAGGTGTCCGCCGAGGTCGTCCAGCGAGGGACGTCGGGCGACTCCGCCCGCCAGATCCCGCCTTCGTGGTGATAGATCACGCGGACGCCGACCATGGTCTTCCCGAGAGTAGCCTCAGCTTTCGTCTCGGCAAGGGTCACACCCTCAGCGCCGCATCGGACGCAGCCGGCGCCGAAGCGCCGGCCGGACGTCGCGCGGCGCGCCCTCCGAGCCCGCTCGTAGCCGCCGGACCGCCGTGAGTCCAAAGGCGCCGATGAGGAGCACGAAGCCGGCGGGCATCCAGAGCGAGCCGAGGGGCAGCCCGGGCGCAGCGACCGGCGCGGGCGGAGCGGCTCGGGCCACCTCGAGCGGAACCGGCGCGCCGAGCGGCGCGGGTGCGGGAGCCGACGGCGGACCGATCGCCCGCGGCCGACCCGGGCGCGGTGCGCGCAGCGCCGGCGGGGGGACCGGCGGATCGGCCCCGAGCAGCCGCACGGGATCGAGGTAACCGTGGGGGCGGGCCCGCACTCGGGCCCCGAGGGAGACGTGCGGCGTGGCCTCTCGCGGGCGTCCGGACGCTCCCACCGTCCCCACCGGCTCTCCAGCGGCCACCAAGCGCCCACGCCGCACCGCGACTCGGCCGAGGTGCAGATAGGTCGCGCTGAGCGACCCGCACGCGACGGCCACCACCCGGCCCGAGGCGCCCACCGTGCCCGCAAAGCTCACCCGTCCCGGACAGGCCGAGCGCACGGGAGCCCCGAGCGGTGCGGCGATGTCGATGCCCCGCCGCTGTCCCGCCGCGAAGCGGTCGGGTCCGAGCTCGAACCGGCCGATGACCGGCCCGCGCACCGGCCAGAGCCAGCGCTCGCGGGCCGCCGCAGGGGAGGCGGCGACCAGGCAGGCGACGGTCATCGACAGGACGAGGAGGCGGGGCATCGGAAGCGCACGCTACGGCCGGCGCGAACGCCCGCCCAGAACCGCGCGTGAAACGGCACGAAGACGCAACAGCTACGACGCAGAGCGACGCTCTTCGGCCAGCGCGCGGTAGAGCGCGTTGGCGCCCAAGCCCGTGAGCTCGCCCACCACGGCCGCCGCGGGCCGTGGCTTGGCCCCGGCCGCCACGAGGCGCCGGAGCGCCTCGAGCGCGCCGGCGAGCTCCGGCTCGCGCGCCGGCGCGGCGCCCACCACCACCGCGACCTCTCCGCGGGGCGGGGTCCGCGCAAAGCGCTCGGCCACCTCCGCCGCACGTCCGCGCACGACCTCCTCGTGGAGCTTCGTAAGCTCGCGGCACACCGCCACCGGCCGCGCCGGATCCTGCTCGGCGAGCACGGCGAGCGACGCGACGAGCCGGCGCGGCGACTCGAAGGCGACGAGCGTCTCGCGCGCGGAATCGAAGACCTCCGCCAGGTCACCGCGCCGGCGCGGCAGATAGCCGACGAAGCGCCAGCGCTCCGCCGGCAGCGCCGAGGCCACGAGCGCGGCGATCGCCGCCGAGGGCCCGGGCAGCACCTCGACCGCGAGACCGGCGCACACGCACGCACGCACGAGGAGGAAGCCCGGGTCGCTCACGAGCGGCATCCCCGCGTCGCTCACCAGAGCGACCACGTCGCCTCGCCGCATGCGCTCCACGAGCTCGGCGGCACGCGCGCGCTCGTTGTGCTCGTGATAGCTCACGAGCGCCGCCGAGACCCCGTAGCGCTCGAGCAGCACCCGCGTGCGACGCGTGTCCTCGCAGGCCACCACGTCGGCCTCGCGCAGAGCGGCGAGCACGCGCAGGGTGACGTCCTCGAGGTTGCCGATCGGCGTCGGGCAGACGACGAGGCGACCGCCGCTCACTGCCGTCCGGCCAACCCGTCGAAGGCGAGGGTGGCGGCACCGAGCATGCCGGCCTCGGGTCCGAAGCGCGCCGGGACGATCCGCACCACGTCGCGCGAGGGGCGCAGCGCCCGGGCGGCCACCTCCGCGCGGGCGGGCTCGAGCAGGAGATCCCCCGCCGCGAAGACCCCCCCGCCCACCACGACCACGTCGGGGTTGAACAGGTTGACGAAGTTCGCGATGCCCACGCCGAGCGCACGCCCGACCACGGCGAGCGCCTCCCGCGCCGACGCGTCGCCGTCGTGGGCGAGCTCGGTGGTCAGGAGCCCGGTGATCTCGCGGCCGGCCGCGAGCGCCGCCCCGAGCGCCGAGTCGGGTTGCTCCTCACCCAGGCGACGAGCCTCCCGCGCGAGCGCGGTGCCCGAGGCCACCGCCTCGAGGCAGCCGTGGTTGGGGCAGTTGCCCTGGCAGCGCGGCCCGTCGAGGTCGACGACCATGTGGCCCAGCTCCGCCCCGGCTCCCGTCGAGCCGCGAAAGAGCTCTCCGTCGAGGACGAGGCCGCCGCCGATACCGGTCCCGATCGTCAGCATCACGGCGTTGCGCGTCCCGCGCGCCGCCCCGTAGCGGTGCTCGGCCAGCGCGGCGACGTTCGCGTCGTTGTCGAGGAACACCGGCAGCCCGAGCCGCTCGGACATGATCTCGCGAAAGGGGACGTTGACGATGGGGAGGTTGACCGCCATCACCGCCATGCCCCGCTCCTGGTCGATCAGGCAGGGGATTCCGAACCCGACGGCCTCGACCGGAACGGAGGCGGCGTTGCGGCACTCCTCCACCGCATCGATGACGAGGTCGACCAGCGCCGATGCCGAGACGCCGAGGGCGGGACGCAGCGCACGATGGTGCACGCCGAGGTCCCTTTCGACCGCTCCGGCGAGGAGCTTCGTGCCGCCGAGGTCGACGCCGATAACGCAGCCGACGGCCATGTCGGCCACTATAGATAAGGCCCATGAGCGACGATCCGGACCCCCGCGACCCCCGTCAGGACCCTCCCGAGTACCGCGTCTACGGCGGCGGTCGGCAGGGTCGGCCGCGCCGCGAAGGACCGCGCGATGCCCGCCCCGGGGCAGGCGGTCCCCCACCCGAATACCGGGTCTTTCGCGCCCGGCCACGGGGCCTCTTCTCCCGTCTGCGTCCGGGCGAGGACTCGCTCGACGTGGTCGGCGCCGGCGTCGGAGCGGGCGGCCCGGGCGGCGGACGCCGCAGGATGACACCGGGCCGCGTCGTGGGCTACACCCTGCTGGCGCTGCTCGGGTGGCTGCTCCTCGCCTTCGTCCTGTTCGTGACCTCGGCTCAGATCGAGCAGAGCCATGTCTCCTCGCGCGCCGTCCGGGCCCTCTCCTCGGCCGGAGCACTGCCCACGTCGCCCAACACCATCCTCGTCCTCGGCTCCGACCAACGGTTGAAGGGGAGCAAGGAGCCGGGCGCCAACGTCAAGGGCCCGAGCCGCTCGGACACGATGCTGCTCCTGCGCGTGGGCGGCGGCCACTCCGCCCGACTGTCCATTCCACGCGACACGGTGGTCGACATCCCCGGCCACGGCCGCGCGAAGATCAACGCGGCCTATGCCTTCGGCGGTCCGGCGCTCGCCATCCGGACGGTCGACCGCTTCCTCGGGGTCCGGGTCAACCACCTCGTCGAGGTCAACTTCGCGAACTTCCCCAAGTTCATCGACTCGCTAGGTGGCGTCGGGGTGAAGACGGGGTGCGTCCTCTCGCTCATCAACGGGGGCACGACGAACGGCGGCTACACGCTGCGCCTGCGCCCGGGAAGCCACCACCTGAGCGGCAAGCAGGCGCTCGCCCTCGCGCGCACGCGCAAGAACAAGTGCCGCGGGGCCGCCAACGAGGGCGATCTGACGCGGGTGCGGCGCCAGCAGCAGATCCTCCAGGGGATCAAGGCCCAGCTCACCTCCCCGGGCGCGTTCCTCCGCCTGCCGTGGGTCTCGTGGACCGGTCCCAAGGCCATCCGCACCGACATGGGCGGCCTGAGTCTGCTCGGGATGTTCGGGGCGATGGCGACGTCGGGGACCCCACCCGTCCGGATCCTCAAGCCCGACGGTCTCACCACTCTTCCCGACGGAGAGCAGGGACTGACGATCTCCGACGCCGCCAAGCGCCGCGACATCGCACGGTTCCTCAGGGGGTGAGCGAGCCCGAGAGGGCGGCCAAGGCGCTCACTCGCCCTTCTTCGCGGGCGCTTCCTTCTTGCTCGAAGTCGAAGCGCTCTCGCTGCCGCCCGAGCTCGAGCTCTCGCTCTTCCCCTTGCCGCCCCCGTCGCCGTCACCGCCGCCCGACGAGCTCGACCCGGAGTCGCCGCCCGAGCCCGACCCGCCGCCCGAATCGGCCTTCTCGTACTTGCCCTTGCCCTCGCCGGCGTCCCTGAGCTCCTGCGAGCGCTTCTTGGTGCCGTAGTCGGTGTTGTAGAAGCCCGACCCCTTGAAGTGCACCGCGATCGGATGGAAGACTTGCTGCACCGGAGCCGAGCAGGTCTGGCACACGGAGATCCGGTCGTCGCTCATCCGCTGCATGACCTCGAAGGTGTGGCCCTGCTCGCAGCGGTACTCGTAGATCGGCATGGCGGGCCAGTATAGGAGCGGGTCCAGGTGCGTTTCGCGGGCACCCCGACGCCCCTGGGGACGTACTGCGCTTCGCGGCCGCAGAGGGCCGCGCGCTCCTGACGCACAACGCTCGTCACTTCGCTCCTCTCGCCCGACGGTGGGCCGGCAGCGGAGAAGGGCACCTGGGCCTCTTCACCTCCGACGCGAGCATGCCGCGCGCGAAGGACACCATCGGCCTCTACCTCACGGCACTCCGCAAGCTGATGGATGAGCACCCAGACCCCGACGCCCTGCGCGACCAGGTGCGCTGGCTCTGACCTGTGGCCCAACGCATCGCCTACAGTCCCCGCCGTGCCCGACGTCGTCTCCATGGACAAGATCGTCTCCCTGTGCAAGCGCCGGGGCTTCGTCTTCCCCTCCTCGGAGATCTACGGCGGTCTCGGCTCGACCTACGACTACGGGCACTACGGCGTGCTGCTCAAGCAGAACGTCAAGGCTGAGTGGTGGCGCGCGATGCTCCAGGAGCGCGACGACATCGTCGCCCTCGACGCCGCGATCCTCATGCACCCGCGCACGTGGGAGGCGAGCGGCCACCTCGCCGGCTTCACCGACCCCCTCATCGACTGCCGCACCTGCAAGCTCCGCTTCCGCGCCGACCACATGGAGCAGTCCGCTTGCGGGCGCAAGCCGTCCAAGCACCCGGGCGAGATCCCCGACTGCGACCTGACCGACCCGCGGGACTTCAACCTGATGTTCCAGACCACGCTCGGCCCGGTCAAGGACGCGGGCGCGACCGTCTACCTGCGCCCGGAGACCGCCCAGGGCATCTTCGTCAACTTCAAGAACTACCTGCAGTTCTCCCGCAAGAAGCCCCCGTTCGGCATCGCCCAGATCGGCAAGTCCTTTCGCAACGAGATCACGCCGGGGAACTTCGTCTTCCGCACGCGCGAGTTCGAGCAGATGGAGATGGAGTACTTCGTGCCCCCCGACGAGGCGCCCAAGTGGTTCGAGCACTGGCTCGAGCAGCGGATGAACTGGTACACGGAGCTCGGCCTGCGCCCCGACCACCTGCGCCTGCGCGCCCACGCCCCCGACGAGCTCTCCCACTACTCGAGCGCCACCAGCGACGTGGAGTACCTCTTCCCGATCGGGTGGTCCGAGCTCGAGGGCGTGGCCAACCGCGGCAACTTCGACCTCACCCAGCACGCCGAGTTCTCCGGCCAGAAGCTCGAGTACGTCGACACCGCGAGCGGCGAGCGCTATGTCCCGCACGTGATCGAGCCCGCGGCAGGCGCCGACCGCGCCGCCCTCGCCTTCCTCGTCGACGCCTACGACGAGGACGAAGTCGGGGGTGAGGCTCGCACCGTGTTGCGCCTGCACCCGCGGCTCGCGCCCGTCAAGGTCGCGGTGCTCCCGCTGGTCAAGAAGGACGGCCAGCCCGAGGTCGCGGCGGAGCTCCACCGCGAGCTCCGCGTCCGCATGTCGGCCGAGTACGACGAGGGAGGGGCCATCGGCCGCCGCTACCGCCGCCAGGACGAGATCGGAACGCCGTTCGGCGTCACGGTCGACCACCAGACGCTCGAGGACCGCACGGTAACCGTGCGCGAACGCGACTCCCTCGTGCAGGAGCGCGTGCCGATCGCGGAGCTCGCCGACGAGCTCGAGCGGCGCCTGCGCGCCCTCTGGAGCTCGCCCAAGCTCGCCGGCGTCTGAGCGCCACCCGATAGGCTTCCGCGGCCGGTCGTCCGTTTTCCCGTACTTGGAGGCTTCGCCATTTGCCCGCCTGACACCCAGCAACACGGTTCGTCCCGCCCTTCCTCCCGCCGCCCGAGCGCGTCCGACGGACGGCTCGGCGCCATCTCCTTCCCCTCCCGCAACGGCAACCGCCTGAGCCAGGACGAGGAATCGTGCGAAGTCGAGGTCGACGGCGCCCTTCGCCGCATCCGCTTCCACGACTACGAGCGTGTCTACGAGGTCCCGGGCCTCTACGAGCGTCTCTTCCGCGACGAGCTCGGCGCCCGTTCGCCGGAGGTCGTCTGCGAGCTGCTCGGCGAGCAGCTCGAGGCCGAGGGCACCGATCCGGGCAAGCTACGCGTCCTCGACCTTGGGGCCGGCAACGGCATGGTCGGCGAGGAGCTGGCGCACCTCGGCGTGGGCAGCGTGGTCGGCGTCGACATCATCGACGGCGCGGCCGAAGCGGCCAAGCGCGATCGCCCCGACGTCTATGACGACTACCTGGTCGCCGATCTGTCCGATCCGACCCCCGAGGAGCATGCTCGCCTGGCCCGGCACGAGTTCAACGCGCTGGTCACCGTCGCCGCCCTGGGCTTCGACGACATGCCGCCGCGTGCTTTCGCGGTCGCCCACAACCTGGTGGCCAATGGAGGCTGGATCGCCTTCAACGTCAAGGAGGAGTTCATCGGCGAGGAGGACCCCACGGGGTTCGGGGCGTTCCTGCGCCGCATGACCGAGAGCGGAGTGATCGAGCCCAGGACGCGCAGGCTCCACCGCCACCGCCGCTCCGTCGCCGGCGATCCGCTGCACTACGTCATGATCGTCGCCACGAAGCTCGCCGACGTTCCGCTGGACTGGGCGGACCCGCCGAGCTGAGCCTCGGCGGCGGCTCTTAGGTCGTCTTCGGGGTCTTCGGCTCGCTGCGCGGCTCGAGTTGCAGCTCGCGCTCGGCGCCGGAGACCCCGGCGTCGAGCTCGCGGCTGCGCTCCCGCTCGGAGTTGAGCTGCATGCCGAGCAGCAGGGCGACGTTCGTGATCCACAGCCACACCAAGAAGGTTATGACCCCGCCGAGGCTGCCGTAGGTCTTGTTGTAGGAGCCGAAGTTCGCCACGTAGAAGGCGAAGGCCACCGAGGCCAGCAGCCAGACGACGAGCGCGAACGTCGCTCCGGGCATGACCGAACGGAGGCCCGGCAGCTTGACGTTGGGGGAGGCGTAGTAGAGCACCGTGAACATCAGGATCACGACGAGGAGCAGCACGGGCCACTTGGCGATGTTCCAGACGGAGACCGCCGTGCCGCCGACGCCGAGCGGACCCGCCACGGCCGAGACGATCGGCCCGGTGAGCACGAGCGCGAGGGCGACGAGCACGAGCAGGACGATCATCACCAGCGTGACGAGCAGCTGCAGGGGTCGGAGCTTGAAGAAGGACCTCCCCTCCGGAGTCTCGTAGATGACGTTCGACGCGCGCATGAACGCGCCGACGTACCCCGAGGCCGACCAGAGCGCAGCGAACAGTCCGACGATCGCCAGGATCCCCGCCGCTCCGCGGTTGGAGGTGATCGACTTGATGGGTCCCGCGAAGGTCTGCGCGGCCGACCCGGGGCTGACCTTCATGACGATGTCGGTCAGCGTCTTGGTCGTCGTCGCCGGGTTCCCCACCAGGCCCACGAGCGAGACGAGCGCGATGAGGGCGGGGAACATCGCCAGCAGGCCGTAGTAGGTCAGCGCGGCCGCCCAATCGGTCACCCCGTCCTCGCTGAACTCGGTGAACGTCCGCTTGAGGGTGGAGAAGAGCGACGAGCGCCGATCCGTGCCCTGCGGACGGTAATCCTCGCGTTCTGAGTCGCGCGTGCTCGCCGCCTCGTCGGTACTCATCCCCAACCCCCTCGGTCGCTGTCGCCCGGCGGCAGCGTACTGCCGCGGGGCCCGTGTCTTCTCTATGCGGGCCGGGGTGGCCGCCGCGCGGGCGGCCACCCCCGATCGCGAGCGACGGCTAGTCGCGGAAGCGCCGCTCCGAGATCGCCCCCGAGGAGCCGGAAGAGCTCCCGGAATCGCCGCCGGACTGCACCTGCGTCTGCGCCTTGTCCTTGCCCTGCTCGGCGAGGCCCTGGCCCCGCTCCTTGCCGGTCTGCATGTCCTGCTTGACCTGGCCCTTCTGCTCCTGGCCCTTGTCACGCGCCTGCCGGAGCGCGTCGCCCGCCAGCTCGCGGCCGCCGAGGCCGAAGGCCAGCGCCGCGCCAGGGCGACGGAGCCGATGAGTGCGATGTAGGTCGCCTCCACGATCGCCGGAGCGATGTGGAGCTGGGTGAGGATCATGAATACGGCGATGATCATGATCAGCGCCGGGACCGCCGTGCCGACGATCTTGCCGGTCGGCGTGTCGCCCATCGTCTTGGCCACGAGGCCCGCCGGCCGCGCCGGCGATGGCGCCGGCGATCACGAAGATGAGAACGGCGACGATGACGTTCGGTAGATAGCTCAGGACCTGGTTCATGAACACGGTCACCGCCGGGATCTTCAGCGCCCCGATCGCCGCGGAGAGGACGAACAGGAAGATGAGCCAGAACACCACCCCGGCGATCAGCGCCGACGGGCTCGCGCCTGGACTGATCTTCTCGACGTACTCCCCGGTCTGGCTGTAACGACGCCGGAGGCAACCCTCGTGCGCGCGGCGATCGCCGAGACCGTGGGAACCTCCATCCTCGTGTTCGTGGGCACGTCGGTCGCGGTGGCCGCGCTGCTGCACCGGGGAACCGCCGGCCCGCCCTACGACTCGCTCGCGGTGGCGCTCGCCTTCGGTTTGGTGCTCGCGGCCCTCGTGAGTGCGTTGGGCCACGTCTCAGGCGCGCACCTGAACCCCGCAGTCACCGCCGGCCTCCTCGCGCCAGGACGACGGCGGCGGGAACGTAGGCCAACGCCGGCCAGCGCATCGATGGCCGCGCGCGCCGCGCGCGCTGTCCTTCGCGGCGCGAGACCCGGGCGGAGGGGAAGGGGGACAGGGCCGGCACGATTCGAGGGCTACCTTCGAGCTCGCCGCCGAGCAGGAGCGTCGCCGCCGCCCTCCTCTACGACCGCTTCGTCGCGACCGCGGCGGCACCGCCCTGGTCCGAGGTGGCGTGGCCGTTGCCCGAGCCGTTCGCGCCCGGCTCGATGGTCGTGAAGCCTCCCGCCGGCGTGCGGCGCACCACGGTCCCGTTCCAGCCGCGCAACGGATGGGACTCCGAGGCCAGCAGCTCGCGGCAGATCCTCCGGACGGCGAAGAAGACCACGACCGGGGCGACGAGGGCGAAGACGCGGAAGAACGGGATCTGGCTCTCGTAGGGGAAGCCGACGCGCACGAGCAGCCGGTCGCCCGATCCGGCGACGAAGATCGTGACCACCCACGTCAGGAACGCGGCTCCGAGGCCGGTGCGCCACGGGTTGTCGCGCGGACGGTCGAGCAGCTCGTGCAGGCGGCGGTCCCGGGTAATCTTGCGCTCGAGCCACGGCCACGAGTAGAGCGCGGCGAAGACGAAGCTCGGGAAGAGGATCCCCCCGAAGAACGGGTTGGGAATGATCGTCTTGCCGAAGATCTGCGGCTCGACGCCCGGCATCAGCCGCAGCGCGCCGATGAGCCAGCCGAGGTACCAGTCGGGCTGGGCGCCGTTGGTGCCCTGCCACGGGTCGAAGGCGCCCCACTGCCAGATCGGGTTGATCTGGACGAGCCCGCCGAGGAGCACGAGCACGGCGGCCACCGCCGCGAAGAGCCCCATCGAGCGTAGGGCGTAGGCCGGCCACATCGGGGTGCCCACCACGTTGCCCTCCTTGCGGCCCGGCCCCCGGAACTGCGCGTGGTGCTGGCGCATGATGAGCGCCAGGTGCACGGCGATCATCAGGCCGAGGATGGCGGGGAGGACGAAGACGTGGGCGATGTAGAGCCGCGACTCGAAGCTTCCGGTGCCGGGGAACTGCCCGCCCCAGATCAGAAAGGCGAGCTTGCCCCCCACGAGCGGTATCGCCATCACCACGCCGTAGAAGATGGCGAGCCCCATCCCCGAGAGCAGGTCGTCGGGCAGGGAGTAGCCGCAGAAGCCCTCGAGCAGCGCCAGGCCGAGCATGCTCAGGCCTATGAAGTAGTTGAAGTCGCGCGGCTTGCGAAAGGCCCCGGTGAAGAAGATCCGCATGAGGTGGATCGCGATCGCCGCGATGAACACGTCGGCCGCCCAGTGGTGGGCCTGGCGCAGAACGAGCCCGGCGGGGATGTCGAGCGAGAGGTTGATCGTGGAGACGAAGGCCTCGGAGACCTGCTGGCCGACCAGCGGCGCGTAGGAGCCAGCGTAGTGGGTCTCGGAGACGCTCGGCTCGAAGAAGAGCGCGATGTAGGTCCCGCTGAGGATGAGAAAGGCGAAGGAGTAGAGGGCGATCTCGCCCAGCAGGAACGACCAGTGGTCGGGGAAGACGTAGCGGAAGGCCTTCTTGACCACGCTCGCGGCGCCGAGGCGCTCGTCGAGCCAGCGGACGGTCTCCGGCCCCGAGGCGGAGGGCGGGGTCACGAGGTCCCTCGCTTCACGCTCCACCACGCCGGGCCGATGGAGCCCGAGAAGGCGCCGCGGGCCATCAGCTGCCGGTCCGGGCCGATCATCAACGGGAGTTGGGGCAGGGAGCGCCCGGCGGGTCCGAAGGTGCGCTTGGCGCCCCGGGCCGGGTCGAAGGTCGAGTAGTGGCACGGGCACACGAGCGCCGGATCGGGCTGGACATCGGCGAACAGCGGGTAGCGGTAGAGCGCGATCGCGCACCCGGCGTGGGTGCAGATCTTCGAGTAGGCGACGATGCCCTCGGGCGCCCACTCCGCCGCCGAGCGGGCGCCGGGGAGCCTCAGCTTGTCCTCGGGCACGCGCACGATGACGATCGGCGAGCCGAGCTCCCGCTTGTCGGCCCCCTTCGGGAAGCCGGTCAGGAAGGCGCCCTCGGTGATGTCATCGGCGGTGATGAGCTTGTCCTCCTCGTCGACCACCTCCGTGCCGCCCTTCCACGGCACGTGGTCGATCCGGTCGCCGACGTTCGGTCCGAGGGAGGCGGCGGGAACGATCGCGGCCGCCCCCAGCCCGAGCCCGGCCGCGCCGGCGGCCCGGGTCAGGAGCTTGCGGCGTGAGACCCCCTCCCCACCCTCCTTGATCAGCTCGGGCACCTCCTGCTCGGGCTCCGGCATGACGAGCGCCGAGCGTTCCTCCACAGCGGTCTCCTGCGGCACGACGCCCTTGCCGGCGATGATCAGCGCCGCGGCCAGGGCGGCGAGCCCCAGGCCGAGCGCGAGGCCGAGGAGCTGGGTGGAGGGATCGACGACGTAGAGCACGACGAAGGCCGCGCCACCCGCACCGGCGGCGAGGAGAAGGGCAGCGACGAGGTTCTCGGCGCGCCGGTTGGAGGGGATCTCGCGCTCGGAGGGGTCGGGGTCGGTCTCCGGCGGGATCCCCGAGCGCCGACCCTTGCCGAGGAGTCCGAGGAGGACGGCGAGGAGGTAGCGGATCAGGCTCATGTCGGCGTGCGCTCCCCGATCAGCCGCGCGACGATGACGAGCGCGGCGAGCGCCAGGAACCACGCCACCATGCCCTCGGGGATCGGCCCGATGTTGCCGATGCCCCAGCCGCCGGCGTTGTCCGGGTGACGCGTCCAGAGGACGTAGCGGGCGATCGAGTCGACCGAGTGCTGGTCGATCTGGCGGTCCGAGAACTTCGGCATGAGGTAGGGGCCGATCCGCAGCGCCTCGGCGACCTGCGTGGCGCTCGCCTGTTGCAGGGAGGGAGCGACCGCGGCGGGCGTGGCGATCCCCCCGCGGGCGAGGACCTGGTGGCAGCCGGCGCAGTGGGTGGTGAAGGCCTTCTGCCCGACCGACAGGGAGCCGTGCGCGGGGTCCACCGCCGGGATCGGGGGACCGCCGAGCGAGGCCACGTAGGCCGTGATGGCGGCCCGCTGAGGCTTGGTGTAGGCGGGCTTGACGCGGACGGGCGCGTCATGGGGGTTGTTCAGCGGCATCCGGCCGGTAGAGAGGTAGAAGTCCGCCGCCTGGGCGCCGACACCTCGAAGGGAAGGGCCGCGGCCGGGGATCCCGGCCGCGTCGAGCCCGTGACAGGAGGCGCAGCCGTCGACGAACAGCCCGCGGCCCTGGGCGGCGAGGCCGTCTGCGGGTGCGGGTGCCCCGGCGCCGGCCGCAGGCGCCTGGGCGCGAGCCACGCGCGGATGGGCGAAGTGCACGACGGCGAGGCCAGCGCACAGGAGCGCGACGGCGGCGAGCAGCGGGCGGCGCAGGCGGCTCACGCGCCGAGCACCGCCTCCCGCGCCCGACGGTCCGCGTGGGCTTCGCTCCTCCGCGCCCGTCGCTCCTCCTCGGCGAGGGCGGCCCAGCCGAGGCCGAGGACGATGATCGCGCCGATGATGCTTCCGCCCACCCACATGATCGCCCCCGCGTCGTGCTGGTCGGCCAGCGCCGAGAGGCCCATCGCGCGAGCCGGGGCGAGGTATGCCGGGTAGCGCACCCGCCCGGAGATCTCGAGGACTATCCCCACGAGGCTCATGGCCGGCATGGCCAGGAGCACGCAGAGCGTGCGACCGAGCCAGCCCGGCGCGTGGCGGATCGGGTCCGCGGCCACGAGCGGCGCCCAGAAGAGCAGCGCGCTGCCGAGATAGAGCGCGTGCTCGAGCGCGTGGAGCTCCGCACTCCGCAGCGCGAGCTCGTAGAAGCCCGTGAGGTGGGTCAGCAGCGTGACCGCCACGAACTGCGCCAGCCCGACCGACGGGCGCCCGAGCGTGGCGCCCACGCGACCGGTGAGCGCGCGGGCGACGGCGCGCCGGGAGCCCCCGCGCAGCGTGCGCAACGCGAGCGTCATCGGCGCGCCGGCCACGAGAAGCGGCGCGGCGAGCATCGTCAGCGCGAGGTGCTCGATCATGTGCACGGACAGGAGCCGGTCGGCGTAGACGTCGAGGCCCGACTCCAGCGCCACGGCCGCCACGGCCACGCCGGCGAGGAACGAGGCCGTCCGCCGCGACTTCCAGCGCGTCCGCCGAGCGGCCGCGACGTAGAGCACGGCGGCGGCAAGCGCCCAGACCGCGACGCCGGGCTCGAGCTGCCAGCTCGCCGCCAGGTCGCCGAGGGAGGGGGCACCGCTCACCCCGGCTCCTCCCCGGCACGCTCGGCGCGCAGCTCGCGGCGAAGCCCGCCGAGGCCGAGGAGCAGGAGAGCGGCGCCCGAGAGGACGAGCCACGGGCCCACCTCGGTCCCGATCAGCATCAGGCCGAGCGCCACGGCGATCAGCGCGGACGGCGGGCTGAGGTCGGGGAGGCGCTCGGCCTCCGCCGCCGGGCGCCGCCGGCGCGCGGAGGCGAGCGCCATCGCCGCGGTCCCCAGCACGGCGAGCGCGGGGAGCGCGATCGAGAGCAGGACGTCGAGGCCCCACTTCGGCCCGCCCGGAAGGAAGATGGCCCAGAGCACCGCGCCGAGGACGAGCAGGAATAGCGCCCACACCGCCAACGCGACGCCCGGCCGGCTCATGCGCGCACCGGCGCGGGCTCGGGCGCTCCCTCCGCCTCCGCGTCCTCGGTCTGCTCGCGCAGGTCGAGGAGCGGGGCGAACGAGCGCACGGGCGGCAGCGAGTCGAAGTTGTGCCGCGGCGGAGGCGAGCTCGTGGCCCACTCGAGCGTATGCCCGCCCCACGGATCCGGCCCGGCCGGGCGCCGCGCGCGCAGGGAGACGACGACGTTGAAGAGGAAGACGAGCACGGAGAGCGTCAGCACGTAGGAGCCGATGCTCGCGACCACGTTCAGCGTCTGCCACTCGGGGTGACCGGCGTAGTCGGCGACGCGCCGCGGCATCCCCTCGTGGCCGAGGAAGAACATCGGGAAGAACGTGAGGTTGATCCCGACGATCGTGAGCCAGAAGTGCACCTTGCCGAGGCCCTCGCGCAGCAGCGCTCCGGTCACCTTGGGGAACCACAGGTAGATCCCGGCGAACATCCCGAACACGCTCCCCCCGAAGAGCGTGTAGTGGAAGTGGGCGACGATGAAGTAGGAGTCGGTGACGTGGTAGTCGAGCGGTGGTGAGCCGACGAAGATGCCGGTCACCCCACCAATGAGGAACATGAGCAGGAAGCCGAGGGCGAAGAGCATCGGCGTGGCCAGCCGCACCTTCCCCCGCCACATCGTGGCCAGCGCGTCGAAGTACTCCACCCCGGCGGGGACGAGGAGCGCGGTCGAGGTCAGCGAGAAGTACTCGTTGGCTACTGCGCTCGTGGTGAACATGTGGTGCCCCCAGACCGACATGGAGAGCGCGGCGAAGGCCAGGAGCGAGACGACGAAGAGGTTGTAGCCGAACCAGCGCCGCTCGGAGAAGGTCGAGATCGTCTCGGCCACCGCCCCGAGGAAGGGGAAGAAGACGACATAGACGACCGGATGCCCGAAGAACCAGAACAGGTGCTGGAAGACGATCGGCCCGTCGGGGAGCGTGAGGATCCCTCCGAACGTGCGCTGCGCGTAGAGCAGCCCCATCGCCACGATCAGCGCCGGGAAGGCGGTGATGACCATCAGGCAGGTGACGACCATGGTCCACGAGAAGACAGGGATGCGCAGCATGGTCATGCCGGGGGCGCGACGGCGCGTGATGGTGGCCAGGACGCAGCCCGCGATGAGGATCGCGCCCACCGCGGCGAGGATGATCCCGAGGATCCAGAAGTCCGTGCCGATGCCGGGCGAGTTCGGCGCGTCGGAGAGCGGGTCGTACCCATACCACCCGACAGCCGCGGCGCCGTTGGTGGTCAGGAAGCCCGACCACATCGTCAGTCCGCCCACCACGATCAGCCACCAGCCGGCGAGCACGAGGCGCGGCCACTGGATCTCCGCGGCGCCGACCTGGAGGGGCACGAGGTAGACCCCGAGCGCCAGCGCCAGCGGCGTGGCGAAGAGGTAGAACATCGTCGAGCCGTGGATCGTGAAGAGCTCGTTGTAGCCCTCGTGGCTGAAGAGCTGGGTGTTGGGCGCCAGCAGGTGTGTGCGGATGAGGACGGCGAGCACGCCGGCCGCGAGGAAGAACCCGAACCCGGTGACGAACATCCGCGCGCCGAGCGACTTGTGGTCGGTCCCCGCCAGGGTGCCCATGAGCCCGCGGCGCGGGGCGCGGAGCGGCGGGGCGGCCACCGCGGTCACGAGCCACCCCGGTGGGACTGAGCCCACGCGCGGAAGGCGGCGGGGGCCATGACCTGGACGTTGAAGCGCATCCCGGCGTGGTTCAGGCCACAGAACTCGGAGCACTCGCCGCCGCTCACGAGGTACTGCGGCCGGGGGAAGGCCAAGTCGAAGCGGTCGCTGCGGCCCGGGTTCGCGTCGCGCTTGAACCGCAGGTCGGGGATCCAGAAGGCGTGGATCACGTCGAGGGCGGTGATGGTGAACTGGACGGTCTCCCCGGCCGGCACGTAGAGCGTCGGCACTGCCCCCGGCTCACCGCCCGGCGTGCCCGTCACGTCGCGCCCGAGCTCGGTGATGCCGTAGGCCGGGTAGTCGAAGCGCCAGTGCCACTTGGCGGCGGTCACCTTGACGGTGAGCGCGGGATGCGCGCTGACCCGGTCGACCTTGGCCTCGGTGGTGTAGGTGAAGACGAGGAGCAGGGCGACGACGCACGCGAGGAGGAGCGCGTAGGCGCCCTCCACGCGCGGCGCGTCGGAGACGCGCGAGGGCCGGCGATCGTCCTCGCGCCGGCGATAGCGCAGGGCGAAGGCGACCACGAGCACGAAGATGAGGACGCACACCCCGACCGCGATCGGCATGTAGAGCGAGAAGAGCCCGTCGTACTGCTGGCGCGTGTCCACCACGGGCGCGGCACGCTACTCCACCGCCGCCCGGGAAACGCGCCAACCGGCGGCGGCCGGGTCGGCGCGCTGACATGCACGCCGGCGGCGCGCCCGCTATGCGGCCGTGAGCCGCCCGCGACCGCGGGCGGCGCCCTCGCCGCCGACTCGCTTCGAGTCAAGGCGGTCGGCCAGCCGCGAGGCGAGCGCCATGATCGTGAGCGCGGGGTTCGCGCTTCCCTGGGTGGGCATGACGCTGCCGTCGGCCACGAAGAGGTTGGGGTGGCCCCACACGCGGTGGTCGGAGTCGACCACGCTCTCCTCCGGGGTGAAGCCCATCCGAGCGCCGCCGACGAGGTGTGCGTAGCGCCCGATGGTGAGCACGTCCTGGGCGCCCGCCGCCTCCCAGATCCCCTGGAGGACCTTCTTGGCGTAGGCGATGTTGTCGCGGTCGTTCTGGCTCTGCGAGTAGTCCATCCGGGCCACCGGCACGCCGTGGCGATCGTGCTCGTCGGCGAGGGTCACCCGGTTCTCGGGATGGGGGAGCAGCTCGTTCAGCACCCCGAGCGTGGCCCAGTGGTTGTAGTCGCGCATGTACTCGCGCAGGCCGTGGCCCCAGTGCCCGTCGGCGAGCACGTGCTCGGCCCACCCGATCGGCTGCGGGCCCACGGTCTGGATGGAGAAGCCGCGCGCGAAGCCGCGGGCCTCGTCGGTCTCGTAGAACTGCTCGGAGGAGATCTCCGGCGGCGGGGCCTTGTACATGTAGAGGGGCTCCGGGAACCGTCCCGCCACCTGGGTGGCGCCCTGGACCATGATGTAGCGCCCAAGCTGGTCGTACTCGTTGGCGAGCCCGGAGAGGAGGAGCAGGCGCGGCGTCTCGATGGAGTAGCCGGCCACCGCCACCGCGGCGGCGCGCTGGAAGCGCTCGCGACCGTCGTGCATGTAGCTCGCGCCGGTCGCCCGTCCTGCCTCGTCGACCTCGACGCGCACGACGTGCGAGTCGGCGCGCACCTCGACGCCGTGGTGGATCGCGTCGGGGAGGTGGGTGATGAGCGGGGAGGCCTTCGCGTTGACCTTGCAGCCCTGCAGGCAGAAGCCGCGGTAGATGCAGTGCGGACGGTTGCCGAACGCGCCGTTGGGGATCCCCACCGGGCCCACGCGCATCTCGATGCCCGCCGCGAGCGCCCCCTCCCGGGCGCGCTCCGCCCCACCCGAGACCGGATGGGCGGCATACGGGTAGCGATGCGGATCGCCCCACGGCCAGTCCTGTCCCGAGACCGGGAGCTCGGCCTCCACCCGCTCGTAGTGGGACTTCAAATCCCAGTAGGAGAGCGGCCAGTCGGCGCCCACGCCGTCGCGCGTGTGGACCTCGAAGTCGGAGGGGTGGAAGCGGGGGGTGTAGCCCGCGTAGTGGACCATCGAGCCGCCCACGCCGTGGCCCGAGTTGTTCTTGCCGAGCTCGACCGGGTCCTCGCCTCCGATCACCCGGGGCGCGGTCCAGTAGAGCTGGTGGGAGCCGGCCTCGTCGGAGACCCAGTCGCGGTCGGGATCCCAGAACGGCCCCGACTCGAGGACCACGATGCGCCAGCCGCGACGGGCGAGGCGCTGGGCCAGCGTGGAGCCGCCGGCGCCGGCGCCCACGATGAGCAGGTCGACCTCGTCGTCGTCGTCGTAGCGCGCCATGCGCTCGAGGCCGGGGATGCCGCGCTTGTGCGGGTCGAGGAGGAACCTAGAGTCGTTGTCCTTGGGCCCGAGCCCTCCCTTGGCCAGCGCGGCGAGCGGTCGCTTGAGCTTCACGCGAGCCCCCGTTCCTGCGCGTCCACGACCGGGTCCACGTCGAACGACGCGATCGCCATGTCCGGCTCGGGCTCGCCGATCTGCAGGCGCATGTAGCCGCGCGGGTAGCGCGGGCCGCCGTAGCCGATCTCGTTCCAGGTCCACGGATGGGAGTAGAACTCGGAGAGCACCCCGCGCATGACCACGCTCCAGGCCTTGGACGGCGGCAGCCCGTCCCACACGCCGCCCGAGAGCTCGCCCTCCGCGAAGCGCCCGACGAGCTCACGCTGCCCCTCGTCGTCGAGCTCGGCGAACGACCCGCCCGCCGACTCGTCGAGGCCGCGGGCCACCTGCCGCCAGGTCTCCGTGTCCGGGGGCATGTCGTGGAAGCGGTAGCCGTCGAGCTTGCCGGCGTGGAGCTTGGCATCGACCATGTTCAGGACGGGCACGCGCGGTTCGGCGTCCTGGGCGGTGACCACGTCGCAGAAGGGGCCGAGCGCTCGCGCCTCCTCAGGCGTGAAGAAGCGCAGCGGCGGCACGTTCTCCACGCGGTCGAGGACGGTCTTCCGCGTCACCTCGTCCCAGTGCGAGGCGTTCTCGAGGACGTCGTAGTCGGGAAAGCGGCCGTGCATCTGCGGCGTCGTGCCGCACCGCTGGCGCGGAAGTCCCTCGGGCGGCGCGGGCCTGCCGTCGGGAGAGCGGTGGGGGAGGTGGTCGGGCCGGGAGAAGTTGCGCGCCATCGCTACCAGCGCTCCCGGCGCATGACCGAGGCCATGAGCCCGATACCGCCGACCATGGAGAGCGAGCCGGGCGCGAGCAGCGGCGGACCCATTACGAGGTTGTAGGTCGGCTCCGACCACCCGCCCGGCTTGCGCGCCACGCCGCGGCCGTGCATGAAGGTGCCGAAGGCGCCGTTGAGGAGGACGATGCTCGAGAGGGCGGGCAGCCACGTGTGCGCCGCGCGCTCCGAGCGCGCGCCCGCGGCGCCGGCCACGCCGAGCGCCGGCAGCAGCGCGACCGGTGACCACATCCACTTGTTGGCGAACGAGCCGCCGTAGTGATTCACGAAGACCTCCACGCCAAGCGGCAGGGCGGCACCGGCCGTGGCCGCGGAGAGCATCTGCTGGGCGCGGCCGTGACGCAGGTTCCACAGGGCCTGCGCGGGGGCGGGACGGCGCGGGCGCGGCGAGACGACGGCCAGCGCCCCGCGGGCGGAGCGAAGCAGGGCCCCGCGCCCACGCGACGAGCTCACGGTGCGGCGGACGATGGGGTTCGGCACGGGTCCTCTCCTCGGTCTCGGTCGACGGCGAGCGCTCCTCTTGCCCGACGCTACCCGACCTCTCGTCCGTCGAAGCTCGCCCGAAGGCGGACGACCGCCGGCGATGTGGGCGTCCGTCCGCGCGCGGACCTCTGGTGCGACGTCGACCTCCCCGAGCCGTCCGGTCGCGCCAACTCTGACAACCCGTCAAAGCGTGGTGCTACGTTCGTCGTTCGAGGAGTCGCGGAAGGCCGTAGGGACGGGAACTCCGCGCCTACAGGCGGATGGACGGGCAGGAGTGCCGCGACGCTCCTGACGCACCTTCGCTCGATGTCTTCCCTACGTACGGAAGGGGCCGAGCTGTTGGTTGCGTACCGCTGTAGTCGTCGTCGTGCCCACCGGGCTCTCGTGGCGGGGAGCCGGCGATGAGCACGTCGACCATCGCTCCATCCGCCACGCCCGCGCCTTCCACGCGGACGGCGTGGCTGCTCCGTCGCTATCACGAGCGTCGGGAGCCGCGCGATCGCGAGGAGCTCGTGCGCCTCTTCCAGCCGCTCGCCCGCCGTCAGGCCATGCGCTACGCGAGCTCCCACATGGCACGCGAGGATCTCGAGCAGGTCGCCTATCTCGGGCTGCTCAAGGCCATCGACGGGTATGACCCCGCGCGCGGAACCGCGCTCTCGAGCTATGCGGTGCCGACCATCGTCGGCGAGCTGCGCCGGTACTTCCGGGACACGGGGTGGTGCGTGCATATGCCGCGCGCGGTTCAGGAGCTGACCATCGCGGTGCGCAGCGCGACCGAGCGGCTCACCGCCGAGCTCCGCCGCTCGCCCACCGTTCCCGAGATCGCCGAGCGGATCGGGGTTCCCGCCGACGCGGTGCTCGAAGCGCTCGACGCCGACGGCGCCTACAGCGCCACGTCGCTCGACGCCCCGATCGGCGACGAGGAGGGAGCGTCGCTGGCCGAGCTCCACGGTGCCCCTGACGACGGCTATGAGCTCGTGGAGGAGCGTCAGGCGCTCAGCGTGGCCGCCCACACGCTCACCGACCGCGAGCGCGAGGTCATCGCGCTGCGCTTCGACGAAGAGCTCACGCAGACGCAGATCGCCGAGCGGCTCGGGGTCTCTCAGATGCAGATCTCCCGCGTGCTGCGTCGCGCCCTCTCGCGTCTCTCCACCGTCGCGGCGCACCAGAGCGGCCATGGGCGCGTCGCTCAGCGCCCCGCCGCCTCCAGGTCGAGCAGCCAGCGCTTGCGCTCCGTGCCGCCCGAGTAGGCCCCGATCTGGCCATCGGCGCGGAGCAGCCGGTGACACGGGACGACGATGACCACCGGGTTGGCGCCGAGCGCCTCGCCCGCCATGCGGCTCGCCTGGCGGTCGTCCGACGCGCGCGTGACCGCGCCGTAGTGCGCCGTCTCTCCGTAGGGCACGCGGGCGATCGCCTGAAGTGTCCGCTGCCGCCGAGCCTCGACCGACGAGAGGTCGACGGGCAGGTCGAACGTCCGGCGAGCCCCCTCGAAGTACTCCTCGAGTTGCCGGCGCACGGACGGCATTCCGTCCGCGGCCTCCTCGACGTCAGCTCCGCCGCCGCCGGGGAGCGCGCGGAGCACCGGGTCCGGGGGCCCGCCGGTGAAGGCGAGCCGGACGAGGCCGCGCTCGCCCGCCACCGCGAGCAGGGGGCCGAGCGGGGAGTCGAGAGTGGCGTAGGAGAGTCTCGCCGGCGGCGCCGGCGCAGACGAGGTCCGAGCGACCTCCTGGCCGGCCGCGCCCCGGAGCGCGCGCTCGAGCTCGGCGCAGTCGGCGCACGTCCCCTCGAGCAGCAGATGAACGCGCTCGACCGCGAACCCGTCGTCCCCCGGATCGAGTCGGCTGCTGGAGCAGAGATGGACGTCGTAGAGCCGACGGCAGGCGAGACAACAGAAGTGCTGGTGCTCGGAGTCGACCTCGCTCTCGTACCGCAGCGGCCCGAGGCGGCCGAAGACCTTCAGCAGGCCGGCCCCGACGAGCTCGCCGAGCGTGTTGTAGACGGTCGCGCGCGCGAGCCCCGGCAACGCGCGGGACGCCCGCTCGCGCACCTCCTCGGCGGTGAGGTGCTCGGTCCGCCCGCCGGCGAAGCTCTCGAGGATCGCCCGGCGCTGGAGGGTGACCCGCAGGCCGTGACGGCGCAGCCGGTCGGCCGTGTGATCTTCGGCGGACATCGGCCGCACGTACCCGGTTTGACGACTCCCACACGAAACACCGCTATTGGAGACGCGGTCCAGACTGCAGACACCACTCCTGCCTCGCCCCTCGAGAGGGCCATCCTCGGGTTCAGGCGATCCGGCGGCGGGTAGCTCTGCTCCCTTGCGGCGGCCCGCCGGCCGCCGGCTCCTGACCACGAGAAGCAGAGGAGGACCCGATGGCGATCCGAGTGATACCGACCCGAACGCACGGCATCATCGACCACGTCACCGGCTCGTCGTTGGTGTGGGGGCCGACGCTGTTGGGCCTGGACGACGACTCCACGTCGGCCCGCGCGTCGCGGCTGGCCGGAGGCGGCGCCACCGCTTACAGCCTGGTGACCGACTACGAGCTTGGCGCGCGCCGGATCCTCCCCATGCCGGTGCACCTGGCGCTCGACGCCGTGAGCGGCGCGCTTCTCGCCGCGACGCCGTGGGTGAGCGGCGACTCTCGGCGCGGAACCCGCTACTGGCTCCCTCACGCGGTGATCGGCGGAAGCGAGATGGTCCTCGCCGCGATCACGCAGTCCGAGCCGCCGCCCGAGACGCTGACGGGCAAGCTCGGTCGGAAGGTCGGGCTGACCGGCGCCGCGAAGGTCGTCGCCAAGGCGCCCGGCTCTCCCGCCACCAAGGCGAAGCTCATCGCGAAGTCGGCCCGCGGCGCCGGCAAGGCGGGGAAGGCCTCGACGAAGGCGACGGGCAAGGCCGGCGCGCGGTTCGTGCCCCTGAAGCTCGTCTCCGCCGCCCCGGGGTCGACCGGCGGCAAGGCCGGCCTGGCGGCGAAGCTCGGCCTCGGGCGCGCCGCGGCGAAGGCCACCTTGGCTGCACCCGGCTCGACGACGAGCAAGGCTCGCCTGCTCGGACGGCTCGGTGCCGGAGCGGGCGCGGCGAAGCTCGCGGCCGCGACGCCAAGGTCGAGGCGGAGCAAGGGCAAGGCGGTGGCCAAGGCCGCCAGGCGCAAGGCGTCCTCCAAGCCCTCGACCGTCGAGAAGCTCGGCGTCCTCGGCGCCGGACTCGCCGGGGAGCTGGTGCGCCAAAGCAAGTAAGGGCGGCGTCGATAGCGTGCGGGGTATGAAGCCCCGCACATCTCCCCTTCGCCGTGAGCTCACGCGAGCGCTGCCCGGGCGTCCGTTCGGCATCGGGCTCTGGGACGGGAGCGCGGTCCCGCCGACGGCGCCCGGCGGTCCGACGTTCTCGCTGCGCTCGCCGCGAGCCCTCGCCCATCTGCTGCGCGCGCCCGGTCAGCTCGGGCTCGGACGCGCGTACGTCTCGGGCGCGCTCGAGGTCGACGACCTCGACGCCGTCCTGCCGCTGCTCGACCGCTGGTCTCCCCCGCCGATCGACCCGGCGCAGCGCGCCCGGCTCGCCCTCGCCGCCGCCTGGGCGATGGGCCTCACCCGGCCGCCGCGACCGCCCGCGGCCGAGCTCGCGCCGCGGGGCGAACGACACACCAGGGAGCGCGACGCACGCGCCGTGCGCCACCACTACGACCTCCCGAGCGCGTTCTTCGCCTTCTTCCTCGACGAGTCGATGACCTACTCGTGCGCCGTCTTCGCGAACGGCGCCCGCACCCTCGAGGAGGCCCAGGAGGCCAAGCTCGAGCTCGTCTGCCGCAAGCTCGCACTACAACCGGATGAGCGCGTGCTCGACGTGGGCTGCGGTTGGGGGAGCTTCGCGTTGCACGCCGCGCGCCACCACGGGGCGAGGGTCACCGGGATCACGCTCTCCGAGCCCCAGGCCCGGCTCGCCCGGGAGCGTGCCCAGAGCGCCGGGCTCGCCGACCGCGTCGAGATCCGCGTGGCCGACTACCGCGAGCTCGCCGGCGAGCGCTTCAACGCGGTGGCCAGCATCGGCATGGTCGAGCACGTGGGCGACGAGCGGCTCGACGCCTACGGTCGCCACCTGGCCGCCGTGCTCGGCCCCGGCGGACGCCTGCTCAACCACGGCATCGCCCGGCTGCGCCACGGCGGAGGGGAGGCCGGGCCCTTCTCCGAGCGCTACGTCTTTCCCGACGCCGCTCCGCCCCACCTCTCTCGCGCGCTCCTCGCCCTCGAGCGGGCCGGGTTCATCGTCGAGCACGTGGAGGGCTTCGCCGCCGACTACGCGGAGACCCTGCGCCAGTGGGCACAGCGCCTGGACGACGGCCTCGACGAGGCGCGGCGCCTGGTCGGCGAGGAGCGCGTGCGTGTCTGGCGCCTCTACCTCCGTGCCGCGCGCAACGGCTTCGAGACCGGGTTCACCTCCGTCTACCAGACGCGCTGCAGGCTCGCCTGAGCGGTACCGGCGGCCGCGCGAGCTACGGTTTGTCTCGTGGACGAGGTGAGGCGTGAGCGCGGCTGAGGAGGCGACGAGCCGCCGGCTCGTCCGGCGGCCGCGCCGGCAGGCGCGGCACCCCAAGCCCCGGCGCTTCGGAGACCTGCCCGCGGGCGCGTGGAAGAGGATCGCCAAGCGCACGTTCGACCAGTTCCGCGCCGACGGGGTCACCAACCTCGCCGCCGCGCTCACCTACCGCTCGGTGCTGGCCCTCTTTCCCGGCCTGCTCGCGCTCGTCGCCCTGCTCGGCGTGCTCGGCCAGTACCCGCAGACCTTCAACGACATCCTGGTGATCGTCGGGCGCGTCGCGCCTGCCTCGGCGGTCCAGGCGCTCGAGGGCCCGCTGCAGGGGGTGATCACCAACAAGGGCGGCGCCGATGCGCTCCTCGGAGTGGGGCTCGCGGGAGCGATCTGGGCGGCGTCGGGATACATCGGCGCGTTCTCCTGGGCGACGAACGTAATCTGGGAGGCGAAGGAGGGGCGCTCGTGGTACCGGCAGTGGCCGTTCAACGTGGCCGTCACGCTCGTCGCGCTCGTCCTGCTCGCCGCCGTGCTGATCGCCCTGGTGCTCTCCGGCCCGCTGGCCACCGCGGTGGGAGAGCAGATCGGGGTGGGGCACACCGGCCTGCGCGTGTGGCAGATCGCCAAGTGGCCCGCGATCGTGGTGGTGGTCACCCTGATGATCGCCGGCCTGTACTACCTGGCGCCCAACGTCCGCCAGCCGCCGCCCCGGTGGCTCACCCCGGGCGCGATCTTCGCGGTGCTCGCCTGGATCGTCACCTCCGCCCTGTTCGGCCTCTACGTCGCGGGCCTCGGGTCCTACAACAAGACCTACGGCACGCTGGGCGCGATCATCACCTTCCTGGTCTGGGTCTGGCTGACCAACACGGCGATCCTGCTGGGCGTCGAGCTCGACTCGGAGATCGAGCGGGAGCGGGAGCTCGCCGCCGGCGTTCCCGGCGCGGCGGAGAGGATCCAACTTCCGCTGCGGAGCTGACGCGTCGCCGAGCTCTTCTACCCCGAGCCGGTGAAACCCTAGACCACCTCCCTCTCCGAGGCCAGCGCGGTGGCCACGTCGCGCGGGTAGGTGTGACGCGCGCGCGCCATGACGATTCCGCTCAGCAGCAGCGCGCTCAGCATGATCAGGAAGGTGTACTCGAGGCCCTGGCTGTTGGCCCCGAACCCGCCCGATGAGCCGCTGGTCGCCCGTCCGCTGCCGAGCTGCTCGGAGACGAGCCCGAAGGCGACGGGAGCGAGCGCCTGGCCGAGGTCGCGCAGGACCGAGCGCACGCCCTCGGCCCTGCCCCACAGCCGCGAGGGCATGATGTCCAGCCGCGCCGCGTCGAGCGGAGGGTTGGGGGCGGCGAGCGCCATCGCGGCGACGATGTACAGGGGGATCACGATCGCCAGCGAGCCGATCAGCAGGCTCGGGACGAAGATCACCCCGGCGGTGACGTAGGCGACGCCCGCCGTGGCGATGCGGGCGGTCACCCGCCCGCGGTCGAGGAACCGGTCGGCGAGGCGACCGCCCACCACGGCTCCGACGATGGAGGAGATGAGGATCAGCGCGACGAGGCCGGTCGCCGCGCCCTGGCTGATGCCGAAGTGGCCCTTCACGAAGACCACCGCAAAGGTCTGGAGGACCGGCCAGGAAGAAGTAGCCGAGGGCGGAGGCGAGGATGAGGATGCGGTTGGTGGGGATGGAGAGCACGTAGCGCACGGCCCGCCAGGCCGACATCCGATCCGGCGCCTCGGAGAGGATCAACTCCTTGCGGGGGGCGATCGCCTGGCGCTGGACCTCCTCTTGGGCCCGGCCCTCCGCCCGGGCCGCCGGCTCCTCGCCGCTCGAGCCGCGGGGTGGATCGGCCCGCGCCTCCTCCGCCGAGCGGATCTCGCGGGCGCCCGCCTCGACACGACTCCGGCCGCCCCGGGCCGGCTCGGGCAGATGGCGCCAGATCGCCCATGCCAGCGCGAAACCGGGCAGGGCGAGCAGAGCGAAGGACCCCCTCCAGGAGAGCACCGCCGCCACCTCGCCGGAGAGCAGGAACCCGAGCGCTCCCCCCACGAGCTCCCCAGCGAGGATGAACCCGAAGATGCGCGCCCGCTCGCGCGCGGGAAAGTAGTCGCCCGTGAGCGAGGCCACGCTCGGGCTCGCGACGGCGATCACGCCGCCCAGGGCGAGCCGGACGAGCAGGAGCATGACGAAGGAGACCGCCGCGGCACTTACGAGCATGGCGACGCTCCAGACCACGATCGCCGCGGGGAGCAGCGCCGTGCGCCGGACGCGATCGACGAGCAGCCCGGCCGGGATCGAGCCCAGGGCGCCCATCAGCACCGTCACCGACGCGAGCACACCGAGCTCGGCGTTCCCGATCCCGAGCCCCCGCTCGAGCTCGGCGCCCGCCGCGCCGACCGTGGCGGTGTCCGCACTCTGCAGGCCGAGCACCAGGGCGAGGAGCAGGACGACCTTCCGGCGGGCCGGACCGCCGATCGCGGCGGTCAATCGCTCGACCGCCGGGCTGCTCAGGCGACCCTCACCCGGGCTCGTTCCGGCGTCGCGCTCGCCACCCAGCTCCGTCCCTCGGCGAGGGTCCGGTGCACCGCCATGTCGAGGGCGCCGCTACCTCTCGGCCGCAGCGCGGTGGGTGGCGCCTGCGGCCAGACCACCGCGAGCCGGCGGGTCGCTGCGCCAACCGAGGGCAGCGCGCACGCGAGCTCGTGGAGGATGGGCCGCCGCACCGCGGCCACACGGGTCAGGTCGAGGACGAGCGACTCCGAGCCGGCCAGGAAGGCGGTGTCGACGGCCTCGGCGAGCTGCGCGAGCGTGCTCATGTCGAGCTCCCCGGTGACCTCGATCAGCACCGTCGACTCATCGACGATGCGCTCGCCGAGCGTCAGGCGCGGGCGTCCGGCGCGCAGGCTCGCCCCACAGCACGGACACCGAGCCGGGGGAGGCTCGATCTCCGCCGTGAGGTGCAGGGTTTCGCAGCAGGCGCAGGTTCGCCTAGTCATGGCCCGCACTCTGCCCCGTCGGCGGCCGGCGAACAAGGAGGCGTCCGCGCTATGACCGCCGCGGCCGACGCTCTTAGAGTCTGTTTCACGGAAAGGCGGGTGCGCCGAGGCGGTCGGGTCGTGGATGCCGGGCGCCGCGCGAGACCGCAGTCGATGCAGCGCATCGGCGAGGATCTCGGGTGGCGATCCGGCGCCGCGA
>JAABUJ010000517.1_pt1 | contig 75176 bp, 78 predicted proteins | sample 5559131 | NCBI WGS metagenome assembly JAABUJ01 (sample SAMN10711875, study PRJNA513366) | rock metagenome | isolation source: Antarctica rocks | place: Antarctica: Victoria Land, Mt New Zealand nord | collected 2016-01-07 | reverse complement strand
AACTTAAACCCCTTGCGGTAGTCGAACTTCTCCGTCGCGCGGACCAGGCCGATGGTGCCTTCCTGGATCAGGTCGAGGAACGGCAGCCCCTGGTTGCGATAGTTCTTGGCGATCGAGACGACCAGCCTCAGGTTCGACTCGACCAGCTTCTGCTTCGCGTCGATCTCGCCGCGCTCGATGCGCCTGGCGAGATCGACCTCCTCCGGGGCGCTCAACAGCCGCACCTTGCCGATGTCCTTGAGGAACAGCTGCAGCGAATCCGTCGTCATGGCCGGCTTGAGGTCAACCGCAATCTTGGGCTTGCGGCGGCCGCGCTTGTCGGGCGCCCGCTCCACCTCCGCGACGGCGAGGGCCGGATCGACCTCCTCCACGAGCTCGATCTCGGCCCGCTCCAGGAACCCGTGCAGCTCCTCGACGTCGGCCTCGTCGAGGTCGAACTCTGACACCGCTCCCGCGATCTCGGCGTACGTGAGCACGCCGAACTGCTGGCCGCGTGTGATCAGACCCCTGACCTCTTCAAGCTCCCGAAGCTCCGCTAATGACATCTGGTCGCGTTCGCGTTCAGTCCGCGTCGCTCAAACGGGCTCATGTCAGTGCGTGGCCTGCTGACCAGGAACACGTCGATCGTGATGCTCGCGCAGGCGCCGCGCTCGCAGGTGCCGTCGTCATCGTGTCTCGGCGTCGGTCCCATTTCATGGCGCGCTGGCCGGCCCGCGTCGAGCGATGATCTCGCCGACGCGCCCGGCGATCAGGCGCGCCGCGCGCGGCACGCCGCGGTGCGACGTGCCGCCGCGTGTCTCGATCACGCGAGATCCGACGATTTCACCCAAGTCGCTGACCGGCTCCCAGAGCGAGCCGCAGACGGGGCATAGATGCCCGATTGGATCGGCTTGGCGTTCCGGGCTGCGTAGGCGCGTCTTGCACGCCAAACATTGAAATGCGGCATCGCCACGCCCTCCTAGCTCCGCTTGGTCGTTGAATCCTTCACGGGGCTGTCATCTTTTCAGGCCGCGATAGCGGCCTGTTTTATCTTGTCGTCGAGTGCTGTCTCGAAGGCGCGCCAGTGGCGGGCAAGGGGATGTTGGTTGGCGATCTCCTCGGGTAGGTGGGGGTCGAGCTCGGCGAGGGAGGGGTTGACGATCCGCACGTGGGTCTTGGTGAAGAAGACGGCGGTCCGCCGGCCGTGGTCGGTCAGCTCGTAGCGCTGAGTTTGGGGGATCCGGCGGATGAGGCCTTTGCGTCTGAGGCGACGCAGGTCATAGGTCATTTGCCCGCGGGTGTAGCCGGGGATGATCTTGGCGATCTGCGGGCGTAGGGTGCGGTTCATCAAGCCCGCGAACAGGTGCTCAAACGAGCACAGGCACGCGAGCAGCGCCATCACCCTGGGGTCACCGAAGTGCAGGGCGGGCGCGGGTTGGCCATCCTCGATCGATGGCGACACCAGCCGCTTTAGCGTGCTGGGGTCCGGCGCGCATGAGCACGCCTGAAGCTGGGCTTGGAGAAGGCGGGCGTTGATGTCGTAGCCGAGCGTCGTCAGCGCCTTCCAGTTGGCGGCGGTCAGGGTTCGCCCGATCCCGAAGTCGTAGGGGTCGTTGACGGTCGTTTCGGTTCTGCGCGCGCGGCCTTCCTTGAAGTACTGCTTGACCTTGGAGTGCTTGTAGTGCGCCTGGATCACGGGCTGCACGCCTTTGGTGATGACCTTGGTCTGAAACCGGCCGGGGGTGCGGCTGGTGATCTTTCGGTCAAACACGATCTGGACCTTGTCCGGGCGTCCGAGGTCAAGCTGATCGCGGATCGTTTGCTCAAACCACGCACGCCCCGCTTGGGGGCGGTCGAACACGCGGGTGTCTGACATCTCCAGCTGGCGGACCGAGTAGCGGTAGCCGTACCGGCCGCGCTCGGCCGCGGTGAACGGCGACGGCAGCGCTCGCATCCAGCGGGCGCAGAACGCCTCGATCTCACGCTCTGATAGCGAGCCGCAGATCCCGGCCAACGCTTCCGCGTGATCGCAGGATCGAAACCCGTTGTCCAACGGGGCGAAAGCGATCCCAGCGTGGCTGGCTTGACGCTTGGCCCACTCATGCCCGTTGAGATACACCCACACCGGAAACGGGGCGTACGCGTTGGTCTTGATAAACGACGGCCCCCACTGCGGATCAAAGATGTAGAAGTAGTAGTGGTTGACAAAGATTGCCTGACGCGCGAACTCAAAATGCGGGTGGGCGTCGTTGCCGCCCTGGCGCCAGCCGCGCCACGCGAACGCCTTCTCCTGGGCGACCCCGAGCATCACGACCCCGGCCCGGTGCTCGCGCTCAGCCTGCTGCATGTACGGACGGGCGACGTCCTCCTTGACCACGCCGCTGCCGAACCGCACCACCGCAATCTCACGATCATGAGCGAACGCGTTGATCTGATCGACGTAGCCGCGGCCGATCTTTCCCAGCATCGCTGGTGACGGGATCGTCCCGCCCGCCCGCTGGTTGAGAAACCGGACCAGCAGCCCGTCTGACTGCAGTCCCGGCACGTGCCCGGCAAGAAAGATCCTGTCCACTGAACCGACCTCCAAGCTCACGTGCTCGGCGAGTAGGCTTGAGATGGTGGCCACGGCGGCACCTCCAGCGCCCGAAAGGTCGCAAGCCCTACGGGGCTATAAGCGCGGGCGCCTGCCGCCCGCGATCTAGATCGGAAGGTACGCCGGGCCACCACCCCGCACAAGACCCGGCCAATCGCGGAAAGGACCCGCGCTCCCGCAGGGAGCGCCCCCGAGCGAGGCTCATACCGAACCCGCTAAACGCCCCAGTTCACCGAAACCTCCCGCACAACCGCTCGGCGGTATGAGGCTCGCTCGTTAATCGTAGGATCGCGTCAGGTCCGCGTAGCCCGGATCGCTCGGACGGAGCGGATCTGCTTTGGTCGGGGTGCTATCCGGTCGCCGGGGTGTTCAGACGGCGTTGGGCATCAACGGCCTGCGAGGGTCGCCGCGACCCGCGGTCGAACTCCCCTCGTCTGCGCGCCGCCGAGTCCTGTCGCCTCAGGGTCATGGTCTTCAAACCTTCCCGTCCCTCTATTGAGATCGCGCGGAAGGAGAGGTCCGCCGCGCTCGTTTCATCAGGTTGGGACGTGTCCACTAGGCCGGTGGGGTAACGCCGGTAGAACTACGGCACCGGCCCCGCAGTCAAAACTAGTAACCGCCGCCCCATGCCTCGTGACGCACGCAGCGCCTCGGTGGGCCCTCCGGGCTTGGACTGAGAAATCCTGGCCGCAGGGCCAGCTCGTGTTTGACTCTACTCCTACTGCGGGCGCCCGCATCGACGCCGACCCTCAAGGTCGACTGGATCACATAGACCCGAAGCTCTGTCGCGTTTGGGCAGCGGAGCGTGGCGAACATCGACGTTGTCCCACCGCGCTGATCAGCGGGCGCTGGGGCGCGTCGCAGGGGCGGTCGCCGCCGAGCCGGTCGCTTACTGACTTCAGACCGACGACCCCACCGGGCAGGCCGCTGCCCCCTGCGAGGCTCGCTGGCCCGAGCGCTCGATTCTTACGATGCCCCGGTCAGAGCACAGCCGGATAGGTGCTCGCGAAGTTGATCACAGGTCTCTACTGACCACCGCTCACTGGTCTGCAGGGCCTCGATCAAAACCTCGGCTGACCGGACCGTCCACTCGCTGTCAGGCTCGCCGAACAGCAAAGCATCCGCGGCCTCCAGCAGTTGCTCACGCTCCCCGGCGTGCAGTTTGGTGACTCCCCGCTGATCGATCGTGTCGAGCAGCGCCGTGTAGTGAGCCCCACGAGTAACCATTGGCTCTGCGGTCATCATCGTGGCACTCACATTAGCGCCCCGTTCGCACGCGCGGGCCGTTTGATCTCGTCGAATCAATAACAGGCTCGCGTCCGACGGTGCCGCGCAACGACTCAGATTCCAGCTACGCAACCCCCAGGCGGTGGCCGCCTTCGGTGAGCTCAACGAGGACAAGGACAACGCGATCCTGATCACCAGTTGGTACTCGGGGACGCACCAGGTCTGGCGCGACGTGTACATCGGGCCAGACCACGCACTGAACCCCGAGCGCTACTTCATGCTCGCGGTCGACCAGATCGGCAGCGGTCTGTCCACATCGCCGCACAACGCAGAGGGCCCTAATGCGGGGCTGGCGATGGCGAACTTCCCAAAGGTCCGGATCGGCGACGATGTCATCGCGCAGGAGCGACTGCTGCGCGAGCATTTCGGCATCGACAAGCTCGAGCTTGTCGTCGGCGGATCGATGGGGGCGCAGCAGACCTATGAGTGGGCGGTGCGCTTCCCTGACAAGGTCAAGCGGGCGGCTCCGATCGCCGGCACGGCGCAGAACACCCCACATGACTTCCTGATTGCCGAGACCATGAGGGAGGCGATCATGTCCGACCCGCGCTGGAACGGCGGGGAGTACAAGTCCAACGCCGATGTCGTCAACGGGATCGTGCGCCAGGCTCACATCTGGGGGGTGGTCGGCTTCTCGACCGAGTTCTGGAAGCAGGAGACCTGGCGCGCGCTGGAGTTTGACTCCATGGAGGGGTTCCTGACCGGTTTCCTCGAGCCCTACTTCACCGCGATGGACCCCAACGACCTGCTGACCCAGGCGTGGAAGTGGCAGCGGGGTGATGTCGCCCGGCACACCGGCGGCGATCTCGCCGCCGCTCTCGGGCGGATCACCGCCAAGACCTTCGTCATGCCGATCGACGAGGACCTGCTGTTCCCACCCCGTGACTGCAGTCCAGAGCAACAGCTGATCCCCGGCTCAGAGCTCCGCGTCGTCACCGACATTCTGGGCCATCTCGGGCTCTTCGGCATCTCCCCGACCTACATGGAGCAGATCGACCGCCACCTTGGGGATCTGCTGGCCACGGGCGTCGGAGGCCGGCGATGACCGGGGCGCCCGCACTGACGCACCACACCGCCAAGGTCAATGACATCGACCTGCGCTACGTGGTCGCCGGTTGCGGGCCACCGGTGTTCCTGCTGCACGGCTTCCCTGAGTTCTGGACGCGTGGCGTCACCAGATCCCGGTGCTCAGCGAGCAGTTCACCGTCGTGGCGCCCGATCTGCGCGGCTACGGCTACAGCCAGAAGCCGGCGACCGGCTCGACAAGCGGACGATGGCCACCGACATCCGCGAGCTGGCTCGTCACCTCGGCTATAGCGCATCGCCCTGATCGGCCACGACCGGGGAGCCCGCGTCGGCTTGCGGTTCGCCAAGGATTTCCCGGCCATGGTCGATCGCCTCGCGGTGCTGGACAACATCCCCACCAGGATCAGCTTCGAGACGATGGATGCGACGTCGGCGCGCAAGCAGTGGTGGTTTCTCGTTCAGCAGGTCGAGCACCTACCCGAGGCGCTGATCGCCGGCCGCGAGGGCTTGTGGCTCCGTCACTTTCTGATTGGCTGTCCGGTCCTGGCGCTGTGGGGCGCCGAGTTCGAGGCCGTTGGACAGCTGTTCGACGTCGCTGCGGTCTGGTCAGAGATCGCCGACGACCTGAAGGCCGTCGCGTTGCCCAACTCGGTCTGCAGGCCGAGAAGGCCCGGATCCCCTACGCGCACGTTACCTGCGTAAAGCTCCCGGACGAGGTTCCAGACGACGAGGCGATCCTGATTTCGGACATCTTTCCCACCGGCTGGTTTGGCGCACGTCTGGCTGACATCAAGCCCGGCGACGTCGTCGCCGTGTTCGGCTGCGGCCCGGTCGGCATGTTCGCCATCCTCAGCGCGCAACTTCAAGGGGCCGGACGCGTGCTGGCTGTCGACCAGGCCACGTCTCGCCTGCAGCAGGCGCGTCGGCTCGGAGCCGAGGTGATCGACTTCTCTCGCGAGGACCCGGTTCAGACGCTGAGGCATCTGACCGGAGGCACCGGCCCGGACCGGATCATCGACGCCGTGGGTATCGACGCTGAGTCGCCGGGCGACGATCGTGACCCCGGCTCGCGCCAGGAGGTCGACGAGATCGCTCCCGACCGACCCGCCGATGATTCGCCTATTCGCCCGCCCGGCGACGCGCCCTCGCAGGCGCTGCGATGGGAGGTCGACGCTCTGGCCAAGGCCGGGACGCTGTCGATCGTCGGTGTCTATGCCCCCGCCGACGAGCACTTCCCGATCGGGATGGCGATGAACAAAGAACCTGACCATCAAGACCGGCAACTGCAACCGCCGCAAGTACGTTCCTGAGCTGGTCGCGCTCGTCCGCGCCGGGGTCGTAAGCCCGTCGAACGTCATCTCGCAGATCGGCGAGCTGCAAGGCGCGATCGAGGCCTATGAGGCGTTCGATCAGCGGCGGGAGGGGTGGCACAAGGTGGTGCTGGACCCCAGCGCGGCATGATCTAGCTCGTCGAAGTCCCACGTGGCTCGTTCGATAGCGTCTGCGCCATGCGGACCGGCGTGATCGCGATCCCGGAGGCGTTTGAAAGGTGCGTGGGTTTCCTCAGCGACCTCGCCGATCACGACCGGCCTCGGCTGACCGGTCCCTGCACGGGGACGTTCCTGCTGGCCGAGGCGGCCTTGCGCGCCACCACGAGCTGGTGGCCGCGCGGCTCCTGGTGGACGAGCGGCCGGCCCGTAGTGTCGCGGCGGCCCTTGGCCACCTGGCCCGCAGCGACGTCCTGGTCACCGAGCTCGAGGACTGGGTCCGTGGTCATCTCGCGCAGCGGATCCACCTGGCCGACGCGGCGCAGGAGATCGGGACGACCCGCCGCACGCTCGAGCGCCGCACGCAGGAGCGACCTCGGTCTGACGCCGCTTCAGCTGATCTGCTGCGATCCCAAGGCTGAAGGGCCGGCGCGCTGGACGGCGGCCGGCCCCGCCGGCGATGAGCTTGTCGCAAACCGTCTCAGATAGGTCGCGTTCGGTGCGGTGATGATCGGTCATTCAGGGTAGGCGCTTACGCATGACAACCCCTGAGCTGCACCACGTCCGCCGCGGGAGCGGCCGAGCGTTGCTCTTGGTCCACGGCCTGGGAAGCTCGTGGCGGTCTTGGAGCCCGATCCTGCCCGCGCTGGCATCGGAGCGCGAGGTCATCGCCGTGGACCTGCCCGGCTTTGGCGAGACCCCGCCGCTGACCGGGGAGGTTTCGATCGCCACGCTGGCCGATGCGCTGGGCGGCTTCTTGAGCCAGCACGATCTCGACGGCGTCGATGTGGTGGGGAGCTCGATGGGCGCTCGGCTGACGCTCGAGCTGGCGCGCCGCCGCCAGGTCGGAGCAGTGATCGCCCTTGACCCCGGGGGATTCTGGACTGACCGCCAGCGTCGCGTGTTCGGGATCTCGATCGGCGCCTCGGTGCGCCTGGTCCGCGCGCTCTCGCCCGCGCTGCCGCTGCTCGCCGGGAATCCGGTTACCCGCGCGGCGCTGTTCGCCCAGTTCTCCGCCGCGCCATGGCGCCTTGACGGCGACCTGGCGTTGCAGGAGCTGCGGAGCTTCGTGGCGTCGTCCTCGTTTGACGCGGCGCTGCGGGCGCTTGTCCATGGCCCGCCGCAGGACGGGATGCCGGCGGGTGCGGCTCGCGGGCCGATCGTGATCGGCTGGGGCCGCCGAGATCTCGTCTGCCTGCCGAGCCAGTCCGCACTAGCCATCCAGCGGTTCCCCGACGCCCGGCTGCACTGGTTTGACGCCTGCGGGCATTTTCCCCAGTGGGATCAGCCGCTGGAGGCCAGCCGCCTGATCCTGGCTACGACAGACCGACCGGCGTCTAACCGAGCCGAATCAACCCTCTAACGGGAATCCACATGAACGCGCTGGTCTACAACGATGCTCGTGACGTCAGCATCTCCGAAGGCCGCACTTCACCGGGAACGACTACGACCAAGGTCATCCTCAAGCCGGCCGCCTGAAAACGCAAACCAAAGGAGTCACTCATGTCCAAGCAGGACAACATCGCCGCCCAGGAGCATCTGGCCACCAATATCAACTCCGGCAACATCGACGTGGCCGTGGAGACCTTCGCCCAAGACGCGGTCGATCACGATCCGGCGCCGGGGCAGGGCGCCGGCCGCGAAGGGTTCAAGGCGTTCTTCACCGAGCTGCGTGCGGCGTTTCCCGACGCTCACATCGAGCCGGCGCAGATGGTGGCCGACGACGAGAACGTCGCGATCGCCTACACGCTGACCGGTACCCATCAGGGCGACTTCAACGGGATCGCACCGACCGGCAAGAAGATCGAAGTTCGAGGGGTGCAGATCGGCCGGTTCGAGGACGGCAAGATCGTCGAGCGCTGGGGCTCGAGTGATGAGCTGGGGGTCCTCAAGCAGCTCGGCATCGACCCGACGAGGGGCTGAGGCGGTGAAGCGCAAGCCGAACCCCACACCGATCGGCGCGGTGGCGCGAGGCCTGGCGGCCGGCGCGGCGGGCACCGCGGCGATGACCGTCTATCAGACGGCGGTGGCCAAGATCCGTGGCACCGAGGCCAGCACGACTCCGGCCGAGGTGGGCAAGCGGGTGATCCGCGGCGTCTTTCATCGCCGCTTCGACGAGAGCCACACCAGCGCGCTGAACAACGCGATGCACTAGTCCTACGGGAGCGGCTGGGGCACGATCTACGCGCTCAGCGACGGCGTTGTGGACGTGCCGGTGCTGCCGGGTGGGCTGGCGTTCGGCACTCTGGTCTGGGGGGCGAGCCTGCTCGAGTTGCCGGCGATGAAGCTCGCGCCGGCGGTCTGGGAGTATCCGCCGCTCGAGCTCGCGCTGGATGTCTCCTATCACCTCGTCTACGGAGTCGCGGTGGCGGCGGCCTACGCCGCCCTGCGGTCATAGATCAACTACCAATCCTCTTCCTCCACAAGGAGCCAAGACATGTCAGATGAGCTGAAGGGCCAGAAGATCGCGATCCTCGCCGCGGACGGCGTGGAGCAGGTCGAGTTCGAGCAGCCGCGCAGCGCCGTGGAGCAGGCGGGGGCGACCACCGAGCTGCTCTCGCTGAAGTCCGGTGAGATCCAGGCGATGAACCACGACATCGAGCCCGCCGGCAAGATCAAGGTCGACAAGCCGATCTCCGACGCCTCGCCCGGCGACTACGACGGCCTGATCCTCCCCGGGGGCGCCGTCAACCCCGACAATCTCCGCCAGGACCCGGACGTGATCTCGTTCGTGCAGGCGTTCTTCAAGACCGGCAAGCCGGTCGGCGTGATCTGCCACGGGCCGTGGACGCTCGTCGAAGCCGATCTGGTCCGCGGTCGGACGCTCACCTCATATCCGAGCATCCGGACCGACATCCGCAACGCCGGGGGCAACGTCGTCAACGAGGAGGTCGTAGTCGATCAGGGTCTCGTGTCCTCGCGCGGTCCCGATGACCTGCCCGCGTTCTGCGCCAAGATCGTCGAGGAGTTCGCCGAGGGCAAGCACCCGGTCGGCTCACAAGGCGCCACGGCGGGTTGAGTCAGCGCATCGCCCGGTAGCGTCTGATCAGGGCATTGGTCGAGCTGTCATGCGCCAGCTCGGGCTCGGTCTCGCTCTCGAGCTCGGGGATGATCCGGACCGCCAGGGCCTTGCCCAGCTCAACGCCCCACTGATCGAAGGAATCGATCCCCCAGATGACGCCCTGGGTGAAGGCGCTGTGCTCATACAGGGCGACGAGCACCCCGAGGGTCCGTGGGCTCAGCTGCTCGGCGAGGATCACGTTGGTCGGCCGGTTGCCCTTCATCACGCGGTGCGGGATGATCGCCTCTGGCGTCCCCTCGTCGCGAACCTCCTCCTCGGTGCGTCCGAATGCCAGCGCCTCGGCCTGCGCGAATACGTTTGACATCAGCAGGTCGTGGTGGTCGCGCAGCGGGTTCAGGGCCTTGGCGAACCCGATGAAGTCGACCGGAATCAGCTTCGTACCCTGGTGCAGCAGCTGATAGAAGCTGTGCTGGCCGTTGGTCCCCGGCTCGCCCCAGTAGATCGCCCCGGTGCTGTAGTCGACCTCGGCGCCGTCGAGCGTCACGTGCTTGCCGTTCGACTCCATCGTCAACTGCTGGAGGTAGGCGGGAAACCGCTTCAGGTACTGGCTGTAGGGCATGACCCCGACGGTCTGAGCCTCGAAGAAGTCGCCGTACCAGATGGCCAACAGCCCCATCAGAACGGGGAGGTTGCGCTCAAACGGAGTCCTTCGAAAGTGCTCGTCCATCGCGTGGAAGCCGGCGAGCAGCTCGCCGAACTGATCCGGGCCGATGGCCAGCATCGTGGACAGGCCGATCGCTGAGTCCATCGAGTAGCGGCCGCCCACCCAGTCCCAGAACCCGAACATGTTGTCGGTGTCGATCCCGAACTCGGCCACCTTGTCGGCGTTGGTGGATACGGCGACGAAATGCTTGGCGATCGCCGCGTCGTCGCCGAGCGCCGCCAGCGACCATTCGCGCGCGGAGCGCGCGTTGGTCATCGTCTCGAGGGTGGTGAACGTCTTGGAGGAGACGATGAACAAAGTCTCCTCGGCCGACAGGTCCCGCGTCGCCTCGACGAAGTCAGTGGAGTCGACGTTGGAGACGAAGCGAAAGGTCATCTCCCGGCTGCTGTAGTGGCGCAACGCCTCATAGACCATCACCGGCCCCAGGTCTGAGCCGCCGATGCCGATGTTGACGACGTTGCGGATCGGTCGGCCGGTGTGACCCGTCCACGCGCCGGAGCGCACGCGCTCTGAGAACGAGGACATCCGCTCGAGCACCTCGTACACCTGCGCCACCACGTCGACGCCGTCGACCACGAGCGACTCGCTGCGCGGCATCCGCAGGGCGACGTGGAGCACCGAGCGATGCTCGGACACGTTGATCGGCTCACCGGCGAACATCGCCGCGGTCCGATCGGCGAGCCCCGACTGCTCGGCCAACTCGACCAGCAGCCGGATCGTCTCGTCGGTGACCCGGTTCTTGGAGTAGTCAAGCGACAGCCCCGCGCCGTCGACGACCAGCCGCTCGCCGCGGGCCCGATCATCAGCGAACAGGTCACGCAGATGGAGCCCTTTGACCTGCTCGTAGTGCTCGGCCAGCGCGTGCCAGGCGGGGCGGTCGGTAAGCATCGGGCGGTGCGTGGTCATGGGCACAGGCTAGTCGGGATCGCGGCGCCCGTCACAGCCTGGCCGCCAGCAGGCTGAGCGCGAGCACCACGACCCCGATCCACAGCGCCGAGAGCGCCCCCTCCAGCGGTGCGGCCAGCCGGCGACGATCGATCTCGATCACTGTCCCGTCGGTCAGCCGCTGCTCCCCGGTCACGGTGGCGGTACGCCGGCGCAGCTCGCGAACGGGCGTGCTGAGACGGCGCTGAGCGACGCTCAGCAGACAGCACGCCGCCGCCATCAGCACGCCCGCCGGGCGGATCGCCAGCGACTGGACGAAATAGCCGGTGAAGGCGGGAAAGCCTCCCCAGGCGAGCGCGAACCAGACGTCGGTATGCACCCGGCCGCCGCCCAGCTCGAGGTTGTAGGCGAGCACGAGCAGCGGGCCGATCACCACCAGGGGCGCCAGCAGCGGTGAGACTAGGATCACTCCGGCAGCGCCGATCGCGACCGCGCTGGCCAGCCCGACGACCGCGAGCGCGACCAGCGTCCGGCGCGCCAACAGGGTCCCGAGCGGGCGACCACTGAGCTCGTCGAGCGCGTGCGCGCTGACCCCCACGGCCAGGAAGAACGCGCCCAGCGCGGCGCCGAGCCTGCCGCCGTGCAGCGTCGGTGCGGCGGCCGCGCCGAGCACCACATAGCTCAGATGCCACGCCGTGTACGGGGGATGAAGCAGGGTGACCAGATCGCGCCAGCCTCCGCTCGTCAGGGCGTAGAAGGCCGGTCGATCGAGCCCGCGCCGCTCAGCCACCGCCGCGCACGCCGCTCATCACCAGCCCCGCGCCGAAGCTCGGGCGGCGAAGGCATACGTGATCGATCCCGGCCGATCGCCACAGCCCGACGAGATCTGGTTGCGCCGCCTGCAGTTCCTCGATGCTCGGCCCGAGAAAGCGCCCCACCTCATACCAGGCGGGCGAGACGAGCCGGCCGATCAGCGGCAGCGCGACGCGCGTCTGGACGCGCCACAGGGCCCGCAACGGGGTGATCTGCGGCACGCCGAACTCGACCATCCCGATCCGTCCGCCGGGCTTGACCACTCGCGCGAGCTCTCGCATCGTCGCCGTTCGATCGTCGACGTAGCGCAGCAGGTAGGTGAAGCTGAGGGCGTCGAACTCCCCATCGGCGAACGGTAGGCGCTCGGCCTCGCCGGTCACGAAGCTGACCCGGCCGGCCAGCCGCGGATCGGATTCGATACGCCTTTGCGCGGCACCGAGCATCGCCTCGCTCTGATCGAGCGCCACCACCCGGCAGCCCGAGCGGCGAACCAGCGCCGCCGCCACCATCCCGGTACCGGTGGCGACGTCCAGGACGCGCTCTCCCGGCCGGGGGTCGATCGCTTTCACCAATGCCCGGCGCCAGAGCGGATCCTGACCGAAGCTGAGCAGCGCGCCCAGGCGGTCGTAGTGGCGAGGCAGACCCTGAAACAGTCCCAGCGCGTGGCTCTTGCGCGGCGACGGGGCACCGGTGGCGGTCATCGAAGGATTGTGACGGCGAGCAGCGGCTCATGTAGCGTGCAGCCGATGAACTCTGGACAGCGTCCGACCAACCGCGTGCTGGTCCTGTTCGGCGCCACCGGCGACCTCGCCGCGCGCAAGCTCCCCGGCTTCTTTCACCTGTTCCGAGAAGGCCTGATGCCCGAGGACTTTCGGATCATCGGCTCCGGTCGCCACTCGCCCGGCAGCGACGACGAGTTCCGGGAGCGCGTAAATCACGCCCTCCAGGAGCACGGCCGCGGCGAGCTCGACGAGCATTGGGACGAGTTCGCGGCCAAGCTGAGCTTCGTCGTCTCGAGCGCCGACGACGGGGCCGATCTCGCCCAGGCGGTCAAGGAGGCCGAGCAGCAGATCGACGCCGAGGGCGAGCGGCTGGTCTACCTGTCGGTGCCGCCCGGCGCGATGCAGGAGATGGTCAAGATGCTCGGCCACACCGGCATCGCAAAGCACTGCTCGCTGGTCGTGGAGAAGCCATTCGGCCACGATCTGGCCAGCGCGCGCAAGCTCAACGCGGCTCTGCACGAGGTGCTCGACGAGGAGTCGATCTACCGGATCGACCACTTCCTCGGCAAGGAGGCGGCGCAGAACATCCTCGTTGCTCGGTTCGCCAACGGCATGCTCGAGCCGATCTGGAGCCGCGACCACGTGTCCTACGTGCAGATCGACGTCCCCGAGGCGATCGACATCCAGGGCCGGGCGAGCTTCTACGAGCAGACGGGCGCGTTCCGGGACATGGTCGTCACCCACCTGCTGCAGATCCTCGGCATCGTGGCCCTCGAGCCGCCCTCGCGGATCGAGGCCGACGCGCTGCACATCGAGCGCACCAAGCTGTTCGAGGCCGTCCGCCCGCTCGACCCGGGGCGCGTCGTGTTCGGCCAGTACGCGGGCTATCGCGAGGAGGACGAGGTTGCCGATGACTCCCCTACGGAGACCTTCGCGGCGCTCGAGGTCCGCGTCGACACCTGGCGCTGGAGCGGCGTCCCGTTCTACCTGCGCACCGGCAAGGCGATGGCGGAGGGGCGCCGGACGGTGACGATCGGGTTCACCGAAGCGCCGCTGCGGATCTTCCCGGATCAGGACACCGAGCGCGAGGTCCGTCCGAGCGAGCTGGTGTTCGAGCTCTCTGACGATCCGACGGTCCGGATCGAGGTCCAGGCTAAGGTGCCCGGGCCGGTGATCGAGCTCGGTCGGGCCGCCCTGACGCTCGACGTCGATCAGGCCTTTGACGGCGCCGGCGGGCTGGAAGCCTACGAGCGCCTACTCCACGACGTGATGCTGCGCGAACGGTTGCTGTTCACGCGCAGTGAGCAGATCGAGCGGCTGTGGGAGGTCTGTGCCCCGGTGCTCGAGTCCCCGCCCGAGCCGCTGCCCTACGAGCCTGGCAGCTGGGGACCAGAGGCGGCGGTGCAGCTCCCGAGCGCACCCGGTTGGCGCCTGCCCGACGACTGACCCGCTGCGCTGCTCAGGGGGCGGTGGGCGCGAGCAGCTCGTCCAGCCCGGCGATGTCTGAGTCATTCGGGGTCCAGCGCGCCGCGGCCGCGTTGGAGGCGACCTGCTCGGGCTTGGTGGCACCGGCGATCACCGACGACACGGCCGGCCGGGCCAGGAGGGCGCCAATCGCCACGTCTGTCATGGGCAGAACACGCCGGCTGGCGTAACGCTCCAGCGCGTCGATCAGGTCGAACTGCTCGTCGGTGGCGATCTGGTCGCGTCCGGACAGGCGAGCTCCGGCGGGACCGGACGCGCCGCGCCGGTACTTCCCGGTCAGAAGCCCCGAGGCCAGAGGGAAGAAGGGCACGAATCCGAGGCCCAGCCGCTCGCACGCCGGCAGCACATCACGCTCGGCGTCCCGGACGAGCAGGTTGTACTCGTTCTGGACCGCGGTGAAGGGCGTCAGCTGGCGCTCGCGGGCCGCTCGGTCGGCCTCCTCGAGCTGCTCGACGCTGAAGTTCGACGCGCCGATCGCGCGCACCTTGCCGGAACGGACGAGCTCGTGCAGCGCCTCCAGCGTGTCGGCGATCGGGGTCTTGCCGTCGGGCTGGTGATACCAGTAGTAGTCGACGAAGTCGGTCCGCAGCCGACGCAGCGACGCGTCGATGGCGTGGCGGATGTAATCCCCCGAGCCTCGCGGGCCGCGGCCGTCGCCCATGTCCATGCCGAACTTGGTCGCCAGTACGACCTGGTCACGACGGCCCTGCAGGACCTCGCCGAGGAACTGCTCGCTGTCGCCGTTGGCGTAGATGTCGGCCGTGTCGAGGAACGTGATGCCCTCGGCGATCGTCGCGTCGACCACGCGCCGGGTGGACTCGAGATCGATCCGGCGACCGAAGTTGTTGCAGCCCAGGCCGACGACCGAGACGGTCAGGCCCGAGGCGCCGAGCGGGCGGGAGGGGAGATCGGAGGGCATGGGCTTGTCTATAGCAGAGCCTCTTGGGCCTTGAAGCCCGTACGGTTTCCGGTTGTCGCGACCGTGAACGCATACACGTGGCGCACCACCGTGACCCGGATGCGGGGCGAGTTGCACGAGGGCCGGACCCGCAGCTGACGCTCCCCGATCGCCGCGGCCCCGGCAGGCTCGACACTACGATCAGGCGATGAGCCTGGCCAGTGAGATCCTCGCCCGCCGGATGCGCCTGCCGCGCGCCCGGACGCGCGACGTCATCTGCCGCCGGGACCTGCCCGCGACGATGGATGACGGGCCGGTGTTGCTCGCCGACCGCTGGGTGGCGCGCGACTCCGAGGACCACCCCCAGCCGACGGTGCTCGTGCGCTCGCCCTACGGCCGGCGCCAGATCGTCGGGCTTCTGTTCGGGCGGTTGCTGGCCGAGCGGGGCTTCCAGGTGGTGATCCAGAGCGTTCGCGGGACGTTCGGATCCGGCGGCAGCTTCGCCCCCTTCGACGAGCGACCCGACGGGCTGGCCACGCTGCGCTGGCTCCGCTCGCAACCGTGGCATGCAGAGCGGATCGGGATGATCGGCCCCAGCTACCTGGGCCTGGTCCAGTGGGCGGTCGCCGCCGACGCCGGAGATGACCTCGCCGCGCTGGCGATCGGAGTCAGCGCCTCGCAGTTCCACGGTCAGACGTACGCCGGCGGGAGCCTGTCGCTCGAGACGATCGGTTCGTGGCTGGCGATCGTGTCGGCGCAGGAGAGCCGGCTGGGCCCGATCGCCATCGGCCGCACGCTGCGTCGGTTGAGCTCGATGATCGCCGACCTGCCGCTCGCCGACCTCGACCAACGGGCCATCGGGGCCGAGGTGCCCTGGTTTCGCCAGGGGTTCGCCAGCCCGCTGCGCGAGGGTCCGTACTGGACGACTCGAGACTTCTCGGCCGGCGTCACGCGCGTCAGGGCGCCGGTCCAATTCGTCGGCGGGTGGTACGACATCCTGCTGCCCTGGATGCTCGAGGACTTCACAGTCCTGCAAGCGGCCGGGCGCCATCCGCAGCTGCTGATCGACCGTGGACGCACACCGCTCCGGGCCTGGTGGCGGCCGGGCATCGCGATGGCATCGCCTGGCTGCGCTCCCATCTGCTGGGCGACGACCGTCTGCGTCGCCGGGCGCCCGTGCGGCTGTTGGTCACCGGCGAGCGCTCGGGGGGTGGCTGGCGCGACTTCTCGAGCTGGCCTCCGGCCGCCAGCACCGAGCGGCACCTGTGGATCGGTCCCAACCGATCACTGGTCAACGACGCGCCGCCGGGGGGTGGGGAGGAGGACTACCGGTATGACCCGGCTGATCCCACCCCGTCGATCGGAGGCCCTGTGCTGCTGACCCGGGAGGCGGTCCTGGACAACCGCGGGCTCGAGGCGCGTCCCGATGTGCTGACTTTCGACACCCAGCCGCTGGCGGAAACCCAGGAGGCGATCGGCCCGGTCTGGGCGGCCCTCTGGATACGCGCTGACTCCGAGTACTTCGACCTGTTCGCGCGCGTCTGCGACGTGGACCCGCAGGGCGTGTCCCTGAACATCTGCGACGCTCTGGTCAGCGTCGCGCCCGGAGAGTTTGCTGGTGCTGCCGGCGCCTCACGCGTAGAGTCCGCGGCGATGGCCACTCCTGAGCTGATCCTCCACGCGCTGGCTCCCTCGCACCCATGCCTGGCCGCCGCGGCGGCGCTGCAGTACAAGGACCTGAGCTATGAGCGAGTCGATCTGGTTCCCGGAAGCCATGTCGAGGAGATGCAGCGGATCTACGGGGAGGGACACGGCACCGTGCCCGGGTTGCTGGTCGACGGCGAGCCGGTGCACGGGTCAAGGGCGATCATGGCGCGGTTGGAGCAGCTCGCGCCCGACCCGTCGTTGTTTCCGGCTCCGATCGCCGACGCGGTTCGCGAAGCCGAGCGGTGGGGCGACGAGGAGCTGCAGGATCTTGGACGGCGGTTGCCGTGGGGGGCGCTGCATTTCCGGCCCGAGGCGATGGGAACGTTCGGTGGTTCCGGCCTGCTTGACGGTCCCGGTACCGACTTCGCGATCTCCTACGTGCACTCGAGCTGGCGCTACCACGGGATCACCGCGGCGCGCCTGCACGACGACCTGGCCGGGTTGCCGGTCAAGCTCGATCGAATCGATCAGCTGGCCCAGCACGGGGTGATCGGGGGCGAGACGCCGACGGCGGCCGACCTTCAGATCGGCTCCACGATCCGCCTCCTGCTCACCCTCGGCGATCTGCGCGAGCTGATCGAGGGACGGCCGGGAGAACACGTTGCCCGGCGCTGGTTTGCCGATTACCCGGGCGGCGTTCCGGCGGGGGCGTTCCCCGCCGGATGGGTGCCGACCCGGACCGCCTGAAGCGGCGTCTCCCGGCGCCGACGCCTGAGCGGCGTCTTCCGGCCCGCGCGGCTGAACGGCGCCCCGGGGTCAGTGATGAACTCAGCTTCGGCGACGCCGAGACTGGTCGCTGCGCCGGTTGCGCGACGGCCGGCTGACCGGCCGAGGCGGACGCGCCGTCCTGGGGACGCCGACGCCGTGCTCTGAGCCGAGTCCGTGGGAGATCCCCAGCTTACCGGCGAGCCGGCTGACGTCGCCGCGCTCGTGGTGGTCGACCAATGTGATCCCGATACCGGCGCGACCGGCGCGACCGGTGCGCCCGATGCGATGGACGTAGCTGTCGTGGTCGTCCGGCGGATCGAAGTTGATCACGTGCGAGATACCGGCGATGTCGATCCCCCGGGCCGCCACGTCGGTGGCCACCAGGGTGTCGACCCTTCCGGACTCAAAGCGCGACAGCGCGACCTCTCGCTGGCGCTGGCTCTTGTTGCCGTGCATGGCCAGCGCCTCATACCCGCGTGCCCCGAGCCGCTTGACCAGCCGGTCGGCGCCGTGCTTGGTGCGCACGAACACGAGCGTAAGGTCACGTTCGCGGTCGAGCTCGGCGATCAGCGCCTCCATCCGGTCGGCGCCGGCGAGGGCGACGAACCGGTGCTCGACTTCGGCCACGGCCCGCTTCTCGGACGGGCCGTGCTCATGGGCGACCGGATCGGTGGTGTACCGGCGCGCGGCGCGTCCCGCGTCGCCATCGAGGGTGGCGGAGAAGAACAGCGTCTGACGGGTGGGCGGGCAGGCGGCGACGATTCGGTCGACCGCCGGCTTGAAGCCCATGTCGAGCATCCGATCGGCCTCGTCGAGCACGAGCATGCGGATCGCCCGCAGCGTGAAGGCGCCGCGGGCGAGCAGGTCCTCGAGCCGGCCCGGGGTGGCCACGAGGATCTGTGAGGAGGCCGCCTCGCGGGATTGCTTGACCAGCCCGACCCCTCCGTACACGGCGGTCACCCGCAACGCGCGGGCGTGGGCGATCGGACGGATGTCGGTGGCGATCTGGGTCGCGAGCTCCCGCGTCGGAGCCAGGATCAGCGCGGCCGGCCGCGGGCCGTCGGACTTGATCCGATCGACCAGCGGGATCCCGAAGGCGAGCGTCTTGCCCGATCCGGTGGGGGAGCGGGCGAGCACGTCACGACCCGCCAGCACATCTTCGATCACGAGGCGCTGAACCGCGAACGGCTCGGTGACGCCCTCGCCGGCGAGCGCGCTGACAACAGCGCGCGACACGCCTAAATCGGCGAAAGACTGCATGAAAATACATCACTCCTTGGGCGACCCATCTGGGTCACAAACGATTCGGGAGGCTATGGCTGACCCGAACCGCTGTCTGCGGGACCCAAGCGAGCTGCCTCGCGGCCGACGGCGTCGACCACCCGGGCGATGCTAGCAGCGTACGGATGCAGGGCTTTCTGCGATCGGTCGATATCGTGGCCCGGATGACGGCGGTGACCCTGAGCGGCCAGCTCGAGTTCGCAGACGTGGCCGCGATCGCCTCGGGAGCCAGGATCGAGCTCGATGAGCGTGCGCTGCAGCGGGTCGACGACAACCGGGCTGTGCTCGAGCAGATCCTCAGCACCGGCACCGCCGTGTACGGAATCAGCACCGGATTCGGCGCGCTGGTCTCCAACACGGTGGCACCCGAGCTGCAACGCCACCTCCAGGTCAACCTGCTGCGAAGCCACGCCGCGGGTACGGGCCCGGATCTGCCGGGATCGATCGTCCGCGCGGCGATGGCGATCCGAGTCAACGGGCTGTTGCGCGGCCATTCGGGCGTCCGCCGGGAGGTGGTGAGACGGATCGTCGAGCTGCTGAACGCAGGCTATGTCCCGCGGGTGCCCCGGACGGGGTCGCTCGGCGCCAGCGGCGACCTGGCTCCCTCCGCGCACGCCTTTCTACCCCTGATCGGCGAGGGTGAGGTGCTCGACTCCGAGGACCGGCTGATTCCCGGGGCGGAGGCGCTGCGGGCGATCGGGACGGTGCCGCTGGCCCTGGACAGCAAGGAGGGACTCGCGCTGATCAACGGCACCCACTTCATGTGTGCGATCGGCGCGCTGCTGAGCGTCCGGGTCGGACAGTTGCTGGACGCGGTTGATCTCGTCGCCGCGGCGACCGTCGATGCGCTCCGCGGCGCCCTGCCGGCCTTCGACGCCCGCGTGCACGCGCTGCGGGGAATCGCCGGTCAGCGCCGCAGTGCGGCCAACATCAGCGCCGCGCTGGCGGACTCGAGCCGGACCGCCGGCCCCGGGTCGTCACGACTCCAGGACGCCTATTCGCTGCGCTGCGCGGCACAGGTGCACGGTGCCGCTCGCGAGGGGCACCGCTTCTTCTCAGAGCTGGTCGCCGCCGATCTGAACGCGGTGACCGACAACCCGCTCGTGTTCGATGACCCGCCGGAGGTGATCTCGGCCGGCAACTTTCACGGCCAGAGCCTGGCCGTCGCCTTCGACACGCTGCGACTCGGGCTCGCGGACCTGGGCGCGATCTCTGAGCGGCGCACGTTTCGCCTGCTGTCACCCACCCTCAACGGCAGGCTGCCCGCGTTCTTGACCTCCGATCCCGGCACCTCCAGCGGCTACATGGTCGTCCAGTACACCGCAGCGGCGCTGGTGGCCGAGCTCCGGGCCAAGGCCCACCCGGTGAGCGTCGACACGATCCCGACGTCTGACAACCAGGAGGACCATGTTTCGATGGGAATGACGGGGGCGCTGATGGCGCTGGACTCGATCGAGCTCGCCGAGAAGGTGGTCGCGAGCGAGCTGCTGTGCGCTTGCCAGGCGCTGGACTGCGACCCCGGGGTGCCCGGGGAGCTGATCCGGGCCCTGCACGCCGACGTCCGCGCGCTCGTGCCCCCGCTGGCCGAGGATCGGCCGCCGGCCGACGATCTCGCCGCGGTGCTGCCGCTCCTCACCGGCGGGTCCGCGGCGCGGATCATGCGCGCGGCCCGAGGCGCACCCAGGGCCGGAGGCGCACCCGGGGCAGAAGGCCTGGGATGACCTTCGCCCCCGCGGCTCGCCATCTGCTCCGAGCGAGGGACCTGGCCGACGCGCGCTACTTCGAGCCGCTCGGCGTGGACGACCTGGCGGGCGCGGCCGGCCTGTCCCGGGCTCATTTCAGCCGCGAGTTCCGCCGCGCGTTCGGCGAGACCCCGCACGCCTATCTGCTCACCCGGCGAATGGAGCGCGCGGCCGCGCTGCTGCGCATGACCGATCGATCTGTGGCGGAGATCTGCTTCTCGGTCGGCCTGCAGAGCCTCGGCTCGTTCACCACCAGTTTCAAGCGGACCTACGGGAGCTCGCCGACCGAATACCGGATGAGGTTCCCCCCGGCGGCCTCTCACGCCCAGGTCCCGACCTGCGTGCTACGCGCCTACGGGCGCCGGCAACGCAGCACGTTTCGAGAAGACAGCTGCTCGGCATCCGACATAGGCTGATCGCAACAGTCAGTTCAACATCAGCTTGAAAGGGGCGAAAGATGATGAAGATCGCCAACGCGCAGCTATGGGTCCATGACCAGGACGAGGCGCTCGCGTTCTACACCAAAAAGGTCGGGATGGAGGTGCGCGCGGATCTCACCCTCCCCGAGCTGGGCAACTTCCGCTGGCTGGCGGTCGGTCCGGCTGGGCAGACCGATGTCTCGATCGTGCTGATGGCGGTGCCCGGGCCGCCGGTGTTCGAGAGCGAGACCGCGACACAGGTCCTGGAACTGGTGGCGAAGGGGCTCGCGGGAACGGTCTTCTTGACCACCGACGACTGCCAGGCCACCTACGAGCAGCTCAAGGCCCGCGGGGTTGAGTTCTCTGAATCGCCCGAGGAGCGCCCGTACGGGATCGACTCCGCGTTTCGCGATCCGTCGGGCAACAGCATCCGCCTCACCCAGGTGAGGGAGATGGCCGCGGTGTCATAGGCCGGGCCGGCTTGGCCGGCCGCCGGCCGGCCAGCCCGTGGCCGAGCGGGGGTCGGGCGGCCGGCGGGGGCGGCCGCAGGGTCTTCGAAGCGGTGGATCAGCCGTGCGCGACGGCGGCGTCACGGGCGAACGCCATGAACTGGTCCACCGTTTCCCGCCTCGGCCCGACGGCGGATCGCAGTACGAACCAGGGACGCGCCACCGGCCCGTCACGCAGACGCAGCTCGGCCAGCCGCCCCGACGCGAGCTCGACCTCGACCGCGGCCCGGGAGAGCAGCGACAACCCGAGCCCGACCCGAGCCGCCTGCTTGATCGCCCCGTTGGAGCCGAGCGTGAGCGTCGCGGGGGTCAGGCCACGGTCGGAGAGGAACTGCTCGTTGAGCGCTCGCGTCCCGGAGCCGGGCTCGCGCAGCAGCCACACGCGCGCCGCCAGGTCCACGGCATCCAGCGGCGCGAGACCCAGGGCAGGATCGTCAGGCGCCGTGATGCAGACGATCTCGTTGTCCATCAGCGGCTCGCCCAGCAGTCGCTCGTCGGCCGGCGGCGTGCCGGCCACCGCAACATCGACGGCGTGTGATCGGACCCGCTCGAGGATCTCCTCGCGATTGCCGACGTCCAGCACCAGTTCGAGTTGTGGATGGCGGCGCGCGAAGGCGCGCATCAGAGGCGGCACGAACGACTCGGCCGCGGTGGTGACGGCGGCGATCCGCAGCCGCCGTGCCACGACGCCCGCGGCCTCGTGAGAGGCTTGGCGTCCCTGATCCAAGAGGCCGAGCACGTCGGCCGCATAGGGCTCAAAGGCGCGTCCGGCTTCGCTCAGCCGGATGCCGCGGCCAGAGCGCTCAAACAGCTCACAGCCCAGCTCGCGCCCGAGCGCCGCGATCGCCGAGGAGACCGAGGGCTGGGTCACCACCAGCTCATCCGCGGCGGCGGTGACCGAGCCTCCGCGGATCACGGCCAGGAACGCTGTCAGCTGGGTGAGTGTTATAGCCACAACGCAGCCGTTGCACCGCTAGGCCCGGCCGGCGGCGCGGTCCCGTGCCGCCGCCACCGCGGCCTGGCCGAACGAGATCGCGCCGTCGTTGGGCGGCAGGCGTTCCGGGATCAGGACGCGCAACCCAGCTCTCGCCAGCCCGGCGGACACGCTCTGGAGCAGGAGCCGGTTCTGGAACACGCCGCCGCTGAGTGCGACGTCCGACAAGCCTCGCGCCTGGGCCATCCTGGCCAGCGCCGTGACCGTCGCCCCGGCCACTCCGACGTGAAAGCCGGCCGCCACCGCGCCGACCGCAACGTCTCGGTCCAGCAGCTCGGCCACCCGCCGCACCGCGCTGCGCGGATCGATCAAGAGCCCGCCGGGAGCCTCGATCAGCTCGAGCGCGATCGGCGCCGCGGATGCGGTGGCGGTACTGGCCCAGGCGGCGGCCTCGAGCTCAACCGCCGCCTGACCCTCATAGCTGACCTCGGTGACCAGCCCACACAGCGCCCCGACGGCATCAAACAGCCGACCCATGCTCGAGGTCACCGGCGACACCGACGCGCTGGCGCCGACCTGGGCCATCGCCTCCCAGCGCCGGCGGTCGACCCGGGCGGCCAGCGGTCCGGTGGGGGCTCGGGGCTCGCCGTAGGCCGCGGTCAACCAGGCGAAGGCCATCCGCCAGGGCTGGCGGATCGCCGCCGCGCCTCCGGGCATCCGCACCGGCCACAGCGATCCGACGCGCTGGAACTCGGTCAGGTCGCCGACCAGCAGCTCGCCACCCCAGACGGTCCCGTCGCTGCCGTAGCCGGTGCCGTCGAAGATCGCGCTCACCACGGGCCCCTCGAGCCCGTGCTCAGCCAGGCACGCCGCGAGGTGGGCGTGATGGTGCTGGACACCGATGTGCTCGACGCCTTCGCGCTCGAGAGCGTAAGCAGTCGACAGATAGTCCGGATGCAGGTCGTGCGCCACCAGCCGGGGCGACACCGCGAACAGGCGCTCGAAGTGCTCGACTCCGTCACGGAAAGCACGCAGCGTGGAGTAGTGCTCGAGGTCGCCGATGTGGTGGCCGACCCAGGCTCGATGCCCCTTGGCCACGCAGAAGGTGTTCTTCTGCTCGGCGCCGCAGGCCAGCAGCGGCCGTGGTGCGCCTCCGGCGAGGGTGATCGGGCTGGGGACGTAGCCGCGCGAACGACGCAGGGTCAGCGGCCGGCGCCCGGACGGCGTCGCCACGACCCGGACGACCGAATCGTCGACGCGCGTTTCGATCTCGCGGTCGTGCAGCAGGAACAGGTCCGCGATCGTTCCCAGCCGTGCGAGCGCGTCCTCGTCGCGGTAGGCGATCGGCTCGTCAGACAGGTTGGCCGAGGTCATCACGAGCGCGCCGGCGCCACCGGCGGACACGAAGTCGCCGACCAGGAGATGGTGCAGGGGGGTGTAGGGAAGCATCACCCCGAGCTCCGGAGCCCCCGGAGCGACGGCGCCGGCCACGAGCCGCCCGCGGCGTTCGGAAGCGACAGCGTCGGCCACGTGCCGGCCGCGGCGTCGCGGCGCGAGCACGATCGGCCGCTGGACGGATTGGAGCAGGGCTGCCTCCTCGAGACCGAGCGACACCAAATCGTGCGCGGCCTCGAGGTCGGCCACCATCAGCGCGAACGGCTTGTCCTCGCGGTGCTTGCGGGCGCGCAGGGCGGCCACGGCCTGCTCGTCGCCGGCGTCGCAGACGAGATGAAAGCCGCCCAGCCCCTTGACGGCGGCGATCGCGCCGTCGGTCAGGCGCGCGGCCAGCCAGGCCACTGGATCGACCGCCTCGTCGATCGCCAGCGCCTCGCCCGAGGCGTCGGTCACGCGGACCCGGGGGCCGCAGCGCGGACAGGCATTGGGTTGAGCGTGAAAGCGGCGGTCCCGCGGGTCCTCGTACTCGCGCCGGCATTGGCCGCACATGGCAAAGGCGGCCATCGTGGTCAGCGGCCGGTCGTAGGGGACCCCGCGGACGATCGTCAGCCGCGGGCCGCAGTTGGTGCAGTTGATGAATGGATAGCGGTGGCGACGGTCGGCCGGGTCGCGCAGCTCGTGCAGGCAATCGGGGCAGGTGGCGCTGTCTGGGGTGACCAGCGCGTCGGCGGCCCCCGAGCGCTCGCTGGCCAGGATCTGAAAGCCCCGGGCGCCGGTCGGCACCAGCGGCTCGCAGACGATTCGATCGACCGACGCCAGCGGCGGCGCGTCCGAGCTCAAACGCGAGATCGATCGGTGGACCGCGGGCGCCGCGCCCTCGATCTCCAGCAGCACCCCGTGCTCGTCGTTGAGCACGTATCCGGCGAGCCCTTCCTCGTCGGCGATCCGGTACACGAAGGGACGAAAGCCGACGCCCTGCACCGTGCCCTGAACGCGGACCCGGGTGCGCACGGCGAGCCGCTCGCCGGCTGCCCCGCCGCTTGCCCCGGCATCTGGTCGACCTTCGGGGTGGTCAACGCTGAACCCCTCCGCACGGGTCATCCGCCTTGCAGCTCTATGAGCACGTGGTACGCGGTCGCCTGGGCCTCCTGGATCCGGGGGATGTGCTCAGAGCGCGTGACTATCAGGTGGTCGGCGAGTCCCTCTGCCGCGATCTGGCCGCCGTCATAGCCGACCATCGCCACGGTCATCAATTCCCGACGCCTCGCCTCCGCGAGGGCCTCGATGACGTTGCGAGAGTTTCCGGAGGTCGAGAAGGCCAGCAGGACGTCACCGGCGCGCCCGTAGGCGATCACCTGGCGAGAGAAGATCGCGTCGGTTCCGATGTCGTTGGCGATCGCCGTCAGAACTCCCGTGTCCTCGGTCAGGTCAATCGCCGGTCTGGGCGTCCGGCCGCCCTGGGCCGAGCGGAAGTCGGCCACGGCGTCCATCGCGTCGGTGGCCGAGCCGCCGTTTCCGAGTGTGAGCAATGTGGCGCCACTCTCGAAGCGAGCTCGAAGCTCGGCCGCCGCGGCGGCTAGGGTCGGCCCGTTCTCCCGCAGCGTCTGGACCCGGAGGTCTCCGACCTCCCGGGCCTTCATGATCGCCGAGCGCGCCACGTCCTCCAGCACCGGCTCGAGCTGATCCTCCTGCTCGCCCAGGAACGGATACAGGAAGCTCGATGCCCCGGCGTCGTGAATCCGGCGGGGATCGCGGCCCGCGAGCAGTCCCCGATGCTCGAAGAACACGTGGACGAGCTCCCACAGCACATGATAGAGGGTTTCGACGAGCTCCTGGGCGGTGAACGGGTCGTCGGTCGGAGGCTCGAGCACGTACTCGGCCCCGCAGGCCGAGAAGGCGATCGTGAGACATCCCCGGCTGCGAGCCACGGCGAGCGCGCGCGCCGCCGCACCCTCGTCCTCGTCGGTGCCGAAGGCGATCGCGATGTCCTCCGGGCGTACGATCAGCCCCAGCTGTACGGCGAGGTCACCGCCTTGACCGGTCAACGCCAGAGCGGGCAGCGCGCGCTTGCCGACGATCACCGGGTGGACGAACTCGACCGCCACATGCCGCGCATCTGACCGCGCCGCCGGCGTGTCACCGCAGGCGAGCAGGCGCCCTCCCTGCGCGAAGCGCTGCGCGGTCAGATGACACAGCCGGGCCAGGCGGTCAGCGTCCCGGGCGAAGTAGGCTTCGCTGGCCTCCAGACGCCGTGCCAGCAAAGCCTCAACGCGTTGACCGACAGAGGAGGCGGAGGTCGCCTCCTTCATGCGCGACGGCGACCGGGCCGCGAGCCGGCGGCGGCGGTCGAGATCCGGCTAGTCCGTCCGGTCCTCACCGCCCTGCTGCCCCCCAACGTCATCGTCGGGTGCGGGGACCTGAGTCTGTCCGGGCTTGCCCTGCTCTTCGAGTGGCTGGGTGGCTTCCTCCTTGGCGCGGCCCTCACCGCCCTGTCCGTGAAGAGGCTCAGAGCCCCCGCCTTGCGAGGTGTCCTCGCCGATCCCTGAGTCTTCGTGCGTCTCGTCGTTCATCGCTGCTCCCTCCTTCGGTTGCGCCGCTCGTCATCGAGCGGCGGTCTTCACTGGTCACCGGCTTTCACCGTTGCAGTGGATCACGCGATCGCCGCGGCCCGCTGGTTGACCTGCACGAACCAGTCCTGGAGCCCGTCGATCCCCTCTGCGGTCCGGGCGCTCACGCGCATGCACTGCACCCCGGGGTGAACGGCTTCGAGATGAGCCTCCAGGAGATCGAGATCGAAATCGAGGTGCTCGAGCAGGTCAATCTTGTTGACCACCACCAGCTCGCAGGCCCGGAACATGAGCGGGTACTTGAGCGGCTTGTCCTCACCCTCGGTGACCGAGCAGACCATTATCCGAGCGTCTTCGCCGACCCGGAACTCGGCCGGGCAGACCAGGTTGCCGACGTTCTCGATCACCAGCAGGTCGAGGTCGGCCAGCGGCAGCGACGGGATCGCCGAGCGGACCATGTTGGCATCGAGATGGCACTCGCCCCCGAACCCGCCGTCGGTGTTGAGCTGGACCACGGGAATGTGCAGCCTCGACAGACGATCGGCGTCGTAGGAACCCTGCACGTCTCCCTCGAGCACTCCGACCCGCACGCCCACCTCCGCCAGTCCATCGAGGGCCCGTTCGAGCAGCCGGGTCTTGCCGGCGCCCGGAGCGCTCATCAGGTTGACCACGGTCACGCCGTGGCGATCGAAGTCGTCTCGATTGGCCCGGGCGATCGTGTTGTTGGCATCGAGCACATCCTCGACGACTCTCACCTTGGTGCGGTGCATACGGGGAAGCTCCTCCTACATCTTCTTGACTTTGAGGTAACGCTGAATCTCTGGCGCCTGGCTCTTGGCCAGCACCCCAACGCCTGCGACCAGGGCGACTGCGGCAATGATTGACTTGTTCATGAGTCACTCCTCTGTAGTTGCGGTCAGAAGATCCTCGAGCAGCGTTTCGACCAGCTCCACCGCCTTGTCTATCGCCGCCGCCACCGGCGGGCTGAGCCCCATCACGAGCTCCTCATCCTCCAGGCTCATTCCCGTTGCCGGCTCGCAACCGAGCACCAGCACGCGCGGGGGCAAAGAGCCGAGGGTGCGGGCCAGGCCCAGAACCCGGACGGGATCCATCGAGTGCGCGTCGAGCACCGACTCGGTCTCCACGAGGTCTGGCTCGATCACGTAGAGCGTTCCCGGAGCCTGACCGCGGGGCACGGCGTCGACGAGGATCGCGGCGTCGTAGTCCTCCTGCAGCTCGTAGGCCAAGTCCATGCCGCGGATCCCGAAGTCCGCGACCTTGACGCCGGCTGCCAGCTCCCGCTGGGCGAGTCGCCGGGCCACCTCGACCCCGAACCCGTCGTCGGCCAGGAACACGTTGCCGATCCCGGCGACGAGCACGGTGCGCGCGGTCGGGTTCACCGATGGGCCGAGGGGCTCCACCTCGCCGGCGGCGAAGAAGAAGCGGTGCCCGGGCTGGCGCGCCACCCCGAGGTCACGGCCGGGGTCGTCCTCGAGCACCACCGCCAGGCTCAGGACGCCTTCCATGTCCTGCTGGATCGATTCGACCACCCCGGTCTTGCCGCTCAGCGCGAGGTCGAAGATGTCGCCCCCGGTTCGTGGACGCAGGCGTACGAGGCTACCGCGGCCGACGTGCACGCCCTCCACTTCGACGGTTCGGGGAGCTCGGCCCTCGAGACCCTCCCAGCCCGGATGGGGTGACCAGTCGGCCGTCATCGGGATCGCCACCGTGGCGACGCGCTCACGGGCGCACCTGCGACTCGCGCACCGTGCGGCCGTGCAACGCCATCATCTCGTCGGGCGAGAGGCCTTCGGAGCGATCGAGGATCTCGCGCACGCGGGGATCGGAGGCGCGCACCTCGGCCTTCTCGGCGTCGGTGAGACTCAGGATGTTGAGGATCAGCAGCTGATCGATCTCACCGCCGTCAAACAGATCGCCGGGGCTCTCGGGAGCGATTCGGGGATGGTCCTCGAGGATGATCGGCGAGGAGAGGAGGGTGTGGCGGTCTCCCGCCTCGCCGACCAGCACCGGCCAGGTGCCTTGGTTCTCACACGCCTCGGCGGCCGCGCGCAACTCCGGCGGCGGGTCAGTCTGAGATACGAAAGCGCCACCGGGGGCCCGCAGCACGGTGTGCGTCGAGCAGAACGTGGACCGCATCACCGCTTCGCGGGGGCCCCCGTCCCACGCCGTCACGTTCTCGATTCGCACGGTCAGCCGGTACACGCCGGAGCTGACTCGATCAGCGCGGACGTGAACCGAGCCCTGAAGCTGGTCCCAGCTTCGCACCACGGCTCCCGCGTCCCCGTGGGGCTCGGTCTCGCTCCCCGCGTCGATCGCCACCGGCAGGCGGCGCTCCTCGATCAGTTCGTCGACCGCGACGGGCTCGAGCGAGACCTCTCGTTCGACCGCCTCCTCCCAGCTCAGATGACGTTCCTCGCCGACCTGCAGCGCGTCGACCTCGCATCCCGCGGCATCGACCATCTGGCGACGGACGACGTGCAGGAAGCGGACGTCTACGCTCACCTCGGTGCCGGCTTCGCCCTCGAGCAGGCATTGGGTCTGCATCGTCCACGAGTCGTCACCTTCAGCCCGCCCGTGCGCGTGGGCGTGGGGATAGACCCCGCCGAAGGTCCATCGCTGAGCGTTCTTGAGCGCCGAGCGCCGATAGGGCCAGAGGACATAGCCCTCATAGAGCACGGCGTCGGCGATCGCCCGAATCGGGTCGGTCATGCCTGTTCCTCGGCGGCGAGCAGGGCGTCGAAGACCGATTCCCAGCCGGTCAGGGCGCGGCGGGCGCGGAAGGCGACGAGGCGATCGAATGTCTCACGATCGAGCCGCAGCCAGGTGCTACCGGGGAAGTAGCGGTCCATGGTCTCTCGCCAGACCCGCACCGGGAGGCGATGCGTGGCCTCCGAGTTCCAGGAGATTCGGTTGATCTGCAGCGCTCCGCCGACGCCGGCATAGAAGACCGTGCCGCTGAACAGGAGGTCCAACGGGATCTCGCCGTCGCGCAACCCGGCCAGATACTTCGTCGCGGCCACGTCGAAGTCATAGGTGCACGGCACGAGCAGGTCGACCACCGTGGCGCCCTGAAACGGGGAGACGACAACCGTGCCGTGCGTCCAGAGCAGGCCGCGGAGCGTGTCTGACCACCGGTGCGGCGCCCCGAACAGGTCACCCAGCTGCGCCTGCTCGGCCTCGCTGTAATGGCGCTGGGTCGCCGCGATCCGAATCTGCACCTCGAGCATCACCGACCGCACCGGCGCACCGCCGGCGTCGATGGCCAGCGAGAAGCGCAGCATCGGCGCCGCGGCGTGGGGCAGTGGCTCACAGCCGAGCACGGTGAACCCGAGCTCGGGCACCGCACCCGGACCGACCGCCGCCCCGATGGGGTCGGGCACCGCCAATGACCTAGAGCTCCTCTGCGAACACGCGCGCGGCTTTAGATCAGGCCGGGGGAAGGTTCGGCATCCGGGGGTCGATCGGACCGTGCTTGCCCGGATCGACGCCGGTCGCCGATGCGGCGGTTCGCTTGCCGCCGGGCAGATGTCCGACCTGCTTCTCGTAGTTGCCGACCGAATTGCCCTGGTTGACCCCGGGCGTATGCGCCGAGGAGTCCTGCGTCGTGTCGGACTTGCCGGTGTCTATCACCATCGTGTCTTCTCCCTCATGGGTAGGTCATTGAAGAAGCGGTCGATCTCGGTCCAGACCTCCTCGCCGCCGCCGAAGCCCCTCCAGCGACTGCGGATCAGGCCGACGAGCTCGTAGCAGTCGTCGATCGGAACGAGCCAATGCTCGCGCATCTTCCGCGCGCGGCTGATCAGCAGCGCCTCGACGTCGGGCTCCAACTCGGTCAGGACGGGGTTGTCGGCCTCGAGCTCTGACCAGGCCTCGAGCTCGAGCAGGGATTCCGTCGGTCCGGCCGGACTCGGATAGAAGGCGCTGACCCGCTCGGCCTCCGTGTTGCGAAAGAAGAACGCCATGTCGACCGGGATCCTCAGGCGGTCCCAGCGGACGTCGTCGAGGACGAAGTCGTCGAGTCGCCGGCGCCGGGTGGGCAGCAGGCGCAGGTGGCCGCCCCCCGCTGCCCTTGAATCGAACAGCAGGGCGCACGCGCGGCACGCACACAGCATCCGCCGGTCGTTGAGGTCGACGATATGCCGGTGACCGGGTGGCACGGGGGCAGCGCACATGTCACAGTGCTCCCCCGCCTCGGGCGCCGGCGGGACGGATGGCCCACGGACCGGCGCCCCCTGGGCCAGCTTGGCCAGCCGTGAGCCCATGTGATCAGGCTACCCCCGCCTGGACGGCGACGCGGACCAGGTCGGCCTCGTCGACGAGCAGGGGCACGGGCTCGAGGTGCAGCTCCGGCGCGTCCAGGCAGCGCCCGGCCCGCACCACGTCGAAGCGGCGTCGGCAGCTCGGGCACGTGAGCTCGGCTCCCACCAGTCCCGAGCTCTCCAGCGAGCCCTCCTCGAGCGACCCCTGGCATCCGGGACAGTCCGGCCGGTAGGCGTACGGCGTACCGTCCTGCAGTCGGAGGAAGAGGATCGGCTCGCCGGCGATCTCCTTGACCAGCACCCCACCGGCGGCCAGCTGCGGCAGTGCGCCGGCGGCCGCCCAGGCGCCTTCCGGCGCGGCCGGCCGCACGACCTCGATCTGAAGCAGTGAGGACACCGCCGGGGCCGCCGACCCGGCGGCGTCGTCCTGCGCCTCCACTCGCTCGACGTCCGGAACATTCTTGAGCACCGCGTCCTCGATCGCCAGCTTGAGTGTCATCGCCGACGCGGGACAGCCCTCGCAGCTGCCCTGCATCCGTACGACAGCCACGCCGTCGGACACCCTGACCAGCTCGACGTCTCCGCCGTGAGAGCCGAGGTAAGGGCGCACGTTGTCAAGCGCCGCGCGCACCCTCTCCTCCACGGCGACCGGATGCAGGCCGTGGAGCAGCAGCAGATGCTCCACCAGCTCGTCGTCGACCAGCGTCCGGGCGTCCGAGCCTCCGACTCGGTCGAGGATCCGCTCCAGTCCGGCGCCGTAGAGCTCGAGCACCGCTTGCACGGCCTCGAGCGCCACGTCACGCGCCGCCGGGTCCGCGACGGACTCGAGCTCTTCCAGCAGTCCCTCGACCCGTTCGATCAGCTCGCGATCCTCCATGCCCGCCTCAGCCGCCAGGCGTAGGCGCGCCGCCGAACATCGGCGAGTGCACCTGCTTGAGCGTCTTGCCGCCGCCCAGGTACATGTGCACGCCGCACGGCAGGCACGGGTCGAACGAGCGGACCGCCCGCATGATGTCGACGCCGCGGAAGTCGTCCGGACCGTTCTCCTCGAAGATCGGCATCCCGGCGACTGCGTCCTCATACGGTCCGAGTGTCCCGTAGGAGTCCGTTGGGCTGCCGTTCCAGGGGGTCGGCGGGTAGGGGTGGTAGTTGGCGATCTTCTTGTCCTTGATCACCAGGTGGTGCGAGAGCACGCCGCGCACCGCCTCGTGAAAGCCGCAGCCGATCGCCTCATCGGGCACGTCGAAGTCCTCGAACACCTTGGTGTTGCCCGTCCGCACCTCCTCCAAGCCCTTATTGACGAAGTGCAGCGCCATCGCCGCCGCGTAGGCGGTGAAGTAGACCCGCGAGCGGTTGCGCTCGATCGCGTTGGACCACTGGGGGATCTTCCACTCGAACTCGGCGTCAGGCGTGTTGGGCGTCTTGGGCAGCTGGATTTTCACGCTCTGGCCCGTGGACTGCACGTACGGGGTCTGGACCTTGCCGGCCAGCGCCGTCGCCCACAGGCGGGCGATCGGGCCGCCGCCCGTGTCCAGGGCCAGGTAGTCGCCGGTGCGCTTGTCAAACCAGCGCGGGCTCATCACCCACGAGTAGTTGCCACCGGCCAGGTCGCGCGCCTGGGGCTTGGGGAGCGTGGTCTGGTTCCACGGGTGACGCTTGTCGACCGGGTTGCCGAGCGGATCCTTGTCGACGAACGTGTGCTCGTTGGCCCAGTCCTCGTAGTAGGAGGAACCGAGCAGGATGCGGATCCCGAGGTTGATGTCGACCAGGTTGGTGGTCACCAGCTCGCCGTCGACGATGATGCCGGGGGTGACGAACATCTCGTTGCCCCAGTGCTCCATGTTGCGGTAATCGTAGTCGACGTGGTCGGGGTTGTTCATCGAGCCCCAGCAGGCGAGCAGGATGCGGCGCCGGCCGACTTCCTCGTATCCGGGCAGCGCCTCGTAGATGAAGTCGAACACGTCGTCGTTCATCGGCACGGCCTTCTTGAAGAAGTCCATGCACCGCAGCAACCGCGACAGGTAGTCGGTGAACAGCTGTGGCGTGGCCACGGTGCCGACACCGCCCGGGTAAATGGTGGAGGGGTGCACGTGGCGCCCCTCCATCAGGCAGATCATCTCCCGGGTGACCCGGCTGATCAGCAGCGACTCGCGGTAGATCTCGCCCGTGAACGGGTTGAAGGCCCGCATGATGTCGCCGATCGTGCGGTAGCCGTGCACGTGCGCGTGGGGCGCCTCGGTCTGATCGGCGCGGTCCATGACCCCCGGATTGGTGGACCGGACCATCTGCTCGCAGTAGTCCACGAAAACCAGGTTGTCCTGGAAGATCGTGTGGTCGAACATGTACTCGGCGGCCTCGCCCAGGTTGACGATCCACTCGCCCAGCGGCGGCGTCTTGACGCCGTAGGCCATGTTCTGCGCGTACTGGGAGCAGACGGCGTGGTTGTCGCCGCAGATCCCGCAGATCCGGCTGGTGATGAAGTGGGAGTCGCGCGGGTCCTTGCCCTTCATGAACACGCTGTAGCCCCGGAAGATCGAGGACGTGCTCTTGCAGGAGATGACCTCGCGCTGCTTGAAGTCGATCTTCGTGTAGATGCCGAGGTTGCCGACGATCCGGGTGATCGGATCCCACGACATGTCGACGATGTTGCCCGCCTCCGGCTTGATGCGCTCACGTGTGGTGGCCATGTCTTTAGTTCTCCTCTAGTTGCCCCACCGCGGGTTGTAGCCGGTGGTGAGCTTGTTGCGGTTGTGGCGCCACTTGGTTTCCTTGTTCATGGTCTTGTTCGTGATCCCGCGCAGCTTGCGGATCACCGGTCCGTACATGCCGGTGACCGCGGTCGAGACACCGCCGCCTGGAGGCGCGTCCATGAACGGCATGAACTTGTCCGGGAAGCCCGGCATCGTGCAGCCGATGCAGATGCCGCCCACGTTCGGGCAGCCGCCGATGCCGCCCATCCAGCCTCGCTTGGGGACGTTGCAGTTGACCACCGGGCCCCAGCAGCCGATCTTCACCTGGCACTTGGGTGAGTTGTAGTCCTGGGCGAAGTCACCCTGCTCGTAGTAGCCCGCACGGTCACAGCCCTCGTGGACGGTCTTGCCGAACAGCCACTGGGGCCGCAGCGCCTCGTCGAGCGGGATCATCGGGGCCAGCCCGGCCGCCTGGTAGAGCAGCCAGGTCAGCGTCTCCATGGCGTTGTCGGGCTGGACGGGGCAGCCCGGGATGTTGATGATCGGAAGTCCGGCCGCCGACCGGTAGTCCCAGCCCAGGTAGTCGGCCAGGCCCATGCATCCGGTCGGGTTGCCGGCCATCGCGTGGATCCCGCCGTAGGTGGCGCATGTCCCCATGCCGATCATCGCAAAGGCTCCGGGAGCCAGGCGGTCGATCCACGTGTTGATGGTGATCGGCTCGCCGGTTCCGAGCTCGTTGCCGAACGATGTCCAGTATCCGTCTCCGTTGATGTTCTCGTTCGGGATCGACCCTTCGATGACCACCACGTAGGGAAGCCCCAGCGTTCCGTCGGCGGCGGCGCGGAACGGCGCCATGTACTCCTCGCCGCCGAGGGTGGGGGAGAGCACCTTGTTGTGGAGGTTGACCTTGGGAAGCCCCGGGATCGCCCCGAGCAGCACGTCCTCGATCGACGGCTGAGAGGCGGCGGTGATCGAGATCGTGTCCCCATCACAGCTCATGCCCTCCGAGATCCACAGGATGTGAACCTCCTCGACGCCGCCGGTGGCCTCCGGTGCATGCGGTGCATCAACGCTCATTTGCTCACCCTCCACTCGTCATTAGCTCGGCTTCCAGCTCCAGTGACTCGACCAGCAGCTCCTCGCCCTGCACCACGTCCACGCTCAGCCCCCCGCACGACCCACAGGACAGCGGAAAGCCAGCGGGCTCGCTCGCCGCGCCGCAGCTCCGGCACGTGACGCCCACCGGGACCTCCTCCAGCTCCAGCGCGGCCCCCTCCACCGCCGTTCCGTGGGCGCAGAGCTCAAACGAGAACTCGAGCGCCGACGGGACGACTTGGCGCAGTCGCCCGACTTGCACATACACGCGCGTGACCCGAGCATCGCCGGCGTTTCGCGCCGCGACGTCCAAGATGGCTTGAGCGATCGAAAGCTCGTGCACTCGCTCTCAGCAGATCCTCGGCAGGGGGTCGCCGACCAGCTGATCCATCACCCGTCGCCCACCGAAGCTCGTCTGCACCAGCACCATCCCGGGTGGCTCGGTCCGGACCTCGCCGATCTCCGCCGCATCCTCACAGCCCGGCACGCTTCTGAGGGTCCGCAACGCCTCCGGTGCCGCCTCCGGCGCGACGAACACCACCATCTTGCCCTCGTTGGCCACGTACATCGGGTCGATCCCGAGGATCTCCGCCGCCCCGGCGACCGCGGGCTGGACGGGAACATCTCCCTCCCGGACGATCATCGCCACCGAGGAGGCGCGCGCGAGCTCGTTGAGCACCGAGGCGACGCCGCCCCGGGTCGCGTCGCGCAGACAGCGAAGATCTGGACCTACAGCCTCCAGGAGCGCGTCGACGGCCGGCCACAGCGAACAGGTGTCAGACTCGATCATCGCGTCCAGATCGAACTGGTTGCGGGCGAGCATGATCGCCGTACCGTGCTCGCCGATGCTGCCCGAGAGCAGGATTCGGTCGCCGGGCGCGAGCGCGGAGGGAGCCAGGCTGCCGCGTGGATCACGTTGCCCGATCCCCGTCGTGCACACGTACATCCCGTCGGCGTGGCCGCGCTCGACGACCTTGGTGTCGCCGGCGATGATCTCCACCCCGGCAGTCCGGGCGGTCTGCGCGATCGCCTCCACCTCGGCGCGAAGGTCCTCGGCCGACAGCCCCTCCTCGAGGATCAGGGAGACGCTGAGCGCGAGCGGCCGCGCCCCCGCCACGGCGAGATCGTTGACGGTCCCGTTGACCGCCAGCTCCCCGATCGAGCCGCCGGGAAAGCGCAGCGGCTTGACCACATAGGAGTCCGTCGTGAGCGCCAGCTGCAGACCGTCGATGGGAATCGTCCCCGCGTCTCCCATCGCCTCCAGCGTGTCTCCGCCAAAGGCCGGAACGAACAGGCCTTCGATCAGTGTCTGAGTGGCCTTGCCGCCGGCGCCGTGAGCCATCGTAATCTGGCTGTCACGGAACTTCGCGCGCTTGCCGCGGGCCGTCTCGATGATCCCGAGGATCTTCTGCTCGCGATCGGAGACGGCCTGGTCAGTCATCACACGACCTCGCGCTCGCGCGCGAACCGGCCGTAGTTGTAGTAGGCGGCGCAGGCGCCCTCGGAGGAGACCATGCACGTGCCGATCGGGCGCTCAGGGGTGCACGCGGTGCCGAACACCTTGCACTCCCAGGGCTTGATCACGCCCTTCAGCACCTCGCCGCACTGGCAGGCCTTAGGGTCGGCGACCCGAACACCGGGAACGCTGAACCGCAGCTCGGCGTCGAGATCGGCGTAGTCGGCCGACAGCTTGAGCCCGCTGTGGGAGATGAACCCCAGCCCTCGCCACTCGAAGTGGGGCCGCAGCTCGAACACCTCGGACATGATCTCGAGCGCGCGCAGGTTGCCCTCATAGGGGACGACCCGCTTGTACTGGTTCTCGACCTCGCATCGACCGGCCTCGAGCTGCTTCAGGATCATGACGATCGCCTGCAGGATGTCCAGCGGCTCAAAGCCGGCGATCACGATCGGCTTGCCGTAGTCGGAGGGGATGAACTCGAACGGACGTGCGCCCACGACCGTCGAGACGTGGCCCGGACCGACAAACCCGTCCAGGCGCAGGTCTGGGGACTCGAGCAGCGCGCGCAGCGGCGGCACGATCGTGACGTGGCTGCACATGCAGGAGAAGTTCTTCACGCCCTCGGCGCGGGCCCGCTTGAGCGTCAGCGCGGTCGACGGCGCCGTCGTCTCAAAGCCGATCGCGAAGAACACCACCTCTCGCTCCGGGTTCTGCTTGGCGATCCGCAGCGCGTCAAGCGGCGAGTAGACCATCCGAATGTCGGCGCCCCGCGCCTTGGCCTCGAGCAGGCTCCCGTTGGCGCCGGGCACGCGCATCATGTCGCCAAAGCAGGTGAAGATCAGATCCTTCTCGTGGGCGAGGGCGATGCCGTCGTCCACCCGTCCCATCGGGATCACGCAGACCGGACAGCCCGGTCCGTGGACCAACTCGACGTTGGCGGGCAGCAGATCGTCGACGCCGTACTTGTAGATCGAGTGCGTATGGCCGCCGCAGACCTCCATGAACTTGTAGTGCCGGCCGGGCTCCACCAGCGACAGGATCTCGCCGGCCAGGGCACGGCCGAGCTCGGGATCCCGGAACTCGTCAACGTACTTCACGTGACCTCCAGGGGTTCGCCACTCGAAAGGAACGCAATCGCCGTCCCCGCGTGCACCAGCAACCGGTCGCCCGGGGCGACGGGGGCGACGAGAGCTGTCTCCACGCTCATCGATCCATCCTCGCCCTCACACCACGCCAGGCTCCGCTGCTCGTCGATACGAACCACCGTCATCGGGACCCCCTCGTCCGCGCAGGTGATGCAGTGGTACGCGTCACACTGGGGGTCCGCCGACGGGGGGCGGTTCACTCGATCACGCTGGCCTTGAGCTCCTCGAGCTCCTGCTCGTAATCGGCTCCCATCCGCTCGAGCAGGTCCCGCGTGGCGTGCGCTTCCTCCTCGTCGATCTGGGAGATCGCAAAGCCGACGTGGATCAGAACCCAATCTCCGGGGCCAACGCCGCCGCCGTCGGTATCCAGCAGAGCGACGCTGACGGTGCGACGCACACCGGCGACTTCCACCTGGGCGAGCCGGTTGTCGGCGTCGACGATCTCGACCACCTGACCTGGGATTGCCAAGCACACAGACGGCGTTCTACCACTTAGGGGAGAGCGACGAGCGAGTTGGTAACGGGGCTTACCGCAACACGCGTAATTTGGATTACTGCAGCCGCGTGATCGGGCGAGCCGTACACTTCCGCTCGGGAAGCCGGCGGCCGGAGGCTAGAGAGGTATGGCGATATCTAACGAGGATCACGATGTTGCCGTCTCGAGGGGTCTGCGCTGGTCACGTCACCCTTTCCCCGGCCCCCGGTCCGCCGACGACCGACCGCTGTACGCGTCCCTGCTCGATCTCGATGATGAGCTGGCCGAGGAGCTCGACGCGTGCGATCGGGTCACCGCCCGTCCGTTGGTCACGGCGAGGGTCCTCGATGCGGATATCGGCGATTGCAACCTCGCGCCCTGGTTTGCAGCCGTGCGAAGCGGGCCGGGTCTCCTGCTGCTCGACGGAGTGGTCGCCTGCCAGACCCGGGCTGGAAACCGCACCGCGGTGGAGCTGCTGGGCGCCGGAGATCTGCTCCATCCGCCGGTCGAGCGCCGAGACGACCTACTGGAGCGAGCGGATCGCTGGCGGGCGCTGTGCCCGACGCGCTTCGCTCTGCTCGATCTGGAGTTCGCCGAGCGCATGCGGCCCTTTCCGCAGATCCTGTATGCACTGCTGCGGCGGTGCGGTAGGCGCATAGCCGACATCGACACGCTCCGCGCGATCACGTGTCAGCCGCGACTGGAGGTGCGGCTCGTCCTCCTGCTCTGGCACTTCGCCGCCCGCTGGGGGAAGGTCGAGCCCGCCGGCATCCGGGTCTCGCTGCCGCTCACCCATCGTCTGCTCGGTCAGCTCGTCGCCGCTGAGCGGCCTTCCATCTCGCACGCGCTGAGGCGGCTGTCCCGCGCGGGTCTGGTGACCGGCTCCGCGCCCGACCTGCATCTGCACGGAACCGTGGAGCGACATCTCGAGCTGTTGATGTCACGGGCCAAGCGGTAGCCCGGAGTGGCGCTGGGCGCCACCAGGCCCGCCTTCTACCAGGCCTGCGTGTTGCCGCAGTGTGGGCAGTCGACCGAGGTCGACACCTGGGCTTGGAACACGAATCCGCAATGGCAGCTGTAGATGGCCTGGTCCTGCGGAGCTCCGGCCTCGCGCCGACGCCGCGAGGACAGGCTCTGAGCTGCTGCGGCTCGTGTCGGGTCCGCCGATGCGGGACGCGTCGGCTCCGGAGTCGTCGGAGCCTCCGGTCGGTCGGAGGCCGCGCGAGATCGCGTTGCGCGGTGGCGCCCGAGCCGGGCGGCGCCGTGTTTGGTTCTGGCGATCACTGTCATAACGAGGAACGGCTGGTGGGACCAATGGTTTCGCGGTTGGGCCTTGAATCCTCGCCCGCTAACACGACGCTAATCAAATTGGCCGTCGCCCGGGCGCCCGCGCGCGCGTCACCGGGCCGACCCCCGACCAACTCTTCGCGCCTGGCGTGCCGCGGAGGACGGGTGTGGGACAATTGCTCACGGCATGGATCCGAGCCGCAAGCGCGCCATCCGACTCACCACCGCTCTGACCGCCGCGCTGCTGCTGGCGTCGGCGCTCGTGTTCGTGAGCTTCGCGGCCGGGCGGGACGAGCTGACGGCGTCGCAGCTGCTCAAGCGCGGCCAGCCGGGAAAGACCTACATTCTCGCTGGAACTGTGCTCGACGGGTCGGTGCATCACGACGGCGCGACGTTGCTGTTCAGCGTGCGCGACCCCAAGCTCGAGGTCTCGGTCCCGGTCCGCTACACCGGTGAGATACCGGACCCGTTCGCCCCGGGCCGGGGGGTGCTGGTGGACGTCCATGAAGGCGGAGCGTCAGGGTTCGTCGGCGAGCCGAACACGCTGACGACGAAATGCCCCTCCAAGTACCAGGCCGCCGCAGCATCGTATTGATGGCCAGGCCCGTCTGATGGCCGTCGTCGGTCGGCTGCTGCTGATCCTGGCGCTGGTCAGCTGTGTCTATGGCCTGGGGGCCTCGATCTACGGTGGCCGCCGCGGCGAACGAGCCTGGGTTGACTCGGGCCGGCGCGCGATGTACGTCCTGCTGGGGCTGGCGGCGTTCGCGTTCGTGATCCTGGATGTCGCCTTCGTCCGCTCGGACTTCTCCTACAACATCGTCGCCACCGGCTCGAGCACGGCCACCCCGTTCCTGTACCGGGCCGCCGCGATCTGGTCCACCCAGTCGGGCTCGCTGCTGCTCTGGGTGCTGCTGCTCTCCTTCTGGTCCAGCCTGGCGCTGCTGCTCACCCGCCGGCGCGTGCGCGAGATCCTCCCCTACGCCCAGGCGGTGCTGTTCGGGCTGTGCACCTTCTTCACCGCCCTCATCGTCCTGTTCGCCAATCCGTTCGCCACCAGTCCCAATCCGCCCACCGAGGGCGCCGGCCTGGATCCATTGCTGCGTCACACGACGATGATGGTCCACCCACCGATGCTGTACTCGGGATACACGCTGCTGATGGTCCCGTTCGCGTTCGCCGTCGGCGCCCTGATCAGCGGGCGGCTGAGCACCGAGTGGATCCAGGTGACCCGCCGCTTCGCGCTGGGCGCCTGGCTGTGCCTGGGCATCGGGGTCCTGCTCGGCGCGCGCTGGTCCTACACCGAGCTGGGCTGGGGGGGCTACTGGGCCTGGGATCCGGTCGAGAACGCGGCGCTGATGCCGTGGCTGGTGACGACCGCGTACATCCACTCGATCATGATCCAGGAGAAGCGCGGGATGCTGAAGGTCTGGAACGCGTCGCTGATCCTGCTCGCCGGCACGCTGGCGATCGTCGGCGATTTCCTGGTCCGTTCGGGGATCCTGAGTTCGATCCACGCGTTCGTCTCCGACCCGACGCTCAACACCTCGTTCGTGGTGCTGATCGCGGTGATCGTGATCGGCGCGATCGGGCTGATCCTCTGGCGGCGGGAGGGGCTGCGTTCCGAGGCGCAGCTCGACTCCCTGCTCTCCCGCGAGGCCGTGTTCGTGCTGCAGAACCTCCTGCTGGTGGCGCTGACCGCGGTGATCTTCTGGATCACCTTCTTCCCCCTGATCTCCGAGGCGATCACCGGCACCCAGGTGTCGGTCGGTCCGCCGGCCTTCACGCCGTTCGTGGTCCCGCTGGCCCTGATCGTGGTGCTGCTGTCGGGGATCGGGCCGATCATCGCCTGGCGCCGGGTCACCCTGGCGAAGCTGCGCCGCAGCTTCACCTTCCCGGCCCTGGCGGCGCTGACCGCACTGGTCGTGCTGCAGTTCGTCTCCGGGGTCGACCAGGACGGATACGCGCTGGCCATGTTCTGCTGTGGGGCGTTCGTGCTGGCCAGCGTCGGGCAGGAGTTCGTGCGCGGGATCCGGGCGCGTCAGGCCATGACCTCCGAGGCTCCGCCGGTGGCGCTGCTGGCGCTGATCCGGCGCAACCGGCGCCGCTACGGCGGTTACATCGTCCACGCAGGGGTCGCGGTCGCGCTGGTCGGCGTCGCCGCTTCGACCTCGTTTCAGCACTCGCGCACGGCGACGATCCTGCCCGGCCAGAGCGTGCGGATCGACGGCTACGACGTTCGCTACGTCCGCCCGACGGCATCCGCGACGGCGCAGAAGATCTCCCTGGGGGCGATCCTCGACTACTCGCGCGCCGGCCACCACGTCGCCACGCTGCACACCAGCTACGGCCTGTATCCCTCGCTGGACGGCACGCAACCGATCGGCCGCTTCTTCAACGGCTCCAACGAGAGCCAGGTCGGGCTGGACGCCGGGCTCACCCACGACCTCTGGGCGGTGATCAATCCGAACGTCGCCCCGCTCCAGAGCGATATCGCCCAAGGTGACGCAAAGCTCGGCAAGGCACTGGCCGAAGCGTTCAAGCTGCCGCCGGCACAGCGGGCCCAGGCGCTAAATCAGCTCTACGGCCTGCGTGATGACGCGATCCGGGTGCTGGCCCAGCGGTTCGTGGCCCACCCCTGGGCAGCCACGTTCCTGCTGATCGTCTCGCCGCTGGTCACCTGGCTCTGGCTGGGGGCGATCCTGGCCGCGCTCGGGGGCCTGATCGCGCTCTGGCCGATGCCGCCGGTGAGCCGGAACCGCCGCCGTGACCCGCCGGCGCCCTTCGATCCGGGGGCCGGCGTGTCCGCCCCGCCCGACGTACGAGCGCGCGAGCTCGTCTAGCCGCTTTTCCGCCTGATGCAATACGTGATCGTCCTGGTCGTCTTGGGGTTCGCGGTCTACGTGATCTCCGCCCCGCTGCGGGCGGCGCACGGGCCGCGAGAGCCCGCGCCGTCGGGCGCGACGGTGCCCGAGCTCGAGGCGGCGCGTGACGCCAAGTACTCAGAGATCCGCGACGCCGAGCTGGACCTGCGCACCGGCAAGCTGTCCGACGAGGACTACGAGGCGATCGACCGGGGCCTGCGCGCGGAGGCGATCGAGATTCTGCGCCGGCTGGACCGCGCCCAGCAAGCCCGAGCGGCTACCATCTGAGGCGTGGTGGCCATCCTCGACGTCGTCCAGGTGCTCATCTGCGTGGGCGTGGTGTTCCTGATCCTCATGCACTCCGGCAAGGATGCGGGTCTCTCGGGAGCCTTCGGCGTCGGCACCGGCGCCGGCCCGCTCGGCGGTGGCTCGCTGGTGGAACGCAATCTCAACCGCTGGACGGTCGGGTTCGCGGTGCTGTTCGTGATCAACACGATCGTGTTGATCAAGATCTCCTGATCGCCAGCCGCGGTCAGGACGCTGACGCGCCGCCGAGCCGATCGACGAGCCGCAGCAGGTCCAGCGGACTGAACGGCTTGGTCAGGAACAGGTCGGCCCCGGCCTCCTCGGAGAGCCGTTCGACCTGATCGCCGTGGGCGGCGGTCAGCATCACGATCGTCGCCGCCCGCGTCTGGGGGTCGGCCCGGAGCTGGCGGCAGGCGTCGATCCCGTCCACACGCGGCATGTCCACGTCCAAGAAGACGATCGTCGGCTGCTCACGCCGCGCCACCGCCAGCGCCTGGACTCCATCGCCCGCCTCGTGAAGCTCGAAGTCAGCCACGTCCTCGAGCGTGGTGGCGACGAGCTTGCGAATGAACGGATCGTCATCGACCACCAGCACCGCCCGGCTCATCGAAGCTCGGTCGCGATCTCCAGCAGCGCCTCGTCCTCGATCGAGTCGAAGGCGGCCACGACCCGCGGATCGAAATGGGAGCCGGCGGCGCGGTCGATCATCCCGCGGGCCTCGCGCAGCGGCGACGCGGGGCGATATGGGCGATCGGTGGTCAGCGCGTCCAGCACGTCGGCGATCGCGAACACGCGCGCAGCGAGCGGGATCTGCTCGCCGGCCAGGCCCGCCGGGTAGCCGGTCCCGTCCCAGCGCTCGTGATGGGAGCGCACGACCGCGGCGGCGCCGGCCAGGAAATCGATCCCATCCAGGATGTCGGCGCCGATCGCGGCGTGGCGGGCCATCAGAGCCCGCTCTTGCGCGGTCAGCGCCCCCGGCTTGTAGAGGATCGAATCCGGGATCGCCACCTTCCCGATGTCGTGGAGCAAGAACCCGAACTCGATCTCCGGGGACTCGGTGAGGGGCAGGCCGAGCGCTGAGGCGATCAGGCTTCCGTAGGCGGCCACGCGCTCCGCGTGGCGCGCGGTGTAGAAGTCCCGCGCCTCGATCGCGTTGGTCAGCGCGCGTACCGTGGCCGTATAGGAGTGCGCCAGCTGGCGGGAGCGGGCGCGCTCCTGCTTGAAGGTCTCGCGCAGGTCAGCCGCGTAGCGCTCGAGCTGGCGCTGGTGGTCGGCGGCTTCGCGCTCGCGGCGGGCCAGTTCGGTCCGCAGCCGCGCTATTTCCTGCGCCAGCTCACTCACGCTGGAGAGCTCGATCTTCATCTGGCCTCGTCCGCTGGTCTCGAGTCGCTGCGCAGCTCGGTGAGCAGCGCCTGGGCGGCGTCCTCCACCGGCACGACCTCCATGCCGAGCTTGACGATACTCGACGGGATCGAGGTCGTCGCGTCAGAGAACAGGATCACCGACTGCGGCAGGCGCCGCCCGCGCAGATCGAGCGCCTCCAGGACGGCGTGCGGATTGCGGATCCCGACGTCGATCAGGGCGAGCTCGAAGCGCCGCTCGCGGCAGACGCGCGCCGCCGCGCCACCGCTTGTCTCCCACTGATGCTCGATCCCGAGCTCGTCCAGGGCCGGCTCCAGCGCCGGCTGCATCTGCCCTCGGGCGACGACCAGCACCCGTGAGCGGCCCGCCCGGACGGCAGCGGCCAGCACGTCACGCAGCCCCTCGGCGTCGATCGGCTTGGAGACGACCCACTCGCCGGCCAGCTCCCCCTGACCTGCGAGCACCGATACGAACAGGATCGGGATCGAGCGCAGCTCGGGGTCGGCCCGGATCTCGCGCAGCACCTCGAATCCATCCACGCCCGGCATCAGGATGTCCAGCGTGATCGCGTCGTAGCGCTCCTCGCGCAGCTGGCGAAGGGCCTGCTCACCGCTGGTGGCCACCGTCGTCTGGACGTCGAGCGCCGACAGCTGACCGGTGATCAGGTCGGCGATGTCAGGTTCGTCGTCGACGATCAGGACCTTGCGGCCCCGCAGCACCTCGACCGATTGGCCGGCCTCGCGGCCGTTGACCGCGGCGGGGATCAGGACGTAAAAGGTGGTGCCTCTCCCGGGCTCGCTCTCCACCTCGATCTCGCCCTCGTGGCGCTCGACCAGCGATCTGACGATCGCCAGTCCGAGACCGGTGCCCTGGGCGCTAGTGCGGGTGTTGGCCACCCGGTAGAAGGGCTCGAAGATCTGCTCCTGCTCGGCGGCGCTCATCCCGATGCCCGAGTCGGCGACCACGATTCGGATCCATGCTCGGTCGGCCTCGGCCCCGATGTGGATCCGTCCGCCGTCCCCGGTGTAGAGGTGGGCGTTGGTCACTAGGTTGGCGATGATCTGGCGGATCCGCTCGGGGTCGGCCAGGGCCAGCGGCAGGGTCGGCGCGACGTACACCCCGACCCGCTGATGACGCTCGGCAAACCGCGGCGCCATCAGCTCCACCACGTCGTGCACCGCCTCGCCGACATCGATCGGCCGACGGTCGATCTGAACTCGATCGGCCTCGATCCGGGCCACGTCGAGCAGGTCGTTGACCAGCTCGACGAGCCGATCGGTGGACCGCAGGATGATGTCGATGAACTCGCGCTGGCGCGCGGACAAGTTCTCCGGGCTGCGCCCGAGCAGCTCGACGAACCCCTTGATCGAGGTCAGCGGACTACGCAGCTCGTGGGCGGCGCTGGCCACGAACTCGGATTTGGCCTGCTCGACACGAGCGCGCTGACTCACGTCCCGCATCGTCCAGACGACGCCGCCGTCGGCGACGATCGGGGCGGCGGTCACGGCCAAGGTGCGGCCACGGTGCTGGATCATCGCCTCACCCGCGATCGCCGTGGGCAGCGGCGGGAGGAAGCCCTGAGCCGCGTCCAGGTTCAGGCCGGGCGTCAACTCGGGCACCAGCTCGGCAGCGCGCCGGTTTACGGTGGCGATTGCGCTCGAGTCCGCTTCGGTGACGACGAGCGCATCGTCCAGGCTGTCGATCGTGGCGGCGAGCCGGCGGCGCTGATCGTCGCCCCGCCGCCGGGCAGCGGTGCGGGCGAGGCGGATCGATCTGAGCGAGCGGGCGACCGACAGGCGGGGCATGGATGAGACCACGCTAGCTACCATTTCGGATCGTGAGGACGACGCTCTGGCTCCGGGCGATGCTGGTCACGTGTGCACTGGTGATCGCGGCCTGCGGCCGTGCCGGCGCCACAGCCTCGACCGCCGGCACCGCCTCGAGCTCCGCCTCGCCTCCTGCCGCAACCGCATCGGTCTTGGCCGTAACCGCCTCGGTCCGGGCTGGTGACTGGCCGACCTTCGGCCACGACACCCAGCGCAGCGGCGTCGGACCGTCCGATCCGGGCATCACGGCCCGGAATCTCGGACAGCTCACCTTGCGCCAGGTCTCGATCAATGGCATCGCCGACTCGTCGGCGATCGAGCTGCCGGCGATCAGGGTCAGGGGCCGGCGGCGTGACGTGGTCGTGGTCAGCACCACCTACGGCAAGACGATCGCGATTGACGCCGGATCGGGCGCCAGGCTGTGGGAGTTCTCTCCCGCGGGCGTCAACAGGACCCCGGGCAACCCCCAGGTCACCACGGCGAGTCCGACCGCAGATCCCGATCGTCGCTTTGTCTACGCGCCGAGTCCCAGCGGGGTGATCTACAAGCTCTCGATGACGACCGGGCGCACGGTCTGGGCGCGGAGCATCACCTTCGATCCGACGCGCGAGAAGATCGCCTCCTCGCTCACCGTCAGCGGCCGGTACGTGGTCGCGGTGACGGGCGGTTACTTCGGGGACGCGCCTCCCTACGACGGCCACGTGGTGACGATCGACCGCGCCAGCGGACGGATCGCTCACGCCTGGAACAGCTTGTGCTCCGCCCGCCACGAGCTGATCCGCGCGAGCTCGTGCGGGGTGACCAACACCCGCGGTGACAACGCGATCTGGAGCCGGGCCGGCCCGGTGATCGAGCGGGGCAGCGGCCGGATCCTGGTCGCGACCGGCAACGGTCCGTTCGACGGGACATCCAGCTGGGGCAACAGCGTGCTCGAGCTGTCGGCCGACGCGAGTCGGCTGCTGCACAACTGGACGCCCGTCAACCAGGCCAGCCTGGACGCGGGTGACACCGACGTCGGCAGCACCTCGCCGGCCGTGCTCCCGGTCTACCACGGCTTCCGCCTCGCGGTGCAGGGGGGCAAGGACGGCAAGCTTCACCTGCTGGACCTCGCTCGGCTGAACGGCACCACGGGAGGCGCCGGCCGGCGCCTGGGCGGCGAACTACAGGAGGTGGCCGCCCCGGGCAACGGCGAGCTGTTCACCGCGCCGGCGGTCTGGCGTGACGGGCGGCGAACCTTGCTGTTCGTGGCCAGCGACGCAGGCAGCTCCGCCTACGAGCTCGTGGGCGGGGGTCACCCGCGGCTGCGCACGGTGTGGAGGGTCGCCAGCGGCGGGACGAGTCCGGTGGTCGCCGGCGGGTTGCTCTACGTCTACGACGAGGCCAACGGGAAGCTCAACGTCCGCTGGGCCGCCAGCGGCGTCGAGCTGCGCGCCCTGCCGGTGGCCAACGGCCACTGGAACAGCCCGATCGTGGCCGGCGGCCGGATCATCCTGCCGACCGGCAGCTATTTCGATCACTCGAGCTCGAGCTCGACGATCGAGATCTATCACCTGCCGGGTCGCTGAGCCCGAGCCGGCCGGGGTCGGCCACTGCGGATGCTGCCCGCAGCCTGCACGCCGGCGGCTGCAAGTTCGGCTGCACCGATCCGAAAACAGAGCCTGCTCTGGGGCGCTTGCTAGCGTCGCGCCGTGGCCGCGCGGCGCCTCGCCATTCTCCTCCTGGTCTGCGCGGCCGGCGGCGGGGCGCTGGCCTCGGCCGGCTCGGCTGACCTGACCAGCCGCTATCAGGCCGGGCAAGCGCGCAGCTCGCAGCTGCGGGCGGTGATCCAGTCTCAGACTGACCAGATCAGGGGCTTTGAGGGGACGCTCGGGTCCCTGCAGGCGCGGCTGGACGCGGTACAGCGCAGCGCCGCGGTGCAAGAGCGGCTGCTGGGCGAGGTGACGAGCCAGCTGACCGCCGACCGCACCCGGATCGCCCAGCTGCGCGCCCAGTACGCGCTGGACCGCAAGGCGCTGGCCACGCAGCTGCGGGCCGACTACGAGTCGCCGCCGCCCACGGTCGTCAACGTCGTGGTGGACTCCGGCGGCTTCGGTGACCTGCTCAACGGCATCACCGACCTGACCGCGATCGAGCGTCACAACGTGAAAGTCGCCGAATCGGTTCGTGCGGCGCGGTCAGCCCTGGAGGCCGAGGCTCGGCGCCTGAGTCAGCTCAAGGCGCGCCGCCGTCGCGCGACCGCAGCGGTGCTGGTGGAGCGCGACGACATCGCGCAGCTGAGAGGTTCGATCGCCAACCGCGAGCTGAGTGTTGCCCGGGCGCGCAACCAGGACACGGGCCGGCTCACCGCCCTGCGCCGGGCGCTGACCCGCGAGGCTCAGATTCTCGATCACCGGGCCGCCGCGGCGCAGATCCTCTCCTCCGGCGAGGCGGTAGCGCCGCCGGCCGGGTGCGTGAGCACGCCGTACGTGCCCCACGGCGGCGAGTATGGCTTCTTCCCGGCGTCCGGCACCGACTACAGCGTCAACGAGGAGCCGGTCCTCGCCGCGCGGCTGGATCAGCTCGGCCGAGCGCTGCAACTGCACCTGATCGGGATCTCCGGCTTCCGGACGCCGCAGCACTCGGCAGAGGTGGGAGGCTTCGCCGACGATCCGCACACCCGCGGTGAGGCCTCTGACACCCCAGGGGTCGAGGGGGTCGCGGAGTCGACGCTGGAGGAGTTCTGCCTCACCCGGCCGTTCCCGGGGGCCCGGGAGGCCGACCACATCCAGGAGCTCTAACCCTGGGTCGACGCGATCGGCGATGATGGCCGAGAAACCGGAAAATACGGGCGGTTATACGACCCTCATCCCCGATCGCCGCCGTCCTGCGCCGCGCGCGGCGGGCTACAGCTCGGCGGAGACCTCGCGCGCCGCGCGCTCACCGGAGCGAACCGCGCCGTCCATATAGCCGTTGAAGACCTCCGAGGTCTCGGTGCCGGCCCAGTGGATGCGCCCGACCGGCGCCCGCAGCGCCGAGCCGTAGTCGCTCCAGACGCCCGGAGGCATGTAGCCGACATAGCAGCCGCGCGTCCAGACCTCGTCGGACCAGATGTGCTCGATCAGCGTCCGGGGCTTAGCGGCCTGGGCTCCGAACAGACGTTCAAACGAGCCCAGCGCCGCCCTTCGGCGAGCGGCGGCGCTGATCGCGCCGAGCCGGCGGGCCGCCGAGCCGGCGACGAACCCGAGCAGGACGCCGGGGCGCCCACTCGGCGGCGAGTTGTCGTAAGTGAACTGAATCGGTGGCTGGTCTGAGTTGCTGTAGCCGTTGAGCCCCTGGTCACGCCAGAACGGCTTTGGGTAAACGGCCTCGAACTTGATCACCGAGCCCTGGGGCATCCGCTGGGTCAGCTGGTCGCGCAGCGCCGGCAGCGCGGGGCGGTATTCGATCCGCCCGGCCAGCGTCGGGGCGATCGCGACGATCACCCGGCGCCCCCGCCAGGTCCCGGCCTCGCTCACCAACGTCACGTTGCCGCGCGACTGCTCGATCCGCCGCACCGGCGCCTCGAGGACGACGCGCGAACCGAGCCGCGCCGCCAGGCGCAGCGAGACGAGCTGAGATCCACCCACGAAGCGAGAGTCCTGAGCGCCGCCGGCGGTGCTGGTCAGGTTGATGATCCCGCCCCCGGACTGCAGGTAGAAGAGCGCGTGCAGCAGCGACAGGTCACGCGGCTCGGCCGCGAACACCGCCCGCACGGCAAGGTCGAGCAGGAAGCGCGCCCCCTCGGTGGCGGAGTTGGCCAGCTTGAACGTCTCAACGGTCTGTGAGTCCAGCGTGCCACCGTCGGGCGCCGTCCACGGACGGTCCAGCGGGATCGTCCTCTCAAGCGCGATGATCTTGCCGAGCAGGGCGCCGAAGTCAGACGCGTCGGGTTCGGGCAGCGGCGGGATCAAGCCGGTGAAGTGCGACAGACGCCCCTGGAAGTCGAGCACCTGCTCGCCCTTGGTGAACGTCCTAAAGGTCTTTACCCCTAGCGCCCGCGCCCGAGCGAGGATCCGGTCCTGGCCGGGGCCGACCCACTGGCCGCCGACCTCCACCACCTGGCCGCCGCCCAGGCGATGGTTCAGCGTGCGCCCGCCGACCCGGTCCCGGGCCTCGAGCACGACCACCGAATGGCCCGCGCGGACGAGGTCGGCGGCGGCGCTCAGGCCGGCCAGCCCGGCGCCGACGACGATCACGTCAACGCGCTTGGCGGCCGCCCTGCGCCTTGACCGGGCGGCGGCCGGGGCGCTGTCGCCGAGCACGATCGCACCGCCTGCGGCCGCGGCTCCGGCGAGCGCCTCACGGCGGGAGATCGACTTCACTGCGAGCTCCTGACGCAGCCGGGGCGGGAGCGGTCGGCGGGGAACGGGAGGTCGGCGATCACCGCGGTCTGGACGTAGTGGTAGGCGCCGCTGCCGGCGGCCAGCGCGGCGCCGATGCGTCGCAGCGACGACCGCGGGCCGGTGGCCACCCAAGGTGCCAGGGCCAGGAACTGAGGCTTGGGACCGGCGTAGGCGCGGTAGGCGGGCAGGTCCTCACCGGGCACGAACGATGCGTCGCCGACATACGCGCAGCCCCGGCCGGGCAGTCCGCGTTGCAGGATCGCGCTCTGCCCGTCAAACGGCGTGTCGGCGAGGTTGCCCACCATGAACGGGTTGACAGCGTACGTGAAGCGAACGCTGCGGTCGCTGACCGCCCGGTAGGCCGAGCCCATCCAGGCCAGCGGCTGCCAGCGCTCGGCGCCGCCGGTGCCGCCGTCGATGCCGGTCCACTGGCCGTCGTTGGCGTCGGCCTGGATCAGCACGTTGGCGCCGAGCCGGCTCAGGCAGCGCATGTAGGTCGATGTGACGTCATCGCAGGCGTGGCCGGGGCTCGCGGTCCCGTAGGTGAACGCGGGCAGGCTGGTGGCCAGGCCGAGCCGGGCCCGGGTGCCCGGGATCCGGACCGGCCGCAGGTTGCGGACCGCCGCGGCGCCGCCGCTGGGACCGGCGGCGAATCCGAGCTCGGTCTCGAACGCGGTCAGGGGGACCTTGTAGTTGTCGGCCAGCAGGTTGGCCAACGGCGCGGGCTCACCGTGGTGGACCACGCGCGGACCCCAGACGAAGGTCTGGTCATAGGCGACGCCGGCGGTCGGCTCATAGACCTGGCGCGGGCGCGGAGCGCCTGGGTCGGCCAAGGCGGTGATCGCGGCGGGCGAGCGCGTCACCCGAAACGGGGCCTGGGTGTTCGAAGCGATCACGTAGATGCCGTACCGGCGGGCCTCGGTCGCCATCGTGGTCATGAACACACGCGCGAACTCGTCGGTGGCGGCGACGAAGCCTCGGCTGAGCTGACCGCTCAGCTTCGGAAAGGCGGCGCCCAGGTAGGTCAGCGCGCGGCTGTAGCCCTGGTTTATGGCGGCCAGTGTGGCCAGCGTCTGACACGGCGACGCCGCGCCCCGGCAGGTCGGCGCGCCGACGCGCAGCAATGCCCGGCCGGCGGCGCCCCGCGGTCCGATCGCGATCGTCTCCAGGCCCACGTCCTCGTCAAACACGACCAGGTTGGCGCGGCCGCGGCCGCGGGCGAGGTGCGGAAGGACCTCGGCGCGGATCGCACAGTCGATCACGTGCCGATAGACGGCGGCGCCGGCCATCTGCTCGGGGCGCTGCTCGAACTGGATCGCGAACACGCGCAGTGCGTGCCGGCGCCGATCGGCGGCGAGCGCCGGCCGGCTCCAGCCCGGACAGGAGGCCAGTGCAGCGGCCGCCGTTCCCGGTCGAGTGGCCACCGCTCGGTGGGCGCTCGCGGTCGCTGATCTCGAGCTCACGCCGAGCGCCGCCAAGGCGGCGGATAGCGCCAGCAGCGCTCCGATTCTGATCCCGGCTGCTCCCATTGGGCGTCAGCGTACCGGCTCCCGGCGTCGTGTCGTGCCGAGTCGGGACGATCAGCTCAGAAACAAAGGAGGGCGGGCCCTGGGGCCCGCCCTCCGGTACGGCGGTGTAGCGAGGCCGCTGCTACTGGATGTAGTTCAGGCTCGTAACGTCCTTGAGGACGTGAGTCGCGCCGAAGGGCACGTCGAACGCGCCATCCGGGGTGATCCCATAGACCGAATGGTTGCGGATCAGCCCGACGACCGAGGCGTGACGGGCCTCGACCGTGACGATCGACAGCGCCGCGGCCAGCACCTTCGGGTTCGAGATGTTGAACGCCTGCCCCGAGTACGCGTGCACGCCCTCGTTCTCAAACGTGAACGACGCCTTCAGGAAGCGGCGATGGTCCTTGTTGTCGCCGTGGTAGTTGAACCTCGGCTTCTTGATCGCCTTGGAGCCGAGCACCCCCTTGAGGGCCTTGACGTGCTGATTCTCGTCGCCGGTAACCGCCCGCAGGAACGTGCGCTCCTCGGCGGTGTGCAGGAACGGATGGCGGCGCTGGTAGCTGGTCGCCTCGTTGTAGAACGTCGCCTCGAGGTACTCGAGCGTCAGCGCGAAGTTGAGGATCCCGATGTCACCTGCACCGAACTTGGCCGGCGGACGGTCTCCGGTGGTGAACCCCTTCGCAAACGCGCTCGGGGCCAGGGCACCGAGGATCGCGCCGCCGCCGACGAACGCGCCGCCGGCCAGACCGGCCCGACGCAAGAACTGCGAACGCGTATCGCCGTCAAGGGCGTCCATCGCCTCAGCGGCGGTCTCCCGGACGGCGCCGTCTACATCGACGTCTTCCAGCTTGAGCTCGTGACTCATGTTGCTCCTTTCGCGCGACAGACAGCACTCGACCGGACCTGTCGCAACATCGTTTTCTCTGATACGCACGCATTTCGTGGTTGGATCACTTTGAGCGCGCCTATTACGTCGGCCCGGCCAAGGATTCCGACGCTACAACATAGATACGCTACCCCATCGCCACGATCTTTACCAACTGCCTAGCTCTTTATCCGGTCACGGCGATCTGCGCGCTGCGCACCCCGGCTCGCTCGGTCGCGGCCCAGCGGGGCTTGGCCAGCAGCAGCTGGACGTCACAGATCCGCCGCTCCGCGAACCCGGCCTCGCAATAGGCGAGATACAAGGTCCACATGCGCCGGAAGGGCTCGTCGTAGCCCAACGCGGCCAGCTCCCCGGTGTGGGCGGCAAAGTTGTGGCGCCACCGGCGCAGCGTCTCGACATAGCTGGCCGTGATGTCCTCCAACCCGACCGCCTGCAGGTCGGTTCGCCGCGCGACGTGACGGGAGATCACCTCCATCGAGGGCAGGCAGCCCCCCGGGAAGATGTAGGTCTTGATGAACGACTTCGATGCCTTCTCGACCTCGTAGGCCCGATCGTCGATCGTGATCGCCTGCAGCAGCATCGCGCCGTGGCTGCTCAGCAGCTCTGAGCACTTGGCGAAGAAGGTGCCGATGTGCTGCCAGCCGACCGCCTCGATCATCTCGATCGAGACGAGCTTGTCGTAGGAGCCGCGCAGGTCCCGGTAGTCGCGCATGATCACCCTGACCTTGTCCCCGAGGCCGGCCCGGCGTATGCGCTCCACCGCGTGGTCGTGCTGCTCGCGCGAGATCGTCGTCGTGGTGACCTGGCAGCCCCGAGTTGCGGCCGCGTGGAGCGCGAAGCCGCCCCAGCCGGTGCCGATCTCGAGCACGTGATCGTCGGGGCCGAGCTCGAGCTGCTCACATACGCGCTCGAGCTTGGCGATCGAGGCCTGCTCGAGCGTCATCTGATCGTGCTCGAACAGCGCGCAGGAGTACATCATGGTCGGGTCGAGCATCCGAGCGAACAGCTCGTTTCCGAGGTCGTAGTGGGCGGCGATGTCGCGTCGGCTCCGCGTGCGCGTACTGCGGTTCAACAGCGACCGCACGCGTTGCATCGGCGACCAGAACGGCACCGTGTACGCGCGGACCCGATCGATCAGGCCGGCGTTGCGAGCGGCGAGTCGGATCACCGCCACCAGGTCCGGCGAGTCCCAGATGCCCTTCGAGTAGGACTCGGCCAGGCCGCGGCTGCCGCGCATCAGCGCGCGCCAGAACCGCGGCGAGCGAATGTGGATCGTCGCCGATGGAGGACCGGCGCCGAACTTGCGTCGTCGGCGGCCCTCGACCACGGTCAGGCTGCCCACGCGGATCTGGCGCAAGAGACATGATGCGGCCACGCGCCAGAACAGAATCGCCCCCGGTCTCATCGGATCGCGGTCTCCGGCGAACGCTTCGCACCGGGCTTGCCTGAGTGCTTCGTGTTCGGGTGGGGATGAATGCGCGCGCCGGCCAGCTTTAGGCCGACAGCGTGGCCGTAGATCAGGGCCAGCACGCGAGCGGTGGCGAACGGATAACGGGCGGTCATCCGGGCGGCCGAGGCGCGGGTCAGCTCGTGGCGCTGCATCGCGAGCGTCGCGTCGAACACGTTAGCGCCGGCCCGCCGGCTCTCGATGTGGACCGACAGCGTGGCGTCCGGCGCCGTCGCGCGGGCCGCGTAGACGTGATCCATGCCCATGAACGGCGACACGTGCAGCTGCTTGGCGAAAGTTCCGGTGAGCACTAGATCGGATCGGTCCTCGCCAGCGCGCATCACGTAGGAGTGCCGCTCCCCCCACGGGGTGTTGGTGACCTCGGCCAGCACGGTCTCGACGTGTTGGCCGGAGCGATCTGAGCAGTAGTAGAAGCTCACCGGGTTAAAGCACAGGCCCCACGATCGCAGCTGGGTCAGGATCCGGATCGGTCCGGCGGGCGCGGTACCCGTCAGCTGGGCCACCCGCTCGCGCACGACGACGCTGAGCGGCGTGGCGGGATCGCCAAGGTAGTCACGGCGACGAAAGCGCAGCAGCCCCGGTGCCGGGGCGACCAGACGCCCGCAGAGCAGCTCCGGCAGCTCCTCGAGGTCAACGTAGGCGAGCGCCAGGCGATGGCTGAACTGCTTCGCCGGCTCTCGGCGGCGGTGGCGAATCGTGCCCTCGTACAGGCAGCTCACGCTTGGCATCCGCTCGCCATCCAGGCTCGCTTAACGGATGCCGCGTGAGTCATCCGGCTAGTCACAGCCGCGCTCCGAAGCGCTCCGCCACCCGCAGCGCGCTGACCACTCCGTCCTCGTGAAACCCCCAGCCCCAGTAGGCCCCACAGAAATGGGTCCGGCGCTGGGCGCTGATCTCGGAGAAGCGGGCCTGGGCGCGAACCCCGGCGGCGGTGTACACCGGGTGCGAATAGGGGATTCGGCGGATCACCTGGGAGGGGTCGATCTCGCCGGTGCGGTTCAGCGTGACGCAGAACTCGCGCTCGGCGCGCAAAGACTGCAGCCGGTTCATGTGATAGGTGACCGTCGTCTGCGAGCGCGGCGTGTCCATCAGGTGATAATTCCAGCTCGCCCAGGCGCGCCGCCGGCGCGGCAGCATCCCCACGTCGGTGTGCAGGACCGCCTCGTTAGGCTGATAGGGAATTGAACCGAGCACTTCGTGCTCGCGGTCGGTGGCGTCGGCCAGCAGGGCGAGCGCCTGATCGGAATGGGTGGCGATCACCACCTGGTCATAAGCCTCGGCATCCCCGCCCCGCGGCGCCACCAGCACGTGATCGTCGTGACGGGTGATCGACCTGATCGGGGTGGCGAGCCGGACCGGGCGCGCCAACCGGCTCGTTAGGGCATCCACGTAACGCGCCGAGCCGCCGCGCACCGTTCGCCACTGCGGCCGGCCACGGATCGAGAGCATGCCGTGGTTATCGAAGAACTCGGCCATGAAACGGGCGGGAAAGGTCCACATCTGACGCGGATCGGCCGACCATACCGCGGAGGCCTGGGGCACGATCAGCCGGTCGATGAAGGGGCGTGAGAAGCGCTGCTGCTCGAGCCAATTGCCGAGCGACGGACCGTCGCCGCCGTCGCGCAGCAGCATCCGCGCGGCGCGGTTGAACCGCACCAGGTCAGCGACCATGCGGTGAAACCAGGGGGTGACGAGATGGGCGCGCTTGGCGAACAGGCCGTTGGGCGAACCGCCGCTGTACTCGAAGTCCCGCCGCTCGTCGCTGACGCTGAAGGTCATCGTGGAGGGCTGCGAGGCGACGCCGAGACGGGCCAGGAGCCGCTCAAAGCTTGCGTAGTTGCGGTCGTTGAAGACGATGAAGCCGGTGTCGACCTGATGGGTCTCGTTCGGCGTGTCGACGCGGATCGTGTTGGTGTGCCCGCCTGCATAGTCGGCCGCTTCGAACACGGTGACGTCGTGTTCGCGGCCGAGCAGGTGGGCCACCACCAGTCCCGAGACGCCGGCGCCTACGATCGCGATCCTCATCTGATGCCGACGTCCTACTCGGTTTTCAGAGCAGTCCGGATTCGCCGTCTCGGGCCAGACGACGCTGGGCCCGGCGCTCGGAGATGCTCGCGACCAGCACGCTGAACTCGAACAGCAGATACAGGGGCAGCGTTTCGAGCAGCATCGTGATCGCGTCACCGGGCAGCACCGCGGCGACCAGGCCACAGGCCAGCACGGCGTAGCGCCGGTTCTTGCGCAGCTGACGCGGTGTCACCAGCCCGGCGCGGGTGACCGCGATGATCGCCACCGGCACCTGGAACAGCAGCCCCATCGCCAGCAGCGTGGTGGCGGCGAACTTGTAGTACTGGCCGGCCTGAACCAGGACGTTGAACTGGTCGCTGTTGAAGTTCTGGAAGAAGTGCAGCGCGGCCGGGAGCACGACCAGGTAGCCGAACGCCACACCGGCCGCGAACAGGCCCGGGATCGCCAGCACGACCGGACGCATCTGGCGCCGCTGGTCGGGGGTCATGGCCGGCATGAAGAACGCGTAGGCCTGCAGCAGCAGCACCGGCAGTGACAGGATCAGCGCGAAGATCAGGGTTACCGTCAGCGTCGAGGTGAACGGCTCGCCGATCCCCAGGGTGACCGGCTTGTCACCGGAGGGCGCCGCGGAGAGCCGGTGCACGTCGCGCGCCAGGCTCTGCTGGACCTGCCCCAGTGAGGCCTGGGCGGCGGGTGACGGGTTCTGGGCCTTGAGCACTCCGACGACCGTGTCGAGTTGGCGGGCCACGTCACGCGCGCTGAGCTGAACGGAATAGGTGGCGCCCAGCGGACCGTGCCCATCTCGGACCTGGGCCTGGGTCTGGTGGGCGAGCGGGTTGTTGACCAGCTTGAGCAGCTCGTGGTTCTGCCAGAAGCAGATGCCAAACGCGACCACCACCGCGAGCAGCGAGACGATCAATCTCGCCCGCAGCTCGTCGAGGTGGTCGACCACGCTCAGGTGGGTGTCATTGCTCAGCGGCTTCAGTGAAGCCGCCGCCAACGCGCCTGGCATCTGCATCGTCAGTCTCTTCCTGGATCCCTAACGAGTCGGTCTGACCTAGGCGACCGGCTGCATCGGGGTGGGCTCGGCGCTCGCCTTGGCGGGCTCGGCAACCGCGTGGAGCGGCTCCTCGTCACGAACCGGTTCCGCCGCGGGCGCGGGGGCGGGAGTGGTCTCCCGGACCTCGTCGACGCGCACGGGCGCGTGGGCGGCGGGCAGGTGCTCGGGAGCGTCCTCGCCGCTGATCGACTCTTTGAAGCCGCGCAGACCGGAGCCCAGTGACTTGCCCATCTCGGGGAGGCGCTTGGCCCCGAACACGAGCAGCAGCAGCACGAGGATGAAGGCGATGTGAAGTGGATTGTCGAGTCCCAGCATTGGATCTCCGATCGGTTGGCTTTGAGAAGGCTTCTGAGGGCTCTACGGATCGAGAGCCCGGTTGGATCATGTCGAATGGACTGAAGTCCACTCGATTGGGGATTCGGTGGGCGCGGCTAGCTGAGCTTGGCGGTGATGACCGCCGGAAGCGTCGGCACCTTGGTGCCGCCCGCCGGCTCGGCGGTGACCATCACCCGCTGGACCCCGCTGACGTTGCCGGGGACGTCCACGTCGCCCTCGCCGCTGGAGTTGGGGCTGAACAGCGCGCTGGTGGGCTGTGGCCTCTGATGCGCGCGGCCCAGCCAGACCTCATAGATCTTGCCCGCCGGCGGCAGGGCGAAGTGGTGTACGACGAGCTCGGCGTGATCACCGGTCACCTTGACCTCGGCCGATCCCGAGCTACCGGGCACCTGGGCGTGGAACACGTGCGTCCCGGGGCCGCCGCTCGACGAGCCAAACTCCAGACCGCCCACGGCGATCACAACCGCGGCCAACACGGCGCCCAGCGCGAAGGCCGGGCGAGAGATCGTCAGTGAGGGCATCATCCGCCAGGCGCTGCGCCGGCGGGCCCCCCCGCGTCGCGCAATGTCGGCGTCGACCTCGGCCAGCACGTGCCGGCGCAACGACTTGGGGGCCCGATGCTGTGGGGCGCTCATCGGGAGCGCATCCGCGACCTGCTGAAAGCTGACCAGCTCGTCCCGGCAGACGATGCAGGTCTCCAGATGACCACGGAAGCCATCGAGCTCGGTGTCTTCGAGCGCGCCGAGCACGTAAGCGGCGATGTCGGCGCCACATTCGCGTGTCAGGCTGTGGTCAGATTCAGTCATGGTCCCTCTAAGGTCATAGCAGGGCTCCCGCCGGGTCTCCGAGCGAGATTCGCATCTTGGTCAGGCCGAGCCGCATCCGTCCCTTGACGGTTCCGGCTGGAAGCTTGAGCATCGTGGCTATCTGGGTGTGGGTGAAGCCGCCGAAGTAGGCGAGCTCGATCACCTGCCGCTGCTCGGTTGGAAGTTCCTGAAGCGCGTTGCGGACCTGCTGGGCGTCCTCTCGGCGCTCGACCTCGACATCGGTGCTGTCAGATGCTGCAAGCCGCTCGGCAATTCCCTCGTCGCTCACGTTGCGACTGGTGCGAACGCCTTCGCGGCGGAAGGCGTCGATCGCTCGATGGTGGACCACCGACAGCACCCAGGAACGGACGCTGCCGCGGGCCAGGTTGTACCTGCTGCCGCTGCGCCACAGCGACATGAACGCCTCCTGCACCACGTCCTCGGCCATCGCCCGGCGACCGCACATGCGGTAGGCGAGTGAGAAGGCGGCGTCACCGTGACGATCGAAGATGACCTCGAACGCGCGAGCATCGCCGTCGGCGACCGAGGCCATCAGGTCCTCGTCGGCGAGCGCGCGCAGCTCCGCGCTGGAGGGGCGAAGGCCCCGTGGGGGTCTGAAGACTGACGTATAGGCCATTGCAGCAGGTCCAGGGCAATCGTGAAGGCGCGACCCGCGGAGGAGGAGCAGTCGCGGGCCGCGCCGTCACATTTGGGGGCCGACTTACTTGACGATCAGCGGCCCGGCTGCCTTGAGCACGGCGGTTTTGCTCAGGGGCTTGTCAAACGCGCCGTTGGGCGTGATCTTCCCCCCGGTCAGCAGCGCGATCGACGCGGCGTGGCGCGCCTCGACCTGGACGATCGAGCCGGCGGCGGCCAGATACGGCGTGTTGATCAGCGCAGGACCCGCGCCGTTGTAGGCGCCGACGCCGACGTTCTCAAGCGTGTAGGCGAGCTTGAGGAAGCTGGCCTGGTTGGTGACGGGGAACTTGAACTTGGGCTTGGATACCGGCTTGCCGCCCGCGCCACTGATCGCCTTGGAGAGCGCCGCCACGTGCTCGGCCTCCTGGTCGCCCAACAATGTTGCGACCGACTTGGCCTCACCGCTCAGGCCGACCGACTTACCCTTGACCTTGTAGAAGTCGGCCTCCAGGTACTCGAGCGTCAGCGCGAAGTTGAGGATGTCAATAGGGCTACTCCCGCTTGCCGCGAAGGCGCCACTTACGAACGGGCCGACCGCGGTTGCGCCGTAGACGGCGCCGGCCGCGAGCGCACCGCGCAGGATGAAGCTCGAACGGGTGACCCCTTCGACCTCCACCGCGCCCAGCTCGGGACTGTCCAGTTCAGGTGTGTTCATCTCAGATCGTTTCCTCTCGTGAAGTTCGGGTCGGGCTAGGCGATGAACGGCTTGACGGCCGCCAGCACCGTGGCCATGTCCGCCGGCTTGGCGAACGCGCCGTCGGGGGTCGGGCTCTTCTTGAGCAGCGTGTTCAGCGTCGCCGCGTGGCGCGCCTCGATGCTGTGGATCGCCAACGCCGCGGCGAGGATCTCCTTGCTCTTGATCATCCCGGCCGCACCGAGATAGGCGGCGGCCCCGAGATTCTCGACCGTGGCGGCCAGCTTGGTCACCTGCGCCGCGTTGTGGATCGGGAACTTGCTCGTCGGCTTCGCAGCCGGGGTGCCGAGGGCCATCGCGGCCTTGTGCAGCGCCACCACGTGCTCGCTCTCCTCATGGCCGAAGGTCTTGATGACCGACAGGTTCTTCCCGGAGAACAGTCCGCTCTTGATCACCTTGGCGTAGAACTGCGCCTCCAGGTACTCGAGCGTGAGCGCGTAGTTGACGATCCCCAGATCGCCCGAGGACGCGCTGGAGCTGGAGCTGGACGACGAGCTGGTGGCGGGCGCCGACGAGCTGGTCGCCGGAGCGCTCGAGGACTTGCTCGACGAGCTCGAGGATCCTCCGCAGGCGGCGATGAACGCGGCCAGAGAGGTCGCGGCGGCGCCGGCGCCCATGCGCTTGCCCGCCATCTTGAGAAACTTCTTGCGTTCGACGTCATCGCGGACGAGCTGGGTCACCACGCCCTCGACCGGACGCTCGTCCTCGGTGGTGGTGGTATCGGTCATCGGGTCTCCTTGCTGTTAGCCGGATGCTTTACCCCGGTTGCACTGCCTACTACGGAGCAGGCGGGGCACCGGATCACTGACTGGTCCGGCCGGGGTGGACGCCCCGTACTATTAGTCGTGATGAAGAGATTGCGACCGATCGTCGGTCCCGCCGTCGCCCTGCTGGCTCTGGCCGCGCTGCTGGGCGGCTGCGGGGCAAGCTCGTCCTCGAGCTCCTCCAGTTCTTCCGCGGCGCCGACGAAGACCACGGCCTCGAAGACCACCGCGTCCGGGGTCGCCTCAGCACACGTGACCGTGTCGATCAGTAACTATGCCTTCCACCCGGCCACGATCACGGTGGCTCCCGGGAGCACGGTCAGCTTCACCAACCACGACCAGACCGCCCACACAGCGACCAGCAACAAGCCCGCGTTTGACACCGGGACGGTCCAGCCGGGTGCCAGCGCCACGGTGACGCTGAAGAAGCCCGGCGCCTACCCGTACTACTGCCAGTTCCATGCCTTCATGCATGGGACGATCGTGGTCAAGTAGAGCGTCGAGCGTCGATCAGGACGAGACTGACTCGGCCGCCGCTCGCCGGCGACCAGCCGGCCGACCTGAAACCGTAGAATCGCCCGCGTAATTCAAGGACTTCGAGGGCAAGGTGCAGATGTTCACGCTGTGCGAGCAGGCAATCGACGAGCTGGGACTCCGCACGGCGAGGGTCTAGGCCGCGGCGTCCGTCGCGACCGGTAGGAGCACTCCTGGCCAGCTCGGTCGCCCTGACGCTCGCTCTGCTCGCGCTCGCCGCGACGCTCGGCGTCGCCGTGGTACGGCCCCGGCGCCTGCCCGAGTCGGTGATGGCAGCGGGCGGGGCAGCGGCGCTCGTCGCCGTCGGGGCGATCGGCCTCGGGCGCACGGTCAGCGCTCTCGGCGCCCTGGCGCCGACCGTCGGCTTCCTCGCTGCCCTGCTGCTGATCGCCGAGGGTTGCCGTCGCGACGGGCTGTTCGAGGCGGTGGGCGGCTTCATGGCACGCGGCTCTGACGGCAATCCGCGGCGGCTGCTGGCGCTCGTCTTCGCGGTGGCCTCGGCGGTCACGATCGTACTCGGGCTCGATGCCACAGCCGTGCTGCTGACGCCGGTCGTGCTCGCCACGGCGACCCGTCTGCGCACCGGCGCCAAGGCGTCGCTATATGCCTGCGCTCACCTCGCCAACTCGGCGTCGCTGCTGCTGCCCGTCTCGAACCTGACCAACCTGCTCGCCTTTCGGGCCAGCGGGCTGTCGTTCACGCGCTTTGCCGAGCTGATGCTGGCGCCCACGCTCGCCGCGGTCTCGATCGACTGGATCGTGCTCTCGCGGTGGCCGCCGGAGGGCCGTGCCCAGACGGGGCGGTTGCCGGAGGACGGGGTGGGGATCGACGCTTCCCCGGCCGTCCGGTCACCGGAGGGCGCCCCGCGAAGACTGCCGCGATCTGCCGTCGCTGTGCTCGTGCTGACGCTGGCCGGCTTTGCCCTCAGCTCGCCGCTCGGAGTGCAACCGCTCTGGTTCGCCGTCGCCGGCGCGCTCGCGATCAACGCGCCGGCGCTGGGCGCTCACAGAACCACCGCTCGGGTGCTCCTGGCGGCGGTGGAGCCGGGCTTTCTGGTGTTCGTGCTCGGGCTTGGCGTGATCGTCGCGGCGGCGAGCGGCCACGGCTTGTCGAGCGCCGTCGCCGGCTTGCTGCCCGATGGCGATTCACTGACCGACCTGATGCTGATCGCGGCGGTGAGCGCCGTGCTGGCGAACCTGGTCAACAATCTGCCGGCCACGCTGATCGTCGTCCCGGTGGCCGCGAGCCTTGGTCCCGGAGCGGTGCTGGCCACCCTGATCGGAGTGAACATCGGACCCAACCTCACGTACGTTGGTTCACTGGCCACGCTCCTGTGGCGACGGGTGCTGCGAGGCGAGGGCGTCGAGCTCGAGCTGCGGGAGTTCCTCGTGCTCGGGGGCCTGACCGTCCCGCCGGCACTCGTGGCCGCGACGGCGTTGCTGTGGCTGGGACTTCGGATCTGAATGCGATCAGGGGCTGATCGAGCGGACCACCACGACGTGCTCGGGGTTGACCCCGAGCCGTTCCCCCGTCTCGGCCTCAGTCAGCCAGGCGAGCTGCATGATCGACCCCCGGGCGGCGTCGATGATCAGACCTTCGTTCTCCTCGGCGCTTCCCTCGACGCGGTAACGGCCGCCCCCGACCACAATGATCTCGGTCATCGAGCTCGCGAGTCTGGATCGTCCGCCTGGTGTGCCGCGCGCCTCATCTCGTGCGGATCAGCGTATCTGACGGTGACGATGTCAAGCCCGGCACCGGCCGCGGCTAGAGCCCGCGATCGCGCTCATCCTTGTTGAGCGCGATCGCCAGCGCCGACGGCTCGGTCCGGGCCTCGAGCTCGGTGATCCGTCTGTGCTGGCGGGTGCCCTCACGATGCATCGCGTCCTGCAGCCCTTCGAGCTGACGCTCGAGATGCGCTACCCGCGCCTCGAGCGTTTCGATCGTTTGGGGAGCGTCAAGCCTTGGGTCCGAGTCAGCCAGCTGGGCGGCGCTCGCCCGGCGGCGCAATTGCATCACGCGGGCGATCAGTGCGGGACTCTGGGGCAATCTGAAGCCGCGCCTAGAGCTGCCCGCGGGGCAGGTCAGGATGAGGGAGCGAAACGGCGACGGCGTCGGGCAGCGCGTCGAACAGCTGGTCGAACCTGACCAGCTGGTAGCCGAGGCTCAGCTCGAGGCTGGCGACCGGCTGAAGCTCTTGCGCGCATTCGGGGCAAGCGAGGAGGCATGCGGCGGCCCCGGGCGCAAACCGGAGGCGGCAGCTTGGACAGCAAACGTGGGTCATTACCGACCCTTTCCGTAGAAGCCTGGACCCCGAGTCTACGCCTCCTCCGGGGTGATATCCCAGCGGCACGCCCGCGGGCGTGCCGCTGGCGCGCGCCCGCGGGGGGCCCGCGGGCCGCTTGGCGCAGCTGGGCTGAAGTGCGAGTCTTGCGCGGCTCGCCGGAGGATCGGCTAGAGTTGTGGCCCTCGGGTACTCAGCGGGATCACTCCAGGCACCCCAGGAGACCACGAACACAGGCGCAGCCGGCGCTCGTAGCGGCCAAATAGGCGGCAAGCGGATGTGTTGCACCGGCAACGCACACCCCAGCATTGGAGCCGCTTGAATGACCGAATCAACCGCCCGTCCGTCCTGGCGCGAGCCTCTCAGACCCTACGCCGAGCCGCGGCTGGGCCGCAGCCTGATCGAGATCATGACCTCGGTCCTGCCCTACCTCGCGCTATCGGTGGTCATGTACCAGGCGCTGGCCGTGTCCTATCTGCTGGTGCTCGGGTTGGCGATTCCAGCCGGCGGCTTCCTGGTCAGGACGTTCATCGTGTTCCACGACTGCACGCACGGGTCGCTGCTGCGCTCTCGGCGCGCCAACGCGTTTGTGGGGCGGTTCCTCGGTCTATTCGTCCTCGCCCCGTTTCGCCGCTGGGGTCACGATCACGCGGTGCACCACGCCAGCTCCGGCGATCTCGAGCGCCGCGGCGTCGGAGACGTGATCACGCTGACCGTCGATGAATATCGGCTGCGCTCTCTGCGCGGACGGATCGCCTATCGGTTGATTCGCAACCCGCTGGTGATGTTCGGATTCGGGCCGGTGTTCGCCATGATCATCGGTCCGCGCCTGGCCACACGCGCCCAGCGCCCGCGGATGCGCCACAGCGTCCTGGGGACCGACGTCGCGCTGGCCGCAATCATCGGCGCCCTCTGCTGGCTGATCGGCTGGCAGAGCTTCCTGCTCATCTGGGCGCCGCCGGCGATGCTGGCCGGCTCGGTCGGCATCTGGCTGTTCTACGTTCAGCATCAGTTCGAGGACGCCTACTGGCAGAGCGCCCCGGGCTGGGACTACGCCGAGGCCGCGCTTCGCGGCAGCTCCTACCTGCGCTTGCCCAGGGTGCTGCAGTACTTCACCGGCAACATCGGGCTGCATCACGTGCACCATCTGAACGCTCGTATCCCCAACTACAACCTCCAGCGCGCGCACGACGAGAATCAGGTCTTCAACGGGGTCCCGGTGCTAAGCCTGTGGGACGGCCTGCGAGCGGTCCGACTCAAGCTCTGGGACGCGGACAGCGGCAAGCTGCTGACCTTCGCTCAGGCTCGTCTGATCCGTCCCGGCCCGATGCGCCGGGAGCCGGCGACGGCCGGCATGGTCTCCGGGCCGGCCACCTGATTCGCGGGGTCCACAAGGTCCCTCAACCTGGTGGGCGGGCGCGATCGGCGACCCATTTCACGGTCGCCGGTCGCCCGCGCGAGATGCTCGAAGGCGCGGACCGCGAGGGCGAGATCCTCGACACGGGTCTCCTCGTCACGGCGGTGGCTGATGCCGCCCAGGCTCTGGACGAACATCATCGCCGTGGGCACCCCTGAGCGGCACACCTCGGCCGCGTCGTGCAGCGGCCGGGCCCTCCCCACCGGAACCCAGCAGGGCGCGCGCACCGAAGCCCAGGAAGATGACGAGGATGTAGAACACGCCGATCAGGCCGATCGCCCAGCCCATCGAACTGCGCGCCCGTCGCGCGTCGGGGACGGTGAACAGCCGGATCAGGATGTGCGGCAGCCCAGCGGCGGCCAGCACGTCCACGAGGCCGAGGGAAAGGATGTCCATGGGGCTCTTCAGCAGCCCGCCCGGACGTAGATAGACGGCCGGGTGAGCGGAGCGACGCACCGCGCGGCGCACGATCTCCAGCGGGTCGAAGCCGACCTTGGCGAGCAGGAAGACGGTCAGCGCGAGGATCACGCATGAGCAGGCAGGCCTTGATCACCTGCATCCAGGTAGTGGCCAGCATCCCACCCAGGAGCACATACGCGAGCATGAAGACGCCGGCGATCAGCACCGACGCCCAGAACGGGATTCCGGCCAGCGCCTGGAACAGCACGCCCGCGCCCACCATCTGAGCGATCAGGTACATGACGCAGATGACGACGGTGCTCAGCGCCGCCGCGGTCCGCGCCGGGCGCTCGCGCAGGCGGAACGCGAGCACGTCGGCGATCGTGAACTTGCCCGAGTTGCGCATGCGCACGCCAGCAGCAGCAGTACGGAGAGAAAGGTGGCCACCGACGTGATGGCGAAGATGATCCCGTCAAAGCCGGCGAGGAAGGTGATTCCGGCGAAGCCCAAAACGAGGATGCCGACAGCCAGTCCCCGGCGATCGCGAATCCGTTCTGCATACCGGAGATCCCACGGCCCGCGGACCAGAACTCGGTGGCGGTACGGGTGCGCTTGGCCGCCCAGTAGGTCACGGCCAAGGTGACCGCGATCACCGCGGCGAAGATGCCCAGGGTCAAGGGGTGCGCGCTGCTGACCACCGCGAACGGCGTCATCGCTGGACCTCGGCGCCCGGCGGCGGGGCTTCTGGGGGCGATTGGACGTCTGCGCCCGACGGGACGGTCGTCATCGTCGACATGACACGATCGGCGATCTCGCGATTGATCGGATCCCAAGTACGTCAGAGAGCGGCGCAAAAAGGCCCAGGCCAAGAGCCAGATGAGCAGGAGATAGATCCCGGCCGCCGCCATGCCGATGGTGAACCCGTCCACGATCCCCGTGCCCATGAGCCCGGGCGCGTAGCCGCAGACCAGCACGAATGCCAGCGTGTAGCCGAAGAACGCGATCAGCGCGCCCACGACGAACTGCCGGCGCGAGCGCATCAACTCCACAAAACGCGGCAGGTCCGCCACCGCCTGCCATTTGCCGGCGTCGGCCCCCACCGAGCCCGCTCGATACGCGTCCTCGCTCATTCTGTCCCTTCGTTCCGGTACAGTTTCTAGGGGAGAGCAGTGGCGGCACAGTATGGGATCACCGGAAGAGCGTCAAGGCGATCGCGGCAACCGTCGAGCATTGCTTTCGAGAGGCACGGCTCACGTACGGGCGACAACTCCCGTACGTGCACTTTCTCGTCCGGCAACTGGTGAGCGCCGGCCCTGTGGTGTAGGGCTGCACGCAGCTGCGCGCATGGGAGGTCATCACCACGTCCGCGGACAGCAGTGGTGGGTGAGCGCCCGACCGCCTGCGCCGGACCCTCTCCGCATAGTCCGCCGTTCCGCCATCGATGAAGGGAGCAACCCATGGCCAGCACTCGCGTGATCCGCTTCGCCGACGCGTCGGAGGAGCCCGAGGCGCCTGGCATCGCATCGCGCGCCGTCGAGGTTGGCGGCGTACGCTGGGCGCTCGTCACCTACCAGCCGGGCGTCCTGCGTCAGGAATGGTGCGACGAAGGCCACTCCGGCTATGTGCTGGAAGGGGCAATCGAATACGAGTTCGGCGACGCCACCAATCCCTTGACGCTGAAAGCGGGCGACGGGTTCACGCTGGCCGCGGGCACCCCGGAGCATCGCGGCCGCGCGATCGGCGACGGTCCCACCCGCCTGTTCCTCATCGATCGCGAGGCTTGAGAGACCGCCACATCGCAAGACCCCGGACGCTGGAGGGCGTCGCGCAGATTCGCCTGGTCGCCGCCGATCGCGGTTCCGGCGGACTCCCGAGTGGTTCTGTTTGGTTCCCGCGCGCGGGGGAGCGGACGACGGATCGGACTTCGACGTTCTCGTAATTGAGCCCAAGGTGGAGGACGCAGCGCGTGAAACCGTGCGTCTGAGGCGAGAGCTCGAAGATGTCCTGGCTCCGACGACGTCGTGGTCTTAGACCGAGAGCTTGCTACTCGTCGCGCTGCTGTGGGGTGCGAGGCGGCGTCTCGATGTTGACGGTGGCGAAGATCGCGGCGTCGGGCGCGGGCGCCTACGGCCAGTATCTGGAGGGGCGGACGATCGCGCTGGGGGCGGGGGACTACTACCTCAAGAGCGGGGAGCGGGTCGAGGCCCCCGGTCGCTGGGCGTTGGGGGAGCAGGGCGCCGAGGCGATCGGGGTCGACACCGAGCGGGCGGTCGCCGCGGAAGAGTTCCAGGCGCTGATGGCGGTCCGTAACCCGGCCACAGACGGGGCGCTGCGAGCCGGGGGTGCGGGTGGGGAGGCGGTCGCGGCGATCGATGCGACGTTCAGCGCGCCGAAGTCGGTTTCGGCGGTGTGGGCGTTGGGCTCTCCGGAGCTGCGCGCGCAGCTCGAGATGGCGCAGGAGCGCGCGGTCGACGCCGCGCTCGAGCACGCGACGAAGTTTGTGCCGATGGTCCGCCGGCGGGTGGACAAGCAGACGGTGCGGCGCGAGCGTCCCGCGGAGCTGCTCGCCTCGTCTTGGCGGCACACGACGGCGCGGGCGGTCGCCGGGCGTCCGCCCGACCCGCAGCTGCATTCTCATGTCGTCCTGCATGGCGCGGTTCGCCAGGGCGACGGCAAGGTGGTGGCGATCGAGTCGCGGGCGTGGCTGGTGCACCAGCGCGAGATTGGCGCCGCTTACCGCGCCCAGTTCGCCGCCGAGCTCGTCGCGCTCGGGTTTGCGGTGCAGGCGGGGACGGGCCGGGGCGGGCGCTACTTCGAGCTGGCCGGCGTGCCCCAGGGCCTGCTCGAGGCATGGTCTGGGCGTCATCACCAGGTCCGCGCCGCGATCGACCAGCGCCTCGCAGAGCGGCTGGGGGAGCTGCGCGCGCGGGTCGACGCCGGTGGGCCCGGCGCCGGTGCAGCCGCGGCGCGGCTGGCGGCGCTCGAGCGTTCCGGGCAGTTGATGCCGGGCGAGCAGCGGGCGGTGGCGATGGCCACCCGGGCGGGGAAGGGGCAGCTGCTCACCGCCGGCGACCTGGACCAGGCGTGGTGGCAGGCCGCCCAGGGGCACGACTTCGATGCCCGCAGCGTGCAGGCGCTGTTGTTGCACGGGCGCGACCCGGCGGCGGTGAAGCTCACCGAGGCTGAGCTTGAGCGGCGGATCCTGGGGTGGCTGACCGAGTTTGATGCGACATTCGCGCCGCGCCAAGCGCGGGCGGTCGCCCTCGAGGCCGGGGTGGGCGGCGACCCCGCCCAAGCGCTCGCGGCGCTCGAGGCGCTACGGGAGCGCCGGGAGATCCTCGACCTCGCTGACGGTCGGCAGACCACCCGTTTGCACCGCGGGGTAGAGCGCGTCGCGGTCGCGGCCGCCGAGCAGCTCGCCGACGGGCAGACCGTAGCGATCCCCGAGCCGCTCATCGACGCCGAGCTCGCCGCGCTCAGAGCCGAGCTGTCCGCGTCCGGGGCGCAGCTGGCCGACGAGCAGCGCCGGGCGGTGCGGGTGGCGTGCTCAGACCGGCGGCTGGTGGTGATCGTCGGGCAGGCCGGCACCGGGAAGAGCACGACGCTGACCGGCGTAGCGCGCGCGCACCAGGCCGCCGGACAGCAGCTGATCGTCACCTCGACCGGCGCGCAGGCCGCCGAGCGGCTCACCGCCGAGCTTTTAGAGGCCGGCGTGGCCGCGCGCGGGTACTCGACTCGGGCGCTTGAGGCGGCCGTGGCCCGCGGTGCCGTGACCCTCTCACCCGAGGTGACGGTCGTGCACGATGAGGCGGCGTTGGCGTCCACCCGGGAGCAGGCCTGGCTGCTCAGAGCGGCGGCGGGGTCGGGGGTGCGGGTGATCGAGGTCGGCGACCCGCGCCAGTCACAAGCGGTCGGCGCCAGCGGGCTGTGGCCCCAGATCGAACACGCCGCCCGTTACCACGGAGGGCTGGTGGAGCTTTCGCGGATCGTCCGGGCCAAAGACGCCGCGGACCGCCGCGATCAGGCGCTCTGGCGCGCCGGGGAGCACCAGCGAGCGCTGGCCGGCTACGCGGCCCGCGGCCGCGTCGTCGTCGAGGCTTCTCAACGGCGGGCGCAGGACCGCGCGCTGGAGGCCGCGCACTCAGACCAGCGGGAGGGCAAGACCGCGCTCGTGGTCACCCAGGCCTCCAACGAGCAGCTCGATGGGCTCAACGCTCGTGCGCAGGCGCTGCGCGCCCAGGACGGCCTAGACACTATGGAGGTCTTGTCGCTGGGACGTTGAAGGCCGGACCTCATCGCATATGCGGGGGTTTGTCTGGCCGGAGAGCGGCTCCGGCTGACCCCATACGAAGGAGGTCCGGCCATGACCGGAACGATGACATGGGCGGCGATGGATGTCCACGCTCGCTCTACCCATTGCGCGTCGATGGACGTGGCGACCGGTGAGCTGTCGCGCCGGCGGTTTGATACCGGAGCGGTCGAGCCGGTCGTGGAGTGGCTGGCGGGTCTGCCCGGGCCGATCCGGGCGGTCTATGAGGCCGGACCGACGGGCTATGGCCTGTATCGGGCAGCGAGGAGGGAGGGGGTCTGCTGCGAGGTGATCGCGCCGAGCAAGACCCCCAGGGCGAGCGGCGACAAGGTCAAGAACGATCGCAAGGACACCGAGCATCTGCTGCGCCAGCTGATGGCCGGCGCGCTGACCCCGATCGCGATTCCCTCCGCGACCGCCGAGGCCGCACGAGATCTCGCTCGTGCTCGAGAACAGGTCCGCGGCGATCTGATGCGCTGCCGCCACCGGCTCTCCAAGCTGTTGCTGCGTCACGGGCGCGTGTGGGATCAGACCACGTGGACAGTGGCGCACCGCCGCTGGCTGGGCGCTCAGCAGTTTGAGCACGTCAACACCGAGCTGGCCTACCTGGACGCGGTCGCTGCCTGCGCGGGCCTTGAGACCCGCCGTGGCGCCTTGGATGAGCGGCTCTCCCAGGTCGCCCGCGACCCGGAGTTCTGGCCGACCGTCAGCCGGCTGCGAGCCTTCCGCGGGATCGACACCCTGTCGGCGCTGGTGCTCGTCCTGGAGGTCGGCGACTTTCAGCGGTTCCCCCGCGCCACGCAGCTCGGGTCCTGGCTGGGGCTGGTCCCCAGCCGCCAGCAGTCCGGCGAGACCGACACCCACGGGCCGATCACCAAGACCGGCTCTAAGTACGCCCGGCGGATCCTCGTCGAAGCCGCCTGGCACTACCTCAGAGAACCCCGGATCGGGGTCACGCTCAAAAGCCGCCACGACGGGCTGCCCGACCACATTCTGCAAATCGCGTGGCGAGCCCAGCACCGCCTGCACCGCGTCCACCGCCGTCTGCGAGCGCACCGCAAGCCACCCAACGTCGTCAACGTCGCCGTCGCCCGCGAGCTCGCGTGCTTCATCTGGGGCGCCGCGACCGCCCCGTGACAGCCACACACTGACAGCCTCCCGCTAGCGCTAGCTGACGTGATGAAGGCCGAGTACGACGAGATCCACCAGGCCGGCCTGGTGCTGCAGCTCGACTGCCCCGACCTCGCGATGGCGCGCCACATGACCGGCGACGAGAGCCTTGAGGAGTTCCGCCGCCGCGCCAAGCTGCATGTCGAGGCGATCAACCACGCCACCCGCGACATCCCCGCCGACGACATGCGCCTGCACCTGTGCTGGGGCAACTACGAGGGCCCCCACCACCACGACATGCCGCTGCGCGACATCATCGACATCGTCTTTGAGGCCCGACCGGCGGCGATCTCCTTCGAGGCCGCAAATCCTCGTCACGAGCACGAGTGGACGGTGTTTGACGACGTGAAGCTGCCCGAGGGCAAAGCACTGATCCCCGGGGTGATCGACTCGACTACCAACTACATCGAGCATCCCGAGCTGGTCGCGCAGCGCATCGTCCGGTACGCCCAGCGCGTCGGGCGCGAGAACGTGCTCGCCGGCAGCGACTGCGGCTTTGCCACGTTCGCCAGCTTCCTGGCGATCGAACCCGGGATCACGTGGGCCAAGCTGGGCGCGATGGCCGACGGGGCAAAGCTCGCCTCAACCGAGCTCTGGTAGAGGTCCGAAAAAAGCCGGCCGCGCCCGCTCATACGGTCACGTTTGTGACCCAAAACGTGACTATCAGCCTGTTCCGAGGGTTTGTCAGGCGGGGTCGCGTGGGACAACCTGTGGCACGCAGAACACCTGGGTGCAGCGCTGCGCGTTGTCGGGGCGCACGGTGCGGAGGTTCGGCGCCCGGCGGTTGGCGGGGCCGCGTGGGACAACCTGTGGCACGCAGAACACCTGGGTGCAGCGCTGCGCGTTGTCGGGGCGCACGGTGCGGAGGTTCGGCGCCGGGGTTGGGCTCGCGAAGGCATAGCTCCCCCCGAAGGACGCCGCAGCCACGACGATGAGCACAGCAAGCATTGAGCGTCGTCGCATGAACCCACGATACCCCCTCTGTACGGGCACGTTGGTGGCCCAAAACGTGACTCAAGGCGCGGACCTCCGCCAACCGGCGCTGCCGCGCCATCCTGGACGACCTAAACGCCGTCTCAGCACACTGTGCCTTGATATCCGTCACGATCTGGGTGACGCGACGCGGCGCTACGCTCGACGCGGGTGCCGCAAGGTCGCCTTTCCGGTCACGAGCGCACCGCTTCTGGTTCGGGAGCTGAACTGGGCCGAAGCAGGAGCGTCGTTCGTGTTGGCGCTGCCGGATCTCACGGGGTCGGCTCACGACAGCAAGGAATTGCGTCCGATCGGGCACGTAGAGTCACGCTTTGGATGCAAAACGTGACCGGAGGCGCAGATGGCGGTCACTGACCGCCCGCCAGCGAGCAGCACGTCGACGAGCTCGTCCTCGAGGCCGCGTCGGCGTCCGCCGAGGTGCTGACCGAGCCCGAGGCAATCGCGCTGATCCGGGCGTGCTCGACCCGGGCGCCGACCGGGGTGCGTAACCGGGCGTTGATCGCGGTGCTGTGGCGCTCGGGGCTGCGGATCTCCGAAGCCCTGGCGCTTGAGCTGCGCGACTTAGACCTCGCCGCCGGCAGCCTGCGGGTGCGTCACGGCAAGGGCGATAAGAGCCGCACCGTCGGCGTCGACGAGCAGACCTCCGCGCTGCTGGCCCGGTGGCTTGATCGCCGACGCAAGCTCTCACCCGGCGCCCGCGCGCCCGTCTTCTGCACCCTGGCCGGCGGGGGCGTCGACAGCTCCTATGTTCGCCATCTGCTGCCGCGCCTGGCGGCCAAGGCCGGGCTGAATCGCCGCGTGCACGCCCACGGCCTACGCCACACCTACGCGTCAGAGCTGGCCCGGGAGCGCACGCCGATCAACGTGATCCGCGACGCGCTCGGGCACACCAGCCTGGCGGTCACTGACCGCTACCTGCGCGACGTCGCCCTGATGCACGTGATCGACACGATCCGCGCCCGCCGCTGGGACGACGGGCCGCGGGCGCCGTTAGCCTAAAGACGGTGTCGCTTCCGCCTCCTGAGCGCTACCCGGCGCGGGCTCTGGTCAACGCGCTCAAGGGCCGCACCGTCATCGACGCGAGCTGTGACGCAGAAGGCATCGCTGACCTACGCCTGGCACTTGATGACGGGACTACGATCCTCATCGACGTCGAGCCCGACGTCGACTCTGAGCCGCTCGCCCTGGCCTTCGGCCGCCGCCCCTGGCCGCGGCTGGTGGTCCGCGTCGGCGCGGGGGAGCTCTGGCCGGATAACGAGGCCTGAGCCCTACGCATGTCCCGCGTCTTCAGGCGCTAGGCGCCCCCAAGGCGACAAGACGATCTCGGATGAGGTAGCAGGTCGGACCGCCGTGGCGCAAGGCCTTAGATCGCCCTTAGGACGCGTCTGATCCGTGCGCTGCTGGCTCTCCGCCGCCAAACCAGCGATCTCGAGCTTCCCGACGTTGGGAGTTGCCGGCGCTCGCGCGCCTTTACCGACTCACCGAGCGCCTCTGAAGACCTCAAACAGCCCCAAGAGCCCACCCGCGAGAAGCCGGACGCGTGAGCGAGCGTGAAGATCTCTGGCCGCTTTGGCCAGGCAGGGCTCTGCAGACGCGCCGCCGCGCGGCACGCCGGCGCCGTGCCCTGGCCGGATCCGCGATCCTGCTTGTGCTCGCGCTGGTGATGGTGGTAGTGGCGACAGCCGGCGGTTCTCATCCGGCCGGGGTCATCGGCCGCCACCGCGAAAGTGTGCGACTTGACGAGCGCGGCCAAGCTGGACATCGAGCCGGCATTTCCGGGCGGCGGACCAGTGGCCTGCTGGCGCGGGAGAACCGCGCGATCGACCGGCTGCTCGCCCGCCAGTCGTTCATCAGCGTTGGTGGACGCGAGCGGCGCGAGATCGCGCTGAGCTTCGATGACGGCCCCGGCCCCTACACCCCCCGCCTGCTTGACCAGCTCAACCGCCTGCGGGTGCCGGCGACGTTCTTTGAGATCGGCTTCATGATCCACTACTTCCACGCCGCGCTCACCCGCGAGCTGCACATGCACGCCGTGATCGGCGACCACACCGAGATCCATCCGATGATGGCCGCGCTCTCCCCGGCCGCCCAGGCAAGCCAGATCCTTACCCAAACCGGGCAGCTCGCCCGCTACCGGGCGCCGTTCCCGCGCCTGTACCGCCCCCCGTACGGGTCGTTTAACCCGGCCACGTTCGCGATCCTGCACCACCTGCGGATGCTGATGGTGCTCTGGAGCGTCGACACCGACGACTACCTACAGCCCGGCGTGGCCGTGATCGTCCACCGAGCGCTCGCCGGCGCGCAGCCCGGCGCGATCATCCTGATGCACGACGCCGGCGGCACCCGCACCCAAACTATCGCCGCACTGCCACTGATCGTCCACGCGCTGCGCCACCGCGGCTACAAGCTCGTCACAATCCCCCAGCTGATCCTTCAAGACCCCCCGACCGGCCGCGTGCCCGCCACCCCAACCAACCTCAGCGGCGGTTAGCAAACAGGGGGCTATCCACTTTGCTCCCCCGGCAGCTTCACCGCGCGCGGGCGACGGCGACTTGGCGCCTGCCACGCGTCGCTGTGGCCTCGTTCCATGGTCCTCGGGTCGATCCGCATCTCCGGGGTCTGAGCTCGTCGTGACCGTACGGCGCCCCGCAGTGCCCCACGAGGACGAGGGGACCAAAGTGGATAGCCCCCAGCAAACAAATCGTCGATGTCCGCCGGTGCCCGGGGCCGCGAGGTGGACCAAGTCCGAGCTCGACGCGCTCAGCTCAGGGGCTGGACCAGGAGACCGTCGCTGCGGAGCTTCGTGGCCGTGAGCGCCCGCGAGACCTCTTGCGGCGTCAAGCGCATCGCAGCCGCGGAGCGCAAGCGAAGGATCGAGAACTGATCAACCCGGAGTACGGGGCCATCAGGATGAAAACCGGGGAGACGGATCGACGTGTCGAGCTGGGAGGGCGACAGGTTGCACGCCGACCCCCACCAGCAAAACCAGCCGTTGGCCGAATCCTGCATGGCAACCACGTCGAGCTCGTCTACCAGCGCTCCCCGCCGCTTGAGAAAGCGCACCCCGGGCATCTCGAGCCCCAGCGGCAGCAGCCCGGGGTAACGCTGGACCAGGATCGCACGACCGGCGCCAGTCGGCGGCCGGGACTCGATCGCGCGCGCGACTCCTCGCCAGTCAGGGCGCTGGAGCTTCCAGTCGACGGCGACGCCAATCGCCGCGACAACTCCGATCGTGCACAGGGTGCCAACGCCGATCAGGCCGACCGCGCCCGCGCGGCGCGCGCCAAGCCCGCTCGCGACGAGCACGATCAGCGGGATCAGGACAACGATCACGTTGCGAGTGATCAGCTCATCGACGCCGGCGACGATCAGTAACAGGCTCAGCAGCAAGCCCGAGCCGGCCAGCGCTCCCGCCACCAGCGCGCCGCGTCGCTCACACGCGTCCGCTCTCAGCGCGAGCATCACCGCGGCGAGCAGCACCCCCGCGCCACCGGCAAGCTTTAACCAAGTCCGCGCGGGAGCTCCGGTGCCGAGCAGATACTGGGGGGCGATCTGGCTGAGCCGCTGATCCAACGGCCATCCCGCGATCCAGCTGGCCTGGGGGCTCTGGCTCAGGGCGATGGGCAGCAATACGAGACCGAACGCGCCGACCGCCACGACCGCCACCAGGACCCGGCGATCGCGCCGATGAACCCACAGCAGCCATAGTCCCTCTGGGACCACGGCCAGCGCGCCGTAGTAGTGGGTCGCGAGCGTGAGGCCCGCGACGAGCATCCAGGCGCCGAGCTGGCGCGGTGTCGGCTCGGGGGATCGCGCGTGCGCGAACGCGAGCAGCGACAGCGTGGCCAACAGCACCAGCAGCGCGTAGGACCGTGCCTCCTGCGAATACCAGATGAGCAACGGGTTACAAGCAACAAGCCCGGCAGCGATCAGCCCGACGCGGCGAGAGATCAGCTTTGTCGCGGCGCCAAACATGACGGGAACGGTGGCAACCCCAGCCACTGCCGACAGCGAACGCAGCCCCACCTCGCCAAAACCGAAGATGCGCGCCCACGGCCACGCGAGGCAGTAGTAAAGCGGCGGCGTCAGCTCCGTCTGCGGCACCAACCCGAGCATCTCGCCCGGGGAGTGGTGCACCAGCAGCACCGTGAACGCCTCGTCATACCAGAAGCTCTGGTGCCCGATCCGCGCGAACCGAAGCGCGGCCGCCACGACCGTGAGACCCACGACGATCAGCGCCGTTTGCTCCGCCCCGCCGACGATCGAGCCGGCCCGCGCCAACTGCGGACGGGAAAAGTCGGCTCCAGCCGCGACGTGCACAGCCGAACGGACGTTAGCGCCGATCCGCGCTGCCACTCGCGGATCGCTAGCCCCATTTTCCGGAAAGCGCCGGACAACCGGCATGAGAGAAGGGAATGAAAGAGTCCTACGTCGAAGATCCAGCGAATCACGACGGCCCCGAGTCATGCGTTGGCGACCCGTGAGGGCGCA